>Ga0075351_1000014_pt1 | contig 18970 bp, 16 predicted proteins | sample Sandmound_ThreeS_3_FD_120091 | JGI IMG/M metagenome (GOLD analysis project Ga0075351, IMG submission 120091) | Natural and restored wetland microbial communities from the San Francisco Bay, California, USA, that impact long-term carbon... | ecosystem: Environmental > Terrestrial > Soil >... | reverse complement strand
GAGAAGAGCCTGGAAGAAGCCCGCGCCGCCTCTCGAGCGCGGCTACTGGCGCCTGTACTTCGACCACGTGCTGCAAGCCAACGACGGCGCCGACCTCGACTTCCTCGTCGGCAAGAGCGGCGCCTTCGTCCCGCGTGACAACCACTAAGGCCAACCCCGAGTTCACGCTGTACTGCTTCGCGCAGTCGGGCAACGCCTACAAGGCCGCGCTGATGCTGAACCTCTGCGGCGCGAGGTGGGCGCCGCGCTTCGTCGACTTCTTCGGCGGCGAAACGCGCACGCCGGGCTACCGCGCCAAGGTCAACGAGATGGGCGAAGTGCCGGTGCTCGAGCACAGGGAGAAGCGCCTGTCGCAGTCCGGAGCAATCCTCCACTACCTTTCCTCGGTCTATGAGAAATTCGGCGGAAAGAACGAGGATCAGGAGCGCGAGATCCTGCGCTGGATCCTCTGGGACAACCACAAGCTGACCAGCTACATCGCCACCCTCCGCTACATGGTGACGTTGGCGAAAGTCGGGGAGCCGCAGGTGCACGAGTTCCTGCGCGGGCGCGCCAAAGGCTCCCTCGGCATCCTGGAGCACCACCTGGAGCAGCAGAAATTCATCATCGGCAGCGCGCCGACCATCGCCGACTTTTCCGCCTGCGGCTATTTATACTGGCCCGACGAGTTCGGCGTAAGCTGGAACGACTATCCCGCCATCGGCGCCTGGCTCGAGCGCATCCGGGGCCTGCCCGGCTGGGTCCATCCGTACGAGCTGATGCCGGGCCATCCGTTGAAGAGGTAACCATGCTGCAAGCCGCCGACCTCACCATCCGCCTCCATCCCGAGGACGACGTCGTCATCGCGCGCATGGAGATTCCCGCCGGCACGATGCTGACGAAGGAGAACGTGCGCGCCGCGGTGCGCATTCCGGCCGGCCACAAGATCGCCGTGCGCACCGTGGAGAAGGGCAAGCCGGTGCACCGCTACAACCAGATCATCGGCTTCGCCACGCAGCCGATCGCCGCCGGCGACCACGTCCACGTGCACAACGTGGCCATGGCGGACTTCCAGCGCGACTATGCTTTTTGCTCACTCACCCGACCCACTGATTTCTTCCCTGGGGAAAAAACGTTCCTCGGCATCATCAGAGCTGACGGCCGGGTGGCGACGCGCAACTACATCGGCATCCTCACCAGCGTGAACTGCTCGGCGACGGTGGCCCGGATGATCGCTCGGCATTTTGAAAATAACTTAAATGAGTATCCCAACGTCGACGGCGTGGTGGCCCTGACCCACAAGACCGGCTGCGGCATGGCGAGCGAAGGCGAGGCGAGCGATGTCCTGCGCCGCACCATCGCCGGCTACGCGCGCCACCCGAACTTCTTTTCCTCGCAGCTCGTCGGCCTGGGCTGCGAGGCGAACCAGATCAACGTCCTGATGGCTTCCCAGCAATTGAAACGCAGCGAGAAGCTCGCTGCATTCACGATCCAGGAGAAAGGCGGCACGCGCAAGGCGGTGGAGAATGGCATCGCACGCGTGAAGGAGATGCTGCCGGAAGCGAACAGGGCAAAGCGCGTGCCGGTGCCGGCCAGCCATCTCATCCTCGGCCTGCAGTGCGGCGGCTCCGACGGCTATTCCGGCATCAGCGCCAACCCGGCACTCGGGGCTGCGGTAGATCTATTGGTAAAGAATGGAGGAACCGCAGTTCTCTCCGAGACGCCGGAGATCTACGGCGCCGAGCACCTGCTGACGCGCCGCGCCGTCTCGAAGGAAGTCGGCGAAAAGCTCATCGCGCGCATTCGCTGGTGGGAGGACTACACCAGCCGCAACGGCAACGAGATGAACAACAACCCCTCGCCCGGCAACAAGGCGGGCGGCCTGACCACCATCCTCGAGAAATCGCTCGGCGCGGTCGCCAAGGGCGGCACCACCAATCTCGTCGACGTCTACGAGTACGCGCAGCCGGTGACGGCGAAGGGCTTCGTCTACATGGATACGCCGGGCTACGACCCGGTGTCGGCGACCGGGCAGGTCGCGGGCGGCGCCAACATGATCTGCTTCACCACCGGCTGCGGCTCGGCTTACGGCTGCAAGCCCGCGCCATCGCTCAAGCTCGCCACCAATACACCGCTGTTCGTGCACCAGGAAGAGGACATGGACATCAACTGCGGCACGATCATCGACGGCACCGAGACGATCCAGCAGGCGGGCGAGCGCTTCTTCCGGATGATCCTCGAGACCGCCTCGGGCAAGAAGACCAAGTCCGAGGAGTTCGGCTACGGCGAGGACGAGTTCGCGCCCTGGACGCTGGGCGCGACGATGTAGCTAGAGAATTACCTTTTCCACTTGATGGAGCAGCCGATCGAGTTCATCGCCTTCTGCGGCGGCGAGCCGGTCATCGCCTGGAGCAGCTCGTCGAGACGGCCGTGGTACCCGAGCTGCAAGTCGGCGCCGAAGCCGAAGAAGTCCGGGGTACAGACGGCGTCGTAGGCCCGCGCAACGTCCTGGGTTTCGTCGATCACGTACGGAAACGGGAAGGCCTTCTCCTTCGCGATACGCCGCATGTTGTCGAAGGAATCCTCCGCGTCATAAGCGGGATCGTTCGGCATCACCGCGATCGAGCCGATGCCGCGCTTCGCCAGCTCGCGGCTGTCGCGCAGGATCCGGTCGAGCGAGCGCTTCACGTAAGGACAATGGTTGCAGATGAACATCACCACCAGCCCGTTCTCGCCGCGCGCGCTCGCCGGCGAATGGCGCTTGCCGTCGACACCGGGGAGATCGAAGTCTGGCGCCTTCATGCAAAAATCCTAGCATGGTCCCGCGCTTTTACGTCGACGACGCGCTGCGCGCCGGCGGCACCCTGACGCTCGCCGAGGACGCGGCGCATCACGCGATCCGCGTGCTGCGCCTGCGCGAGGGCGACGACGTCACCCTGTTCAATGGCCGCGGCGGCGAATTCGCCGCGCGCGTTGCCTCGATCCAGCGACTGCGCATCATGGTCGACCTGCTGCAGCACCGCGCCATCGAGCGCGAGCCGCCCCTGCGCCTCATCCTGGTTCAAGGCGTGTCCTCGGGCGAGCGCATGGATTTCACCATCCGCAAGGCGGTCGAGCTCGGCGTTGCCGAGGTGCACCCGGTCCTCGCCGCGGCCTCGGTGGCGCGGCCCAGGGGCGAGCGCGCCGCGGCGCGGCACGAGCACTGGCAGCGGATCGCGATCGCCGCCTGCGAGCAATGCGGCCGCAACCGGATTCCCAAAGTGCTGCCGCTCCTGCCGCTCGCGGAATACCGCGCCGGGGAGGGGCTGAAGATCCTGCTGTCGCCGCTCTCGGAGCTCTCGCTCTCCAGAATGAGCCTGGCAGGCGAGACTTTCATCCTGGCGGCGGGCCCGGAGGCGGGATTTGCCGCGGAGGAGGAAGCCGCGCTCGCCGCGCAAAGCTTCGTTCCCGTGCGGCTCGGACCGCGGGTGCTGCGAACCGAGACGGCGGCTCTCGCTGCTCTCGCGGCGCTGAACGCCCTCAGAGGAGACTTCTAAACTTCAGCGGCGACTTCTAGCTAGAATCCAGCAAAACCATAACGACTTCATGGCCGAAAATTTCGTCCGCTGGTTCCGCCAGGTCGCGCCCTACGTCCACGACTTCGGCGGGCGTACGTTCGTCGTCGCCTTCGGCGGCGAGATGGTCGCCGAGCGGGCGCGCTTCGCCAGCTTCATCCACGACATCAACGTGCTCGCCTCGCTGGAAATCCGCCTGGCGCTGGTGCACGGCGCGCGGCTGCAGATCGAGTCCGAGCTGAAGAAGCAGGGGCTGCGCTCAAAGTACGCCCAGGGCCTGCGCATCACCGACGAGGGAGCGCTCACCGCGGTCAAGCACGCCGCGGGCGTGATGCGCGTCGAGATCGAGGCGCTTCTTTCGCAGGGACTGCCGAACTCGCCCATGGCGCGGGCGCAGATCCGCGTCGTCTCGGGCAATTACATCACCGCCCGGCCGATCGGCGTGAGGAAGGGCGTCGACTTCCTCTTCACCGGCGCCGTGCGCAAGGTGGACACGGCCGCTCTCTCCAGCCATCTCGACGTCGCCGACATCGTGCTCGTGCCGCCGCTCGGCTACTCGACCACCGGCGAGGTGTTCAACCTCGCCTGGGAGGACGTCGCCGAGAGCGTCGCCGTCGCTCTCAAGGCCGACAAGCTGCTGATGTACACCGACAAGCTACCGGCCGATCGCAAGGGCAAGATCATTTCGGAGCTCACCGCCGACGAAGCGGCGGCCCTGGCGCGGAAGAAGGGCGACCTCACCCCGGCAGCGGCGCGCGCGCTCGAGCACCTTGCTCGCGCCGTGAACGCGGGTGTTCGCCGCGGCCACCTCGTGACGCGGCGCGCCGAAGGCTCGCTGCTGCAGGAGCTCTTCACCCACGCCGGCGTCGGCACCATGGTCACCGCCGACGCGACGGAAAAGCTCAGGCCGGCCAAGATCGAGGACGTGCGCGGCATGCTGGCGCTGATCGAGCCGCTCGAGGTGGAAGGCACGCTGGTCAAGCGCAGCCGCGAGCTGATCGAGGCCGAGATCGGCAATTTCCTCGTCGTCGAGCACGACGGCGTGATCGTCGGCTGCGCCGCGCTCTACCCCTACCCGGCGGAGAAGAGCGCCGAGTTCGCCTGCCTCGCCGTCGCCGACGGCTACCGCGAGGAGGGCTACGGCGAGCGGCTGCTGAAAGCCTGCGAGGAGCGGGCGCGCGGCTTGCGTCTGCGCCGCCTCTTCGCCCTCACCACGCATGCCGCGCACTGGTTCCTCGAGCAGGGATTCCGCGCCGCCGACGTAAAAGCGCTGCCGGAGCAGCGCCAGGCGCTCTACAACTGGCGCCGCGGCTCGAAGGTGTTCGTCAAGCGAATATAATTTCCGGCATGGCACGGATGGTGAAGTGCGTGAAGCTGGGCCGGGAAGCCGAAGGCATGGAATTCCCGCCCTACCCCGGCGCGCTCGGCAAGCGCATCTGGGAGAGCGTCTCCAAGGAGGCCTGGGCGCAGTGGCTCAAGCAGCAGACCATGCTGGTGAACGAGAACCGCCTCAACCTCGCCGATCCGCGCGCGCGCAAATACCTCATGGAGCAGACCGAGCGGCATTTCTTCGGCGAGGGCGCCGACACCGCCTCGGGCTACGTCCCGCCGCAGAAGTAGTTCGCCCTTGAAGACCATCGGGCAGTTCTGGGACGACGCGATCGTCCCGGCGATCACCGAATACATCCGCATTCCCGCGAAGTCGCCGCATTTCGACCGCGACTGGCAGAAGACCGGTCACATCGAGTCGGCGCTGCAGCTTGCGGTGAAGTGGTGCCAGGCCAACCCGCTGCGCGGCATGAAGCTGGAGGTGGTGCGACTCGAAGGCCGTACTCCCGTTCTTTTCATAGAAATTCCTTCAAGCCGAAAAGAAACGGTGCTGATCTACGGCCACCTCGACAAGCAGCCGGAGATGACCGGCTGGCGCGAGGGCTTCGGGGCCTGGCAGCCGCGCATGGTCGACGGCAAGCTCTACGGCCGCGGCGGCGCCGACGACGGCTACGCGGTGTTCTGCGCCTTCGCGGCGCTGAAGGCGCTGCAGGACGAAGGCCGGCCGCACGCGCGCTGCCTGATCCTGATCGAGTGCTGCGAGGAAAGCGGCAGCTACGACTTGCCGGCCTATCTGGAATTCCTGTCCAGGAAAATACAAACACCGGATCTTGTCGTGGGCCTGGACTCCGGCTGCGGGAACTACAACCAGCTCTGGGGCACGACCTCGCTGCGCGGGCTGCTGAACGGCGTGCTGAGCGTCGAGGTGCTCACCGAGGGAGTGCATTCGGGCGATGCGAGCGGCGTGGTGCCGACCAGCTTCCGCGTCGCGCGCCAGCTCATCGATCGCATCGACGACGCGACGACCGGTCTGGTCAGAGAGAGCGCATTTCATTCTGAGATACCCAAAGAGAGAAGAATCCAGGCCGAGCGCGCGGCCGCCGTGCTCGGCGAAGAGATCTGGCGCAAGTTCCCGTTTGCCGGCGGCACGCAGCCGATGCAGCGCGATCTCGCCGAGCTGGTGCTGAACCGCTCGTGGCGGCCGATGCTCGCCGTTACCGGCGCAGACGGCCTGCCGACGCCGGCCAACGCCGGCAACGTGCTGCGGCCGAAGACTCAGCTGGTTCTTTCGTTGCGCCTGCCTCCGACCCTGGACGCGCCCACCGCCGGCAGAAGGATGAAGGAGCTGTTGGAGGCAAACCCGCCCTACGGGGCGAAGGTGAGCTACGAGTACGGTCAAGCCGCCACCGGCTGGCACGCGCCGCAGCTCGCGCCCTGGCTGGAGAAGTCAGTCGACGAAGCGTCGCGGCGGCACTATGGCCAGCCGGCGATGTGGATGGGCGAAGGCGGCACCATCCCGTTCATGGCGATGCTCGGCGTGAAGTTCCCGCAGGCGCAGTTCCTCATCACCGGGGTGCTCGGCCCGCACTCGAACGCGCACGGCCCGAACGAATTCCTGCACATCGACTACGCCAAGCGCCTGACGGCGTGCGTCGCCGACGTCCTCAGCGCCCACGCGGCGCGGTAATTGTCCTCGTTCCGGTCTGCTCGGCGAGCAGCAGCACGTCGGCCGGGCGGCGCGCGAAGATGCCGTTGCTGACCACGCCGGCGAGCTGATTGATCTCGCCCTCGATCTTCGGCGGGTCGAGCAGCGTCATGCCGCGGCAGTCGAGGACGACGTTGCCGTTGTCGGTGGTGAAGCCCTGGCGCAGCTCCGGCTGGCCGCCGAGCTTGACCAGCTCGCGGCCGACGTAGCTGCGCGCCATCGGGATCACCTCCACCGGCAGCGGGAACTTGCCGAGCACCGGCACCAGCTTCGACGCGTCGCAGATGCAGACGAACTTGCGCGCCACCGCGGCAATGATCTTCTCGCGCGTCAGCGCGCCGCCGCCGCCCTTGATCATGTGCAGGTTCTCGGTCACTTCGTCCGCGCCGTCGACGTAGACCGCCAGGTCATTCACGCTGTTCAGGTCGAAGACCTTGATGCCGTGGCCCTTGAGGCGCGCGGCGCTGTTCTCGGAGGCGGCAACCGCGCCCTCGATCTTGCCTTTGATTCTTGCGAGCGCATCGATGAAGAAGTTGACGGTGGAGCCCGAGCCGACGCCGATGATGCCTTCCTGGGCGTACTTGAGCGCCGCCTCGGCGACCTGCTTCTTCAGCTCGTCCTGGGTCATTGTCAGAGGACCGTTATTTCCTTTTTTGCGGCGGCATGTCTGTGCAGACGCCTTCGAACAGCTCCGCGGCCATGCCGACCGATTCGCTCGTCGTCGGATGCGGGTGGATGGTCTTGCCGATGTCGGTCGCATCGGCGCCCATCTCGACCGCAAGCGCGAGCTCGCTGATGAGATCGCCGGCGCCCGTGCCGACGATGCCGGCGCCGACGATGCGATGCGTCTCGCTGTCGAAAATCAGCTTGGTGAAGCCTTCGTCGCGCGCGTTGGCGATCGCGCGGCCCGAGGCGCTCCAGGGGAATTTCGCCACGCCGACCGCGGTGCCGGATTTCTTCGCTTCGTCCTCGGTCAGGCCGACCCAGGCGATTTCCGGATCGGTGTACGCGACCGACGGGATGACGTGCGCATCGAAGTGCGACTTCTGTCCCGCGGCGGCTTCGGCGGCGACGTGGCCTTCGTGCACCGCTTTGTGCGCGAGCATCGGGTTCCCTGCCACGTCGCCAATGGCGTAGATGTGGGAGACGTTGGTCCGCATCTGGCTATCGACCAGGATAAACCCCTTGGCATCGACGGTGACACCGGCTTTGTCCGCGGCGATGTTCTTGCCGTTGGGCACGCGGCCGACCGAGACGAGGATCGCGTCGTAGCTCTTCGCCGGCTTTCCTTCGAAGGAAACCTTCAGCCCGTCCTTCGCCGCCTCGACCTTGGTCGTTTTCGTGCCCAGCATCACATTGTCGAAGCGCTTCGCGTTCATCTTCTGCCACACCGCGACCAGATCACGATCGGCGCCGAGCATCAGGCCGTCCATCATCTCGACCACGTCGAGGCGCGTACCGAGGGTGGAATACACCGTGCCCATCTCCAGGCCGATGATGCCGCCGCCGATGATCAGCATCTTCTTCGGCACGCTCTTCAGCTCGAGCGCTCCGGTGGAGTCGACGATGCGCGGATCCTGGGGAAGGAAAGGAAGCTTCGCCGCCTGGGATCCGACGGCGATGATGACGTTGGCAAAGCGCAGCTTCTTCCCGGCGACGTCGAGGGTATTTCTATCCAGGAACTTCGCCACACCGGTCATGACCGTGACCTTGCGCATCTTCGCCATCGCGGCGAGGCCGCCGGTCAGCTTGCCGACCACCTTGTCCTTGAAGGCGCGCAGCCGGGCGAGGTCGACCTTCGGCTCGCCGAAGGTCACGCCGTGCTCGGAGAGCGCCCGGGCGGCGTCCATCACCGCCGCCGTGTGCAGCAGCGCCTTGGAGGGAATGCAGCCGACGTTCAGGCAAACGCCGCCGAGCACCGGATAGCGCTCGACCAGCACCGTGCGCAAGCCGAGGTCGGCGGCGCGGAACGCGGCGGAGTAGCCGCCCGGCCCGGCGCCGATCACCACCACGTCACAGTCGTACTCGCCGCTTTTCGCCGGTGAAATTTCCTGACTTGATTTCTCTTCTTTCCTGGGTTTTTCCTCACCCGCCGCATCGAGGACGAGGATCGGCGAGCCCTGCGACACCTTGTCGCCGACCTTGACCTTGATCGACTGCACTGTGCCCGCGCCCGGCGAGGGAATCTCCATCGTCGCCTTGTCCGACTCGAGGGTGATGAGCGACTGCTCCTTGGCGACCGCGTCGCCCGGCTTGACCAGCACCTCGATGACCTCGACTTCCTTGAAGTCCCCGATGTCGGGAACCTTCACTTCTGTGCTGGGCATCTAGAGGATCGACTTGCGGATGTCGGACAGCACGGAGACGAGGAAAGTGGTGAAGCGCGCGGCCGTCGCGCCGTCGACGACGCGATGGTCGTAGGAAAGCGCGATGGGCAGGATCAGCCTTGCTTTGAACTGATCTTCGCCCTTCTCGTTCTTTCCTGAATAGACGGGCTTCAAGGAAGAACGAGAAACCCCGAGGATCGCCACCTCGGGCGCGTTGATGATCGGCGTGAAGAAGCTGCCGCCGATGCCGCCCAGGCTCGAGATCGAGAAGGTGCCGCCCTGCATGTCGCCGGGCTTGAGCCTGCCGTCGCGCGCGAGCTTCGAGATCTCGGCCAGCTCGCTCGCCACGTCGAACACGCCCTTGCGGTCGGCGTCGCGCACTACCGGCACCACCAGGCCGCCCGGCGTGTCGACCGCGACACCGATGTGGAAATACTTCTTGATGATCAGGCTCTCGCCCGACTTGTCGAGCGAGGAATTGAACTGCGGGTAGGTCTTCAGCGCCGTGACGCAGGCCTTGATCATGAAGGCGAGCATGGTCAGCTTGAAGGGCTTGTCTTTTCTTTTCTCGGTCTCGGCCGTCTGCGCCTTGCGGAACGCCTCGAGATCGGTGATGTCGGCCTCGTCGAACTGCGTGACGTGCGGGATCGAGATCCAGTTGCGGTGCAGGTAGGGCCCGGAAAGCTTCTGGATGCGCGGCAGCGGCTTCGACTCGATCGGGCCGAACTTGGCGAAATCCACCTCGGGCCACGCGGGCAGATTGAACGGCAGTGTTCCACCGCTTTTCACTGAACTAACTGTCTTCCCCGAAAGAGCACCCTTGACGAAAGCCTGGACATCCGTATGCAGGATCCGGCCCTTGGGCCCGCTGCCCTGGACCTGGGTGAGGTCGACGCCGAGCTCGCGCGCGAACTTGCGCACCGACGGGCTGGCATGCGGCTTGGTCTTGGTCTCCTCGCGCGGCTCGCGCGGCACCGGCCGCGGCGCCGCCGCGGCGGCGGGAACGGGCTGCGGCACCGCGGCCGCGGGTTGCGGCGCGGCTTTCGCTTCCTGTTTCGTCGTACCGGAGGACTGCAGAACCAGGATCGGCGAGCCCTTGGAAACCTTGTCGCCGACTTTCACCTTGATCGACTGCACTACGCCCGCGCCGGGAGACGGAATCTCCATCGTCGCCTTGTCCGACTCGAGGGTGATGAGCGACTGCTCCTTCGCGATGGCATCGCCGGGCTTGACCAGGACTTCGATCACTTCCACTTCCTTGAAGTCGCCGATGTCGGGGACTGGTACCGTCAGAGAGTCGGAATTGGATCTTTCGGCAGGCTTGGGTTTTTCGGGAGCGCTCTTGGCCTTCTCCTTGGCATCGAGCTCGAGGATCGGCGCGCCCTTGGAGACTTTGTCGCCGACCTTGATCTTCAGCTCCCTGACCACGCCGTCGGAAGGCGACGGGATCTCCATCGTCGCCTTGTCCGATTCCAGCGTGATGAGCGATTGCTCCTTGGTGACTGCGTCGCCCGGCTTCACCAATACCTCGATGACCTCCACTTCCTTGAAGTCACCGATGTCCGGAACGACAACCTGGCTCATACGGTCGTGGGATCCGCTTTCTCGGGATCGATGCCGTATTTCCTGATCGCATCGGCCGCCGCCTTGGCCTTGCCTTCGCCCTGGTCGGCGAGCGCCTTCAGCGCCGCGATGGCGACGAAGTAGCGGTTCACCTCGAAGTAGTGGCGCAGCTTCGCGCGCGAGTCGGAGCGGCCGAAACCGTCGGTGCCGAGCACCTTGTAGAGGCGGTCCTTCGGCACGAACGGCCGGATCTGGTCAGCGAAAGTCTTGACGTAGTCGCTGGCGGCGACCACGGGACCCGTCGGCCTTTCCTTCAGCATTTTTTCAACAAAAGAGAGCTTCTGTTTCCCTTCGGGATGCAGCATGTTCCAGCGCTCGGCGGCGAGGCCGTCGCGGCGCAGCTCGGTGAAGCTGGTCGCGCTCCACACGTCGGCGCCAACGCCCCAGTCCTTCTCGAGCAGCTCGGCCGCGGCTTCGACCTCGCGCAGGATCGTGCCGCTGCCCATCAGCTGCACGCGCTGCTTGCTTTTATTTTTTGATTCTCTTAACAAATACATTCCCTTGAGGATGCCTTCCTCCACACCGCCCGGCATCGCCGGGTGAACGTAGTTCTCGTTCATCAGCGTGATGTAGTAGTACACGTCCTCCTGGTTGGTCACCATGCGGCGCAGGCCATCGTGCACGATCACCGCCAGCTCGTGGCCGTAGGTCGGGTCGTAGGAGACGCAATTGGGAATGACGGAGGAGAAGACGTGCGAGTGGCCGTCTTCGTGCTGCAGGCCCTCGCCGTTCAGCGTCGTGCGCCCGGCGGTGGCGCCGAGCAGGAAGCCGCGTGCGCGCTGGTCGGCCGCCGCCCAGGCGAGGTCGCCGATGCGCTGCATGCCGAACATCGAGTAGAAGATGTAAAACGGCACGGTGACTTCGTTCGAGTGGCTGTAGGAAGTCGCCGCGGCGATCCACGACGAGAACGCGCCCGCCTCGTTGATGCCCTCCTCGAGGATCTGGCCCTGCTTGTCCTCGCGGTAGAACATCACCTGGTCCTTGTCGACCGGCTCGTACTTCTGCCCCTCGGGGGCGAAGATGCCGAGCTGGCGGAACATGCCTTCCATGCCGAAGGTGCGCGCCTCGTCGGGCACGATCGGCACGATGCGCTTGCCGATGTCCTTGTCGCGCACCAGCGCGGTGAGCAGTCTCACGAACGCCATGGTGGTCGAGATCTCGCGGCCTTCGCCCGAGCCCTTGAGCACCTGGTCGAAGGCGCTGAGCGGCGGCACCGCCGGTGAGTGGGCCGCCTTCTGGCGACGCTGCGGCAGGTAGCCGCCGAGCGCCTTCCTGCGCGCGTGCAGGTACTTCATCTCCGGCGAGTCGGCGGGCGGGATGTAGAACGGCAGCTCGTCCAGCTTGTCGTCGGGAATCGGAATGTGGAACTGGTCGCGCATCTCCTTGATGGTGGAGGTGTCGATCTTCTTCAGCTGATGGGTCGGGTTCTTCGCCTGGCCCTGCTTGCCCATGCCGAAGCCCTTGATGGTCTTGGCGAGGATCACGGTCGGCTGGCCCTTGTGCTTCGTCGCGGCGGCGTAGGCCGCGTACACCTTGTGCGGATCGTGGCCGCCGCGGTTCAGGCGCCAGATGTCCTCGTCGCTCATGCGCGAGACCATCTCCAGCACCCTCGGGTCCTTGCCGAAGAAGTTCTTGCGCACGAAGGCGCCGTCGTTGGCCTTGTAGTTCTGGTACTCGCCGTCGACCGTCTCTTCCATGATGCGCAGCAGGCGCCCTTCCTTGTCGCGCGCGAGCAGCGGATCCCAGTACGAACCCCAGATCACCTTGATCACGTTCCAGCCGGCGCCGCGGAAATCGCCCTCCAGCTCCTGGATGATCTTGCCGTTGCCGCGCACCGGGCCGTCGAGGCGCTGCAGGTTGCAGTTGACGACGAACACCAGGTTGTCCAGCTTCTCGCGCGCCGCGAGGCCGATCGCGCCGAGCGACTCGGGCTCGTCCATCTCGCCATCGCCGCAGAACACCCAGACCTTGCGGTTGGCGGTCTGCGCGAGTCCCCTCGCCTCGAGGTACTTGAGGTAGCGCGCCATGTAGATCGCCTGGATCGGCCCGAGTCCCATCGATACGGTGGGGAATTGCCAGTAGTCGGGCATCAGCCAGGGATGCGGGTACGAGGACACCCCCTTGCCGTCGACCTCGCGACGGAAGTTCAGCAGCTTCTCTTCGGAGAGCCTGCCTTCCATGAGCGAGCGTGCGTACACGCCCGGCGAGGAGTGGCCCTGGAAATAGATCAGGTCGCCGCCGTGGCCCTCGCTCGGCGCGTGCCAGAAGTGCTGCTGGCCGGTGCCGAACAGCGTGCCGACCGAGGCGAAGCTGGCGATGTGGCCGCCGAGCTCGTCGTCGCTCTTGTTGGCTCTCGCCACCATCACCATCGCGTTCCAGCGGCAGATCGAGCGGATGCGCTCTTCCAGCGTCACGTCGCCGGGCGAGCGCTCCTCCATGTGCGTCGGGATGGTGTTGATGTAGGCGGTGTTGGGCGAGAACGGGATGTAGGCGCCCGAGCGGCGCGCCTTGTCGATCAGCCGCTCGAGCAGGAAATGCGCGCGCTCCGGGCCCTCGCGTTCGAGCACCGCCTCGAGGGCGTCGAGCCACTCCTGCGTCTCCAACGCGTCGGGATCGTTCGCTGCGGGGAATTGGGGCACGGCGGACATTGATGCCTCGAGCTTGGGGGCTTTCGGTCACAGTATTATGCAACACATGCCTGCCAAGATTCTCGACGGCAAGTCGCTCGCCGCCTCGATCCGGCTTGACTTGAAGCAGAAAGTCGATGCGCTGGTGCGCCGCGGAGTGCGCCCCGGCCTCGCCGTGATCCTCGCCGGCGACGATCCGGCCTCGAAGGTCTACGTCCGCAACAAGACGCGTGCGTGCGAGGAAGTCGGTGTGCGTTCGCAGCAGATCGACTATCCGGCTTCGGTCACTCAAGAAGAACTAATGGCACGCATCAGGAAATTGAACGTGGACCCCGCGGTGCACGGCATCCTCGTTCAGCTGCCATTGCCGAAAGGGGTCGACTCGGCACGCGTGCTCGAGGCGGTGGCGCCGCAGAAGGACGTCGACGGCTTCCACGAATCGAATCTCGGCGCCTTGCTCGCCGGCCGCCCGCGAGTGGTGCCGTGCACACCGGCGGGTGTGATGCGGCTGCTCGAGCACGCGGGCGTGCCGCTGGCAGGACAGCACGCGGTGGTCGTCGGCCGCTCCAACATCGTCGGCAAGCCAGTGGCGCTGCTGCTCTTGCAGAAGGACGCGACGGTCACTATTTGCCATTCCAAGTCGAAGAATCTTGAAATGGAAACAAGAGAGGCAGACGTCCTGATCGCCGCCGTCGGGCGGGCGAAACTCGTCAGCGCGGCGATGGTCAAACCCGGCGCCTGCGTGATCGATGTGGGCGTCAACCGCCTGAGCGACGGCAAGCTCGCCGGCGACGTCGACTTCGACGCGGTCAAGGAAGTCGCCGGCTGGATTACCCCGGTGCCAGGCGGCGTCGGCCCCATGACCATCGCCATGCTGCTGGAGAACTGTGTCCAATCCTGCCGTTAAGCCGCACAACCCTGCCGTTATGCCTCATAACCCATTGCTTGATTTTTCCGGCCTGCCGCGCTTCGCGGAGATCGAGCCGGGCCATGTCGCGCCGGCGATCGACGAGCTGCTGGCACAGGGCCGCGCCGCGATCGCCGCGGTCAGCGCGGCGCCGCCGACCTGGGACGCGTTCGTCGCGCCCCTCGAGGACGCGAACGAGCGCATCGGCCGCGCCTGGGGGCAGGTGTCGCACCTGCACGCGGTGATGGACAGCCCGCCGCTGCGCGACGCCTACAACGCCAGCCTGCCGAAGATCACGCAGTACTGGACCGAGCTCGGGCAGAACGAGGCGCTGTTCGCCAAGTACAAGGAACTACAAAAGTCCGGAGAATTTTCCTCCTTGAGCGGTGCGAGAAGAAAAATCATCGAGAACGCCATCCGCGACTTTCGCCTTGGCGGTGCCGAGCTGCCCGCGGAAAAGAAAGCGCGCTTCGCCGCGATCCAGGACGAGCTCGCCCGGCTGAGCGCGAAGTTCTCGGAGAACGTGCTCGACGCGACGAATGCATTTTCAATAACCATTGCAAAAGAAAGAACCGCAGGGATTCCATCGGACGTTCTCGATGCCGCGAGTGAAGCGGCAAGGAAGGACGGCAGGGAAGGCTTCAAGTTCACGCTGCACGCGCCCTCCTACATGCCGGTGATGCAGTACGCGGACGACCGCGCGCTGCGCGAGACGCTCTACCGCGAGAGCACGACGCGCGCCTCGGAGTTCGGCAAGCCCGAATGGGACAACACGCCGCTGATCGCTCGCATCATCGAGCTACGCAGGGAGCTGGCGCAGCTTCTGGGCTACGCGACCTACGCCGAGGTTTCGCTGGTGCCGAAGATGGCCGAGTCTCCGCAGCAGGTGCTCGCCTTTCTCGACGACCTCGCCCGCCGCGCGCGCCCGTTCGCCGAAAAGGACGTCGAGGAACTGAAGGGATCTTTCCCCGAGCTTCAGGCGTGGGACGTGGCGTACGCATCCGAGAAACTGCGAGCGAAGCGATACGCGTTCTCCGACCAGGAAGTGAAGCAGTACTTCCCCGAGGATGCGGCGGTCGGCGGACTGTTCCGCGTCGCCGAGTCGCTCTACCAGGTGAAGATCGCGCCTTCGCAAGCGCCGGTCTGGCATCCCGACGTGCGCTTCTTCGACGTGCGCGATCGCGCTGGCGGGTTGATCGGCCAGTTCTACATGGACCTCTATGCGCGCGAGACCAAGCGGGGCGGCGCGTGGATGGACGACGCCATCGGCCGGCGGCGCAAGGGCGCTCGCGTGCAGACGCCGGTCGCCTATCTCAACTGCAATTTCTCCCGGCCGCTCAGTTCAGCCGCTGGCGGCAAGCCGGCGCTCTTCACCCACGACGAAGTGCTGACGCTGTTCCACGAGTTCGGCCACGGCCTGCACCACCTGCTGACGCGCGTCGACGACCTCGGCGTCTCGGGCCTCAACGGCGTGGAATGGGACGCGGTCGAGCTGCCGAGCCAGTTCATGGAGAACTTCTGCTGGGAATGGGACGTGCTGCGCGAGATGACGCGGCACGTGGATACAGGAAGTTCTCTCCCTAGAAACTTATTTGAAAAGATGCTGGCCGCAAAGAACTTCCAGAGCGGCCTGGCGATGCTGCGCCAGATCGAGTTCGCGGTGTTCGACATGCGCCTGCACAAGGAGGACCCGCGCTCGTTCGCGAGCGCCCTGGCGCTGCTCGAGGAGGTGCGCGAGCGCATCGCCGTGCTGCGCCCGCCTTCGTACAACCGCTTCCCCAACAGCTTCTCCCACATCTTTGGCGGCGGCTACGCGGCGGGCTATTACAGCTACAAGTGGGCGGAAGTGCTCTCCGCTGACGCCTACAGCGCGTTTGAAGAAATGGGCAAATCGAGCGGCATTCTCGACACCAAGGTCGGCGCGCGCTTCCGCGACGAGATCCTCGCCGTCGGCGGCAGCCGCCCGGCGGCGGAATCCTTCCGCGCCTTCCGTGGGCGCGAGCCGCGCGTCGATGCCCTGCTGAGGCACAGTGGTATGATTTCCGCATGACGCGCGCGATTGTTTTTTTCGTGATCGCCTTCTGCGCGGTTGCTGCCTCCGCGCAGCAGATGTATCGCTGGACCGACCAGCAGGGTCGCGTCCACGTCACCGACACCCCGCCTCCGCCCGGCGCGAAAGGCGTGCAAAAGCAGCGCGGCGCGGCCGCGCCCGCCGCGCCGGCCGAAGGCGGTCAGCAGACGCCGTACGACCTGTCGCTGGCGATGAAGGACTACCCTGTTTCCCTGTACACCTCGCCGATGTGCAAGGAGCCCTGCCAGCGCGCGCGCGACCATCTCAACAAGCGCGGCGTTCCCTTCCGCGAAGTGCAGGTGTGGGACGTCGACAGCAACGAGCAGCTGAAGCGCATCTCGGGCTCGAACCAGGTGCCGACGCTAGTGGTCGGCGGCAGCGTGCAAAAGGGCTACGAGGCGAGCGCCTTCGACGAGCTGCTCGACTCGGCGCGCTACCCGAAGGCGGGCGCGGTCAAGCCGCGCGCGCAAGCCGCCCCGGCAATTCCTGAAGGCTATACGCCGCCGAGCGACGCCGAGCCGCTCAAGGCGGAGCCGGTGAAGCCGCCGGAAGAAACCAGGCCGCGCGGTCCTTACGCCCCGAGGTGACGTTCCGGCTCGCGACCTGGAACGTCAACTCCCTCAAGGTCCGTCTCCCGCACCTGCTTGACTGGCTGGCGCGCGTCCGGCCGGATGTCGTTTGCCTGCAGGAAACCAAGACCGAGGACCGGAATTTCCCGCTGGCGGAGATCGAGGCGGCGGGCTACCGCGTCGTCTATAGCGGGCAGAAGACCTACAACGGCGTCGCCATCCTCTCGCGCGTGCCGCTTTCCGCAGAAGCGCGCGGCATCCCGGATTTTGCCGACGATCCGAAGCGCACCATCGCTGCGACGGTAAATGGCATACGTGTCGTCTGCCTGTACGCACCCAACGGCCAGGAGCCGGGCTCGGAGAAGTACGCCTACAAGTTGCGGTGGTATTCCGCCCTGACGTCCTGGTTGAGGAATCTTCTTCAGGAAACTCCAAGTCTTGCCGTGCTGGGCGATCTGAACATCGCGCCCGAGCCGCGCGACGTGCACGATCCGAAGCGCTGGGAAGGAAAGATCCATTTCTCCGAGCCCGAGCGCGCCGCGTTCCGCACGCTGATCGACCTCGGTTTCAAGGATGCCTTCCGGCTTTTCGATCAGCCGGAAAAGCAGTTCAGCTGGTGGGACTATCGCCTGGCGGCGTTCCCGCGCGGCTGGGGCCTGCGCATCGACCACATCCTGATTTCCCCCGAGCTGGCGAAGCGCTGCACGGCGTGCTCGATCGATGTCGGACCTCGCAAGCTGGAGCGCCCCTCCGATCACGCGCCCGTGATCGCCGACCTGAACCTCTAGAACGCGTGCTCCGGCGCGGGGAACGCCCCGGCCTTCACCGCCTCGACGTACTTCCGGATCGCGTCGGAGATGCTCGACCCGCCGCTCATGAAGTTGCGCACGAAGCGCGCCTTGCGATCGGGATAGATGTCGAGCATGTCGTAGAGCACCAGCACCTGCCCCGAGCAGTTGCCGCCGGCGCCGATGCCGATGGTGGGAATGGCGAGCGATTCGGTCACCTGCTTCGCCAGCGCCGCCGGGATCGCTTCGAGGACCAGCATCGCCGCGCCGGCCTGCTGAATGGCGCGCGCGTCCTCGAGCAGCTCGCGCGCCGAATCCTCGGTCCTGCCCTGCACGCGATAGCCGCCGAGCTGGTGCACCGATTGCGGCACGAGTCCCACATGGCCGCACACCGGGATGCCGCGCTCGACCAGAAAACGCACGGTGTCGGCCATCGCACGACCGCCCTCGAGCTTGACCGCCTGCGCGCCGGCGACCATGAGGCGCGCGGCGCTCGTGAATGCCTGCTCGACCGAAGCCTGATAGCTCGCGAACGGCAGGTCGGCGACGATGAGCGGGCGCTCGGCGCCACGCGCAACCATGGCCACGTGGTACTCCATCTGCTCGAGGCTGACCGGCAGCGTGCTGTCGTGACCTTGCACCACCATGCCGAGCGAATCGCCGACCAGCAGGATCTCGACGCCGGCCTGGTCGCAAAGCCGGGCGAAGCTGGCGTCGTAGCAGGTGAGCATCACGAGCCTCTCACCGCTCCGGTAGAGCTTGGCGAAATGGGCGAGCGTGTGCCGCATCGGGCCCGTCGGCCGTTGCTAGTCGATCTGCCGGTAGGCCGGTAGCGTCAAAAACTCCACGTAGTCCTCGACGATCAGCCTCTCGAACAGGCGCGCGGCCTCGTCGAACCTGCCCTCGGCGCCGCCTGCCTTGACCTTCGCCAGCTCTTCCGCGAGCAGCGGCCGGAAAACCTCCAGCGTGACCTTGCGCCCGTCCTCGAGCACGCCTTTCGGCGAGCGGATCCATTGCCAGATCTGCGAGCGCGAGATCTCGGCGGTGGCGGCGTCCTCCATCAGGTTGAACACCGGCACGCAGCCGTTGCCGGCGAGCCAGGCGCCGAGGTACTGGATGCCCACCGAGATGTTGTTGCGCAGGCCGGCCTCCGTAATCGGCTTCTCCGGCTGGAAGGCGAGCAGGTCCTTCGCGCTCACGTTCACGTCCGGGCGCTGGCGGCCGTACTGGTTGGGCCCGGGCATGTGCTGATCGAACACCTGCTTCGCGATCGGCACCAGGCCCGGGTGCGCGACCCAGGTGCCGTCGCAGCCGTCGGTCACTTCGCGCAGCTTGTCCTGGCGCACTTTCTCCAGCGCCGCCTCGTTCGCCGCCGGATCGTTCTTGATCGGGATCTGCGCCGCCATGCCGCCCATTGCATGCGCGCCGCGGCGGTGGCAGGTCTTGATCAGGTTCAGCGAATAACTGCGCAGGAAATGCGCGGTCATGGTG
>Ga0075351_1000013_pt1 | contig 19414 bp, 17 predicted proteins | sample Sandmound_ThreeS_3_FD_120091 | JGI IMG/M metagenome (GOLD analysis project Ga0075351, IMG submission 120091) | Natural and restored wetland microbial communities from the San Francisco Bay, California, USA, that impact long-term carbon... | ecosystem: Environmental > Terrestrial > Soil >... | reverse complement strand
CGATGCGGCGCACGCCCTGAGCGCGCGCAAGCGCCGGCGCGACGAGCAAGAGTCCCATCGAGCCGAGCAGGCGACGCCGGTGCTGCTCCATCCCCTCCCTCCCCGGGCGCGAGTATGTGCCCGCCGGGGCAAACGCACTAGGGCGTTGGCTAGTCGTCGTTCACCACGTCAGCCGGGGACAGGCCTGCGCTGGAAACCAGGGTGATGGGCGCTCGATACTCGGGCTCCGGGGCGGGGGCGGCCAGAGAAACGATGGCCGCCAGCACGACCACGAGGGTCGGGATCAGCAGGGCTGCGAACATCAGGTACTCGGTCAGTTTCATATGTCCCTCCTGCGACTGCCCGCTCAAGATAGGCCACCTCCCCCGCCGGGGTCTGCGAACGAAGCCTGACCTTTGGTGTGACGGATTCACCTCCCTGGGTCACAATCGGCCCGATGAAGGACAGAAGTCACGAAATTCTGCCCAAGCCGCTGATGGACGAGATCGCCGCAGCGGCCACCGTGCGCTCCTTTCCCAAGCACGCGGTGATCGTCACCGAGAGCGACGCCACCGACACCATCTACGTCATTCTCGCCGGCAAGGCGCGCGTCTACGTCTCGGACGAGAAGGGACGCGAGGTGATGCTGAACCAGCTCGGCCCGGGCGAGTATTTCGGCGAGATCACCATTGATGGCGGACCGCGCTCGGCCTCGGTGATGGCGCTCGAGGAATGCCGCTGCGCGTTCATCCGCCGTGCCGAGCTGACCGCGTTCATCGAGCGCAGCCCCGGCTTCGCGCTGCATGCGGTGAAGAAGCTCGCTCACCGGGTGCGCGAGCTGACCGAGAACGTGCGCAGCCTCGCCCTCATGGACGTCTACGGCCGCGTGGCGCGGCTGCTGCTCGAGCTCGCCGAGGAGAAGAACGGCCAGCTCGTCATCGACGAGCCGCTGACGCACAAGGAGATCGCCTCGCGGGTCGGCGCCTCGCGCGAGATGATCAGCCGCATCTTTTCCGACCTCAACGACGGCGGCTATCTGCGCAAGGAGGAAAGCCGACTGGTCATCGCCCGCAAGCCCCCGCCGCGCTGGTAGTGCGAGCGCGCGCCTAGCGGAGCGACTTCAGGCGGAAAGCCGCGACCGGCTGCTGGAAGCCGCGCAGGTTGAGCTGGCCGACCGGCTCGGTGCCGGCGACGTGGGCGATGTCCTGCTCGGTCGGGGCGTCGAGCAGGATCTCTCCGGCCTGCGCCGCGCCGCAGAGCCGCGCGGCGAGGTTCGGCACATTGCCGATCGCCGCGTACTCCCAGCGCTCCTCGAAGCCGATGACCCCGAGGGTGGCGTTGCCCTGGGCGATGCCGATGCTCAGGCCGACCTCGTGGCCGTGCTTCGCCCAGGCCTGCGCGATCGGCACGAACGCCTGCTGCAGATTCAGCGCCATGCGCACCGCGCGCTCGGCGGGCCGGTCGACCGGCAGCGGATCGTTGAAGAAGATCATCACGCCGTCGCCGGCGAAGTGCTCGAGCGTGCCGCTGAACTCGTCCACCGTGCGGCCGAGCGTCGCGTGGTAGGCGCGCAGCAGCTCGAGCACCTGGTCGGGGTCGGCGCGGTCGGTGAAGGCGGTGAAGCCGCGCAGGTCGAGGAACACGGCGGTGATCGCGCGCCGGTGCGGCTCGAGCAGCTCCTCGCCGCCGGCGACGATCGCCTCGGCCACCGGCTTGGAGAAGAAGCGCTTCATGCGCCCGAGCCGGTGCAGCTGCGCCACCTGCTCGACCACGCGCTGCTCGAGCTTCTGGTTGAGCTCCTTCAGCTCGTCCTGCAGGCTCTTCACGCGCAGCAGCGAGCGGACGCGGGCGAAGAGCTCCTCCCAGTTCACCGGCTTGGACAGGAAGTCGTCGGCGCCGACTTCCAGCCCCTTGACGCGCTCGACGTGCGCGTCGAGCGAGGTGACGAGGATGATCGGCAGCAGCGCGGTCGACGGTTGCGCGCGCAGCTTCGCGCACAGCTCGTAGCCGTCCATGCCGGGCATCAGGATGTCGGAAATCACCATGTCGGGCTGCACCGCGCGCACCTGCTCCAGCGCGGCCTGGCCGTCGGCTGCGCTCACCACGTCGTAGCCGCGGCCGCGCAGCGCCTCGGTGAGGACTTCCGCGTTCGCCCTCTGGTCGTCGACGACCAGGATGCGTGCCGCCAGCCTGCCGCGCATCTAGAGGACGCTCATCGGAACACGATCACGCCGCGCGCGTTGCGGCCCGACGCCAGGTCGGCGAACGCCTGCGGCGCTTCGGCGATCGAGTAGCGCCGGGTGATCAGCTCCTCGAGCTTCAGCTGGCCGGCGAGGTAGAGGCCGAGCATGCGCGGGAAATCGATGCGCGGCACGCACGAGCCGAAGTAGCTGCCGGTGATCGTCTTCTCCTCGAACGGCAGCGTCATGGTCCGCAGCGAGGTCGAGTCGGAAGGCTTGGCCACGCCCACCACCACCGCCAGCCCGCCGCGGCGGATGGCGCGGTAGGCAGCGCCGGCGAGCTCGCCCGAGCCGACGCATTCGAAGGCGTAATCGGGGCCGCCGCCCGTCATTTTCTTCAGTTCCTTGACGGGATCTTCCTTGAAGAGAATCGTATCGGTCGCGCCGAACTTCTTCGCCATCTCCAGCTTGGGCTGCAGCGTATCGATGGCGATGATCTTCTCCGCGCCGGCGATGCGTGCACCCTGGATCGCCGACAGGCCGACGCCGCCGCAGCCGAACACCGCCACCGACGACCCCGGCGCGACCTTCGCCGTGTTGAACACCGCGCCGACCCCGGTCGTCACGCCGCAGCCGACCAGCGCGGCGCAGTCGAGCGGGATTTTCGAATCGATGCGGATCAGGTTCTCGGCCGAGACCGTGGCGTACTCGGCCATGGCGCCGCAGCCGGAGAAGATGTTGAGCGGCTTGCCCGCCGCGTCGTGGGTACGGTGCTGGCCGGCGAGCGGCGTGGTGAGCGCCTTGCCCTGCTCCAGGCACAGCACCGGCCGCCCGGCGAGGCAGAAGCGGCACTTGCCGCACATGTAGATGAACGAGAAGACGACATGGTCGCCTTTGGCGAGGTCCCTTACGCCCTCGCCCACTTCCTCGACCACCCCGGCACCCTCGTGGCCCAGCACGAGCGGCAGCGGCAGCGCGATGGTGCCGTTGACCGCCGACAGGTCGGAATGACACACGCCGCAGGCGCCCAGCTTCACCAGAACCTCGCCGCGACCGGGGGCGTCGACGCCGATCTCTTCGACGACGATGGGCTGGTTGTGCTCGCGGCAGATCGCCGCCTTGGCTTTTCGCACCACTATTCCTTATCCTTTTGTCCTGAATCTACCATTGTGCCATTGCCGGCCTGTGGGTAAATTGACCGCCCGGCGCAGTTCTCTCTTTTGGGCAAGGAATCCCGATGCAAATTCGAGACAAGCTCTTTATCGGCGGCCAATGGGTCGCTCCGCACGGACGCGAAACGATCGACGTCCACAACGCTGGTAACGGCGAAGTAATGGGACGCATTCCCGCCGGCGATGCGGCCGACGCCGACGCCGCGGTCAAGGCCGCGCGTTCCGCCTTTGATTCTTGGAGCAATTCTTCTCCGGCCTCCAGGGCTGAGTTTCTTGAAAAGATCTCTGCCGGACTGAAGGCGCGTGCGGATGAGCTCGCGCGCACCATCGCGCAGGAAGTCGGCATGCCGCTCAAGATGTCGAGCCGCATCCAGGCCGGGCTGCCGATCGCCAACTTCGCGAACTACGCGAAGATCCTGAAGGATTACGCGTTCGAAGAAAGGGTCGGCAACTCGCTCGTGGTGCGCGAGCCGGCGGGCGTGGCGGTGGCGATCACGCCGTGGAACTATCCGCTGCACCAGATCACGCTCAAGGTCGCGCCGGCGCTCGCCGCCGGCTGCACCGTGGTGCTCAAGCCCTCGGAGGTGGCGCCGTTCAACGCCTTCATCCTCGCCGAAGTCATCGAGGCGGCGGGACTGCCCAAAGGCGTGTTCAACCTCGTCACCGGCTTCGGTCCGACGGTGGGCGAGGCGCTGGTGAAGCACCCGGACGTCGACGTCGTCTCGTTCACCGGCTCGACCCGCGCCGGCAAGCGGATTTCCGAGCTTGCAGCGCAGTCGGTGAAGCGGGTGGCGCTCGAGCTGGGCGGCAAAAGCGCCTCGGTGATCCTCGACGACGCCGACCTCGCCGCAGCGGTGAAGAGCACGGTGAACGGCTGCTATCTCAACTCGGGGCAGACCTGCACGGCCCTGACGCGAATGCTCGTTCCCGACTCTCTTTATGAACAGGCAAAGACAATTGCCGCCGAGGTGGCGAAAGGGTTTACGGTCGGAGATCCCCTTCAGGAATCTACGAAATTGGGTCCCCTGAGCTCACAAGCCCAATTGGAAAGAGTCAGGAGCTATATCAAGAAAGGCCAGCAGGAAGGCGCGGAGCTCGTCGCCGGCGGTGCCGAGCCGCCCGAGGGCGTGCCGGCCGGCGGCTACTACGTGCGGCCAACGGTGTTCGGCAGAGTGAAGAACAGCATGACCATCGCCCAGGAAGAGATCTTCGGCCCGGTGCTGTCGATCATTCCCTACCGGGACGAGGAAGAGGCGGTGCGCATCGCCAACGACACGGTCTACGGCCTCGCCGGCGCCGTCTGGTCGAAGGACGAGGCGCGCGCGCAGCGCGTCGCGCGGCGGATCCGCGCCGGCCAGGTGGACGTGAACGGCGGCGCCTTCAACATGAACGCGCCCTTCGGCGGCTTCAAGCAGTCGGGCCACGGCCGTGAGGCCGGCCGGTACGGCCTGGAGGAATTTCTCGAGTACAAGTCCCTGCAGCTCAAGGGATGAGACTGCTCCGCCTGGTCACGGGGCTGGTGATCGCCAGCTTCGTCATCGGCCATTTCCTGAATCATTCGCTGGGCGTGGTGTCGATCGACGCCATGGACCGGCTGCGCGCGATGCTCGCCGCCGGGTGGCGCAGCCCGGTTGGCAGCGTCCTGCTCTACGGCTCGCTGCTCACGCATTTCGCGCTGGCGCTCGTCTCGCTTTACCGGCGCACGACGCTGCGCATGCCGGTCTGGGAAGCGGCGCAGCTGGTGCTGGGGTTGTGCGTCCCGCCGCTCCTCATCGGCCACGTCATCGGCACGCGCTTCAACTGGTGGCTGCTCGGCCACACGATCGGCTACGAGCGCGTGGTCGGGCTGCTCTGGTCCGAGACCTGGAACATCGTCCGGCAGTCGCTGCTGCTGCTCGTCGTCTGGACGCACCTCTGCTTCGGGCTGCACTACTGGCTGCGGCTGCGACCCTGGTACCCCACCGTGCAGCCGCTCTTCTTCGCCGCCGCGCTGCTCGTGCCCGCGCTCGCCCTCACCGGGTTCTATGCCGCGGGACTCAACCTCTGGCCCGCTGTCGAGCAGGTCGGCGGCATGCAGAAGTACGACCTCGACCTCGCCGGCATGAGCGTCGAGGACCGTGCGCGGGTCGCCGCGTGGCGCGATGGCCTGCTGCTCGGCTTCTGGGCGCTGCTCGCGGCGACGCTGCTCGCCCGCTGGCTGCGCTCGCGCATCGGCGGCACCTACCAGCTGCGCCATTCTTCCGGCCGGGTGGTCACGGCGCCGGTGGGGCGCAGCATCCTCGAGGCGCTGCGCGACGAGGGCATCCCGCACGCTTCGGTGTGCGGCGGCCGCGCGCGCTGCACCACCTGCCGCGTGCGCGTCGCCGATGGCCTCGCGCGCCTCGCCGCGCCCTCGCCGGTGGAAGCACAGGCGCTGGCGCGCATCGAGGCGCCGCCGAATGTCCGCCTCGCCTGCCAGACCCGCCCGCGCAGCGACGTCACGGTGGCGCCGCTGCTGCCCCCCGGCGCCGATCCCGCGGCGGCGCGCCGGCCGGGCTCGCCGCAGGGACGCGAGCGGCCGGTGGTGGCGATGTTCGTCGACCTGCGCGAGTCGACCAAGCTGTGCGAATCGCGCCTGCCCTACGACGCGGTGTTCGTCATGAACCAGTTCTTCGCCGAGATGCACGACGCGCTGCGCGAAACCAGCGGCTATTACGCGCAGTTCCGCGGCGACGGGCTGCTGGCGCTGTACGGGCTGGAGAGCGAGCTGCCGCAGGCCTGCCGCGACGCCCTGCGCGGCGCGGCCAGCATGCAGAGCCGCATCGAGCGCCTGAGCGCGAGCCTCGCCGACGAGCTCGCCGAGCCGATGCGCATCGGCATCGGCATGCACGCCGGGCTCGCCATCGTCGGCACCATGGGCCCACCGGCGGCGCCGATCCACTCGGCGATCGGCGACAACATCAACATCGCCGCGCGCTTCGAAGGCATGACCAAGATCTACAAGTGCGTGCTGGCAGTGTCCGCCGAAACGCTGCGCCACGCGGGTGTCGATCCGAAGGACGCGCCGCTGCACCAGGTGCGGGTGCGCGGCCGCAGCGAGCGGGTCTCCGTCTACGCCGTCGCCGACCCGCGCAGCCTGGTCGGAAGCTAGCGGCTGCTCATTCGACGACTCTGTCGGCCCGCAGCAGCGTCTCCTGGGAGATCCTGACTCCAAGAGCTGCCGCGGTCCTCAGGTTGACGACGAATTCGAAGATGGTGGGTCGCTCGATGGACAGCTCGCCCGGATTCGCTCCCTTCACAATCCGGTCGACGTAGCTCGCCACGCGCCGCGCGACCTCCAGGCCACGGGCGCCGTAGCCGATCAAGGTCCCGGCCTGCGCGAAGGCGAGATCCGAGACCGAAGGAAGGCGCCGCTTCAACGCGGCCTGGCAGATGGACCACATGTGCATGTAATAGGAAGCCTCGTCGGCAATCACCAGCGCGTCGATCCTCGCCGCGGCCATCGCAGCAAAAGCGCCGTCGAGTTCGGCCAGGGGCCGCATGTCGAAGCGCTGAAGCTCCATGCCCAGCGATTGCGCCGCTGGCTGCATCGATCCGAAGATCGGCGCATAGGCGGGATTGTCCGGATGCATCAGGTAGGCGACGCGTCGAATTCCCGGCACCGTTTCCTTGAGGAGGGCCAACCGCTTCGCATTGAGCTCCGCGGTGAGGTTGGTCAAACCGGTCACGTTCCGGCCCGGCCGCGCCAGGCTCGCCGCGACGCCCAGGCCCACCGGATCGGACATCGACATGCAGACGATCGGGATGCTCGCCGTGGCCTGGCTCAGCGCGAGGACGGCGGGCGTGCCTTGAGTGATGATCAAATCGGGCTTGCCGCGGACAAGATCGAACGCATGCCCGGGAAGGTCGCCGTACAGGCCATGCGCGTGGCGGACCTCGAAACGGATGTTCCTGCCCTCCACGTAACCGTACTCCTGCAATGCCTTCTTCAAGGCGTTGGCGTTGTCGGTGTAGACCGAGCCGGGGTAGAGGATGGCGACGCGCGTGAACTGCTGCGGTTGCTGCGCGAGCACGCGCGCCGCCGGCGCGAGCGCAAGCGCCGCCGAACCGAGCAGGCACGAGCGACGCGAGATCACGGCTCAGCGCTTGATGGTCGCGCCGCCGCTGCGGGTGAGCGTGAGCTGGCTGGTGGTGTTGGCGAGCCGCCCGGCGAGGATCTTGATCAGCTCCACCGCCGCGTCCGGGTTCTCGCGGATCACCTTGATGAACATGTCCTTGGAGATCTTCAGCGTCTCGAGCTTCGTGGTCGCCTTGGCGGTGGCGGTGCGCGGCACCTCGCCGAAGATGGCGATCTCGCCGAGGATGTCGTTCCTGCCCAGCGTGTTGACGATGATCGGGCCCGAGGGCGTCGGCACCGAGATCTCCACCGAGCCGTCGATGATGATGTAGGCGGCGTCGGCCGCGTCGCCGGCGTTGAACATCACCTGCCCGGCGTCGTAGGTGAGGCGCTCGCTGGAGAAGCACAGCAGCTTCTGCATCGCCGGCTGGATCTTGCTGAAGATCGGGAACTGGCGGATCAGCTCGACTTCCTGTTCCAGGCTCATCGCTTTCTCCTAGGCAGCCATCAACATCTTGTTGAGAGGACCGCCATTGCCCTTCAAGGCTTCGAAACGCCCCTGCTCCGCGAGCCGGCCGTGCTCGATCACCAGCACCGCGGCGAAGCGCTCGGCGAGCTCCGGGCGCTGCAGCGCCCAGACCACGCCCTGGCCGCTGCGCTCGGCGAGGATGCCTTCCAGCACCTTGGTCTGCGACGCCGGATCGAGCACCGCCGCCGCGTGGTCGAGGACGAGCAGCAGCGGCCGCTTGAGCAGCGCGCGCACCATCGCGGTCTTCTGCCGGTCGGCGACCGCCAGCCGCGCGCCGCCGACCCCGACCTGGTAGTCGAGCCCGATCTGCACCACCAGCGGCCGCAAGCCGAGCTCGTCGAGCAGCTCGCGCACGATGCGCGTGATGCGCGTGGCGGCCTCGGCCTGGCCGGTGATGATCTTGCCGAACAGGATGTTGTCCTGCAGCGAGGCGGCGCGGTTGTAGCGCGCCGGGTCGAAGAACTCGACGCTCTGCCTCAGCTCCTGCGGCAGGGTGCGGGCGAAATGCCGGCGCGCCTCGATGGTGCGCGACTCGAAGCTCTCGTCGATCAGGCCCAAGCGGTGCTTGGCGGCGACCAGCTTGAAGGGCAGCGTGAGCAGCATCTGGGTGTCCGAATCCTGCAGCCGCAGCAGGCCGACGTCTTCGATCTGCTTCAGGATCTCCTGGAAATGCGGCAAGTCCTCCTGGCGGATGAAGCTGTACTGGGCGAAGAACTCGTGGCCCGGCGGCAGGCCGCTGAACAGCTCGACCATGGTCTCGGCGACCTTGTGGCCGGTGCGCAGCAGGAGCTCGTACATGCCGGTGTCGCGCAGCACTTTGCGCACGTAGGCGTTACCGGCGAGGTTGTCGATATCGAAGGCCTTGCCCACCGGCGTGCCGAAGAGCAGGTTCTCGGCCAGCGTGGCGTTGCGGTTGTAGCGCTCGGGGTCGAAGCGCTCCACCCAGTCCTGGATGCCGAGCGACGCCAGGCGCTCGCGCATGCGCGCGCGCGCGGCCAGCACCGGCTCGCCGATCGACCCGGCGCGCTCGGGATCGGGCGCGCTGCGCAGGCCGAGCTCGAAGATCGTCTCCTCGAGATCGACCCGCTTCAGCAGCTCGAGGATGCGCGCCTCCAGCTCCTCCTTCCCGGAAACGCCCGCCGCCTCGTAGTCGGTCCAGTCGGCGTCGATGTCGAGCGGGCAAGTACCGGTGCGCTCGGCCTCGCGCGCCTCCTTCCTGCGCTCCTTCGCCGCTTCGGCGTCGTACGCCGGCTCGCGCAGCGGCGCGTGCCGCAGGCCGTAGACGATGTTGTCGCGCACGCTCACCGGGAAGAGATACGCGGGCGTGCCGACGTAGGACAAGGCGCGGCCGGTCACCGCCTCGGGAGCGCGCGTGAGATCGACGCCGCAAAGCTCCAGGCTGCCGCTGGTCGGCGGCACCAGCCGTGCCACGAGCTGCGCCAGCTCGCTGCCGCCCTGGCGGCCGACCACGGCGACATGCTCGTGGACACCGATCTCGAACGAGACGTTCTCCAGCACGCGCGCGCCGCTTTCGTCGACCAGGCTCACGCCGGCGGCGCGCAGCTTGCCCTCGCGCGGCAGCGCCGGAGCCTTGAGCAGCGCCTGCAGCTCGGGCGGCGCCGCGTCCTCGCCGCCGAACTGCTCGACCACCTGCGTGTACTTCACCTCGACATCGAGCCGCTGCTGATCCCAGTCGATCAGCTCCTTCACCGGCGAGGGCAGGTCCTTGTAGGCGGCGATCACCGCCACCAGCGCGCCGATGTCGAGCCGGCCCATGATCACCAGATAGCCGCCCACCGTGTAGAACAGGAACGGCGTCACCTGCGAGAGGAAGTTGTTGAGGAACTTCACCATGAACTTGCGCTGGTAGAGCTCGAAGCGGATCTTGAAGATGCGCCCGAGGCGGGCCGAGATCTCGGCGCGCTCGTAGTTCGAGGTGTCGTTGGCGTGGATCTCGCCGGCGCCGTCGACGCACTCGGCGATGCGGCCGGCGAGCGCCCGCGCCGTGAGCTGGCGCTCCCGGCCGAGCACCAGCAGGCGCTTGCGCAGCCTGGGGATGATGAACGCCTGCACGCCGACGATGCCGAACGCGATCAGGCCGAGGGCGAAGTGCTGGTAGAGGATGAAAGCCATGGCGGTGAGCGCCTGCCCGCCGAGGAAGAGCGGCGTGATCAGCGCCTCGCCGATGAAGCCGCCGAGCGGCTCGACCTCGTCCTTGATCATGGTCGCGACCTCGGCCGGCTTGACGCGGCGAAAGCGCGACAGCGGGAAGCGCAGCACCAGGTCGAACAGCGCGTAGCGCAGGCGGCGCAGCATGCGCTCGCCCATCCAGCCCTTCATGGTGTTGATCTGGAACTTGAGCCAGCCCTGGAGAACGATCAGGGCGAGGAACACCACGCTGAGCGCGAGCAGGTAGGGCAGCCGCTGCAGGTCGAGTCCCAGCCAGTGGGTGGTCGAGTCGGCCTGCGGGAACCCCTTGCCCTGGATCGCCTCGTTGATGATCGTCTTGGGCAGGTCCAGCGACAGGTAGTAGACCACCATCGTCGCCAGCACCAGGGGCACGATCAGGAGCTGGTCGCGCTTGCTGTAGCGGATGATGAAGCCGAACAGGCTGCGGTCCACCGTGGCTCGCCCCGATGAAAAAAAGTGCGCCCTGCTTTCCCCTGTAAGATTATAGGTGATGACCTTCAGCGTCAGATTCTGGGGGGTACGCGGGTCCATCGCCTGCGCCGGGCCGCGCACCGCGCGCTATGGCGGCAACACCTCGTCGCTCGAGGTGCGCTGCGGCGAGCGCGTGCTGCTCTTCGACGCCGGGACCGGGATGCGCTACCTCGGCAACACGATGGACAACAGCGCGCCCGTCGACGCCGACATCTTTCTCACCCACACCCACTACGACCATGTCTGCGGCATCCCTTTTTTCCGGCCCTTCTTCCAGCCGAGCAACCGCTTCCGCCTCTGGGCGGGCCATCTCGGCGCCGGCATGACGCTGCGGCGCGTGATGGACGAGTTCATGGTGGCGCCGCTGTTCCCGGTGCCGCCGCAGGTGTTCCGCGCCACGGTCGACTACAAGGATTTCACCTGCGGCAAGGACCTCTCCGCCGGGCCGGACGTGCGGGTGAAGACGATCGCCCTCAACCATCCCGACGGCGCCACCGGCTACCGCGTCGAGTTCGACGGCCGGGCGTTCTGCTACCTCACCGATACCGAGCACGTGCCGGGCGCGATCGACCGCAAGCTCGCCAAATTCATGGAAGGCGCCGAGGCGGTCGTCTACGACTCGATGTACACCGACGACGAGTACCCCCGCTTCGTCGGCTGGGGACACTCGACCTGGCAGGAAGGCGTGCGCCTGTGCAAGACCGCGGGCGTGAAGAAGCTGATCGTGTTCCACCACGACCCCGAGCACACCGACGAGATGCTGGACGGCATCGGCCGCCAGGTCGAGAAAGAGCTGCCCGGATCGGTCATCGCGCGCGAGGGGCTCGTCCTCGAGCTGTGAATCCGGAACCGTTTTTCTCGGTTCTCGACAGGATTGAGCAATACGGCAGGGACCTGGAGGCCATCGGAGCCGATGCGCCGCCCGCGCCCCGCTGGGACCAGGACTGGTTCCCGCGCCTGGATGCCGCCGCCGCCTATGCCCTGGTCCGGAGCGAGCCGCCGCAGCGGATCATCGAGGTGGGTTCGGGGCACTCGACGCGCTTCCTCGCCCGCGCGGTCGCCGACGGCCGGCTCGCGACGCGCATCACCGCCATCGACCCGGAGCCCCGGGCGCGCATCGAGGGCCTGGCGGTCGAATTTGTCCAGCAGCCCGTTCAGCAGGCGCCCGAAAATCTCTTCCACGGCCTGGAGCCGGCTGACATCCTGTTCATCGATTCCAGCCACCAGCTGAAGCCGGGAAGCGATGTGGAATTCCTGATTGGCCGCATCGTGCCGAAGCTGCCGGCGGGCGTGCGCCTGCACTTCCACGACATCTTCCTGCCCGACGAGTACCCGGCGCATTGGGCCTGGCGGCGGTACAACGAGCAGGCCGCGGTGGCGGCCCTGGTGCACGCGGGACACGCCTGCGAGTTTTCCAGCCACTGGCTCGTCTCGCGCCGCCCCGATCTCCTGCAGCGCGGCGTCCTCGGCCGCTTGCCCCTCGTCGCCGGCGCCATCGAATCGAGCCTATGGCTGAGAAAACACTGAACGTCCACGCCCTGGTCGAATGGCTCGAGAGCAGCCAGCCGGCGATGCCCGATACCTTTATCGCCAGCGCGTGCCAGCAGATGCTGGCGCACGGCATCGCCATCGCGCGCTTCGCCGTCTTCGCCCGCACCCTGCACCCGAACGTGGCCGGCCGTGGCTTCTTCTGGCGCGCGGAGAAGCCCACCGAGGTCGAGGGCACGGTCGCTGAGCACGACTGGATGGGCAGCGACGCGCATCTCGCAAGCCCGATCCACGCCATCCAGGCGACCGGCGAGGAGATCCGCCGCCACCTCGCCGACCCGGCCTGCCCCATCGATTTCCCGATCCTCTCCGAGCTTCGAGCGGAAGGGATGACGGACTACTACGCCACGCCGCTGCCGACGATCACCGGAGAAAAGCTGCTGGCGAGCTTTACCTCCCGTCAGCCGGGTGGCTTCAGCGACGCCGAGCTCGCCGCGCTGCGCCGGCTGCGCGCGCCGTTTGGCCGCGTCGCCGAGATCCTTTCGCTGCGGCGCAAGGCGCAGAACATCCTCGATGCGTACCTCGGCGCCCAGACCGGGCAGAAGGTGCTGGCCGGGCAGATCAAGCGCGGCGGCGGCGAGGAGATCCGCGCCGTGATCTGGTTCTGCGACCTGCGCGATTCGACGCCGCTCGCCGAGTCGATGAGCCGCGAGGCGTTCCTCGCGCTTCTCAACGAGTATTTCGAGTGCGTGCTCGGGCCGGTGCAGGAAAGGAAGGGCGAGATCCTGCGCTTCATCGGCGACGCCGCGCTCGCCATCTTCCCGATCGGTAACGAGCCCGCGAGCGTCGCCTGCAGCAAGGCGCTCGACGCGGCGCAGGAGGCGCTCACCCGCATGAAGACGCTGAACGACAAGCGCGAGGCCGCGGGACAGCCGCGGCTTCGCTTCGGCATCGGCCTGCACCTGGGCCTGGTGCTCTACGGCAACATCGGCACGCCCACGCGCATCGAGTTCACGGTGATCGGCGCCGCCGCCAACGAGGCGGCGCGCATCGAAGGCCTGTGCAAGACGCTCAAGGTCGACCTGGCGATCTCGGAGCAGGTGGCGCGCCACCTCGCGGCGCGGCTGCGCTCGCTCGGCCGCCACCGCCTGCGCGGCGTCGGCGAGCCGGTGGAGATCTTTACCTCCTACTGATCCTTGATGAGATGCTCGATGCGCTTCAGGAAATCGAGCTCCATCAGCGGCTTGACGACGTAGTCGTTGGCGCCCAGCTCGCGCCCGTGCGCCGCGTCGCGGTCGCGCGAGAAGCTGGTCACCATCACCACCGGCAGGCCCTTGGTGCGCGGCTCGGCGCGCAGCCGCCGCAGCACCTCGAAACCGTCCATCTTCGGCAGCATGACGTCGAGCAGCACCAGGTGCGGCAGGGGCGCCCAGCGCAGCGCCTCGAGCGCCGCGGCGCCGTCCGCGACATGCTCGACCTGGTGCCCGTCGCGCTCGAGCCAGTGCTTCACCAGCGCCACCAGGTCGGGATCGTCCTCGACGAGGAGGACGCGGCTCACCTGTACATGACTTTCTTCGTCACCGAGGCGATCAGCATGCCGAAGGTGGCGATGCCGGAGGCGGCGCAGATCACCGACAGCAGCTGCGCGAGCGGCGAATGCGGCGCGAGGTCGCCGTAGCCGACGGTGAGGTAGGTGATGGCGCTGAAATAGACATGCTCCCACCAGGTCTTCCCCGGCAGGGGATCGATCCAGTGCAGCAAGCTGCCGAAGAAGACGATGTTGAACGCCATGACGAGGGCGAGGCGCCAGGGCTTCTCGCCGTAGCCCCACAGCGCGCTGAGCGCGAGCGACCCTGCCCAGCGCCCCCAGGCCTTGTCGCGCCAGTAGCCGAGGCGCTCATATCTCTTCTCCAGGTAGGTGAGCTCACCCGCGTCGGCGAAGTTGCCCATCGACATCGCGTTCAGCTTCAGGTTGCGGCAGACGCGCACCATGGCGCGCGCGCTGGTGTCCGCGGGGAAGCGGATCGAGTCGAGGCTGATCTCGCAGTTGCGGAAGCTGGCGAAGTCGACGCGCGATTCGCTGATCACCGCCTGGGAGAAATCGCAGGATTCGAAGCGCGAGTTGACGAGGTCGCATTTCTCGAACTGCGCGCGGCGGAGATAGCAATCCTCGAACTGCACCTGGCTCAGGTTGCAGCCGATGAAGCGCGCGTTCTTGAAGCCGACGTCGCGGAACACCGCCCAGCGCAGGTTGATGTTGCGCAGCAGCGCGCGGTCGACCTGGGTCTGCTCGATGCGCAGGCCGCGCAGGTCGAGGTAGGTCTCGCCGCCCTGCTCCATCGTCGGCAGGTCGAAGCTCGTCGGGCGCGATTCGAGAAACGCGACCGCGGCCGCCGTCGCTTCCGGTGTCCAGCGCGCCCGCAGGTCTGCAACGCGGTCTTCCATGCTCCCCCCCGCGGCGGATTCTACGTCCGGGCGGCGCTGCTGTACGGGTCGGCGGCGTCGCGCAGCCCGTCGCCGAAGAAGTTGAACGCGAGCACGATGACGAACACCGGCACGACGCAGAGCATGAGCCAGGGGTACAGGGCGACGACGTTGATGTTCTGCGCCTCGTTCAGGAGCACGCCCCAGCTCGTAATCGGCGGCCGTAAACCCAAACCCAGGAATGAAAGGGCCGTCTCGCCCAGGATCATGGCCGGCACCGACAGCGTCGCCGAGGCGATCAGGTGGCTCGCGAACGAGGGCAGCAGGTGCTTGCGGATCACCCGCGCCGGGCTCGCGCCCATGAGCACGGCGGCGGTCGCGAAATCCTCTTCTCTCAAGGCCAGCAATTTTGACCGGACCGCGCGGGCGAGTCCCGGCCAGTCGAGCAGCCCGAGGATGATGGTGATGCCGAAGTAGACGAGGATCGGGCTCCAGGTGATCGGCAGCGCGGCGGAGAGCGCCATCCACAGCGGCAGCTCGGGGAAGGAGCGCACCATCTCGATGAAGCGCTGGATGACGTTGTCGATCCAGCCGCCGTAATAGCCCGAGACGCCGCCGAGCGCGATGCCGATGAGGAAGCTCACCACGATGCCGAACAGGCCGACGGTGAGCGAGATGCGCGTGCCGTAGATGATGCGCGAGAGCAGGTCGCGCCCGAGCCGGTCGGTGCCGAGGAAATAGAAGGTGCCGCCCTCGGCGGGGCAGACGAGGTGGAAGCGCGCCTCGAACAGGTTCCAGAAGCGGTACTCGTCGCCGAGGCAGAAGAAGCGCACGCGGTGCACCCTTGCCGGATCGTCGGTGTAGACGCGCTTCAGCGACGTCAGGTCGAGCTCCATCTTGTAGCCGTAGACGAACGGCCCGACGAAGCTGCCCTCGTGGAAGAGGTGCAGCGCCTGCGGCGGCGCGTAGATGTGCCTGGTGTCGCGCGTATGCAGGTTGTAGGGCGCGAGGACCTCGCTCACCAGGATCGAGGCGTAGAAGGCGAGCAGGATCGCGCCGGCGATGACGGCGATGCGATGGCGGCGGAACTTCCACCACATGATCTGCCACTGCGAGGCGCGATAGAAGCGCTCCTGCTCCGGCGTGAGCTTCTCCGCCGCGTACGGCTCGAACGGCTCGGTGGAGACGTGGTGCTCGAGCTTCATTTCGCGGCTCCCCCGGTAAGGCGGATCCGCGGATCCAGCGCCGCCAGCAGCAGATCGGAGACGAACATGCCGATCACGGTGAGGAGCGACAGGAACATCAGGAACGAGCCGGCGAGGTACTGGTCCTGGCTCCTCAGCGCTTCCAGCAGCATCGGCCCCGAGGTCTGCAGCGACAGCACCACGGCGACGATCGCCGAGCCCGAGATCACGCTCGGCAGCAGGTTGCCGATGTCGGCGATGAACGGGTTGAGCGCCATGCGCAGCGGGTACTTCACCAGCAGGCGGAAAGGCGGCATGCCCTTGGCGCGCGCCGTGACGACGTACTGCTTCTGCAGCTCATCGAGCAGGTTGGCGCGCAGCCGCCGGATCATGCCCGCGGTGCCGGAGGTGCCGATGACGATCACCGGGATCCACAGGTGCTCGAGCACCGAGCGGAACTTGCCCCAGCTCCAGGGCTGCCCCAGGTATTCGGGCGCCATGATGCCGCCGACCGAGAGGCCGAACTCCACGTTGGCGAAGTACATCAGCACCAGCGCGAGCAGGAAGTTCGGCGTCGCGAGGCCGACGTAGCCGAGCAGCGTCAGGCCGTGGTCGCCCCAGCTGTACTGGCGCGTCGCCGCGTAGACGCCGATCGGGAACGACACCGCCCAGGTGAACAGGATCACCGAGAAGTTGAGGATGAAGGACAGCAGCAACCGGTCCCCCACGACTTCCTTCACCGGCAGGTCGTGCTCGAACGACCAGCCGAGGTCGCCCTGCAGGAGCCCATGGAATTTCCCCACGCTCGGCCACAGGCCGGCCCACACCGCGTACTGCTCGAGGAAGGGCCGGTCGAGCCCGTATTGCTTGCGCAGGAAGTCGACTTTCTCCAGCGCCGCGTTGTCGCCCTGGCTCTTCAGCTCGGCGATCTGGTTGGAGAGGAAGTCCCCCGGCGGCAGCTTGATGATCATGAACGTGACGAAGCTGATCACCAGCAGCGTCGGGATCATGATCAGCAGGCGGTTGATCGTGTAGCGCAGCATGGCTACTGCTTGAACCAGAACGTGTCGGGGTGGTAGATGCCGAAGAACGCGCCCGGGTCCCAGTTGTAGAACGCCACCCCAGGCACGTTCATCAGCGTCGCGCGCGCGATCACCGGCTGCGGCACGCCGGAGACGATGCCGATGGAGTACTGCTGCTCGACGTGGATCTCGAGCATCCGGTGCCAGATCCGCTCGCGCTCCTCGTCGTTGGTCGAGCGGCGCCAGCGCTGGTAGAGATCGGCGAGCTCCTGCACCTCCGACATGTCCGGCGCCTCGCCTACCTTGGCGCTCGTCTCGTAATACTGGCCGAACTTCGGCCATTGCAGCTGCAGCTGGCTGGTGGGCGCGAGCTCGTCCGGGCTCGTTTCGGCCGTCGGCAGCCCGTTCTCCAGGCCGCTCCAGACCGACATCACGGTCTCGCCGGCGAAGATGCGGTTGCGGAACGCCTCGCGCTGCGAGGGCTTGCTGAACGCCCTGATGCCGACTTCGCGCCAGGTCTCGCGCACCAGCTCGAGCACGTCGGTCTGCTCGGAGCTCTCGCCCGCGGTCTCGATGATCAGCTCGAGGTTGCGGCCGTCGGGCAGGTGGCGGATGCCGTCCAGGCCGCGCTTCAGGCCCATCTCGTCGAGCAGGCGGTTGGCCTGCTTCCGGTCGTAGCGCGCCCACGTGTCCTTGTAGCTGTCGCGGTAGAGCGGGCTGCCGGGGAGGATGGTGTTGTTCGCCTCGATGGCGAGGCCGAAGTAGAGCACCTGGTTGACCAGCGAGCGATCGATCGCCAGCGAGAGCGCGCGGCGGAAGCGCACGTCGCGCAGCACTTTGCGCCAGACCGGGTCGTTGACGTTCAGGTTGGGAAAGAGCGCGATATGCGAGCCCTTGGCGGCGCGCCAGAGCAGCGTGCGGTAGCCGTTCGCCTTCTCGCTCTGCTTGAGGAAGGTGTAGTTGTTGAAGTTCAGGTCGCGCGCCTGCAGGTCGGCCTCGCCGGCGCCGGTCTTGGCGGCGATCAGCTTCGAGTCGACGATGACGAGGACGAAGCGGTCGGCGTAGGGCAGCTGCCGCCCGCCCATGTCGACGCGGTGGAAGTAGGGGTTGCGCACGGCGACGAAGCGATCGGCGGGCGGCTTGGTGGTGTTCACCCACGGCTGCAGCGACGGCAGGTCGGGGTTGTCGGCCTCGTACATGTTGTCCATGCGGTTATGCACCGCCGACCATTTGCGCTTCGCCGTGCCGTCCGCGTCCGCCTTGGCCACCTTGGCCGAGTACTTCTTGTGGAACTTCTTCAGGTAGTGCGCCGGCCGGAAGATGAAGAGCGGCGAGGTGCCGGCGAGGCGCGGCAGGAAGCTCGGGTTGGGCTTCGTCCAGGTGTAGCGGACGGTGGTTTCGTTCAGGAACTCGACCTTGGGCGGCTCCCCGTCCACCAGCATGTCGCGTGGCGGCCCCGAGGGCGAAAGCTCCTTGTTGTTGGCCACGTCCTCCCACCAGTAGCGGAAGTCCTCGGTGGTGAAGGGATGGCCGTCGGACCAGCGGTGCCCCTTGCGCAGCTTGAAGGTGAAAATACGGCCCTCGACGACCTGGAACGACTCGGCGATGTCGGGCACGATCCTCAGGTCGGGCTGGTAGCCCACCAGCCGCGCGTAGCCGTAGATGGTGAACAGCCGCGTGTCGCGACTGCGCCCGGCGAGCGAATGCACGGTGCCGCCGTGATGGCCCATGACCTTGCCCGCGAGCGGCATCACGCGCGGGTTCTGCGGCAGGCGCTTCTCCACCGGCGGCAGCTTCCCCGCGGCGACGTCGGCTTTGAACATGGGCGTCTCGACCAGCGCCCATGAATTTGTCGTCACCAGAAACAACAACAAGATCGCTCTCACGCGGCAAGTTCCCTCGCGTCCGCGCCCTCGCGAGTGCGCACGAAGTGGCCGTTGCCGAGGTGCAGCATGCCGGGTGCCTCGCCGCCGGCGATGCGGAAGGCCGCGGGCCAGGCGGCGGGATCCGACGCCTTGCCCTGCATCAGCGCGTCGAAGTCGAGCCGGCGCGCGAGGCTCGGCTCGGGCACCGCGGCGAGCAGCGCCTTCGTATACGGGTGCGACGGGTTGCGGAACAGCTCGGCGCTCGGCGCGAGCTCGACCAGGCGCCCGGCGCACATCACGGCGATGCGGTCGGCGAGGTAATTCACCACGGCGAGGTTGTGCGAGATGAAGATGTAGGTGAGGCCGAGCGCAGTGCGCAGGTCCGCGAGCAGGTTCAGCACCTGCGCCTGCACCGAGACGTCGAGCGCCGAGACCGGCTCGTCGCAGATCAGCAGCTCCGGCCCGAGCGCGAGCGCGCGCGCGATGCCGATCCTCTGGCGCTGGCCGCCGGAGAAGCTGTGCGGATAGCGGCGCAGGTAGCGCATGTCCAGGCCGACCAGGCCCATCATCTCCTTCACCCGCGCGAAGCGCTCGTCGTCGTCGCCCACGCCGTGGATGACGAGCGGCTCGCTGATGATCTCGTACGCCGTCATGCGCGGATTGAGCGAGGCGAACGGGTCCTGGAAGACGAACTGCACCTTGCGGCGGTAAGCGAACAGCTCGGCGCCCCGCAGGGCGAGCACGTCCTTGTCCTGGAACAGGATCTCCCCGGCGTTAGGCGTGACCGAGCGCAGGATCATCTTCGCGGTCGTGG
>Ga0075351_1000012_pt1 | contig 19983 bp, 19 predicted proteins | sample Sandmound_ThreeS_3_FD_120091 | JGI IMG/M metagenome (GOLD analysis project Ga0075351, IMG submission 120091) | Natural and restored wetland microbial communities from the San Francisco Bay, California, USA, that impact long-term carbon... | ecosystem: Environmental > Terrestrial > Soil >... | reverse complement strand
TATTGATCACGCCGGCCTCGCCCGGGCTCGACGGCCGGGGCGCGCGCGGGCTCTGACCCTCCAGGCGTCGCTGCTCCTCCGGCCTGAGTGCGCTCAGTGCCTGCACTTCCTCGAGCAGGCGCATCGCCTCGATCGGCTTGGAGAGGAAGGCATCGAAGCCCGCCTCGAGCGCCTCGCGCTTCACGTCGGGCGTCACGTCCGCGGAAAGCATCGCGACCGGCAGCCTGCGGCTTGCGTGCGTCATCAAGCGCATCGCGCGCAGGGCCTCCATGCCGCCCATGCCCGGCATGTTCCGGTCGAGGAGCACCACGTCGCATGCCTCTCGCTCCAGGGCGTCGAGCGCTTCCTCGCCGTTCTCGACCAGGACGACGCTGTGACCGCCACGCTCCAGGATCTTGCCAACCACCTCGCGGTTGGTCGGGTTGTCGTCGGCAACGAGCACGCGCAGGCGCCTCGCGGCAATGCCGCGGCGAGCGTAGTCCTGCAGCCGGACCACGCCCTCGCGCACCTCCTCGCCCGCCGACACGGAGTGCAGGACGTTGAAGAGCTGGCGCTTGTCGAACGGCATTTCCAGCACGGCGCCGAAGCCCGAGGACAAGGCCTCGAAGCGCTGGACGCCGCTCGCGCGCGGCACCGCCAGCACCGTCGGCGGCGCGGGATCGGGCGCCGAGCGGCGGAAGCGCTGTGCCAGCTTCGATGCGTCGCCCGCGGCGTAGATGAGCGCGCTGTGATACGGCTTTGCCAGGCTGATCTCGGTCACCAGGCGCGCCACGCCCTCGTCGATGCCCGGTACTGCCACCGCGGTCGCCCCCCAGCCGGTGAGCGCCTGCTCGAGCGGCTCGAGCTCCGCGGACGGGAAGCCGATGAGCATGACGCGCGCCTGCGCAAGCTCGCCCATGCCGGCGCCGGCGCGCTCGGGCTGCTTGTCGAGATCCAGCTCGACCCAGAACGTGCTGCCCAGCCCGACCGCACTTTCCAGGCCGATCCTGCCGCCCATCAGGCCGACCAGCTGCTTCGCGATGGTCGTGCCGAGGCCCGTGCCGCCGAAGCGACGCGCGGTCGACTGGTCGGCCTGGGTGAAGCTCTCGAAGATGCGCGCCTGCGCCTCCGGCGCAATGCCGATGCCGGTGTCGCGGATCGAGAACTTGAGGCGCACCCGCGTCTCGGTTTCCGATTGCGCGGAGACGTGCACGGTGACGCTGCCGCGCTCGGTGAACTTCACCGCATTGCCGGCGAGATTGATCAGGACCTGGCGCAGGTAGTGAGGGTCGCCGCGCACCGCCGGGGGCACCTCCGGCATGATGGAAACGACGAATTCCAGGCCTTTCGCGGCCGCCTGGGCAGCGAGGATGCGCGAGGTGCTGTTGACCAGCGCATGCAGGTCGAAGTCCGTCTTCTCCAGCACCACCTTGCCGGCCTCGATCTTGGAGAAGTCGAGAACGTCCTCGACGAGGCCCAGCATCACGCGCGAGGAGCTGCGCAGCGTCTGCAGCATGTCGGCCTGCTCGCGGTTGAGCTGCGTGTCGCGCAGCAGGTCGGACATGCCGATGATGGCGTTGAGCGGCGTGCGCATCTCGTGGCTGACGACCGAGATGAAGCGCCGCTTCGCCTGGTTCGCCGCCTCGGCGCGCGCCAGCGCGTCGTAGAGCTTCGTCACCAGCGACGAGACGTAGAGACTGAGCGCGACAAACGCGACCAGCATGCCGTAGCCGAGGTGCAGGTGCCTCTGCCAGAAGCCGTCATAGAGCAGCACCGTCCAGAAGCCGGTAAACCCGAGCGCGAGCGACACCAGCAGGTACGGGCGGCCGAAGCGGAAGCCGTTGGCGAGCGTCATCCAGACGTAGAGCAGGAACAGCGGCGCCGCGTGCTCGCCGAAGAAGCTCATGTAACAGGTGACGGTGGCGAAGTCGGCGAAGATCGCCACCACACGCCGCGCCGGCGACTTCTCGGTCGAGTTCAGGATGCGCAGCAGGACGAGCAACGCGAGCGCGAAGTGCGCCCCGCCGGTGAAGAGGATCAGCTCGCGTGCGACGCCGAAGGTGTTCGGCAGCAGGTAGAGGACGAGCAGCCCGCTGATGAGCAGGCGAACGATCGCCTGCTCGTGCTCGGTGTCGGGCCGCGCGGCGAGGCGCGCGCGCAGGCCTGTCAGGAGCCTGGTCACGCCTGCCCGGGCACGTCGCGCCACTCGTTCTGGATCTGCACCACTTCCTTCTTCATGCCGGCGAAGGAATCGGCGAGGCGCGGGTCGAAGTGTCGCCCGGCCTGCGCGGCGACGTATTCGAACGCGCGCTCGCTCGTCCACGCCGACTTGTACGGCCGCACCGAGGTGAGCGCGTCGTAGACGTCGGCGATCGCGACGATGCGGGCGCAGAGCGGGATGTGGTCGCCGACCAGGCCGTTCGGGTAGCCCGAGCCGTCGTATTTCTCGTGGTGGCCGAGCGCGATCAGCGCGCCCATGCGGACGTACTTCGAGGCGCTGCCCTTGAGGATCTCGTGGCCGATCACCGGGTGGCGACGCATCACGCTCCACTCGGGCTCATCGAGCTTGGCCGGCTTGAGCAGGATCTGGTCGGGAATGCCGATCTTGCCGATGTCGTGCAGCGGCGCGGCGAGCTCCACCGTCTCGGCCTCGTCGTGGCCCAGGCCGAGCGCGTTGGCGATCAAGCGCGAATAGCGCGACATGCGGATCAGGTGATAGCCGGTTTCCTCGTCGCGAAACTCACCCGCGCGCGCAAGCCGCAGCAGCGTCTCCTTCTCGCGCTCGCGCACCTCGCGCGTCGCGTCCTCGACCATGTGCTCGAGCAGGCGGCGGCGGTCCTCGAGGGCGAGCTGCTGGCGGCGCAGCGTCAGCAGGTTGCGGCAGCGCGCCAGGCATTCGCGCGCGTCGACGGGCTTGGTCAGGAAGTCGGTGATGCCCGCGTCGAGCGCCGCGTAGCGCACCTTGCGGTCATCGTGCACCGTCACCATCACGATCGGCACGTGCTCGTACCCTGGTAGCGCGCGCAGGCGCTTGACGAACTCGATGCCGTCCATGTCCGGCATCATGTAGTCGACCAGCACCAGGTCCGAGATGTTGCGCGTCGCCCAGACCACCGCGTCCACGGGACGCGCGAAGCCCTCGACCACGACGCGCTCGTCGAGGCTGCGCACCACCTGCTCCAGAATCGCGCGGCCGGTCGACTGATCGTCGACGACCATTACCGTGTTGCGCGCGGAAGGCAGGACCCGGACTTCAGCCCTCGCCATCAGTCCCTCCCCTGTCTCAAACCCTTTCGGCCAGCCTACCCCGGGGGCTGAAGACTGTCCAGTAAGACCCCGCCAAATAACGCATTTTTTACTTCAGGCCGACGAGCGGATCGCGCGTCAGGGCGACGGCGACGATGTAGGCCGCGGCGGCGAGCGCGAGCACGAAGAAGACCCCTCGCACCGCCGGCGTTCGGCCCCACCGCAGAGCGACCATGCCGAAGGCGATATAGGCAAGCAGGCCGAGGATCTTGGCGGTGAGCCACGACTGGACAAAGGGATATTGAGCGGAGGTCCAGGCGAGCCAGGCGCCGCTCGCAAGCAGGACCGTATCGACGATGTGCGGCGCGACTCGTACCCAGCGTACCTGGAGCACGGGCGAGCGCGCGAGCATCAGCATGCCGCGCGCGGTGAAGCCGCTCAGGCTGAGGGCGACGGCGACGACGTGCAGTTGCTTGACGAGGCTGTAGAGCATGGTGCCGGAAGAGAGACTCGAACTCTCATGACCTTGCGATCGGCGGATTTTGAGTCCGCTGCGTCTACCGGTTCCGCCATTCCGGCCCGGTGCCGAGAGCGAAATTATAATTGCCGCGGATGCTTGTTTCCGAGTTCGACTACGCGTTGCCGCCCGAGCTCATCGCCCAGCATCCGGCCCCCCATCGCACGGCAAGCCGCCTCCTCCACCTCGACGCCGCGAGCGGCGCGCTGCGCGACCTCGTTTTCGCGGACTTTCCGAGCCTGTTAGACGCGCGCGACGTCGTCGTCCTGAACGACACCCGCGTGATGAAGGCGCGCCTCGCCGGGCACAAGAAGAGCGGCGGCAAGATCGAGCTCCTCATCGAACGCGCGCTCGGCGACCGCGAAGCGCTCGCCCTGATCAAGGCGAGCCACCCGCCGGCAACGGGGACTGAAGTTCTTGTCGGCGAGATTCCCATCCGGATCGAAGGGCGCGAGGGCGAGCTCTATCGCGTGCGCTTCTCGCAGGATATCGCCGGCGTGCTCGAGCGCCTCGGCGCCGTGCCGCTGCCGCCGTACATCCGTCATGCGCCGCAGCCGGACGACGCCGAGCACTACCAGACCGTTTATGCCGCTTCTCCCGGCGCCGTCGCCGCGCCGACCGCGGGCCTGCACTTCGACGCGGCCCTGCTGAAGAGGGTCGAGCAGCGCGGCGCGCAAGTCGTCAAACTGACGCTCCACGTCGGCTTCGGCACCTTCCAGCCGCTGCGCACCGATGTGGTGGAGGAGCATCGCATGCATCACGAGCGCTTCAGCATCCCGCCGGCGACAATCGCGGCCTTGGCCGGGAAACGCGTCCTCGCGGTCGGCACCACCTCGCTTCGGGCGCTGGAAAGCTCTGCCCTGAAGAAGGACGGGGAGACCGATCTCTTCATCTATCCCGGATTCGAATTTCGCGTCGTCAATCGCCTGCTGACCAACTTCCACCTGCCAAAGTCGACGCTTCTGATGCTGGTCTGCGCGTTCGCGGGCAAGGAGAACATCTTCAAGGCCTACCGGCATGCCATCGAGAAACGCTACCGCTTCTTCTCCTACGGCGATGCGATGCTGATCGAGCGATGAGCTTCGCCGTCCGCGCAACCGACGGCGCAGCGAGACGCGGTGTCCTGCGCCTCGCGCACGGAGCCGTCGACACGCCGGCATTCATGCCGGTCGGCACCTACGGCGCAGTCAAGGCGATGTCGCCGGAAGAACTCGTCGGCACGGGAAGCCAGATCATCCTCGGCAACACCTTCCATCTCTGGTTGCGGCCGGGACTGGAGGTGATCGCCAGGCACGGCGGCCTGCACCGCTTCATGGGCTGGCAGGGGCCGATCCTCACCGACTCGGGCGGCTTTCAGGTGTTCAGCCTCGGCGAGCTGCGCAAGATCAGCGAAGAAGGCGTGCAGTTCGCCTCGCCGATCAACGGCGACCGGCTGCACCTCACGCCCGAGGAATCGATGCGCATCCAGGAAGCGCTCGGCTCGGACGTGGCGATGGTGTTCGACGAATGCACGCGCTATCCCGCGAGCGAGAAGGAGGCGGCCGACTCGATGCAGCTTTCGATGCGCTGGGCGAGGCGCTCGCGGGACGCGTTCGGCAGGAAGAACCTGCTGTTCGGCATCGTGCAGGGCGGCATGTACGAGGCGCTCCGGGACGAATCGCTGGAAAAACTGCAGCGCATCGGTTTTGATGGTTATGCGGTCGGCGGCCTGTCGGTCGGCGAGCCCAGCGAAGACCGCTCGCGGATCCTGCAGCACGTCACCCCGCGCTTGCCCGTCGACCGACCGAGGTACCTGATGGGCATGGGCACGCCGGAGGACATCATCGAAGCGGTGAGCGCCGGCATCGACATGTTCGATTGCGTGCTGCCGACGCGCAATGCCAGGAACGGCTGGCTGTTCACCCGCTTCGGCGACATCCGCCTGCGCAACGCGCGCTACCGCGACGACACGGCGCCGCTCGACGGGCAGTGCGGCTGCTACGCCTGCCGCAACTTCAGCCGCGCCTACCTCTACCACCTGCAGAAGACCAACGAGATCCTGGGTGCGCGCCTCAACACCCAGCACAACCTCTTCTACTACCAGGAGCTGATGCGCGAGCTGCGCGGCGCCATCGGCAAGGGCGCGCTCGCCGATACGGCGCGCCGGCTGCTCGCCGACCGTAAGCGGTTATAATCCCGCCCTTCCTGGAGAGCCTTTCGCAATGATTTCTTCCGCATTTGCCCAAGCGCCGGCCGGCGGCGGCGACGCCGGCATGATGAACATCCTCTTCATCGTGCTGATGTTCGTCATCATCTATTTCCTGATGATCCGGCCGCAGATGAAGCGCGCCAAGGAGCACCGCACGATGCTCGAGGCGCTGCAGAAGGGCGACGAGGTGATCACCGCCGGCGGCGTGCTCGGCCGCGTCAGCAAGATGGGCGAGGCCTACGTCACCATCGAAATCGCGCCCAACACCGAAGTCAGCGTGCAGAAGTCGGCGGTGCAGACGGTGCTGCCCAAGGGCACGCTGAAAAGCATCCAGTAAGTGAACCGCTATCCCGTCTGGGGCTATGCGCTGATCGCGCTCGCGATCGCCGTCGCCTTCCTCTACACCGTGCCGAACTTCTTCGGCGAGTCGCCGGCGGTGCAGGTGTCGAGCGCGAAATCGACGGTCAAGGTCGACGCAGCGCTGCTGTCGAAGATCGAAGCGACGCTGCAGAAGGCCAGCCTCCCCTACACCGGCGCGCTGCTCGACGCCAACAGCGTTCGCATCCGCTTCCCGGACATCGATACCCAGCTCAAGGCGCGCGACGCGATCGACCGGGCGCTTTCTCCCGACCCGGCGAATTCCGACTACTCGGTGGCGCTCAACCTGCTCTCTGCCTCGCCGCGCTGGCTGACGGCGATCAACGCGCTGCCGATGTACCTCGGCCTCGACCTGCGCGGCGGCGTGCACTTCCTCCTGCAGGTGGACTTGCAGGCGGCCCTCGCGAAGCGGGCCGAGAACATCGCCGCCGAGATCCGCGGCCTGCTGCGCGAGAAGACCATCCGCCACGGCGGCGTGACGCGCGACGGCCAGACGGTGCGCGTCCGCTTCCGCGATGCCGACCTGCGCGACAAGGCACAGGTGGCGATCGCCGGCGCAATCCCGGACCTCGCGCTCGCGCAGCGCGAGGACGGCCAGGATTTCCTGCTGGTCGGCACGCTCAAGCCCGAGGTGCTGAAGCGCATCCAGGAAACGGCGCTGGCGCAGAACATCGGCACGCTGCACAAGCGCGTCAACGAGCTGGGCGTGGCCGAGCCGGTGATCCAGCAGCAGGGCGAGAACCGCATCGTCGTGCAGCTCCCGGGCGTGCAGGACACGGCGCGCGCCAAGGACATCCTCGGCCGCACCGCCACCCTCGAGGTGCGCCTGGTCGACGAAGAGGCGATGCGCAGCGGCAGCACCGTCGGCGTCGACGTCTTTCCCGAGCGCAAGCGCGACGGCTCGATCAGCATGGTGCCGACCAAGAAGCAGGTGATCGTCACCGGCGACCAGTTCATCGGCGCCGCGGCGACGTTCGACCAGGACCAGCGTCCGGCAGTGTCGGTCGACCTCGACCAGGCCGGCGGCCGCAACATGCGCGTCGCCTCGCGCGAGAACATCAAGCACCTGATGGCGATCATCCTGTTCGAGAAAGGCAGGGGCGAGGCGATCTCGGTCGCCACCATCCAGGGCGAGTTCGGCAGCCGCTTCCAGATCACCGGCGCGTTCAACACCGCCGAGACCAACAACCTCGCGCTGCTGATCCGCGCCGGCGCGCTCGCGGCGCCGATGGAGATCATCGAGGAGCGCACCGTCGGCCCGAGCCTCGGCAAGGACAACATCGAGAAGGGCTTCAACGCGACGAAGTGGGGGTTCATCGCCATCGTGGCCTTCATGTCGGTCTACTACGTATTCTTCGGCATGATCTCCTCGGTCGCCCTGGGCGTGAACCTGCTGCTGCTGATCGCCATCCTGTCGCTCATCCAGGCGACGCTGACCCTGCCCGGCATCGCCGCCATCGCGCTCACCCTCGGCATGGCGATCGACGCCAACGTGCTGATCAACGAACGGGTCCGCGAAGAGCTGCGCAGCGGCGCGACGCCGCAGGCGGCGATCGCCGCGGGCTACGAGCGCGCCTGGGCGACGATCTTCGACTCCAACGTCACGACCCTGATCGTCGGCGTCTCGCTTCTCATGGTGCCGGGCGCGGTGCGCGGCTTCGCCGTGGTGCACTGCCTCGGCATTCTTACCTCGATGTTCTCGGCGGTGATCGTGTCGCGGGCGCTGGTCAACCTCGTCTACGGCTACCGGCGGCGCGTCGCGGCGCTCTCGATCGGCAACACGGCATGGAAGTGAGCTAGTCGATGGAATTCTTCAAGATCCGGCGCGTCATTCCGTTCATGCGGTATGCGCTGGTCTTCAACGTCCTGTCGTTCCTGACGTTTTTCGCCGCGGTCTTCTTCCTCGCGCACAAGGGCCTCAATTTCTCGATCGAGTTCACCGGCGGCACGCTGATCGAGGTCGGCTACCAGCACGCGGCCGATGTCGACAAGGTGCGGCGCACGCTGGACGCCGCCGGCTACAAGGGCGAGGTGCAGAACTTCGGCTCCTCGCGCGAAGTGCTCATCCGCCTGCACCTGGAGAAGAACCAGTCGACCGCCGACCTGTCGCAGAAAGTCATCTCGATCCTGAAGGCCGATGACAACACCGCCGAGCTCCGGCGCGTCGAGTTCGTCGGCCCGCAGGTCGGACGCGAGCTCGGCGAGAACGGCGCGCTGGCGCTGCTAGTCACCGCGGTCGGCATCGTCCTCTATCTCTGGCTGCGCTTCGAGTGGCGCTTCGGCCTCGCCGCGATCATCGCCAACCTGCACGACGTGGTGATCATCCTCGGCTGCTTCGCCTTCTTCCAGTGGGAGTTCTCGCTGCCGGTGCTCGCCGCGGTGCTGGCGGTGCTCGGCTACTCGGTGAACGAGTCGGTCGTCGTCTTCGACCGGGTGCGCGAGAACTTCCGCAAGCTGCGCAAGGCCTCGACCGCGGAAGTGATCGACAGCGCCATCACCGGCGTCATCTCGCGCACCATCATCACTCACCTCTGCACGCAGATGATGGTGACGACGATGCTGGTCTTCGGCGGCCCGGCGCTGCATTACTTCGCGCTCGCCCTCACCATCGGCATCTGCTTCGGCATCTACTCCTCGGTGCTGGTGGCGAGCCCGCTCGTCATGTGGCTCGGCGCGAGCCGCGAGCAGTTCATCGTGCCGGTGAAGAAGAAGGGCGGCCTGCGCGACGACAACGAAGGCGCAGTGGTCTAGCGACTGCTCAGCGAGAGCGCGGTCGTCTAGCTGAAGATGTGCAGGGTGAACGGGTAGCGATACTGATCGCCACCATTCGCCTTGACCGCCGCGATGATCGGCATGATCACGCAAGCGAGCACCAGGACCACCACGAGCACGCCGGCGGCATAGATCAGCGGCGCTCCCGTGAACGCCAGCCCGACCACCACCAGGCACCAGAGCAAGATCGAGATCTGGAAGTTGATCGCTTCCTTGGCGTTCGCCGTCGCGAGGTCGTCCGAGTCCTTCTTGGTGATCCAGATTACGATCGGCGCGATCAGCCCGAAGAGCGGGATGATGAAGCCGATCAGCAGCGAGAGGTGCGCGAACATCGCCAGCCCGGTCGAGCCCCCTCCCCCCGTGCCTTTGAGCGTTTGCCCGGCTCTAATCTGCTGGGTGACCGACATGCCGGCCTGACTTGGCGCCGGCGCCGACCCCGACTGGGCCGCCACTGCCTTGGCGTAGGCGACGCCACACTTGGGACACTGCCAGTCCGGCGCGACTTCGTTGGCGGCGCGGACGTGGCGGCATTTCGGACAGGGCTTTCCGACGTAGCTCTCGGCCATGCACCCCTCCCTGGGTGGACGCGCTGGCGAGCAGCGTACTCTTACTTCAGGATCTGGACGAGATTCGAGTAGTCGTCGCTCCAGGTGCGCCATTCCGGCCGATCCTCGGCCGGCGTAGCGCCGCCCGCGACGATCTTCTCCGCCTGCAGCGCTTTCTCGTCGCGCGAGACCAGCACCCAGTCGGTCCGGGAGCGCGTGCTGTTGTCCTCGTCCTCGGGGTCGTCGCGCACCAGCACGGCGTGGGCCCCCTGCTCTCGCGCGATGCGCGCCACCACCGGGATCAGGTCGAGGAAGCGGTTCGAGACGTGGAAAGCCACGATGCCATCGGGCTTGACGTGCCTGAGGAAGATGCCAAGCGCCTCGCGGGTGATGAGGTGGACCGGAATGGCGTCGCTCGAGAAGGCGTCGACCGCCAGCACGTCGAAGCCCTGCGGCGCCTCGCGCTCGAGCGAGAGGCGGGCGTCGCCGAGCGCCACCTCGATCTTCGCCGGACTGTCGCCGAGGAAGGTGAAATCGCGCCGCGCGATCTCGAGCACGTGCGGATCGATCTCGTAGAAGCGGAACAGGTCGCCCTTGCGGCCGTAGGCGGCGATGGTGCCGGTGCCCAGGCCGATCACGCCGACCCGCACCGGGTGGTCCTGTTTCGAGGCAATGGCGAGACCGATGCCGGCGGTCTCCTGGTAGTAGGTCGTGAGCATGCGGCGCTGCGTATCGTGCATGTACTGCTCGCCGTGCATGATCGTGCCGTGGACCAGGCGGCGGAGATGGTTCTCTTCCCCCGGGGTGCCGTATTCCTTCACCCGCAGCACGCCGTAGAAGCCGCGCTTCGCGACCAGCACATCCTCCTGCTGGCGAAAGCCGTCGTAGGCGGCGCCGGCGGTGACACCGAGCAGCACAGCCCCGGCCAGCAGACCCGGCGCCAGGCCGAGAGCCTTGAAGCGCAGCGCGCCGAGCAGGGCCACGGCGACCAAGCCGACGCCGAGCTCGTAGTAGCCGTTGAACACGAGCGGCGCGATGACCGCAACCGCGAGGCCGCCAAGCGCGCCGCCCGCAGACACGGTGAGATAGAAGGCCGTGAGGTGCTCCGGCGCTGGCCGCGAGCGGTAGAGCTCGCCGTGGCAGAAGAAGCAGGCGATGAAGAGTCCGGGCAGGAAGATGGCGAGCTGGATGGCGAGATCGAAACGATGGTCCTGGTCCACCGCCATCCACGCCATGACGCCGAGCGCGCCGAGAATGGGCGCCCAGAGGAGCTTCGGCCGGTACCATTCCCGGCCTTCGAACGCGACGATGAAGGTGAGGAGGTAGAGCGTCAGCGGCGCGAGCCAGAGGAGCGGCACCGAGGCGACGTTCTGCGTCAGGTGGTTGGTCACGGCCAGCAGCAGCGCCGATCCGGCGGCCGCAAGCCCCAGCCAGAGCGCGTAGTCGCCGCGTGACGGCGGCGGGCTGCGATGGGTCGCCTGCGCATCGCTGGCACCGCGCGGCGTCCGCCATGCCAGCGCCGCGCAGAGGACGGCGAAGGCGGCGAACAGCCACGACCAGAGCGTCACCTGCTCTCGTGCGGTGAGATACGGCTCGACCAGGAAGGGATAACCCACGAGCGCCAGCAGCGAGGCGAGGTTCGACACGGCGAAGAGCCGGTACGGATCCTCGCCGGCGCGCGAGCGCACGAACCAGGCCTGCAGCAGCGGGCTGGTCGCCGCGAGCAGGAAGTACGGCAGCCCCACGGTCGCGAGGAGCAGCAGCAGGATGCGGCTGATCGGCTCTTCCTCGCCCATCGGCTTCCACGCTTCTCCCGGCGCGATCGGCAGCAGTGCCAGCGCGATGAGCAGCAGCACGGTGTGCACGACGCGCTCGAGGCTGGTCGCTGCCAGCCGCCGCGTCAGGAAGTGGGCGTAGCCGTACCCGGCGAGGAGCATGACCTGAAAAAACAGCATGCAGGTCGTCCACACCGCGGCGCTGCCGCCGAACCACGGCAGGATCAGGCGCGCGATGAGCGGCTGCACCAGGAACAGCAGGAACGACGACAGGAAAATCGTCGCCGCGTGGATCAAACGCGCTTTGCCAGCTCGGAGGCCAGACCTGTGTACTTGGCGGGCGTGAGGGCGAGAAGGCGCTTCTTGGCCTCGGGCGGAATGGCGAGGCCGCGGATGAACCTTGCCAGGGCGCCGCGCTCGAGGCGCCGGCCGCGGCTGATCGCCTTGAGCTGCTCGTAGGCCTCGGGCACCCCGTAACGACGCATCACCTGCTGCACCGCCTCCGTGAGCACCTCCCAGTTCGCCTCGAGGTCCTGCGCCAGCCGGTTGCGGTCGGCCTCGAGCTTGGCGAGCCCGCGCTGGCAGGCGGCATAGGCGAGCAGCGTGTGCCCGAGCGCCGCGCCGACGTTACGCAGCGCCGTGGAGGCGGAAAGATCACGCTGCCAGCGCGAGACCGGCAGCTTCTCGGCGAGATGGCGCAGGAGCGCGTTGGCGACGCCGAGATTCCCTTCGGAATTCTCGAAGTCGATCGGGTTGACCTTGTGCGGCATGGTCGAGGAGCCGACCTCGCTCTTCTTCGCGCGCTGGCGGAAATAGCCGAGGGAGATGTAGCCCCAGAGGTCGCGGTCGAGGTCGAGCACGATGCTGTTGGCGCGGGCGTAGGCGTCGAGCAGCTCGGCGAGCCAGTCGTGCGGCTCGATCTGCGTCGTATAGGGCGCGAACTCGAGCCCCAGGCTCTCGACGAAGCGCCGTGAAAAGCGCTCCCACGGCAAATCGGGGTAGGCGGCGAGATGGGCGTTGAAATTGCCGACCGCGCCGTTGGCCTTGCCGAGCACCGCCACCGCGGCGATGCGCCCGCGCGCGCGCTCGAGGCGCTGCGCGAAATTGGCGAGCTCCTTGCCGAGCGTGGTCGGGCTGGCTGGCTGGCCGTGCGTGCGGGAAAGCATCGGCATCGCCGCGTGCTTGCGCGCGAGCTGCTTGAGCGCCGCAACCAGCGCGTCGAGGCGCGGCAGCATCACCTCCTCGCGCGATTCCGCGACCATCAGCGCATAAGCGAGGTTGTTGATGTCCTCGGAAGTGCAGGCGAAATGGATGAACTCGAGCGAGCGCTGCACTTCGGCGTTCTTGGCCAGCTTCGCTTTCAGCCAATACTCGATCGCCTTGACGTCGTGGTTGGTCTCAGCCTCGATGTTCTTGATGTGCTCGGCGTCGCGCTCGGAAAAGCTCTCGAGCAGCCGGGAGAAGTCAGACGAGGTCTTCTTCGAAAATCTCCTGATCTCCCGGATCGAGGGCTCGGCGGCCAGGGCTTGCAGCCATGCCAGCTCGACCTTGACCCGGTAGCGGATGAGCCCTTGCTCGCTGAAGTACTGTCGCAGCGGGTCGGCAGTCCTGGCGTACCGGCCGTCGAGTGGCGACAGCGCGGCGAGCGGCGAGGGCATGGGCCTCTATTATACGGGGATGCGAATTTCGCTTCTCCAGGTCGGCCGCGAGGCACGCGCCTGCCGCCGCTGCGAGAAGATCCTCGAGCCCCGCCCGGTGTTTCGCGCGGCGAGAAGCTCGCGCCTGCTGATCGTCGGCCAGGCGCCCGGACGGCGCGTGCACGAAACCGGCATTCCCTGGAACGATCCTTCGGGCGACGTGCTGCGCGGCTGGCTGGCGATGGATCGCGACCAGTTCTACGACGCTTCGCGCATCGCCATCGTCCCGGTCGGCCTGTGCTACCCCGGCACCGTCGACGGCGCCGACCTGCCACCACCGCGGCAATGCGCGCCGTTGTGGCAGCCGCGCTTCCGTGCCGCCCTGCCCGAGGTCGGCCTGACGCTGCTCGTCGGCCAGCACGCGCAGAAGTACTGGCTCGGCGCGCTTAACAAACAATCACTAACTGAAGCCGTGCGCGCCTGGCGTCAGTACCTGCCCGAGTTCTTCCCTCTGCCGCACCCGAGCTGGCGCAACCAGGGGTGGCTGAAGCGCAATCCCTGGTTCGAAGCCGAAGTCATCCCGGCGCTGAGGCGGCGCGTTAAGGCTTGCATGCGGCAGGTATAATCCGCGCCCTTCATGAAACTACTCGCCTCGCTCGCCAGTCCCTACACGCGCAAGGTGCGCATCTTCCTCGCCGAGAAGAAGATCGAGTGCGATCTCGATCTCGTCGACGTCGCGCCGATCGACAATGCGGTCAACACGCACAACCCGCTCGGCAAGATCCCCACGCTCGTCCTCGACGACGGCACGCCGCTCTACGACTCGCGCGTCATCGTCGAATTCCTCGACAGCGCCTCGCCCATCAGCCGCCTCATCCCCGACGAGAAGCGCGACCGCATGGCGGTGCGGCGCTGGGAGGCGCTCGCCGACGGCGTCGTCGACGCCGGCATCCTGGTGCGCTCCGAGTCGCTGCGCGACAAGAAGGAGCGCAGCAAAGCCTGGACCGACAAGCAGCTGGCGCGCATGCACCGCGGCATGGAGCAGCTCGCGAAAGACCTCGGCGACAGGGGCTTCTGCCACGGTGAGCGCTACTCGCTCGCCGACATCGCTGTGGGCTGCTGCACCGGCTGGCTCGACTTCCGCAAGCCGGGCGACGTCGACTGGTGCAAGCAGTACCCGCCGCTCACGCAGCACTATCAAAAGCTGATGGAGCGGCCGGCGTTCGCCGAGACCGTGCCGCAGGTCCCCGCGCCTAGGAAGTAAGCACCAGCGCCAGCGCGATCGCCGCCGGCAACGCCTGCACCCAGAGGATCTTCAGGTTCACGGTTGCCGCGCCGAACGCGCCGGCGACGATGACGCAGGCGAGAAAGAAGATCTTTACCGGGTCGCCGGCGAACGATCCCCAGATCAGACCTGCCGCCAGAAAGCCGTTGTAGAGGCCTTGATTGGCCGCCAGCGACTTCGAGGCGGCGGCGAACTCGGGGGTGGTGCCGAACACCCGCCGGCCGCGCGGCTTGTCCCAGAGAAACATCTCCAGCACGAGAAAGTAGACGTGCAGCAGCGCCACCAGCGCCACCATGATGTTCGCGGCCAGCGTCACGTGATGATCCCTCCCCCGAGACAGACCTCGCCATCGTAGAGCACCACGGATTGCCCCGGTGTCACGGCCCACTGGGCGTCGGCGAAATCGACCTTGATCTCGGAGTCGAGCACGCGCCTGAGCGTGCACGGCGCATCGGCCTGTCGGTAGCGCGTCTTGGCCGTGTGCTCGGACGGCGCCCGTGGCGGAATCCCGGCGATCCACGTCGCCTCGTCCGCCTCGAGGGCATTTTTCAGGAGCAGCGGATGGTCGTGGCCGCGCACCACGACGAGCTCGTTCGAATCGAGCCGTTTCTCCGCGACATACCACGGCTCACCGGGGCCGCCGAGACCGATGCCCTTCCTCTGGCCGATGGTGTAGAAGGCGAGGCCGATGTGTTCACCGACGACTTTCCCCTCGGGAGTTTTCATTGGACCGGGAATGCGCGGCAGATAGCGGTTGAGGAACTCCCGGAAAGGTCGCTCGCCGATGAAGCAGATGCCGGTCGAGTCCTTCTTCGCGTGGTTCGGCAGCCCGGCCTCGAGAGCGAGGCGGCGCACCTCGGCCTTCTTCATCTCGCCGACCGGAAAGAGGACACGCGAGAGCTGGTCCTGATTCAGCCGATGCAGGAAGTAGCTCTGATCCTTGCTGGCGTCTTTGCCTTTGAGAAGACGCACCCCATCCGTTCTTGCATAGTGCCCGGTGGCGATCTTCTCCGCGCCGAGGCGCATGGCGTGGTCGAGAAAGGCCTTGAACTTGATCTCGGCGTTGCACAGCACGTCCGGGTTGGGGGTGCGCCCGGCGGAATACTCGCGCAGGAACTCGGCGAACACGCGGTCCTTGTACTCGGCGGAGAAGTTTACCGCCTCGAGATCGATGCCGATGACGTCCGCCGCCGCCGCGGCGTCGATCAGGTCCTGGCGCGTCGAGCAGTACTCGTCGTCATCGTCGTCCTCCCAGTTCTTCATGAACAGGCCAACCACCTCGTGGCCCTGGCGCTTGAGGAGCAGCGCCGCCACCGACGAATCGACGCCGCCCGACATGCCGACCACCACCTTCACGCGAACTCCTTCGAGAAGACCTCAAGGGGAATGCGCTTGCCGGCGAGGAAGTCCTCGACGCACTTCTGCACCAGCGGGGAGCGGTGCTCGGCCTTTCTTTTCTGAAGCTCGTCGGGAGTCAACCAGTGCAGGCGCACGATTTCCTTGTCCAGCTGCCTTTGTTCCTGACCAAGAATCTTTCCCGTGAAGCAGAAGCGCAGGAACGTCACATCCTTGGCGGCGTAGTGCCAGCGATAGACGCCGACCAAGCCTTCAGGCTCGAACCGGTGGGCCGTTTCCTCAAGCACCTCGCGCTGGCACGCGGCGGCGAGCGACTCGCCCGGATCGAGATGCCCCGCCGGCTGGTTGAGGACGCGACGGCCGTCGATCCGCTCCTCGACGAAGAGAAAGCGGCCGTCGCGCTCGATGACGGCCGCGACCGTCACCGATGGCTTCCACACCATGTCAGGCCGCCTTGCGGGTATTGGCGCGGATGAAGTCGGCCATCCTCGCGACGCCCTTCTCGATCGCCTGCTTCGACGCCGCGTAGGAGAAGCGCACGTGCTGGCCTTCGCCGGGAACGCGTGTGCCGAAATGGATATCGGCCAGCACCGCTACCCCCGCTTCCATCAGGAGCCTTTTCCGGAACTCCTCGGAGTCGGCGGCGCCGATTCGCCGGCAGGCCTCGGTGACGTTCGGCCAGGCGTAGAAGGCGCCGTCGGGGACCAGGCAAGTCACTCCAGGAACCTCATTGAGTAATTTTGTAATTAAGTTTCTTCGTTCCAGGAAGCTCTTCTTCATCATCGCCGCCGCGTCCTGCGGGCCGGTCACCGCTTCGAGCGCCGCCCACTGGCTGATCTGCGAAGCGCAGGAGTCGGTATTGGTGATCCAGCGCGTGAACACCGGCGCCAGCGCCGGGTTGGAGGTAAAGCCGATGCGCCATCCGGTCATCGCCCAGGTCTTCGAAGCGCCGTCGGAAATGATGGTGCGCTCGTACATGCCGGGAAGCTGCGCGATGGAGAAGAACTCGCCGCTGTACGCCAGCCGCGAATAGATCTCGTCGGCGTAAACCCACACCTGCGGATGTCTTTGCAGCAATGAGGCGATTTCCTTCAAAGTTTCCTTCGAAAGAGAACCCCCGGTGGGGTTGTGCGGATAGTTGAGGATCAGCAGCCGGGTCTTCTTCGTGATCAGCTTCTCCAGCTCGCCCGGGTCGAAGGCGAAGTTGCGCGATTCGTGGAGGTGGATCGGCACCGGCACCGCGCCGTTGGCGAGGATCTGCGACTCGTAGATCGGGAAGCCCGGGTTCGGGTAGATGACCTCGTCGCCCGCGCCGTAGTCGGTGGTCGACAGGATGGTGTAAGCGATGAAAGGCTTCGCGCCGGCGCCGACCACCACGTCCTGGGCGCGGATCGGCAGGCCGCCGCGCATGCGTCCCAGGTACGCCGCCGCCGCTTCGCGCAGCTCGTCGATGCCCGCCGACGGCGTATAGCCGTGCTTGCCGCCCTGGATGGCGCGGATCGCCGCCTGCTGCACATGCTCCGGCGCCGGGAAATCCGGCTGACCGATGCAGAAGCTGATGATGTCCTTGCCCTGGCGCGCGAGGGCCGTCACCTCAGCCAGCACGACGAAGGCGTTCTCGGTGCCGAGGCTCTCGGCGCGTCTACTGATTTTCGGCATGGGCGTCCCGAAAAAGCGCTTATTATGCCGCCGCATGCTGGTCAACTGCGTCGCCTACGAGCAAGGTCGCAAGCTCGCCGATATCGACAAGCGGGAGATCTCCGAATACCTCGCGCGGCCCGGCTGCTTCGTCTGGGTGGCGCTGCTCGACGCCACCGAGGCCGAGCTGGAGGAAATGCGCGAGGAATTCGGCCTGCACGAGCTCGCCGTCGAGGATGCGCGCCACGGCCACCAGCGGCCGAAGATCGAGGAATACGGCAACTCGCTGTTCGTCGTCATGCGCACCATCGAGGTCGCCGGCGACGAGCTGAAGCTGGGCGAGATCGACGTCTTCGCCGGTCCCAATTACGTGCTCTCGGTGCGCCACGCCACCGAGCGCGGCTTCAAGGAAGTGCGCGCGCGCTGCGAGCGCGAACCCGAGCTGCTGAGTCACGGCTCCGGCTATGTCCTCTACGCACTCATGGACGCCGTGGTCGACCGCTATTTCCCGGTTCTCGATGCGGTCGAGACCGAGCTCGAGACGGCCGAAGAGCAGCTCTTCGCCGCGGCGGCCGCGCCGCGGGCAAACATCGAAGCGCTCTACTACGTCAAGCAGAAGCTGACCACGCTCAAGCACGCCACGGGCCCGCTGCTCGAGTACGCCGGCAAGCTCTTCGGCGGCCGCGTGCCGCAGGTCTGCGGCGGACTGAACGACTACTTCCGCGATGTCCACGATCACCTGGTCCGGCTCAACCAGTCGATCGATACCGCGCGCGACACCGTCACCACGGCCATCCAGGTGAACCTGGCGATGATCACCATCGGCGAGAGCGAAGTGACCAAGCGGCTCGCGGCCTACGCCGCCCTTGTCGCCGTGCCGACCATGGTCGCCGGCGTCTATGGCATGAACTTCGAGCACATGCCGGAGCTGAAATGGGCCTGGGGCTACCCCTTCTCCATCGCCCTGATGGTTGGCATCGACGCCTGGCTTTTCCACCGCTTCCGCAAGGCCGGCTGGCTCTAGAGCGCGAGCTCCGCACGCAGCAGATCCCAGGGCACCGCGACGCCGTCGCCGCTCCGCTCCAGCACGCCGAGGCGCAGGAGCTGCGCGACGTCCGTGTGCACGTTCTTGTAGTCGCGCTCCAGCCGCTTCGCGAGCTGATAGACCGATAGCCGGCCATCCTTCGCCAGCCGCTCCAGCAGCTGCCAGCGCGCTGGGGTCAGCGTCCGCAGCAGAAGCGGCAAGTCGCGCAGCGTCAGGACGCGCAGCGTGCCCGTCGGGCGGCCTTCGGCGACGCGGTTCCAGGCGGCCTCGAAGCGATCGAGGGCGTCTCGCGGCGGCCCGACGCGCAGCTCAAGCACCTTCGCCAAGTCTGCCCCCTGCCGCCGCCACGTCGCGCTCGAAGTCGTAGCGCAGCTGCTCGACGGAGCGGAATTCGTAGCGCGAGCTGCGGCCCCGGATCTTGCGTCGGCCGTCGGCGTACTCAACCAGATCGCCGTAGCGCAGCCGGTAGCGGAGACCGTCGTGCAGCTCGATCTCCAGCTCTGCTTCCTGCATCACCACCCGCTCATGCAGCAACAACCCCATATATGGCTTAGTATACCATAGTCAAGATGCGCTAAAATGCCGTGGTGAAGGCATTTTTCAACCCGTACTCGCACGGCTTTGCGCGTCTTGCCGTCGCTACGCCGCGCGTGCGCGTCGGCGATTCCGATTACAACCTCGAGGCGACCCACGCGCTCATGCGCGATGCGGCGCGCGGCAAGGCGCTCCTGGCTGTGTTCCCCGAGCTTGGCCTGTCGGCCTACAGCTGCGAGGACCTGTTTCACCAGCAGGCGCTGATCGACGCTGCCGAGCGCGCGCTCGAAACCCTCCTCCGGCGCACGCGCCGGCTGCCGCTCGCCGCGCTGGTCGGCCTGCCGGTGGCGGTGGACGGACAGCTTTTCAACTGCGCCGCCCTGATCGCCCAGGGCCGCCTCGTCGGCGTCGTGCCCAAGACCTACCTGCCGAATTACCGCGAGTTCTACGAGGCGCGCCAGTTCACGCCTGGCGACGTTGCGCGGCGAACCGAGATCGATCTGGCGGGGCAGCGCGCACCGTTCGGGACCAACCTGCTCTTTCGCCTTTCGGAATTGAATGGGTTTGTTCTCCACGTGGAGATCTGCGAGGACCTTTGGGTGCCCGTCCCTCCCTCCTCCTTTGCCGCGCTCGCCGGCGCCAGCGTGATCGCCAACCTCTCTGCTTCGAACATCGTCGTCGGCAAGGAGCTCTACCGCCACCAGCTGGTCGGCAACCAGTCGGCGCGCTGCATCGCCGCCTATCTCTACAGCGCCGCAGGCCCGGGCGAATCGACCACCGACCTCGCATGGGACGGGCACGCCATGGTCTACGAGAATGGCACCCTGGTCGCGGAGTCGAAGCGCTTCTCCGCCGAGCCGCAAGTCGCGATGGCCGACGTCGACCTGGGCAGGCTTGCGGCTGATCGCATGCGGCAGAACACCTTCGGCGCAGCCGCCCTGCGGCATGCGGCGGAGATCGGGCGATTCCGCACCATCGAGTTCTCCGTGCCTCTGCCCTCCGGACGACTGGCGCTCGAGCGGAAAGTGGAACGATTCCCGTACGTCCCGAGCGAGAGCGCCAACCGCGACCTGCGCTGCGCCGAGGTG
>Ga0075351_1000011_pt1 | contig 19984 bp, 20 predicted proteins | sample Sandmound_ThreeS_3_FD_120091 | JGI IMG/M metagenome (GOLD analysis project Ga0075351, IMG submission 120091) | Natural and restored wetland microbial communities from the San Francisco Bay, California, USA, that impact long-term carbon... | ecosystem: Environmental > Terrestrial > Soil >... | reverse complement strand
TTCTACGACGTCGGCATCGGCTTCGTCGCTCTGCTCGCCGGCATTTTCGTCGGCGGCATCCTCTACGAAAGACTGGGGCTGAAGCGCTCGGTGCTGATCAGTCTGATCCTGATGGCGGTGTCGAACCTGAGCTTCGCCGGCCTGGCCGCGGCCGGTCACAGCAATCCCGGCATGGCGGCCGCGGTCGGCTTCGAGAACTTCGCGAGCGGCATCGGCGGCGTGACCGTGGTCGCCTACCTCTCCGCGCTCTGCAATCTGCGTTTCACCGCGACGCAGTACGCACTGCTTTCAGCGCTGGCGAGCATCGCCGGGCGCTTTCTCACCGGCACGACTGCGGGCGGGCTGATCGAGGCGGTCGGCTACGTGAACTTCTACCTGCTCACGACACTCATAGCATTACCCGGCGTAGTCCTCTTCTGGTTCATGATTCGCACCGGCCTCGCCGATCTCCCGGCCGGCTCGGCGGGCAAAGAAAGCGACTGAAGAAGAAATTGGCTCCTGATACCGGCTTGTCTCCCCTTTTCGTCCCGGAAACCCGCCTCGGCTTCTGGTTCCTCGGCACGCAGACCTGGGAAACGCGCGTCATTCGCGTCGCCCTGGACGATCTCGAGCGGTTGATCCCGGCGGGCAGCGAGCCCGCTCGCCCGGTCGTACTCGATGTCGGCTGTGGACAGGGGAAGTCGTTCAAGCCGCTGCAGGAGCGCTTCGCGCCGCAGCGGCTGATCGGCATCGACTTCGAGCCGGCGTGCATCGAGCGCGCGCTCGAGCAGGCAGCCAAGGATCGCGTCGCCGTCGAGATCCAGCGCGGCGACGCCGCTGCGCTCGCGCTTCCCGACGAAAGCGTCGACCTCGTCTTCTGCCACCAGACGTTCCATCACCTCGTCCGCCAGCGCGAGGCGCTCGCCGAGTTCCGCCGCGTGCTCAAGCCCGGCGGCCTGCTGCTCTTCGCCGAGTCGACGCGCGCCTACATTTATTCGTGGCTCATCCGCCTGCTCTTCCGCCATCCGATGGACGTGCAGAGGAGCGCAGAGGAGTACATGGCGATGATTCGCGAGGCGGGCTTCCGCTTCGGCCCGGAGAACGTCTCCTTTCCCTACCTCTGGTGGAGCCGCTCCGACCTTGGCGCGGTCGAGTGGTGGGGCTTCGGCGTGCCCAGGCAGGGCGAGCGCGAAGAAACGCTGATCAACCTCGTCGCGACGAAGACCGCCTAGCTCTTCGCTACTGCCCCTTGAGGGCGCTCGGCAGCCAGGCCGCGACATCGGCGCCGAGGGTCTTCATCACGCGCTCGAAGATCTGGCAGGTGCCTTTCATGCCGCCGAACGCGCCGCCGCCGGAGCTGCGCGACTTCACCGTGCTGGCGATGACCTTGCCCGATTCCAGCAGGTCGGCGCGCACTGTCATGGTCTTCGGCCCCGACCAGGCGCCGCCGCCGGCGCCGACGACGCTGGTGATCGTCAGCCTCAGAACCTTGCCTTGCTCGCCGTCGGCCTTTTCGACGCGCGCGCTGCCGGGGAATTTCTTGCTCACGCTTTCGAATGCGTGGCTGCCCATCAGCGACTCCAGACCGCAGTCGCGCTTGATCGCGTCGCCGACCCCCGAACCGGCGTCGAGCACCGCCGGAACCTGCACCAGGATCTTCTCCTGCGCCTGAGAATGTTGCGCGAGCCCGACGCCGAGCGCGAGCGCGAGCGCCCATCTTGCTTGGTTTTTCATGTGATCCCCCTGAAATGTGATTTGAGGATTATCCGCTTCGCCCTCGCCAGAGAACACGGCACATGTAGGCGACGATGGCGGCGTTCAGCAGTAGAGCGCCCACCTTGATCCCGCTGACGCCGCGCGTGAGCTCGTAGATCTCCACCGGCACGTAGATGCTGCCGCTCAGCGCGGCCAGCCACTCCGCCCAGCGCCGCCCCCGCCACAGGCCATAGGCCTCGGCGAAGCGCAGCAGCGCATAGACGAGCACCAGGGTACCGATAAGCCAAAGCTGCGCGTTGCTCGTGTCCTCGATGATGCGATTGAAGACGTTGGGATAGCTCTTGCCGGCGTTCAAGTGCAGGCGGCCGGCGAGCTCGACGGCGACATGGCGCAGGTCGTGCGGGATGACGTAGAACAGGCCGCTGGCGGCGAGCAGCGCAAGCGTGCCCTTGAACGCCTCGAACAGCGCGACTGCGCGCAGTCCCTCGTTCAGGCGGCGGTGCAGCGGTAGACGGCCAGGCTGCCGAGAAGGTTCGGCAGCGTCGTCACCGGCTTGCCGTCGTGCAGCGCGAGGCGCTCGCGGATGCGCACGCCGAGACGGCGGCAAAGGTCCTCGAAGTCGCGGATCGTGCAGTGGTGCACGTTCGGCGTCTCGTACCATTCGTAGGGCAGCTCCTGCGAGACCGGCATGCGGCCGAGCGCGACCTGCACCCGCGCGCGCCAATGGCCGAAGTTGGGGAAGCTGACGATCATCTCGCGGCCGACGCGCAGCATCTCGCGCATCAGGAACTCGGTGCGGTGGATGGTCTGCAGCGTCTCGGAGAGGATGACGCAGTCGAACGAGCCGTCGCCGAAGAGCGAGAGCCCGCTCTCCAGATCGACCTGCAGCACGTTGACGTCGTTGGCGACGCAGGCGAGCACGTTGTCGTCGTCGATCTCGACGCCGTAGCCCGGCGCCTCACGCTCCTGCCATAACGAGCGCAGCAGCGAGCCGTCGCCGCAGCCGAGATCGAGGACGCGCGCGCCTTTGGGCACCCACTGGACAATCGCGGCGAGGTCGGGTCTCACCTCATTCTCCTAGAGATCGATGTTGGCGAGGTACGAGCGCAGGCCGGCGTGGTAGCGCTCGTCCTCGAGGAGGAAGGCGTCATGGCCGCCGGGGGCGTCGATCTCCAGGTAGGAGACGATGCGCCGGTTGTCGAGCAGCGCCTTGACCATCTCGCGCGAGCGCGCCGGCGTGAAGCGCCAGTCCGACTTGAACGAGACGAGGAGGAACGCGGCTTTCGCGCGCGCCAGCGCCGCGGTCAGGTCGCCGCCGTAATCGGCCGCCGGGTCGAAGTAGTCGAGCGCCTTGGTGATGCGCAGGTAGGTGTTGGCGTCGAAGTAGCTGGAGAACTTGTCGCCCTGGTAGCGCAGGTAGGACTCGACCTCGAAGTCGACGTCGAAGTCGAAGCCCGGCTGCCCGCGGCGCAGCACGCGGCCGAACTTCTCCGCCATCGCCTCGCCCGAGATATAGGTGATGTGGCCGATCATGCGGGCGATGCGCAGGCCGCGGGTCGGCACCACGCCCTTCTCGTAGTAGTGGCCGCCGTGGAAGTCCGGGTCGGTCATGATCGCCTGCCGCGCCACTTCGTTGAAGGCGATGTTCTGCGGCGTGAGCTTCGCGGCGGCGGCGATGACGATCGCGTGGCGCACGCGCTCGGGATAGGAGACCGTCCATTGCAGCGCCTGCATCGCGCCGAGCGAGCCGCCGATCACCGCGGCGAAGCGCTCGATGCCGAGGTGATCGGCGAGCCGCGCCTGCGCCTCGACCCAGTCCTCGACCGTGACCACCGGGAAGTCCGCGCCCCAGGGCTTGCCGGTCTTCGGGTTGATCGACGCCGGCCCGGTCGAGCCGAAGCAGCTGCCGATGTAGTTCGAGCCGACGATGAAGAAGCGGCGCGGGTCGAGCGGCTTTCCGGGGCCGACGAGGTTGTCCCACCATCCCACGTTTTCAGGCTCATTTTGATAAAAGCCTGCAACATGGTGCGACGCATTCAACGCGTGGCAGACGAGCACGGCGTTCGAGCGCGCGGCGTTCAGCGTGCCGTAGGTCTCGTACGCGAGCTCGTAGGAGGGCAGCTCGGCGCCGCTGCGCAGCTTGAGCGGCGTGTCGAAGCGCGCCTTCTGGGCGACGACGGGGCCAACGGATGAGGGATCGTGCTGCGGCGCGTTCATCGTCTCTTTAGCAGTATTTGTTTAGGCGCCCGCAAGCTGACTTCAAATCGGCGCAACCGGATTATATCGACTTTGTCAGCTCAGCGATCTTCTCTTCGGCTAGCCCGGCTTGCGCCAGCACCTCGCGCGTGTGCTCGCCAAGGCGCGGTGCGTGGCGCCGGTATTCGGGGACCGACTCCGACCACTCGGAGGGCACCGCCAGCACCTTGATCCGCCCTTCGCTCGGGTGCTCGACCGTTTTCAGATAGCCGATCGCGGCGAGATGCGGATCGGCGACGATGTCGTCGAGGCTGTTCATCCTCTGCACCGGGATGTCGGCGCGGCCGAGCGCCTCCAGCCACTCGTCGGTGGTGCGCTTCTTCAGCTCCTCGGCGACGAAGGCGTAGGCCTTGGTGTAGTTCTGGCTGCGCGCCTGCTGCGTCGCGTATTCCTTCGCCTGCAGCATCTCGGGCTTGCCGATCACCTCGAAGAACGCCTTCCACTGCTTGTCGTTGTAGATCAGCGTGCAGACGTAGCCGTCCCTGGTCTGGTACGGCCGCCGATCCGGGGCGAGGATGCGGTGGTAGCCGGGCTCGCCGTGCTGCGGCTCGAAGGTGTAGCCGCCGAGATGGTCGCCGAGGATCATCTGCAGCAGGTGCTCGTACATCGGCACGTCGATCTTCTGCCCCTTGCCGGTCTTCTCGCGGTAGTAGAGCGCCGCGCTTACCGCGCTCGCCACCTGCTGGCCGACCGAGCGGTCGGCGACGATCATCGGCGCGTAGCGCGGCTCGGACGCGCCCTGCTTGTGCAGCAGCCAGGGGATGCCCGACGCCCCCTGGATCATGTCGTCGTAGGCGGCCTTGGCCGCGTTGGGGCCGCGCTGGCTATAGCCGAAGCATCCGACATAGATGATTTTCCTGTTGACGGCAAAAACATCTTCGTAGGAAAGCTTCAGGCGCGCCATCGCCTGGGGCCGCACGTTGTAGACGAGGACGTCGGATGTTTTCGCCAGAAGCAGAAAAGCCTCCAGCGCCGCAGGCTTCTTCAGGTCGAGCACCACCGAGCGCTTGTTGCGGTTGGTGTTGAGGAAGATCGAGCCCATGCCGGGGTGGCGGAACGGCCAGGCGTAGCGGATCACGTCGCCCTCGGGCGGCTCGATCTTGATCACGTCGGCGCCGAAATCGCCGAGGATCTGCGTCCCATAGGGTCCCATGACCACGGTGCTCAGGTCGAGGACCCGGACGCCGGCGAGCGGTCCCGCCATCTCGCTACTCCGGTTGGATGCCGGCGGCCTTCGCCATCTTCGCCCACTTGTCGATCTCGGAGCGGATGAAGCCGCCCAGCTGCTCGGGATTCATCGGCGCGACATCGGTGCCCAGATTGGCAAAACGGGCGGCGACCTCCGGCTTCGCCAGCGACTTCGCCGTCACGTCATGCAGTCGCGCGACCACCGGCGCCGGCGTGCCCGCCGGCGCGACCAGCGCGAACCAGGCGATCAGCTCGTAGCCGGGAAGCTCCTCGGCGATCGCCGGCACCTCCGGCGCGAGGGGCGAGCGCTTCGCCGAGGTGACGGCGATGCCGCGCAGCTTGCCGCCCTTGATCTGCGCCAGCGCATTGGCGAGGTCGGCGAAGGTGAAGCTGATCGAGCCGCCGAGCACGTCGGTGATGGCTTGCGGCAGCCCCTTGTAGGGCACGTCGATGAAGTCGATCCCGCCCATCGAGCGCAGCATCGCCTGCGAGACCTGCGAGCCGGCCGAGCCATAACCGGCGGAGAGCTTGCCAGGATTACTTTTTGAATAACTCAAAAATTCTTTCAAGTTCTTCGCGGGGAAATCCGGCCGCACCATGATCATGAACGAGATCGTGCCGAGGCGCGCGACCGGCGCGAAGTCCTTCACCGGGTCGTAGTTGAGCTTCTTGAACAGGCTCGGGTTCGCCGCCAGCGGCGTGTTGGTGGCGACCAGCAGCGTGTAGCCGTCGGGCGCGGCGCGCGCGGCCTCGGTCGCGGCGATCGAGCCCTGCGCGCCGGGCTTGTTCTCGACCACGAACGGCTGGCCGAGGCCTTCCTGGAGCTGCTGGCCGACCACGCGCGCGATCTGGTCGGTGGCGCTGCCGGCGGGGAAGGGCACGAGCAGCTTCACCGGCTTGGACGGGTAGGTCTGCGCCTGCGCGCTGGCTGCGAAGAGAACGAGAACGAGAAACTTCTTCATGTGTTGAGCTCCGTGAGAAGGTCGCGGGTCTTGGCGGGGTCGGTGGTGCGGAGAATCCGCTGCGCCATGGTCTGCACGTCGGCGAGGCGCGTGCGCAGGATGCGCTCCTTGATCAGCAGCAGCTGCGAGGGGTGCATCGAGAAATTGCGCAGGCCGAGGCCGAGCAGCAGGCGCGTGAGCTTCAGGTCTCCGGCCATCTCGCCGCACACCGCCACCGGCACGCCGCCGCGCGTCGCGGTCTGGATGGTGTTCGCCACCAGCGTCAGCACCGCCGGGTGCAGCGGATCGTAGAGGTGCGCGACCGCGTCGTCGGTGCGGTCGATCGCCAGCGTGTACTGGATCAGGTCGTTGGTGCCGATGGAGAGGAAGTTGAGCCGCCGCATGAAGATCGGCAGCGCCAGCGCCGCCGCCGGGATCTCGATCATGCCGCCGATCTCGACCGCCTTGTCGTAGGGCAGCTTGCGCTCGTCGAGCTGCTGCCGCGCGGTGGCGATCAGGACCAGCGTCTGCTCGATCTCGTGCACGTGCGCGAGCATCGGCAGCAGGATCCTCACCTTGCCGTAGTGCGAGGCGCGCAGGATGGCGCGCAGCTGGGTGAGGAAGATCTGCGGCTCGGCGAGGCAGTAGCGGATGGCGCGCAGGCCCATCGCCGGGTTGGGCATGTTGTGCGAGCCGTCGCCGCCGTCCATCGCCTTGTCGGCGCCGACGTCGAGCGTGCGCAGCACCACCGGGCGGCCCTGCATGGCCTGCACCACCTGGCGATAGGCCTCGAACTGCTCGTCCTCGCTCGGCAGGTCCTTGCGGTTGAGGAACAGGAATTCGGTGCGGAAAAGGCCCACGCCTTCCGCGCCGGCCTCGATCGCCTCGGGCGTGTCCTGCGGCAGCTCGATGTTGGCGAACAGCTCGATCGGCGTGCCGTCGAGCGTCGCCGCCGGCGTCTTCTTCAGGAGCTTGAGGCGCTGGCGCTCGGCCTTGAGCTGCGTCTGGCGGCCGCGGTACTCGGCCAGCACCGCCGCGTCCGGGTTGACCACCAGCAGCCCCTGCACGCCGTCGACGATCAGCAGCTCCCCCTCGCTGATGGTGCGGTGGGCATGGTGCAGCCCGACCAGCGCCGGGATGCCGAGCGAGCGCGCGACGATCGCCGTATGCGAGGTGACGCCGCCGACGTCGGTGACGAAGCCGCCGTAGCGGTGGCGCTTGAAGAGGATCATGTCGGCGGGCGAGAGGTCGTGCGCCACCACGATCAGCTTCTGCTCTTCGGTGGCGCCCGCCTCGGCGAGCGACTTGCTCGTATCGGCGCCGCCCATCATCGCTTTGAGCACCCGCTCTACCGCCTGCTGCACGTCCGCCTTGCGCTCGCGCAGGTAGGGATCGTCGATCTCGTCGAAGCGCTCCGAGAGCCGCTCCATCTGCTGCACCAGCGCCCACTCGGCGTTGGCGCGGCGGCTGCGGATCAGCTCGCGCGGCACCTGCGACAGCGCCGAGTCGTTGAGGATCATGCGGTGCAGGTCGAGGAAGGCGCCGAACTCGGCCGGCGCGTCGGCCGCGATCTGCGTCTTCAATTCGTAGAGCTCGTCCTGCGCCGTGCGCATCGCCGCGTCGAAGCGCTTCACCTCGGCCTCGACCCGGTCCTCGGCAACCTCGTAGTGCGCGACCTCCAGCCTCGCCGTCGATACCAGGTGGGCGTAGCCGACGGTGATGCCTGTGGACACGGCATGGCCGTGCAAAACGAAGTTCATTCCCCCTCGCCGAACCGCGCCGCGATCAGCTTGGTGAGGGCGGCGAGCGCCGCCTCGGCGTCCGCGCCCTCGGCCTCGAGCAGCACCGAGCTGCCCTGGCCGGCGGCGAGCATCATCACGCCCATGATGCTCTTCGCGTTCACTCTCCGGCCGCTGCGCGAGATCCAGATGTCGCACTGGAAGCCGCTCGCGAGGTGCGTGAGCTTGGCCGCGGCGCGCGCGTGCAGGCCGAGCTTGTTGACGATGGCGGCGTCCACCTTAGGCACGGGTGCCGGCTCCTTTAGGCATCGCAGCAGCGGTCCTTGTTCATGTGCACCACCCCGTCCGCCCCTCCTGAAATCGCTCTTTGAACGGAAGCCGGAAGCGAGCCGTTGCGGCTGCTCAGGACCCGCAGCAGCATCGGCAGCGAAACCCCCGAGACGCCTTCGACGTTGCCGTCCTCGAGCAGCCGCGAGACCACGTTGCCGGGCGTGGCGCCGAAGATGTCGGTGAGGACGAGGACGCCGTCGCCGGCATCGATGTTCTCGAGCAGCTCGCGCGCGCGCAGGACGAGGTCGTCGGGATCGTCCTGGCGCCAGACGCTGAGCGTCGCCACCTGCGCCTGCTTGCCGCCGAGGATCTGGCACGCGCTCTCGAGCAGCGCGGTGCCGATCTCGCCGTGGGTGACGAGCAGGACGCCGATCAAGCGAGCCTCTTCTCGAGCGCGTCCATGAACATGCCCGGCACGTCGAAGCCGGTCTGGTCGGTGATCTCGCGGAAGCAGGTCGGGCTGGTGACGTTCACTTCGGTGAGGTAGTCACCAATGATGTCGAGCCCGACCAGAAGCAACCCTCTTTTTGAAAGGACAGGACCTATGGCTTGCGCAATCTCGCGCTGCCGCGGGCTGAGCGGCTGCGCGACGCCGCGCGCGCCGGCGGCGAGGTTGCCGCGCGACTCGCCGGCCTTGGGGATGCGCGCCAGGCAGTGCGGCACCGCTTTGCCGTCGATCAGCAGCACGCGGTTGTCGCCCCTGGAGATCTCGGGGATGTAGCGCTGCGCCATGACGCTGCGGCGGCCGCCCTGCGCCATGGTCTCGACGATGACGTTACGGTTGGGATCGTCGACGCGGACGCGGAAGATGTTCTCGCCGCCCATCACGTCGAGGCGCTTCAGCACCACGTCGCGTTCGGCTGCGATGAACGCCTGCAGCCGCTCGGCGTCGCGCGTCACCAGCGTCGGCGCGAGGAAGCGCCCGAACTCGGCGATGGCGAGCTTCTCGTTGTGGTCGCGGATGGCGTCGGGTGCGTTGAAGACCCTGGCGCCCTCGCGCACCGCCGCCGAGAGCAGCCAGGTGCTGGCGACGTACTCGAGGTCGAACGGCGGATCCTTGCGCATCAGCACCGCGGCGAAGCTCTTCAGCGCTCGCGTCTCGGATTCGTGCGCGCGGTACCAGTCCTCGTCATTGTCCGTCAGCGAGAGGCGCGTTGCGTCCGCGCTGACCTCGCTCTTGTTCAAAAGAAGGTTTTCCGGTTCGCAAACCCAGATCGCGTAGCCGCGCGCCTGCGCGGCGCGCATCATCGTGACCGTCGTGTCCTTGTACGCCTTGAGGGTGTCCGGCGCGTCGATGACGAAGAGCAGTTGGAGTGCCAGGCGACTGCCTCGGCCGGAGTGCGGGGAGCGCGAATTATACCCGTTGTAGAATCAGGAGGTTGCATGCGCATCGTGCTGCCGTACTGTCCTGACGTTCCCCACGGGTTCTACTGGGACTTCTTCCAGGGCCTGAGCGATGCGATCGAGGCGCGCGGCGACGAAGCCGTGCGCTTTCCCTTCGCCAAGGCCGGCTCGCACGACGCCGGCGAATTCTCGGCGTTCTACCGTCTGCTCGGGCAGGGCTGCGACCTCCTCGTCGATCTCTGCTGCTGGGGCTACGGCCTGACGCGCATCGGCGTGCAGCAGGCCGGGGCGCCGCCGCTGCCGGTCCTCGATGCGCTCGACATCCCCTACGTCGGCATGCTCTTCGACCAGCCCTATTTCCAGCCGATCAACGCCGTGGTTGCGCGGCGGCTCTTCGCCACCTTTCCCGATCTCGGCCATCGCGAGCAGGCCGAGTTCGTCTTTCCCGGCTTCGCGCTCGCCGGCGACGCATTCGTGCCGCCGGCGGTGCGGCCGGCGAACGCGCGCTTCGCGCTCGACTGGCGGGAGCGCGACATCGACGTCCTGTACGTCGGCAACCTCGATCCCGCCGCGCTCGCGCGGCCGTGGCGGGGCGGCGCGCTCGAGGCGCTCGGCGAGGCGGTGGCGCAGATGGTGCACGCGCAGCCCGAGCGTCCGTTCCTTCGCGGCGTCGCCGAGGTGCTCGAGCGGCAGGCTGTGCGCCCTGCGCCGCAGGAGCTCGCCGATCTCGTGCGGATGATGGAGCTCTACGTGCGCTCGAGCTTTCGGCGCGACGTGGTGCTCGCGCTTGCGCGCTCGGGGCTGCGCATCCGGGTGGTCGGGCGCGGCTGGGACACGATTGCGCTGCCCGAAAGCGCCGAGCGCGTGGCGCCGATCGCCTATGAGCAGATCTTCCGCCTCGCCGGCCGCAGCCGGATCTGCGTCGACGCCTCGACCTATCTCAGCGGCGCCAACGACCGCGTCTTCAACTATGCGCTGAACGGCGCCGTGTGCGCCACCAACGCCACGGGCTACCTGCAGCCGGCGATGGGCGAGGAGGAATGGCTCTACTTCTACTCGCTGCGCGAGCTCGACGCGCTCGCCGAACGGCTGCACGCGCTGCTCGCGGACCCCAGGCGCCTGCGCGAGACCGGCGAGTGCGCGCAGCGCGCGGTGCTCGCTCGCCACACGTGGCGCGAGCGCCTGGAAACGATCCTGGCTACTTGCTCTTCTTCTTCGCCGTCGCCGCGGGTTCCTTGAACTTGGCGCCGGCCTGATTCGCCATGAACGCGACGGCGCGGGCGATGTCCTGGTCCGAGAGCGACGCATTGCCCGCGCGCGGCGGCATCGCGCCCTTGCCCTTGACGACCGATGCGACCAGCGCGTTCATCCCCTGCTTGATGCGCGGCGCCCAGTCGGGCTGGCTGCCGAGCTTCGGCGCGCCGGCGACGCCCGCCTGGTGGCAGGCGGCGCACGTGGTCTTGACGATCTCCTCGCCGCTCGCCGCGGCGCCACCGCTCGCGCTCGCGGCGCCGAACTCGACATGACCGACCGGCTGGATGCGTGCCGCGACCGCATCGGGCGTGAGCGCCGCCGGATCCGCGCTCGGCTGGCTGAGCACCAGCTTGATGACCAGCACGATGGCGACGACGGGTACGATGAAAGCAAGCAGGATCACCACCACGAGCTGCTGCGGCGTCTTGATGAACGACGTGTGTTCTTCGTGTGTGCTCATAGCGACCTGATTTTAGCGTGAAGGTCTGATATTCTGCGCGTCCTTCCCGAGGCGCCCGTAGCTCAGCGGATCAGAGTATTGGCCTCCGAAGCCAAGGGTCGTGGGTTCGAATCCCGCCGGGCGCGCCACCATCCCAGGGGACACATGAGAAGCCTCCTCGCCGCCGTTGCCTTCCTCCTCGCCAGCGCCGCGCAAGCGCAGACGTACCCCTCGCGTGCCGTGCATCTGGTGGTGCCGTTTCCCTCGAGCGGCGCGACCGACATCCTCGCGCGCGTGGTCGGGCAGAAGCTCTCGGAAGCGCTTGGCCAGCCGGTGCCGATCGACAACAAGCCGGGCGCCGGCGGCACGATCGGCTCGGCGTTCGTCGCCAAGGCGCCGGCGGACGGCTACACCATCCTCATGGCGACCACCAGCACGCACTCGATCGGCCCGGCGCTGCAGAAGCTCGCCTACGATCCGGAGAAGGATTTCGCGCCCGTCTGCCTGGTGGCGGACGCGCCGGGAGTGCTGGTGGTGAGCCCGGCGCTCGGCGTTTCCTCGCCGCGCGAGCTGATCGCGGCTGCGAAGGCCAAGCCGGGGCAGCTCAATTTCGCCTCGAGCGGCACCGGCACCATCGTTCATCTCTCCGGCGAGCTCTTCAACCGCATGGCCGGCGTGCAGATGCAGCACGTTCCCTACAAAGGCACGGCGCTGGTCGCGGCCGACATCAAGAGCGGCCGGATCGCGATGATGATCGACAACATCGTCTCGGCCATGCCGCTCATCAAGGCGGGGGTCGAGAAGCCGCTGGCGGTGACGAGCGCGAAGCGCTCCGAGGTGCTGCCCGATCTGCCGACGCTCGCCGAGTCGATCCCCGGCTACGAGAGCGTCGCCTATTTCGCCGTGTTCGCCCCGGCCGGCACGCCGGCGCCGATCGTCGCGCGGCTCAACGCCGAGCTGGTGAAGATCGTGCACGCCCCGGACGTCAAGGCGAAGCTACTCGAGCTCGGCTCCGACCCGGTGGGTAGCACGCCGGAAGCGCTGGCCGCCACGGTCCGCGCCGAACGGATGAAATGGGCGGCCGTGATCCAGGAGGCTGGTGTCAAGCCGCAGTGAAGTGCGTGCAGGAACGCAGACCGATAGCGCGACACCGCCGGCCAGAAACCAGGTGTGCTCGTCGTGCGAGGCGCGCGCCTTGCCGTTGCCGAAGGCCTTGATGCGCGCCTCGTAGCGCGTCCAGTGGCGGTAGAAAGCCTTGCGCATGTCCGGCCCGGCCTGGAGGCGGCCGCCGCCGTCCGCTTCGACCCATTCGGCGAGCTTCGCGTAGTCGCGCTCGAGCATCTGCTCGATGTCGATGCCCGGCCGGCCGGAGCTGACCACGACGCAGGCCACCCAGCCGCGCGCATGCGAGACGCTGGCGCCGAAGCGCCCGGTCATCTTCACGCCGTGCCTGGGCGAAGAGTCGAACGGCAGGCCTTTGCCCAGCCGCTGCAGCAGGCAGCGTGCGGCGAGGAATTCGCGCCGGCGCTTGTCGGAGCGGAAGCGGGCGAAGCGCTGGCGATCGCGCCATCCCAATCTCCGGCGCGCCCGCGACAGCGCCTGCGCGCCGAGGGCGGCGATGCGCGCCGCGACTATCCAGGCTTGCCTGGCCACCGGCGCAAGACGAGGCTGGCGTTGGTGCCGCCGAAGCCGAGGCTGTTGCTCATCACCGCGTTCAGCGTCGCCGCGCGCGACTTGTCGACAATCGGCAGGCCGCGGATCGCGGGGTCGGGATCCTCCAGGTTGGCGCAGCCGGCGATGAAGCCGCGCTCCATCATCAGCAGGCAGTAGATCGCCTCGTGGGCGCCGGAGGCGCCGATGGCGTGGCCGGTGAGGCCCTTGGTCGACGAGATGAAGGGCAGCGCCTCGCCGAACACTTCGCGGATCGCGTCGAGCTCCATCAGATCGCCGACCACGGTGGAAGTGCCGTGGGTATTGAGGTAGTCGATTGTGCCTTTTTCCGGGATTTCGGCTTCGCGCAGCGCTGCGCGCATCGCGCGCGCGATGCCTTCGGCTTTCGGCGTCACCATGTCCGAGCCGTCGGAGGAGGCGCCGTAGCCCGCGAGCTCGCCGCGCACCTTCGCGCCGCGCGCCTGGGCGACCTCGCTCGCCTCCAGCACCAGGATGCCGGCACCGCCGGCGAGCACGAAGCCGTCGCGCTTGCGGTCATAGGGGCGCGAGGCCTTGGTCGGCCGGTCGTTGAAGCCGGTGGAGAGGGCGCCCATCGCGTCGAACAGCACCGCCGAGGTCCAGCGCACCTCTTCCGCGCCGCCGACGATGACGCGATCGGCCTTGCCCAGCTGGATCAGCTCCGCGCCATGGCCGATGCAGTGCGCCGAGGTGGCGCAGGCCGAGACGATCGAGTAGCTCGCGCCCTGGATGCGGAAGGCGGTGGCGAGATTCGCCGACGTGGTGCTGCCCATGACGCGCGGCACGACGTACGGCGGCACCTTGCGCGCGCCCTGCGCCTTCGCGAGCGCGATCGCCTCGGCCGTCTCGAGCGTGCTGCTCACGCCCGAGCCGACCACCAGCGCCGTGCGCTCGCTGGTGATCTCCGCCTCCGAGAGGCCGGCATCGGCGAGCGCCGCGCTCGCCGCGTGATACGCATAGAGCGAAGGATCCGGCATGAAGCGGCGCAGCGGCCGCTTCACCGGCGGCAGCGATTCGAGCGAGGGGATGCCGGCGACCTGGCTGCCGAGCCCCGCCTCGGCGAACTCCGGCGCCGCCGTGATGCCCGAGCGTCCCTCGCGCAGCGCGCGCGCCACCGTGTCGAGATCGTTGCCGATGCACGAGACGATGCCCATTCCGGTGACGACGACGCGGCGCACGTCAGATGCGGCGGAAGACGAGCGAGGTATTGATGCCGCCGAAGGCGAAGTTGTTCTTCATCGCGTACTCGATGTCGAGCGTCCGCCCCTCGCCGCGGATGTGGTCGAGGCCTTCGCACTCCGGGTCGGGCGCGTCGAGGTTGATGGTGGGGGCGAACCACTTGCCATGCATCATCTCGATCGTCCACCACGCTTCGATCGCGCCGCAGGCGCCGAGGGTGTGGCCGATGTAGCTCTTGAGCGAGGCGATCGGCACCGCGCCGCCGAGCACCTTGCCGGTGGCGCGCGCTTCGGCGACGTCGCCGCGGTCGGTGGCGGTGCCGTGCGCGCTCACGTAGCCGATCGCCGAGGCGGGCACGCCGGCGTCGGCCAGCGCCATGCTCATCGCGCGCGCCTGCTGCTCGGCGTCGGGCTGGGTGACGTGCATGCCGTCGGAGTTGGTGGCGAAGCCGACGATTTCGGCGAGGGGCTTGGCGCCGCGCGCCTCGGCGTGCTCGAGATCCTCCAGCACCAGCGTCGCCGCGCCTTCGCCGATCACCAGGCCGTCGCGCGCCTTGTCGAAGGGGCGCGGCGTGCTTTGCGGCGCGTCGTTCTTCGTGCTGGTGGCAAAAAGTGTGTCGAACACCGCCGCGCCCGGCGCGGAGAGCTCCTCGGCGCCGCCCGCGACCATCATCGGCTCGCGGCGCGCGCGGATGGTTTCGAAGGCGTAGCCGATGGCCTGGCTGCCCGAAGTGCAGGCGCTCGAGGTGGGAATGACGCGCCCCTTGAGGCCGAAATACAGGCCGACGTTGACCGCGGCGGTGTGCGGCATCATCTGGATGTAGCTGGTCGAGGTGACGCCTTGCATCGAGCCCGACTCCAGCATGCGGCCAAAGACGCGCACCGGGTCGACGCTGCCCGAAGAAGAGCCGTAGGCGATTCCCATGCGGCCGTCGCTGATCTGCGGGTCGTTGCGCAGCCCGGCCTGCTGCAGCGCGAGCTCGGTGGCGCGCAGCGCGAGCAGCGACACCCGGCCCATCGAGCGCGTCATCTTGCGCGGGTAATACGCCTGCGCCTCGAAGTGCTGCACCGGCGCGGCGAGGCGCGTGTGCATCATCTCGTAGCGGTCCCAGTCGGCCATGCGCTGCACCGCGTTGCGGCGCGCGCGCAGGCGTTTCTCGACCGCGGGCCAGGAATCGCCGAGCGCCGTCACGCCGCCCATGCCGGTGACGACGACCCGCGGCGCGTTTCCACGTTCGCCAGATTGGCTCAGACCATGCCTCCGTTCACGCCGATCACCTGGCGGGTGATGTAGGCCGCGCCGTCGGAGAGCAGGAAGGCGACCGTCGCCGCCACTTCCTCGGGCGTGCCGACGCGGCCCATCGGCACCATCTTCAGCATCTCCTCGAGCGGCGCCTCGGCGATCATGTCGGTGGCGATCGGCCCGGGCGCGACGCAGTTCACCGTGATCTTGCGGCTGGCGAGCTCGACCGCCAGCGCCTTCGCCGCGCCGGCGAGGCCGGCTTTGGCGGCGCTGTAGTTCACCTGGCCGCGGTTGCCCATCACGCCCGAGACGGAGGACAGGACGACGATGCGCCCGCCCTGCCTTGCGCGCACCATCGGCATGACGAGCGGCCGCATGACGTTGTAGAAGCCGCCGAGGCTGGTGTCGAGCACCTCGTCCCAGTCCTCGTCGGAGAGCGCGGCGAAGGTGTTGTCGCGCGCGATGCCGGCATTGATCACCACCGCGTAGTAGGCGCCGTTCTTCGCCACATCGGCTTCGAGCGCGGCTCTCGCGGCAGCGCGGTCGCGGACATCGAATTGAAGAATCTCGGCTTTGCCAATCTCCGCGGCGACCTTCTGCGCTGCCGCGATTCCGGAGCGGCAATGCAGCGTCACGCTGAAGCCGTCCTTTGCCAGACGCAACGCGATGGCCCGGCCGATGCCGCGACTCGATCCGGTGACCAGGGCCCGCTTCATCGTTGCGCCGCGATGAACGCTTCGAAATCGGGGGGCTCGAAGACCAGAATGCGCGCTTTCGCCACCTCAGTCCCTTCGAGCGTGATGGTCGCGTCGTACGCGCCCATGCCGCTCTCGTCGCTGAAGGCCCTGGTCGCGCTGACGGTCAGCTCGCGCCCCGCGGGAAAGTGCGCCCGTGTCGCGCGATAGGAGCGCGCGCCGAGCAGCACGCCCTTCTTCGGCGGCTCGCCCCTTTCCCAGGCGGTGACGCCGACGTGCGTCGCGATCGCCTGCGCCATCAGCTCGATGCCGATGCGCGAGGGCATGCCGTCGGCCTCGGCGTACCAGCCCGACTCGCCCGGCAGCGCGCTCACCGTGGCGCGCGCCGCGTCCCAGGAAAGGATGCGCTGCACGAGCAGCATGCCGTGGCGGTGCGGCAGGATCTCCTCGATCGGCGGAATCGGTCTCATGACCCGGAAAATATCAGGCTGGCGTTGCTTCCGCCGAAAGCGAACGAATTGCTCATCACCCTGCGGGACGAAAGGCGCTCGCCTTGCGCCACGACCCGCAACGCCGGAAGGTCCGGGTCGGCCTCGCCATCCCAGATGTGCGGCGGCAACCGGCCGTCGGTGAGCGCGAGCCAGCAGAACGCGGCCTCGAGCGCGCCGGCGGCGCCGAGCGCGTGCCCGGTCAGGGGCTTGGTGCCGCTCACCGGCGTGCCGGCCGGGAAGACGCGCGCCATGACGCGGCTCTCCATCTCGTCGTTCTTGCGCGTCGCGGTGGCGTGCAGGTTGACGTAGCCGATGTCGGCAGGCTGCGCGCCGGCGTCGGCGAGCGCGGCGCGCATCGCGGCCTCGGCGCCGGTGCCCTCGGGATCGGGCGCCGAGAGGTGGTGCGCATCGCTCGACTCGCCGCCGCCGGCGAGCGCGACCGCCGCTGGCTCGCGGCCGAGGAGGAAGAGCGCGGCGCCCTCGCCGATGTTGATGCCGTTGCGGTTGCGGCTGAGCGGATTGCAGCGCTCGCGCGAAGTCGACTCGAGCGCGGCGAAGCCGCCGACGGTCAGGCGGCAGAGCGTGTCGACGCCGCCGGCGATCGCCGCGTCGCACAGGCCGAGCTCGAGCAGGCGCCGCGCCGCGAGCAGCGCCTTCGCGCCGGAGGTGCACGCCGTCGACACGGTGTAGGCCGGGCCGCGCGCGCCGAGCAGGCGCGCGGCGAGCGGCGCGGTGGCGCCGATTTCCTGCTGCTTGTACGAAAAACTGGCCGGAAACGCGCCGTCGCGGAGTCTTGCCGCCATCGCGTCCTCGCCGGAAGCGATGCCGGAGGTGCTGGTGCCGATGACGATGGCGACGCGCGGCGGGCCGTGGCGCCCGAGGGCGGCGTCGATCGCCGGGCGGATCTGCGCCGCCGCGGCGGCGAGCAGGCGATTGTTGCGGCAGTCGTATTCCGCGAGCGGCGAGGGCAGCGGCGCGAGCTCGCTCGTCACGCGGCCGACGCACGCCGGCGCCGAAGGCAGCCAGCCCGATTCGACCTTCATGCCCGAGGTGTCGCCGGCGAAGAGAGCGCGTCGCGTCGCCTCCAGCCCCTCGCCGAGCGCGGAAATGATGCCGACCGCTTGCAGGTAGCACTTCATCCTTTTAGCGACAACGGCGCAAAGAGCAGTGAACCGGCGATCGTGGTCGCGAGCGCGAGACCGAAATGATGCAGCGCCGGCACGCCGCTGAAGGCGAGCAGGCCGAAGCCGAGCAGCGTCGTGCATGCCGAGAGCATCACCGCCATGGCCGTGGCGCCCCGCGCCACCCCTACGGCACCCGGGCGATCGATGCCCTCGCGCAGGAAGATCGAGTAGTTGACGCCGATGCCCAGGCCGAGCGTCCAGCCGACCACGCCGAAGAGGGTCACGGGCACGCCGGCGTAGCCGAACACCGCGACCGAGAGCGCTTCCGCGAGCACCACCGGCACGAGCACGGTCACGGCGGCCCGGCCGCCATAGCGCACGACCAGCACGATCAGCATCATCAGCGCCGCGGCGCCGAGCCCGGGGGCGGACCACGAGCGGTACCAGCCGAGCAGCGCCGAAACGCTCGCCGCCTTGTCGACCAGCGTCACGCCGTCGAGGCCGGCGGCCGCCTGCACGACGCGCGCCGCGTCGCGCTCGCCGATCAGCGTCACCACGCTCGCCGGCACCGCGTCGCCCGCCGGCGCCCAGAGATGACGGTAGGGCGTCGAGAGCGGCGAAGCGAGCCAGTCGCTCACCGTCACCGGCTTCACCGCGCGCTCGAACTCGGCCGGCAGCGCTTTCGCCGCCTCGGCGCGAAAACCGACCTCGATCAGCGTGCGCGTCAGCGTCTCGCGGTCGGCGAACACCCGCTTTCCCATCAGGGCGCGGTTCGCTTCCTGCACCGCGCGCGGCGGCACGAAGTCGCTCACCGCCTGATGGCCGGAAAGGGCGCCGGAATGTTCCAGCTCGCGCAGACGCTGAACCAGGAAAACTTCTCTCGCAAGAACCTCTTCCTCATTGGTGCCGCGCACGAGGAAGAAGCGGCTGCCCGCGTCGAAGCCGGTCATGGCGCGAATCGCCGCGTCCTCGAGCGCGAGCTCCGGGTCGCGCGGCACCAGCAGGCGCACGTCGTCGTTCGCGGCGAGCGCGAGCCATCCCGGGATGCAGGCGACGAGAGCGAGCACCACCGCCACCGCGGCACGTGGGCCGCGCAGCAAGGCGCTCCACCGGCTGAGCAACCGTGCGGCCCAGTCGGTCGCGGCCACAGGGTCGCGGCGCGAAGGCCGCGTGAGAAGCCCCGGGAGGAGCCATTGCACGCTCAGCCAGGCGACGACGAGGCCGACGAGCGCGAAGCGCGCCACCTGGGACACGCCGGGAAACGGCAGCAGCCCGAGCAGCGAGTAGGCGAGTAGGCTGGTGGCGACGGCGACGATGAGCGCCGGCCGCACCTGCGCCACGCCGCCCTCCGGGGTCCAGCGGCTGCCGGCGGCGAGGTGCGCGGCGCAGAAAAGGATGGCGTAGTCGATCGCCTCGCCGATCAGGCTCGCGCCGAAGGCGAGCGTGACGAGGTGCAGCTCGCCGTCGACCAGCACCAGCACCACCGTTGCGGCGAGGATGCCGGCGCCGGCCGAGAGCAGGCCGAGGGCGATCGGCCTGAGCGAGCGGAAGGCGGCGAACATGACGAGCGTGATGCCGATGATCGAGCCTATGGCGATGCGATCCATGTCGCGCATCGCCGCGGCGCGCGCCGAGGCGGCGAAGAACACGGTGCCGGTGCGCAGGATCTCGACGCCGGGCGCGGCGGCGGCGGCGGCTTGCGCGCCGCGCTCGTAGGCGGCGACCGCGCGCGCCTGCGCCGCGTTGTCGTAGACGTCGCCGTCGACTTCGCCGATGACGAGCACCCGCGTGCGTGCCGATTCGCGCGCGATCAGGTAGCCGTCCTCGAGTCGCAGTGTCCCGGCGCCCGGCAGGATCGAGAGCATCCAGCGGCCGAAGAAGCCGAAGGGGTCCCGAGCGAGCGGCAGCACGGCGACGCCCATCGGGGAGACGATCTGCTGCAGAGCGCTGTCGCGCGCGCTGAAGCGCCCCGAGGCCAGCGCTTCGCGGTCAGCCTCCGTGAGCAGGCCGAAGCGGTTCGCGGCGTAGAGCTTGTTCAGCAGCGCCGGATCGGGCTCGGGCAGGCGCGCGCGCAGCGCGCGCAGGCCTTCGCTGCCGCCCGCCACGGCCGCGAAGCGCTCGGCCGCGGCCTTGGCGCTCGCTTCCTCGGCGTGCGAGAAGAGCACGAGCACGCGGCTGCCGATGGCGGCGCTGAGGGAGGCGACGACCTTTTCCGCCACCGGGTCGCGCTCACTCGCCGGCAGCATCGCCAGCACGTTGGTCTGCAGCGGCACGCCGCGCACGAGCAGGCCGGCGAACAGCGCCGCGACGATGCCGAGCGCGCCGAGGAAGAGCCAGGAGCGCGCGCGCAGGGTCATGGCGCCTTGAAGAACTCCAGC
>Ga0075351_1000010_pt1 | contig 20864 bp, 8 predicted proteins | sample Sandmound_ThreeS_3_FD_120091 | JGI IMG/M metagenome (GOLD analysis project Ga0075351, IMG submission 120091) | Natural and restored wetland microbial communities from the San Francisco Bay, California, USA, that impact long-term carbon... | ecosystem: Environmental > Terrestrial > Soil > Wetlands... | reverse complement strand
TCGCCCGGGGTTCCGCTGCCGAAGATGTGGCCGACCGGCGCGAAGCTGAAACTCCTCGGCGCCGCGCCGCCCAAGAGATCGAACGAGGCGTGAATCACGCCCGGATCGGCGACGTCATGCGTCAGCCGCAGCGCGATCTGGTTCTCGCCCGCCAGGGGCTCGAGGGCCAGGGTGCCGAGCGTAGTGATCGTATTGGCGGGAACATCCACGTCGCGCAGCACAACCCTGACGACCCCGTCGGCTTCCTGGCGCACGCGCACGTCGACGATGTCGTTGTTCTGAATGTCGGTGAGGCGAATGCCGTACGCCTGCAGCATCCCCGGCATCACCAGGTCGAAGCGACTCTCGACGCTGAACGTGTCGTCGCTCTTCAGCCCCAGCGACATGTTGGGAGAGGTGTCGGTGAGCAGGAGCGCCCCGCTGCCGTGGAACGGGTCGGTGGTGCCGACACTCGCAATCGGCACCGCGAAAGATCCGTCCATGATGGCGCGGCCGCCTGATTCGGTGAAGGTTCCCTGCGTGCCGTAGGAAACCGGCGTCGTTGTGCCGGTGAGGTTCAGTCCTTGCGGAGGCGGCACGCCGTTACCGAAGTCGTCGTTGAAATACTGCGTGCCATTCCTGATGATCTGCAGGTTGTCGATCAGGAAGCGGTAGTCGGGCGTGGCGAGCACCGACGGGTTGGTGACCGTCCAGGTGAGCGCCGAGTGCTGGTCCACATCCACCGCGACGAGCTGCCCGCTATCGTGCCGCGAGCCGTCTTCGAAGACCCGGCCGGTCGTATCGCCGGCGACTATCTCGGGCGCGTCGTTTGCGCCGGTGATCGTGATGGCGACGTTCTGCGTCGCCACGCCGCCGTGGCCGTCGTCGACGCTGACCGCGTAGGTCTGCGTCACGCTGTCGCCCTCGGCGAGGTGCTCGAGCGCCGCGTCGGAGACCTGGAACGTCCAGCCGATCTGCCCGGTGCCGTCGCCGGTCGAGTCGTCGCCGACCGCCGCGCTGAGCGTGCCGAGGTAGCCGGGCGCCGCGGGCGCGACGGAGACGCTGTGCGCGTCGCTGAGGTCGACGTCGCTGAAGTCGACCGTGCCGCTCGCCGAGTGCAGCGCTACGCTTTCGCCGGGAGCGCCGTCGGCCAGCTCGGCGATCGCGCCCGCGGCTACCGCGCCGGTGATCACCGGCGCGTCGTTCGTGCCGGTGATCGTGATCAGAATCGAGGCGGAGTCGCTGCTGGAGGACGTCGGCTCGTCGAAGCTCTTTGCGGCATAGGTGAAGCTCTCGATGACCTGCTGGCCGGCGGCCAGCGCCTGTGTCGCGGCCCGGCTGTTGTCGAGTTTGTAGGTGTAGCTGCCGTCCAGCTGGAGGCAGAATGTGCCGTAGACGCCCTGGATCTCGTCGCCGATGTTCGCCGCCGAGCCGTTCACCGCCGTGATCAGGTGCACGGGTGCGACGTTGATGTCGTTGCTGAAGACGTTGCCGCCGACCTGGTTCGGCGCGGCGTCCTCCACGATCGATCGTGCGTCGTCCTTCGCGTCGTAGGCTCCTACGGTGTGCTCGAGGAGCTTGGCGTCGCCGTAGCGGTTGTCGTGGCAGTTCTCGTCGCGTCCGACCGAGGTAAGGCGCACGCCGATGTCGACATTGGCAAGATCCTCGAGTGTCAGCGCGCCGGCCGAACTCTGCAGGGTGAAGCTGAAGCTCTGGTAGTCGTCGCCGTGCCCGATGCCCGCCTTGCCGATCTCGACGCCGGCGTCGTAGCCGCCGTTGCTGCCGAGCAGGCCCTGCATGTTCGCGCCGTTGCCGAGGTCCTTGACGCTGTCGTTGCCCTGCCGGAACTCGGTGAAGCCGGGCGAGGCGGGCGTGACCGAGAGGGTGCCGATGCGGCTCTCGTCGGCGACGTCGAAGAAGAAGCCGCGTAGATCGCCGGTGACGCTGCCGATGACGTTGATCGAGAAGGTCAGGGAGCCGTCGCTGTTCTCCGTGACGGTGACGGCGACCGCCGGAGTCGGACCGCTGCCGGTGGAGCGGTCGTTAACCAGGAACGTCATCGAGCGCATTGCACCCCCCCTTGCCCCCGTCGCGAGGCAATCCCCGAGATGATTCGCCGTCAACCGACCCTGCGCCATCCCATATTCACGTGATGCGCGGGCGTCTGCGAAAGTATTACATCTCCATTGGACAAATGGATGACTGCGCGCGCAAATCGTGAGGCATACCCGTATGTCCGACTGGATGGGTAAAAATTATTGGAAATCAAGGGGAAGGAATTGCTGAAGGCGAGGCAACGCCCGCGAAGTGCTGGCCGAACTGACTTTCGCTAGAGCGGCTCGCGCATGCCGCGGCGCAGGTAGGCGGTGACCGGGGCGAGCAAGTAGTCGAGGCCGCTGCGGCTGTCGGTGCGGATGTAGACCTCGGCCGGCATCCCGGCCTGCATGCGCAGGTTGCCGGCCTCGGTCAGCGCTTTCTCGGTGATGTCGATGTGCGCCACGTAGTACGCGGCGTTGTTCTGCGGGTCGACCATGCGGTCGGCCGAAACGTAGTTGACCTTGCCGGCGACGAGCGGCGTGGTGCGCTGCTTGTAGGCGGTGAGCCGCACCTCTGCCTCGGAGCCGGCGCGCACGTGGTTGATGTCCTCGGGGCGGATGCGCGCCTCGACGATCAGCGTCTTGTCCTCCGGCACGATCTCCATCAGCACCTCGCGCGGCCCGACCACCGCGCCCTGGCTGAACACGCGCAGGCCGACCACCTCGCCCGAGATCGGCGCCGGGATGCGCTGGCGCTCGGCGGCGTCCTTCGATGGCCGCAGCCGCTCCTCCAGGTCGAACAGCCGGGTGGAGAGCTCCTTCAGCTCGTCGGCCGCGCTCTGCACGTAGCTGTTGCGCTGCGCGAGCACGCGCAGCTCGAGCTCGGAAGCGCGCTGCTGCGTCTTGGAGAGCTCGGCGCGGTGCTCGCCCCAGCGCGCCTCGTACTCCGCCACGCTGCGCTCGAGCTGCATCAGCCGCGTCTTCTGCACGAAGCCCTGCTGCAGCAGCGCCTCGTTCACCTTGAGCTCGTCCTTCTGCAGCTTGAGCGCGCGCTCCTCGGCGCTGATCTGGTCGGCGAGCGCCTTCGCCTCCACCGTGGTCTGCTGTATCTGCTTGCGCAGCAGCGCGATCTGCGTGTCGAGCGCCTCGCGCCGCGCGCGGAACAGCGTCGTCTCGCGCTGCAGGAACTCGACCACCTTGGGCGCGCCCGCACGCGCCGACAAGTCGGCGGGGAACTTCACCTCGGGCAGCATCGCGCGCTCGGCTTCCAGCCGGGCCGCCTTGGCTCGCTCGCCGTCATGCTGCGTGCGCAGCAGGTCGAAGGTCGCGTCGAGCTTGACGTCCTCGATCACCACCAGGATCTGGCCGATCCTCACTCGCTCGCCGTCGCGCACCAGGATCTGCTTGACGATGCCGCCTTCCTGGTGCTGCACCACCTTGCGGTTCATGTCGACCTTGACGAAGGCCTGCGCGATGACCGCGCCGGTGAGCGGCGCCGCCACCAGCCAGCCGCCCATGGCGAGCACGCCGAGCGCTATCACGGCGAAGCCGGCGCGCGCGATGCGCGTCAGGTCCGCGCGCTCGGCGATGGCGGCGCTCATGCCACCCCGCGCACCGGGCCGACGCCGCGGGTAACGCGCGCCATGATCTCGGCGCGCGGCCCATAGAGCTCCATCACGCCGTCCTTCAACACCAGCAGCTTGTCGACGCCCGCGAGGAGCGAGGGCCGATGGGCGATGATCACCACGGTGACGCCCGCCTGCTTCAGGCCCTGCAGCGCGCGCAGCAGGCCGTCGTCGCCGTCGGCATCGAGGTTGGCGTTGGGCTCGTCGAGCACCACCAGGCGCGGCTCGCCATAGAGCGCGCGCGCCAGCGCGACGCGCTGGCGCTGGCCGGGCGAGAGCGCTTCGCCGGCCGCGCCGGTCTCGGTGTCGTAGCCCTTGGGTAGGCGCAGGATCATGTCGTGCGCGCAGGCGCGCTGCGCGGCGCGCACTACCGCCGCCGAGTCGGGCTCGCCCAGGCGCGCGATGTTGTCCGCCACGGTGCCGCCGAACAGCTCCACGGTCTGCGGCACGTAGCCGACATGGGGCCCGAGCTGCGCGCGATCCCAGGCGGCGACGTCGACGCCGTCCAGGCGCACCGCGCCCGCCGTCGGCTTCCAGATGCCGACCAGCAGCTTGGCCAGGGTGGACTTGCCGGCCGCGGTCGGGCCGATGACGCCGAGCGACTCGCCGCTCGGCAGGGCGAACGCCACGCCGCGCAGGACCGGGCGCTCCATGCGCGGAAACATGTGCATGACGCCTTCCGCAGTGATCGCGCCGTGCGGTGCCGGCAGCTGGGTGACCGACGCGGCGGCCGCAGGCTGCGACTCGAACAGCTTGGACAGGCGCAGCCAGGCGCCGCGCACCTCGACCAGGCTGCGCCAGCTGCCGACCAGCATCTCGACCGGCGCGAGCGCGCGGCCGAGGATGATGGTGCAAGCGATCATCACGCCGGAGGACAGGTTCTGCGAGATCACCAGCCAGGCGCCGGCGCCGAGCATGGTCATCTGGATCGCCTGGCGCGCGAACTTGGTGAGCCCGGAGAACAGGCCGCCGAGCCGGCTCGCCTCGCGTTGCTCGAGCAGGGCGGCGTCGTTCAGGGCGCTCCAGCGCCGCGTCACCGCTTCGCGCATGCCGAGCGCGTCGACGCTTTCCGCGGAGCGCGTGGCGGCATCGATGAAGCGCCCGCTGCGCCGGCTTTCGGCCTGCACGCGCTCCAGCGGCCGGCGCGTGAAGCGCTCGTTTGCCCACGCCAGCCCGAGCATCGTCGCCGCGCCGCCGACGGCGAGCACGCCGAGCAGCGGGTGGAACAGCCAGATCAGGGCGAGGAAGAGAGGCAGCCACGGCGTATCGAACAGCGCGATGACCGGCGCCCCGACCAGGAAGCCGCGCAGCGTCGCCACGTCGCGCAGGCCGTTCAGATGCTCGGCGCCGGCGGCGCGCGCCGTGAGCGCGAGCAGGCTGCGCAGCACGTCGGGCCCCAGCCAGCGGTCGAGCGCGATGCCGCACGCGGCGAGCAGCTGCGCGCGCAGCACGTCGAGCAGCGCCATCATGGCGAGGGCGAGCAGCGCGCCGAACGACAGCATGGCGAGCGTCTCCTCGCTGCGGCTGGAGAGCACGCGGTCGAACACCTGCAGCATGTACAGCGCCGGCGCGAGCAACAGGACGTTGATCGCCAGGCTGAAGACGCCTGCGTAGACGAAGTAGCGCCGTAAGCGGCTTACCAGAGTGCGCACGGGTCCCCTTTGCGGCGTGCGTCAGCTGATTATAGTCGGCATCGGTTCAGGTGCCCCTGTGATGAAAGCCGCGACCGTGGCGGCAGCACCGACATCACGGCGCGCACCATCTCGGCAAAGCTGACGCAGATTTGGGCCAAATCGGGCGCGGTGACGGCGGTGGTTTGGCTCCCCGACCAGGGCTCGAACCTGGGACCTGCGGATTAACAGTCCGTCGCTCTACCAACTGAGCTATCGGGGATCGGAGCGAAGGGCGCGATTCTAGCGCAGTATGCCCTCGTTGTAGATGCGGCCGGCTTCGCTCTGCCCGAGCGTGCGCTCGCGCTGCTGGTCAAGACATGCGGACTGGCTGCGCTGTTCCGTGCGCGCGTTGCTCTGGTAGAGAGTCTGCGGTTTTTCAGCGCAGGCGGCGACGGCCAGAAGCGAAAGGAGCGCGAGCAGCTTGAGGGTCGGCATTGAGTCGGCGGTGGCTTGCGGTGCTAGGATGTGTGTGCCGCGTGCCGTACCGTCTGTCTCGGGCGCGGCGCCACGGCATGGGGCGGCGATGGAAGATACCGAACGCAGTAAAGCGACGACACCCGCGAGCGCACCACGCTGGGACCTGACGGGCATGACGAGTGCGTACTGCAACCTGGCCGCAGCGACGGCGACGCGCGATTCGGTGGCCGTGCATCTCGGCGTCACGCAAAAGAGCGAGCGCGAACCTGGCGAAGTGAAGCCGGAGCTGCTGCATCGCATTCTTCTCGCTCCGCGCACCGCCAAGCACCTGCACCAGATTATCGGCACCCTGCTCGGCGAATACGAAGCGCAGCGGGGCGGGCCGGGCTGAGCGGTCCCCCATGGCGGCGACGGCGGTGAACACACTTGAGGAGCGCGCGCTGGGCGCGAAGGGGGAGCTCGGCTTCCTCACCGTCGACCGGTTCATCAGCTCGATGGTGGATGCGCGGGCGCTCAAGACCGCGCTCGAGTTGGGCCTCATCGATCGCCTCCTCGCGCAGCGCAGCGGCTCGGTGGAAGCGCTCGGCCGGGCGCTCGGCGTCGATGCCCCCGGGCTGCGCCTGCTGCTGGATCTGCTCGCTGCCAACGGTGTCGTGGAGGAGCGCGCCGGCGACGTGCGCCTGGGCAAGGGTTTCCTCGACGCGCTGCTCTACCGCGATCTCCTCGAGGTCAAGCTCGATTTCGCCGGATTCAGCATCAACGATTTCGCCGACCTCTTCACGGCGCTCATCAAGGAGCCGCACGGCTTCGCCGAACGTGCGCGGATGTTCCAGCTTTTCGACTACCGCCGCTGCTCCGAGCCGAGTCGCGAAAACTACGCGCAGGTACGCGCCTGGATGCGCATCACTTCGACGCTGACGCGCTACGAGGCGCGCGCCTGCATGCACCTGCACGACTTCAGCTCTTATCGCCGGGCTCTCGACGTCGGCGGGAACAGCGGCGAATTTCTCCTGCAGCTTTGCCGTCGGCACTCGCAGCTCACCGGCGCCGTGCTCGACCTGCCGCTCGTGTGCGAGATCGGCATGGAGCACCTGCTTCCCGAGCCGGAGGGCTCTCGCATCGGCTTCCTCAAGGGCGACGTGCGCGCCGATCCGTTGCCGCCGGGTTACGATCTCATCAGCTTCAAGTCGATGCTGCACGACTGGCCGGCGGCGGACGCCGAGCGCTTCCTCGCCAAGGCGGCGCACGCGCTCGCGCCCGGGGGCACGCTGCTCATCTTCGAAAGGAGTCCCCTGCGGGTGCGCGAGGCGACGCCGCCGTTCTCGCTGGTGCCGACGCTGCTCTTTTTCCGTTCCTACCGCGCGCCGGCGGAATACGCGGCGCGGGTCGAGGCGCTGGGATTGCGCGACGTGGTGCTGCGCGAGATCGAGCTCGACACGGGCTTCTTCGTGCTTAGCGCGAAGAAGGGCTAGGAGAGGGCCCCGTGCTCGAGCTCAAGCCCGCCTCTCGCGCCGCCGCGCGGCGCTTCCGCGCCGAGGATTACGTCGAGCTGACGATGCACTTCCGCTGCAACCTGAAGTGCGAGCACTGCATGATCGAAGGCACCATGGATTGGCTGAAGCCCGAATCCATGGAGCAGTTCGAGCGCATCCTCGCGCAGAACGTCCAGCAGGGCCGCTGGAAGGGTCTGATCCTGACCGGCTCGGAGGTCACCCTGCGTGGCGACCTGCCAGGGCTCGCCCGCGCGGCGCGGGAGAGCGGGTTCGAGCACGTGCGCATCCAGACGCACGGGATGCGGCTTGCCGACCCGGCGTACTGCCGGGAGCTGGTGGAGGCGGGCGTCGACGAGTATTTCGTCAGCGTCACCGCGGCGGACGCCGCGAGCCACGATGCCATCACCGGCGTTCCCGGCTCCTTCGAACGAACCTTGCGCGGCCTCGAGAACCTCGACGTTTTTCCCGAAGTCGTGACCCTGAGCAACACGGTGGTGACGCAGCGCAGCTACCGCCAGCTTCCGGAAATGGTGCGACTGTTGAGCCACCTGCGCCGCCTCGAGCAGATGGAGTTCTGGAACTACTGGCCGATGCGGGAGACCGACGACAAGGACCTGATCGTCTCGCACCTCGATGCGCTGCCTTACTTGCGAGCGGCGATCGCGCGGGCGCGTGCCTGCGGGCGCTTCGTGGAGGTGAAGAACTTTCCGGAATGCCTGCTCGGCGAGGACGCGGACGCGCTCAACAACGACCAGCCCAAGCTCGTGATCGATCCGGCGTTCTGGCCCGAGTTCATGCGCAACGGCTTTCACCAGTGCGTGCACCGGGACTATTGCGGGTCGCGCCGCTGCCTGGGCCTGAACACCGCCTATGTCCGCAAGTTCGGCTGGCAGGCCGACATGCTCGTGCCACTGCCAAGGACGAGCGAGTGAGCGCGGTCAGGGAGACGCGGGCGGACGCATTCAAGGCTTCGCTGGAGGCGGGCGACGTGGTGATCGAATTCGGGAGCCTCACGCCGCAGGCGGGAGATTCCGGATCCGCGGCGGTCGCCGTGTCTGAACGCATCGTTCTGCCAGTCGAAACGGCGAGGCGGCTGCACCTCTCGCTCGCCGAGGCGCTCGTACCGCACGCCGGCGCCTTGCGCGCGGCCGATGCGCAGGCGCTCGCTCCGGAACAGGCAGCCGCCGCCATGCGCCAGGCCGAGGCGGCCGCGCGCCCGACACCCGACAGCGCGGGCGAGCGGGCGACGCTGCTCCTGCGGCTGGTGCGCGAGCTCGGCGTACCGTTCCAGCACGAGCGCTCGTTCAGGATGACCGAAGGAGCCCTTCACGCGAACCGCTTCCTCCTCAGCGTCGATCGGGCGGGGATTGACGGCGATGCCGGCGCGCGCGTTCTTGACATCTGCCGGCGTCTGCACATGCCCGAGGCGGCGCGCGCTGCCGCGATGGCGCGCTTCGACATGGCGAGCTGCGTGCACTTCGGCTTCGAGGGAGATGCGGGGCGGATCGTCGTCAAGCTGTACCTCGAGCGCGCGGTACCGCCGGAGGAGGCTCGCCGCGCGCGCGAGCGCGGCGAGCCGGCGCTCTTGCATCTCGCCTACAAATGGGAACCCGATTCAGGCGCCCATGTGACCACCGAATACCTCTGGCACCCCGCGCTCAGCGCGGCTGAAATCGCCGCTCGCCTCGAGAACCACGTCTATCGAGGGAGCGCGGACGGCTCGCGCGAGATCGCGCAAGCGGGGCTCGCGGTTGCCGCGGGCCACGCACCTCCGGAAGCACTGCAGTATCTCGAGGTGCAGGAGCCCGGGAACGGCCGGCGCTCGTTCGATCTGAACCTTTACAACGCGCGCCTGCTCGTCAGGGACGTGCAGCGCGAGCTTTACCGCATCCGCGAGCGCTATGGGGTGCGCCCGGGCCAGTTCCAGGCACTCTATGACCAGATCAATGGCAAGGTCCTCGGCCACCTCGCCGGCGGCGTGCATCGCGACCGGCGCGATTTCTTCAACCTCTACTACGGCGTGGACAGCTTTCCGCGGTTTCATGGAGCGTTCCGTCGCGCGCGATGAAGGCGGCCGAACGCTTCGAGTACGCGACCAGCGCCGACCCCGCGCTCAACTACTGCCTGTGGCAGTACGCGCCCGTCAGACCCGCGGAGGACAATTTCCGATCGATCAACCTGCTGCTGCATTCCTTCGAGCTCGCGCGGGTCGACGAACGCGCCTATGACATCGTCGATGCCATCCGCGACGCCATCGGACCGTTTCGCACGGTGTTCGGCGTCAAGCTGATCGAGGGCCAGTTCGCCTGGGAGTTCTATTTCTACGATTACGCGCGACGCCAGCGCGAGGTGTCGATCACGCGCGTGCTGGAGGCGATCCGCCCGCTCGTGCGCTGCGACGTGCGCGCGAACGAGAGCCTGCCTTACTTCATGTTCTCGCTCGATCTCGACGCCGACCTCGCCGCGGGCCGGCGCGACCTCGACGTGGTGCACATGTACGTGGGCAACCCGGGCAGCGCGGTGTCATCGGGAATCGCCTACGCCGTGGGGCGCGGCGGCGTGCGGCTGGAGAACTTCTATTTCTTCTTCAACGCCGAGCGCCAGCTCGACGAGGCGGCGGGCAAGATCTGCAGCTCGGCGCATTTCGACGACCTGCGCATGCCGGTCGACGCGGTCCTCGTGCCGCAGCTGCGTCGCTGCAAGACGATCTGCATCGCCAACAAGCAGACGCACGATTGCGTCTATTTCTCCGGGGTCGACGTTGCCCAGCTGGGGTATTTTCTGGAGCGCCTGACCTATCCCGAACCGGTCGTCGCGTTCGTGCGCCAGCATGCTTCGCAGCTCGACCATCTGCTCTTCGATGTCGGCTTCGATTACCGCATGGAGGGCGGTCGGCTCGCTATCTTGAAGAGCGGCTATTACGGCGTCTTTTAGCCGGCAGCGCCAATAGTTAAAGCAATCAGCCGTTTTGCCGCGCTTCTTCGTCTCAACCCTAAGGAAGCGGGCTCTTATCCGTTTGTAGCGCACCGGCAATAAAAGGTTGATACTTTGTAAGTCCGCAATAAATGCAGTCGTCAGTAGAGAAGAAAGTGGATCGTAGTAAGTAGTAAGGGGAGGCCTGTGGCGAAGGCCAAGGGGCAAGGGGATGGCAACACCCGATAAGCGATCGCTTCCCCCAAGCGGCACGTTCCGCGTGCCTGCTTCGAAGTGGGTCCGCAAGATATTTCAGCCCTCGCGTCTCGCGCAACTCGTCCGCGAAGTCTTCTCTCGCCGCCCTAGTCAGCCTTCGCGAGGCGGCGACGAATCTCGCCCGCTCCGGCGCCAGAGCTTCACGCTCGAAGCGCTCGAGCCACGGCTCCTTCTCTCGGCGGACCTCTCGTATGCGGCCGCGAGCAGTGCGCATGAGTTCACCGTCAAGGCGACGCAGGACTCGGGCAACTACTACCTGAGCCTGTTCGACTCAAGCGACCTGCTGACGTCGATCGCGGACAAGCAGGTCGTCGGCAGCGACGTCACGGTGAGCGTGGGGCGCGACGACACCCTGAGTGCCAGGGCGCTGAACAGCGACACCGTGCACCTCGACCTCGACAGCTTCTCGCTGCTCGACGCGATCATGGCCGGGCATACCCTCGGCATCGACATGCAGGGCGGCGACCAGCGCCTCTTCCAGGACCTGATGACGGTCGACGGCACGACTGGCGCGGTTGGCTACAGCCTTTCGCTGACGGCCAATTCGCAGGTCAGCTCGTCCGCAACGGCGAGCATTACGGGCAACTTCAGCATTACTTCCGAGCAGGCCGGCATCAGCGGCGTCGGGGTGAGCAGCGAGGGTCTTCTCGCCAACGCCAACACCGAGATCACGCTCACCGGCGCGCACCTCACCGCGAGCGGCAACCTGACGCTCAGCGCGCACTCGAACGTCAGCGTCAACACCAGCGGTGCGCAAACCGGCGACACGGGCAGCGCCGGGCACAGTACGGGCACGTCGGTCGACGGCATCCTTGGCATCTCGCTCGTCACGAGCTTCAACAGCGCGATCATCGACATCGGCGGCGGCTCGGTTCTCACCGCCACTTCCGGCGACCTGAAGGTCGACGCGCTCGTCGACGGCAGCCTGTCCGGCTCGGCGACGGCGAACTCGAGCAACCTCGACATCGCGGTGTTGATCGGCAAGGCGGATCCGCAGGTACTGATCCATGGCGCCTCGACGCACCTCAGCGCCGGCGGCAAGATCGATGTCAACGCGAAATCCGACGTCACGACGAGCGCGGTCACGTCTCCGACCGGTTCGAGCAGCAGCAACAACAGTAACTACGGCGCGGCAGTGGTGGTGACCGCTTTCGAGAGCAAGGCGTTGCTCGACGTGAGCGACAGCGCGCAGGTGAGCGCCACCGGCACTGCCAAGCTCGGCGCGAGCAGCAAGCTCAACGCCACCAGCACGGCCGACGGCACGCCCGGCAGCGTCGCCGGCGCTTCGGTCGCGGTCGCGGTGATTTTCGGCGACACCACCGCGTCGGTTCAGGACGCGACGGTCAGCGGCAGCTCGGTCGACGTAACCGCAAGCTCGGATCGCACCATCAACACCACCGCCAAGTCGACGCTGGACGGCGCGTCGGCGAACGGCGGCACCAGCCAGGGCGAGCAGACCCTCACGAGCAACAGCGCTTCGACGGGCAGCGGCAACATCAGCGTCGCCGGTGCGATCGCGGTCGGCACCGACACCGGAACGACTGCGGCGTATCTCGATTCGGCCACCGTCGATGCCGGCGGCGGCACCGCCACCGTATCGGCCGCCTCCACCGACGCGGTCAAGGTGATCGCCGACGGCAGCAGGACCCACGACACGAGCTCGACCACCAACGGCGTCGGCGTCGCGGTGGCGATTGACGTGGCCGACCGCAGCGACCTCGCCTATGTGACCGGCACCACCACCGTGACCGCCGGAGCGCTCGCGATCAAGGTCCTGGCGCCCGACCAGAGCAGCTTTGACGCCGAGGCTACGGCCGGCGTGGGCAGCGCCTCGAACGTCGCCGTCGCCGGTGCGCTCGCGGTCAACGTGGTGCTGACGGAGCACAGGGCGTACATCGACCACAACGCGACCGTGACCTTGAACGGCACCACGGACGTGACCATCGAGGCGCATGCGAACGTCACCGAAACCACGAAGGCGGGCGCGACCGACGGCGGCGGCGACGCGGCGAAAGTCGGCATCGGAGCTTCGGTGGCGTTCGGCTACGGCGAGGACACCACTGCGGCCTCGATCGACAACAACGCCATCTTCAACGGCTCGGGAGGCATTGACGACCTGACGCTGACCGCGGACGCCGCTCACGAGATGTCGACCGACGCCACGGGCGGCGGGAAGGGCGGCACCGCGGTCACTCCGGTGATCGCGATCTCGATCGCGAACGACGATGCGCACGCCACGCTCGGCTCGGGCGGGCTGCTCAGCATCACGGGTAATTTCAGCGCAAGCTCTTCGCTCGCCAACAACGTCGCGACCAGCGCGACCGGCGACACGAAATCAAGCAGCACGGGAGTCGGCATCTCGATCGCCTTCACGCTGGTGAACGACACGTCGCTCGCCACGACGGGCCGGGATCTGCTCACCACGAGCGGCACGGCTGCATTCCTCTCCGCCGCGCTCTCGGGGAGCCAGTCCACCGCAAAGGCAAGCGTCGCCGGCGGCGAAGAGGAGGGCAACTCCGGCGAGGACAGCAGCGGCAAGAAAGTCGACGAGAAGACCGCCGATCAGAAGACCTTTGGCGACGATACGGCAAAGTCCAAGACCGGTAACAAGGCGAAGGGCGCCCAGAACGACAGTTCGCCGTCGTCCGACACCTCCAGCGGGCCAGTGAGCGTCGCCGGCGCTATCGCCGTGAACATCGAGCACGGCACCTCCCGCGCCTACGTCGACGGGCACGACGTAACGTCGACGGGCACGCTGACGGTCAAGTCTTCGACGAACGTCGACGGCAGCGCGGCAGCCGAAGGCAGCGCGGTCATCGGGCAGGTGGAGTTCGACGCAGCCACGAAAGTGAATTCGACGACGCACACCATCGACCTCGGTAGCAACAGCGGGCTGCATACCGGCGACAAGGTCACGTATTTCACCAATGGCGGTACGGCGATCGACACGCTGGAGGACGACAGCGACTATTACGTTCGCGACGCGGGCAGCGGCAAATTCACCCTGTACGGCACCAAGGATCAAGCCAACACCGGCGGCCCGACCGGGCGCAAGGACTTGGGCTCGTCCGGCACGGGTACGCAGGCGTTTCGCGGCGCGGGCCCTGGAGGCACGGGCGTCGGCGCGGCCGTGTCGGTGAACTATGCGGAGAACAAGAATCGTGCGTACGTGGGCAGCGGAACGCTCAGCGTCGGCGGGCTGGACGTAGAAGCGACGCAGGCCGATCGCGACCTCAGCTTCAATGCGGCGACCAAGGTCAGCACGGGGAACGACACCATCGACGTCGGTCAGTCCGGCCTGCGCACCGGTGACGCCGTCGTCTACCACCGCAACGGCGGCGGCCTCATCGGCGGCCTCGGCGACGGCAAGACTTACTACGTCAACGTCCAGGACGACGGCAAGCTCAAGCTCTACGACACCAGGGAGCATGCCGTCGCGGGCGGCAGCGACGGGCTGAAAAACCTTACGGCGGGTAGTGGCTCGCAGAAGCTCACCGAATCGACCGACAGCTTCGGCGCCTGGGCCACCTCCGGCGCGGGCGGCGGCAAGAACGGCGTTGCGGGTTCGGTTGCGATCAACATCGCCTTCACCGACACGCGCGCGCAGGTCGGCTATACCGACGATTCGAGCACCGTGCATGCACCGAGCATTACCGTCGGTGGCGGCGACGCCACGCTCAAGGCGGAGGCCGACGTCTCGAACACCGCCAAGGCGCTGCCCAAGGGCGGCGGCGGGCAGGGCAGCAATGTCGGTGTCGGCATTTCCGTGGCGGTGAACTACGGCGAGAACGAGACGCTCGCCCAGCTCGGCACCAATGCGGCGCTGAGTGGCGCGCATGACTTGAGCCTCGACGCCTCGCTCACCCAGGAGATGGAAACCGAGGCGAAGACCGGCGCCAAGGGTGCCACGGCGGTAACGCCGGTGGTGGCGGTGTCGATCGCCGCGAATGACGTCGAAGCGTCGCTTGCCGCCCGCAGCGGCACGACTTCGATCACCGGCGACCTCGATGCCCAGGCTTCCCTGGACGACACCGTCAGCACGAGCGCGGAGGGCGATACCGAGTCGAGCGACACGGGCGTCGGCATCTCGGTGGCAGTGGCCGTGGTGAACGATCACGCGCTCGCCTTTACGGCGCGCAACCTCTCGGCCACCGGCACGGTGAGCTTCGGTGCGCAGACGCTTTCCTCGAGCGAGGCGACAGCCAAGGCGAGCGTAAAGGGCGGCGAAGAGGACGACGACTCCGGCAGTCATGACGACGGCGATTCGAGCAGCCAGACGGTCGACAACACGACCAACAAGGAGACCACCGCCGCCGACGGCAAGGCGAAGCAGAACAACGCAAACGCCAAAGGGGCGCAGGGTGAGTCGAACGACAAGGGCCAGACCTCCGACGGCGCGGTGAGCGTCGCGGGCGGCGTGGCGGTCGCGATCGAGAATGCCTCTGCCGAGGCGTACATCGGCAACAGCCGCCAGGTGACTTCGGGCGGGCTGCTCAGCGTCACCTCGGCGGTGAATGCCGACGGCCATGCGATCGCCGACGGCTCGGCGTCCACGACCGGCGACGGCACCGGCGTCGGCGTGGCGGTGTCGGTGAACGTCGCCAACGTCGACAACCATGCCTACATCGGCAGCGGCGCGGTGATCAGCGCCGGCGGCCTCAAGGTGGAGGCCGGGATGGCCGAGCGCGAGCTCGACGTCGGCGTCGACACCGTGCAGATCGTCGACCTGTCGAAGGACACGATCTTCCTGGGCACGGGGTCGGGCCTGAAGACCGGCGACAAGGTGCTGTACGACAGGAACGGCCACACGGCAATCGCCGGGCTCAGCGACATGACGGACTACTACGTGCACGTCAACGGCGACGGCACGGTCACGCTCTACGACACCAAGCAGCATGCTGTGGACGGCGCCGCCGCCGGCAAGAAGAACCTCACGTCCACAAGCGGCGGGGGCACCGAGCAGAAGCTCTACGCGTACATCACCATCTCCGGCGTGGATGTGCCGAACCTGCTCAGCCCGATCAAGTTCAACCCCACCGGCAGCATTCGCGAGCTCGACCTCGGCGAGGGTACGAACCTGCATACCGGCGATGCGTTGCGCTACGACGCGCACGGCGGCGCCATCGGCGGCTTGACCACCGGCCACACCTATTACGTCATCGATCTCACCGGCGGCAAGTTCCAGCTCGCCGATTCGGCGAAAGACGCGCGCGAAGGCAGGGCCAAGACGCTCTCGAGCGACGGCAACAGCAACCAGAAATTCGTCGACGAGACCAATTCCTTCATCACCGACGCCACTTCCGGCGGTGGCGGCGGGAAGACCGGCGTCGCTGGATCGGTCGCAGTCAACGTGGTGACCGCCGATACGCAGGCAGTTATCGGGCACGCGCCCGGTGCGGGCGGCAGCGCGACGGTGACGGTCACTGGCGGGCACGACGTGAGCATCGCCGCGACCAACAAGATGTCGAATTCGGTGCGCGCGCTGCCCTCGGACGGCGGCGGCAAGGGCGAGAACGTCGGCGTTGGCGCGTCCGTGGCGGTGAACGTACTGGGCAACACCGTGAACGCCGAGGTGAGCAACGGCACCTCATGGGCCGGCTCTACCGGAGCGTTCTCGCTCGCCGCCGATTCGACGCATTACGCTTTCACGCACGGCGAGAACGGCGCCACCGGCAGCACGGCGGTGGGCATCGGCGTAGCGGTCGCCGTCATCGAGGACACGGTCACCGGTTACGTCGGCACCGGGAGCGCGATTTCCGCGAGCGGCGACGTCTCGATCTCCGCGGCGCATGACGGCCTGTACGAAAGCTCCACCAATGCCGCCGCGGCGGGCGGCAGCGTAGGCGTAGGCGCGTCCGTCACGGTCGCGGTGGTGATCGACGACGTGCGCGCCCAGCTCGCGCGCGGCATCACGACGAGCGGCGGCAGCTTCACGCTATCGTCCAATGCCACCGTCTCGAGCGACGCCGAGGCCATCGCGACGGTGCAGGGCGAGGACAAGAACGACTCGCAGCAGGACGGAGCCGACGGCAGCAAGAGCGGCGCCGACGGCCAGGCCGACAAGCAGGTCAACGGCAACACCAATACCAACAAGGGAAGCAAGACCTCGCTGCCTTCGGGCAAGGACAACGCCGACAGCAAGAGCAGCCAGAGCTCTTCCGAAGGCGGCGACAACGGCACCAGCGTCGGCGTCGCGGCCGCGGTCTCCGTCAACTTCGTGAAGGTCGACAACGTCGCCAAGGTGACCAACGGCGCGGACGTCAGCGCGAGCGGCGCGGTGAAGATCTCGGCGCAGGCCGAATACGACGCGAAGGCGATGGGCGTCGGCGCGGCCCTCGCCATGGACAACGACGACAACATCGGCGCCGGCGTCTCGGTCAACGTGGTCAACGCGACGAACAAGGCGTTCGTCGACGGTGGCGGCTCGGTGATCCATGGCAACGGCATCACCATCGAGGCGGTCACGCCGGCCTCGAAGACGGACGATTTCATCGCCTGGGGCGCGGCTGCCGCGGGCGGCAAGGGCGATGTCGGCATCGCCGGCTCGGTCGCGGTCAACGTCGTCAACACCTTCAATACCGAAGCGTCGGTGCGCGACGGGTCGAGCCTGGAGTCCGACGGCGCGATCAGCGTGACCGCGAACGCCGCACTCGATCCGCAGACGCTCGCTGCCGCGGGCGCCTTCTCGGGCGGCACCTCCATCGGCGCGACGATCGCCGTAACCGTGCTCAACGCCTCCACCTCGGCCTATATCGCCGGCGATGCGGACGCCGCGGGCGCGATTTCCATCGACGCCGAGAACCATCTGGTGCCGACGAAGTTCGACCTGCCGGGCGTGCCGGACCTGCTCAAGCCCACGGCGACCGTCATCGCGGTCGCGGGCGCGGCGAGCGACGGCGACGTCGCCATCGGCGGCTCGTTCATCGTCGACGTGTTCCATCTCGATGCCGACGCCTACGTCGGCGCGAGCAGCCAGGTGAACCAGGGTGGCCTCTACACTCCGACCGGTGGGCAGACGCTCAGTATCAGCGCGGTCAACGAGACGCAGATCACCACGGTGGCCGGGGCGCTCGGCGCGGCGACGGGTACCGCGGGCGTCGGCATCGGCCTCGACGTCGAGATCATCACCAAGCACACGCACGCCTACATCGACCACGACGCGACCGTCAGCACCGGCGGCGCCATCACCATCAGCGCCGAGTCCTCGGAAACCATGCTGTCCATCGCCGCGACGGCCGGCGTCGCGAACGATGTCGGCGTCGCCGCGTCGATCTCGATCGCGGTCATCGACAGCACGACCGAGGCCTACGTCGGTGATTCGGCCACGGTCCATTCCGGCGGCGGAGTTGCCGTAGGGGCGGCCGGAACGTTCATCACGACCATGATTGCCGGCTCCGTCGGTGTGGGCGGCACGGCGGGCATCGGCGTCTCCAACACCACGCTCGTGCATACCGGGACCACCGAGGCGTACATCGGCGCGAGCGCAGAGGTCACCGCCGCGGGCACGGTTTCGGTCGACGCGCAGGCGAGCGAGGACCTGCTGACGATCGCGGCGGGCATCGCGGTCGGCGGCGACGCCGGCGTGGCGGGCTCCGCCGCGGTCAATGTACTCGACGAACACACCACCGCTTACGTCGGCGCGGGCGCCGACATCACGACGACCGCGGGCGGCAACCTGACGGTCAACGCGAGCGACGAGACCGACGTGATCTCGGTGGCCGGCTCGCTTGCCGGCAGCGGCACGGCGGCGGTCGGCGTGGGTGCCGACGTCGGCGTCTACACCAAGCACACCAACGCATACGTCGACTCGGGCGTCACCGCCGACATCGCCGGCAACATGATCGTCGGGGCCGATTCGAGCGAAAGCCTGATCTCGGTCTCCGCGGGGGTCGGTGTGGGGACGGTCGCCGTCGCCGCCAACGCCGGAGTGCACGTCTTCAATCTGCAGACGCGCGCTTTCATCGGCGACGACCCGGACAATCCCTCCGGCGCGGGCGCGGGCGACGTGCACGTGCACGGCAGCCTCGCCATCTCGGCGAACGATGCGAGCGACATCAACGAGATCGTCGGCGTGCTGGCGGCAGGCGAAGTCGGCGTCGGCGCGGCGGTCGGCGTCAACATCTTCAATCCGGACACCGAGGCGTTCATCGGCGACGGCGCGCACGTCACGGCCGACGGCAACGGCACCGGCCTGACGGTCAAGACGGGTGGCTTCACCGCAGGCAGCGACACGCTTTCCTCGCTCGACCCGAGCAACCCGGGCAGCGTCGGCATCGAGACGAACAATCCCGGCACGCTTTCCCAGGCGAAGAGCGGCTCGCGCAGCGCGCTGCGCTCGGCCGGCCAGGTCGGCTCGCCGGACCTCGGGCAGATGGATTTGCACAACAGCGGCAGCGGCGAGAGCGTCCCAAGCAGCTCGTTCGCGAGCAACGCATCCCTCGCCACCCAGAACGACTTCCACGGCGTCGCCGTCAGCGCGACCAACCGCGACCACGTGCGGACGTTCACGCTCAGCCTGGCGGCGGGCGTGGTCGGCGTGGCGGTTTCCGCGGGCGTAGACGTGGTCGACGCGAACACCCAGGCCTACATCGGCGACAACGCGGTAGTCAACGGCAGCACCTCCGGCGCCGACAGCCGGCAGTCGGTGCTGGTCGGTGCCGGTGACGACTTCTACCACCTGGCGCTCGCCGGCACTCTCGCAGCCGGCGCGGTCGGCGTCGCGCCGGCGGTCGGCGTGAATGTCGTCACAAACACCACCGAGGCGTGGATCGGCAGCCACGCGACCGTCAACGCGCTGGACGATGTCACGGTGACGGCGACCGGCCAGGAAAACGTGGTGATGATCGGCTTCGGCATCGCCGCGGGCGTCGTCGGCGTCGGCGGCGCGGTCGATGTGCTGAGCATCAGCGATCACACCCACGCGACGATCAAGGACCATGCCACCGTTTACGCGCATGGCGACGTGTTCGTCTCCGCGAGCGACAGCACGCAGGTGCTCGAACTCTCCGGTGCACTTGCCGGCGGTCTGGTCGGCGTCGGCGGCTCGGTCGGCGTGATGCTGATCTCGAAGGATACGCATGCGTCGATCGGCCAGAACGCGCACGTCGACGCACTCGGCGATGGCAGCGGCATCACCACGGTGGTCGACGGCACCATCGTCGCGAACAGCGCGCATCGCACGACGGCGCACGGCGTGATCGTGCAGGCGGAATCGAGCGAGGACGTGCTGCACATCGTCGCGGCGGGCGCAGGCGGCTTCGTCGGCGTCTCGGGCGCGGTCGGCGTGACGCTCATCAGTTCGAGCACCGAGGCGGACGTGGAGGCGAACGCAGCCATCAACAGCCTGCACCAGGGACTCGCCGACGCGAACCAGAGCGTCTACGTCAACGCGACGAACAACGCGGCTATCGACACGTTCGTCATCGGCATCGCCGGCGGCTTCGTCGGCGTCTCCGGCGCGGTGGACGTCGGTACGCTGAACAACAACACCGCGGCGAACGTCCACGCGGGCGCCTCGCTTACGGCGAAGAACGACATCGAGGTGAACGCGGTCGGGCTCAAGGACCTCTCCGGCTTCGACGCCAGCGGGGCCGGCGGGTTCGTCGGCGTGGGCGGCGCGGTGAGCGTCTGGTCGGTCGGCACGCAAATCCAGAAGAGCACCAAGGACGATCAGGACCAGGATACCGGCAACGCCACGAGCGGCAACGGCAAGTCGGCCGACAGCAATGCCGGCACGCAGGCGGAAAGCGCGAGCAGCACGGTCACCGGCAGCGGCGGCGGCGGCCTGCGCAATACCTCCAGCGGCAGCGGCAACTCGAACGACGCGCAGCACAAGCTGCAGTCGCACGTGAACTCGGCGGCGACCAGGGTCGACAGCAAGGCGCCGAGCGCGAGCACGATCGCCGCCACGGAGAACGGTGCTCCCGCGCCTTCCGGCACTTCGGCGGTCATGAGCGGCAGCGCCCATGCCGACGATTCGATCCACGTCACGGCCAAGGAGAAGTCGAGCTTCTCGATCATCGGCGGCCAGGTATCGGGCGGCCTCGTCGGCGCCGGCGCCTCGGTGGCGATCTTCAGCGTGGCGGACAACGTCTCGGCGCTCGCCGACGGCACGCTCTACGCGGGGAACACCATCAGCGTCAACGCCACCCTCAACGAGCAGATCAGCCTGGTCGATCTCGATGCGGCCGGCGGCTTCGTCGGCATCGGCGCGGCGGTGGCGGTGATCAGCGATACGAGCGTCGTGCAGGCGACGCTCGGCAACGTAACGCACGCCGGCACCGTCACGGTTTCGGCGAATTCCACCCGCACCCTCGACGAGACCACGGGCCAGTTCGGCTTCGGCGCCGTGGCGGCGGGTGCTTCGTTCACGCGCGTCGACATCGGCGGCGGCACCTATGCCGGCGTGGAGGACTCGGCCACCATCGGTTCCAACCTCGACCGGGTCGGATC
>Ga0075351_1000009_pt1 | contig 21143 bp, 16 predicted proteins | sample Sandmound_ThreeS_3_FD_120091 | JGI IMG/M metagenome (GOLD analysis project Ga0075351, IMG submission 120091) | Natural and restored wetland microbial communities from the San Francisco Bay, California, USA, that impact long-term carbon... | ecosystem: Environmental > Terrestrial > Soil >... | reverse complement strand
TAGCCCACGTAGCCGGGCGGGGCGCCGATCAGCCGCGCGACGGTGTGCTTCTCCATGTACTCGGACATGTCCAGGCGGACCATCGCCTGCTCGCTGTCGAAGAGGAATTCGGCGAGGGCGCGCGCGAGCTCCGTCTTCCCGACGCCGGTGGGGCCGAGGAAGATGAACGAGCCGATCGGCCGGTGCGGATCCTGTAGGCCGGCGCGAGCGCGGCGCACCGCCGTCGACACCGCGCGCACGGCTTCCGCTTGGCCGACCACGCGCTTGCTCAGGCTTTCCTCCATGTGCAGGAGCTTTTCCTTCTCGCCCTCGAGCATCTTGTCCACGGGCACGCCGGTCCAGCGCGAGACGACCTGGGCAACGTGGTTCGCGGTCACCGCCTCCTCGACCATCGCGCCCTTGGCTTCGGCCTCTTCGACCGCCTTGAGCTTCTTCTCGATGTCCGGAATGCGGCCATAAGCGAGTTCGCCCGCGCGCTGGTACTCGCCGCGCCGCTGCGCATTAGCGAGCTCGATGCGCAACTGGTCGAGCTCGGTCTTGAGTTTTTGGGCGTCCGACAGCTTCTCTTTTTCCGCTTTCCAGCGCGCGGTGAGGTCCGCGGACTTCTTCTCCAGCGCGATCAGCTCGGCCTCGAGTCCGTTGAGGCGCTCGCGCGATCCGGGATCGCGTTCCTTCTTCAGCGCCTCCTGCTCGATCTTCAGCCGGATGATCTCGCGGTCGATCGAGTCGAGCTCTTCGGGCTTGGAATCGACCTGCATCTTCAGCCGCGCCGCCGCCTCGTCGATCAGGTCGATCGCCTTGTCCGGCAGGAAACGGTCGGTGATGTAGCGGTTCGACAGCGTCGCGGCGGCGACGATCGCGCCGTCGGTGATGCGCACGCCGTGATGGGCCTCGTACTTCTCCTTCAGGCCGCGCAGGATCGAAATCGTATCCTCGACCGACGGTTCGGAGACGTAGACCGGCTGGAAACGCCGGGCGAGGGCCGCGTCCTTCTCGACATGCTTCTTGTATTCGTCGAGCGTCGTTGCGCCGATGCAGTGCAGTTCGCCGCGGGCGAGCGCGGGCTTGAGGAGGTTGGAGGCGTCCATCGCCCCTTCCGCCTTGCCGGCGCCGACGAGGGTGTGCATCTCGTCGATGAACAGGATGATGCCGCCGTCGGAAGACGTCACCTCCTGGAGCACGGCCTTGAGCCGCTCCTCGAATTCGCCGCGGTACTTCGCGCCGGCGATCAGCGCGCCCATGTCGAGCACGAGCAGCTTCTTGTCCTGCAGGCTTTCCGGCACGTCGCCGTTGACGATGCGCAGGGCCAGACCCTCGACGATCGCGGTCTTGCCGACTCCCGGCTCGCCGATCAGCACCGGATTGTTCTTGGTGCGACGGGATAGCACCTGGATCGTGCGGCGGATTTCCTCGTCGCGCCCGATCACCGGATCGAGCTTGCCGTCGCGCGCCGCCTGGGTGAGGTCGCGCGCATATTTCTTCAGCGCGTCATACGCGTTTTCGGCCGAACTCGAATCGGCGGTGCGCCCCTTGCGCAGCGCTTCGACCGCCGCGTTGAGGTTCTGCGGGGTCACGCCGGCCCGCTTGAGGATTTTGCCCGCTTCGTTGTCCTTCTCGATCGCGAGCGCAAGCAGGAGCCGCTCGACCGTCACGAAGGAATCGCCGGCCTTCTCAGCCAGCTTCTCGGCCGTGTCGAACACGCGCGCGAGCGCCGGCTCGATGTAAAGCTGGCCCGCTCCGCCGCCTTCCACCTTCGGGCGCTTCTTCAGCGCCGCCTCGACCTCGGCCAGGGCTGTGCGCGACCGCCCGCCCGAGCGGTCGATCAAGCCCGCCGCGAGCCCTTCGGGATCGTCAAGCAGCACCTTGAGGAGGTGCTCGGGAGCGAATTGCTGATGCCCTTCGCGCAGCGCAAGTGATTGGGCCGACTGGACAAAACCGCGGGCACGGTCGGTGTATTTATCGAAATTCATGGGTCTACTCCCTCGGCCGCCCCGGAGGCACGGCCGGTTTATCCTCATGGGCGCCGGACACGGCGCCGTTGATAAGGCTTAGGTGGCCCATTAAGGCGCCCCCCAGTCCGAGATGTAGGAGGGGCTGCGCTTCCTCGGAAGGGGGATGGACGGACGAATTCCTCGGCGGCTAGGACATTCTGCGGCCGACTGGATATCACGGGGCGTCGCCGCGGAGGGGCCAAGCCAGTGTCAGCGCGTATCCAAGCGATCTATCGCTACCCGGTGAAGGGGCTGTCGCCGCAGGCGCTGCCGCGCGTGCATCTTGCCGTCGGCGACACGCTGCCCAGCGATCGGCTCTATGCGATCGAAAACGGACCCTCGGGCTTCGACCCGGCCCAGCCAGCCTACTTCCCCAAGCAGCAGTTTCTGATGCTTATGAAGAACGAGCGGCTCGCCGCGCTCGATGCGCGGTTCGACGACGCTTCGCACACCCTCAGCATCGTCGAGAACGGCGAGGAGGCGGCGCGCGGGGACCTGCGCACCTCCGAAGGCTGCGCCGCCATCGAGGCCTTCTTCGCCCGCTATTGCGAAAAGGAACTGCGCGGGCCGCCCAAGGTCCTCTTTGCGGACGGGCACAGCTTCTCCGACGTGGCGAAGAAGGTCGTCTCGTTCATCAATCTTGCCTCGGTGGCGGCGATCGAGACTGCGGTGGGGGCGCCGGTCGACCCCCTGCGGTTCCGCGGCAATGTCTACGTGTCCGGCTGGCCCGCTTGGCGGGAGTTCGATCTGGTCGGCGAGACCATCGCCATCGGGCCTGCGCGCCTGCGCGTGGTCAAGCGCATCGAGCGCTGCGCCGCCACCAATGTCGAGCCGTTCACCGGCATCCGCGACATGAACATCCCGAGGACGCTGATGCACTGCTTCGACCACGCCGATTGCGGCGTCTATGCCGAGGTGATCGCGCCGGGCGAAATCGCGGTAGGCGACCCCATTTCAACGGGCGGGTCATGATGCCCGCGCCACGATGAGCAAGCGATGCAAATCCTGATCGTCGGCGCCGGCGTCATCGGGCTTGCGGTCGCGCGCGCCGCTGCGCTGCGCGGGCACGATGCCATCGTCGCCGAGAAGGAAGCGCAGATCGGAACGGGCATCTCGTCGCGCAACAGCGAGGTGATCCACGCAGGCATCTACTATCCGACCGGCTCGCTGCGCGCGCGGCACTGCGTGCGCGGGCGGCGCATGCTTTACGACTACTGCGCCTCGCACGGAATTCCACACAAGAAGTACGGCAAACTGATCGTCGCCACCAAGGACGCCGAAATCGCCAAGGTCGAGGCTCTGCTCAAACAGGCGATCGCCAACGGCGTCGAGGGCATGCGCATGATTGGGGCCGCCGAGGCGAAGGCGATGGAGCCGGCGCTTGCCTGCGTCGCCGCCGTGCATTCGCCCGAGACCGGCATCATCGATAGTCACCACCTGATGCTGGCGCTGCAAGGCGACATCGAGGATCGCGGCGGCTCGATTGCGTTCTGCACGCCAGTCATTGCCGTCACGCGCTGTACCGGCGGTTGGGAGGTGCGCTACGGCGGGACCGAACCCGGCGCGCTCACGGTCGATGCGGTGGTGAACGCGGCTGGCCTTGGCGCACAGGCGCTCGCGCGCGCCACCGAGCCTTATCCGCCGGCGCGCGTGCCAAAACAAGCGCTCGCCAAGGGCAACTATTTCCAATGCGCCGGCCGGCCGGTCTTTTCGCGGCTCATCTATCCTGCCCCGGTGGAAGGCGGGCTCGGCACCCACGTCACCCTCGACCTCGCTGGGCGCATGCGCTTCGGGCCGGATGTCGAATGGATCGAGACCGAGAACTACGACGTCGATCCGCGCCGCGCCGTTTCATTCTATGCCAGCATCCGCCGCTACTTTCCCGCCTTGCCGGACGGCGCGCTGATGCCCGACTATTGCGGAATCCGCCCCAAGATCACCGGACCCGGCGAGCCGGCCGCCGATTTTCTCATCGACGGCCCCGCCGAGCATGGCCTGCCGGGGCTCGTGCACCTGTTCGGCATCGAGTCGCCCGGCCTCACCTCGTCGCTATCGATCAGCGAGGATGTTTTGGAGGGCTTGGAGGGGTAATCTCTGCGGCTTTGCCGTCATTCCGGAAGCCGAACGCAGCTCGGCTATCCGGAATCGATTCCATGGGCGATGGATTCCGGGCTCGCGGGCGTCGTCCGTGCCCCGGAATGACACTCACAACCCCTCAAACAACGCCGTCGAGAGATAGCGTTCGGCGAAGGACGGCAGTACGACGACGATGTTCTTGCCGGCGAATTCGGGACGTGCGCCGACCTTGAGCGCGGCGGCGACGGCGGCTCCCGAAGAAATCCCGGCGGGGATGCCTTCGTAGCGGGCAAGCGCGCGCGCGGTCTCGAACGCCGTCTGATTGCTCACCGTCACCACCTCGTCGATCACGGAGCGATCGAGAACGTCGGGAATGAAGCCCGCCCCGATGCCCTGAATTTTGTGCGGCCCCGGCTTGCCGCCGGAGAGAACGGGGCTGTCTTCGGGCTCGACCGCGATGAGGCGCAGAGACGGCTTGCGCGGCTTCAGCACTTGGCCGACGCCGGTGATCGTGCCACCGGTACCGATCCCTGAAACGAACGCATCGATCGCGCCATGGGTATCGTTCCAGACTTCCTCGGCTGTGGTGCGGCGATGGATTTCGGGATTGGCCGGGTTCTTGAATTGCTGGGGAATGACGGCGTTGGGGATTTCGCGCGCGAGTTCGTCGGCCTTGGCGACGGCGCCGCTCATGCCTTGCGCCGCCGGCGTCAGCACCAGCTCGGCGCCGAGAAGGGCGAGCATTTTTCGCCGCTCGATCGACATCGAATCCGGCATGACCAGGATCAGCCGATAGCCGCGGGCGGCGGCGACGAAGGCGAGCGCAATCCCAGTATTGCCCGATGTCGGCTCGATCAACACCGTGTCTGGGCCGACCTTGCCCTCCGCCTCCAGGGCCTCAATCATCGAAACGCCGATGCGGTCCTTCACGCTCCCGATCGGATTGAAGAATTCGAGCTTGGCGAGGATATTGGCCTTGACCCCCTGCAACTGCGGCAGACGGTTGAGCCGGACAATAGGGGTGTCGCCGATGGTGTCGGTAATGGAATCGTAGACGCGTCCACGTCCCACCGTGCGAGAAGTCGAAGGCGCGGCTGACTTCAGTGCGGCTTCCGACATGATTGATCCTCCGGAGTTGGCGGTGTTTCGTTAGATAGGGTCACGGAGAGACGTTTTCCTGCAATCTGCACCACCCTGCGGCCGAACGAGATTTTACGGTTCCAGGAGGTAAAAGCCCTTCCTCCCGAACGAGCGATTACAAGAATAATATCCCCATTTCATGTACAATATGGAATTATTTATCCCAATTGTACCCGAAGATCGGCTAGTAAGTAGAATATTATTCTGAATTGCGCAACCCTGTCGCGGAGCAAACCTGCTAAGCGCTGCAGTCATATCACGTCAGCCGCGCCTAGGCATCGCGGCGAATCCTATCCGCGGAAATGCTTTGAAAGCTTCAGGCTCTGGGCCTGGTAGTTGGAGCCGATGCCTTGCCCATAGAGCTGGTCGGGCCGCGCCAGCATGCGCTCGAAGACGAGGCGGCCAACCGTCTGCCCGTGCTCCAGAATGAACGGCACTTCGCGCGAGCGCACTTCCAGCACGGCGCGCGCGCCGCGCCCGCCCGCGCCGGCATAGCCGAAGCCGGGATCGAAGAAGCCGGCGTAATGAACGCGAAACTCGCCGACTAGCGGGTCGAACGGCGCCATTTCCGCGGCGAAGTCGGGCGGCACCTGCACCGCCTGTTTGGAGGCGAGAATGTAGAATTCGTTCGGGTCGAGAATGAGCGTGCGCCGCTCATTCGCGCGGATCGGCTCCCAGAAGTCCGCGACCTCATAGGCACCGCGCCGGTCCACGTCGATCACGCCGGTGTGGCGTTTCGCGCGGTAACCGATCAATCCCTCCGGTCCTAGCCCGGACAAGTCAACGCCGATTGCAACGCCTTGATCGAGGTCGACCCCTTGTTCATCGACCAGGCGTTCGCGCGCATGCAGAGCCGCGAGCGCATCGCCAAGAACAACAGCGCGGCCGCGGTGGAACCGCATCTGCGACAGCCGCGACCCTTCGTGCACGAGCACCGGGAAGGTGCGCGGGCTGATCTCGACATAGAGTGGACCATGATAGCCGGCCTCGGCTTGATCGAAGGCGCGGGCATGGTCAGCGATGACGCGGGTGAACACGTCGAGGCGGCCGGTCGAGCTTTTCGGGTTGGCGGCCCCGGCGATATCGGGCGGGAGCGCGAGGCTTTCCATCAGCGGCACGATATAGACGCAGCCCGTTTCAAGGACCGCTCCGCTGCCGAGCGCAATTACGTGCAGCGTCAGATCGTCGATGCGGTCTTTCACGATCGCTTTCGGACCGGGGAGAAAACTTGCCCGCACGCGATAGGCAACATTGCCGAGCCTGAGGTCGAGGCTCGCCGGCTGAGTTTGCTCCGGCGTGATCGGCGCAGCCGGGACGATTCCGCCCGATCCAACGAGCGCGTGGATCAGTCGGTCGGGCAGAATGCCCTGATCTGCGGCGGCAAACGCGAGCGGCACGGTCGCTCCAGGTGTTAGAGCATTTTCCGGCGAGTGGGAACCGGTTCGCCGCAGAAAATGCGACCACTAATGAAAGCCAAAGCGAATTCCGATTCCATTGGAACGGAATTCGCTCTAGCCGCGATATAAGTAGTCTGCCGTCTAATCGACCTTCACCTTGACGGAAAGGCTCTGTCCCGTTAAGAGCCGCGTTATCCCGTGGTCATTTGAGCCGGCCGGCTTGCCGCCACGTAAAACAAAGGTGCTAAAAGGCCGGGGATGCGTGCGCCCGGCCTTCGGACTTTGTCCAGCCGGGTTTTTTTATTGGCGCGCGCGTTCAGGCTGAGTGGCGTCGGGCAAGCCGCCCGGACAAAACGCCGCTCCGCTCCAGGAGGCCGTGATGCCCGTATCCGACCAACGCTATCACCCCGAAACGCGGCTCGTGCAGGCGGGCACGCTGCGCTCGCAATTCGGAGAGACCTCGGAGTCGCTCTTTCTCACCCAGGGTTTCGTCTATGACAGCGCGGAGGAATGCGAGGAGCGCTTTGCGAGCGCGACCCCCGGCTTTCTCTATTCGCGATTTTCCAATCCGACCGTTGCCATGTTCGAGGGCCGCATGGCCGCGTTCGAGGGCGCGGAGGCCGCGCGCGCAACCGCAACCGGCATGGCCGCGGTCACCGCGGCGCTGGTGGGCCAGGTGCGGGCGGGCGATCATGTCATCGCCGCCAAGGCCTTGTTCGGCGCATGCCGATGGGTGGTGGAGGACTTTCTTCCCCGGTTCGGCGTCGAATCGACCCTCGTCAACGGGCTCGACCTCGACGCCTGGCGGCGCGCCGTGCGGCCGAACACCAAGGTCTTTTTCCTGGAAAGCCCGACCAATCCGACCCTCGAGGTGATCGACATCGCGGCGGTGGCGAAGATTGCGCACGAGGCGGGCGCCCGGCTCGTCGTCGACAACGTGTTTGCAACGCCTCTGTGGCAGAGCCCGCTCGCGCTCGGCGCCGACTGCGTCGTCTATTCGGCGACCAAGCATATCGACGGGCAGGGGCGCTGCTTGGGGGGGATCATCCTCGCCTCGGAACAATTCATTCAAGAGCACATCCATATGCTGCTCCGGCAGACGGGGCCGTCCATGTCGCCGTTCAATGCCTGGGTGTTGCTGAAGGGGCTGGAAACCCTGCATCTGCGCGTGCGCCGGCAGACCGAGACGGCGGCGGCGGTGGCGGAGTCTCTCGCCGGGCATCCGAAACTTGCGCGCCTCGTCTATCCCGGCCGGCCCGATCATCCCCAGGCCGCGATCGTGCAGAAGCAGATGCGCGGGGGCTCGACGCTGGTGGCCTTGGACGTCGCCGGGGGCAAGCGCGGCGCGTTCCGGTTTCTGAATGCGCTCAAGCTCGTGCGCATCACCAACAATCTCGGCGACGCCAAGAGCCTCGTCACCCATCCGGCGACGACGACGCACCAGCGGCTGACCCCCGAGCAGCGCGCCGAACTCGGCATCGACGACGGGCTTGTGCGTTTCTCGGCAGGCCTCGAACATGCGGACGATATCGTCAGCGATCTCCTCACCGCGTTGGAGGCCGTGTAGAGAGGATGAATTCACATGGAATCCCCAACCGTCACCGCCTGCGGAAGCGGGCGACCCAGTCAACGCAAACGCTCCCGTGATTACTGGATGCCCCGCCTCCGCGGGGCATGACCACTGAGAATGGGGAAAGCCGGTTACGGCAGCGGCGGCAGCAAAGCGTGCAGTTTGGCGGTGACCGCGGGCTGCGATCGGGTCGCGGCCTCCACGATCGCATCGCCGAGCAACTTGGCGATGCAGCCATAACTCCAATCGTTCATGTGGAGGCCGTCGGGCGAGAGGAACGCGTCGAACGGGATGTTCTGAATTTCGCGCCAGCGCCGCATCACGGCAAAACGCGGGAACAGGCCGACGCTCGTCTCTTTCGCGGCGCCGGCGAGCAGGTTCAGCATCTGCTCGTTCTCGGGTTTTGCGATCACGCGCGGCGCAAACTGGGCGTCGATGAGGATCACGTCGGCGCCGAGCGCCTTTATTCGCGTGACACCGTCGTGGATCAACGCGGCGACTTCACTGATCGGCTTGCCGCGCAACACGGTGTTGGTGCCGACCTGCCAGAGCACGAGATCGGGCTTTTCGGCGGCCACGCTCGTCTCGAAGCGATTGAGCATTTCACGCGCTTCTTCGCCGTTGACCCCGCGATTGAGAACGGTGATCGCATTGGATGGAAAGTGCTCTTTCAACGCCGCAGCGAGGCGGCTCGGATAGGCGGCGTCGGGGGAGCTCGCGCCGGCGCCCGCGGTCGAGGAGGATCCGAGAGCGACAATGGTCAACGGCTCGCGATTCATCAATCGCTGCGCGGTGTGCGGCAGCTGATAGGCGGGACGCGTGAGGTCGCTCTGCGCCCGACATGGAGGCGGCGCGTCGCCGGCGGAGGCAGCCGAGGCAAAGACGCAACAAAGCGCAGCCGCGAACGCGGCGGAACGACCGATCGTAAACATCATTGATGAGGGGCTTTATCGTCGGAGGCGGTCAACTTCGTGGATTCCAAGACAAACTCTGCCAGCAATCGCCCGATGCAAAAATGAACACGCTCAGCAAGATCGGTTCTTTTGGTTGCAGCCGAGAGATCGAAGGTCCCAATTTCGTTCCAGTATTTCATGATTGCGAAACGATCGAAAAGATTAATTTCATGTTGCAGCGCCACAAATCGCATGACGTCGAGATAGGGCGTCAGCGTGATCATCGTTTCGGTGCGGGGGCTGTATTGCATGTTCATCAGAATAATATCGGAGCCTGCCGCCTGCACCGCTGACACTCCCGCGTCAAGAGCGGCGCCGAACACATCGGGATCGATCCCACGGATCGCGTCGCCGGTGCCGGTCTGCCAGATGATCAGCGCCGGCTTGTCGCGCGACTGGATCGGCACGATCTCCTTTTCCATGTCCTGCGCGGTCTGCCGCGGTTTGGCATAGGTGGCGACCCGGATCGCGACGTCTGGAAGCTTCTCCTTCAACACGGCTTCGAAGCGCGCAGGATAGGCCTTGCCCGCTCCGCCAGCACCGGAAAGCGCCGAGGACATGGTTCCGAGCACGACGATATCAAGTTGCTTGTTTTCGATCGCGGCAGCCACGTGAGGAAGGGGAAATCCCGCCTGCAGCACGCCATCGGCGATTTGGCAGGGATTGTCCGTTTGCGCGAACGCTGCGCCCGCGAGTAACAGGCCGATCAGAGCGAGAACGATGCGCGTCATGGCGGGCTTCCAGCCGGGCTCGCGCTCGGCGGCTTCGAACGCGACCCTGGGCTGCGGTCCTCGATGCGCCGGTACCAGGACATCAACGCTGCGGCGGCGACCATGATCGCAACGCCCAGAATGCTGACAAGTATTTGCATCGCAGTTCCGCCGGAGAACTCGATCATCGCAAAATGCGCGGCGAAGGCAAGGAATACCCCGATGCAGAAGGTTTCGAGCGAATGCTGGCCGCACAGGATCGCAGGCCGTAGCCACCGCGAGTGCAATCCCGGCCAGTCCCGCGGCACGAAGTGGATGGTGATCGTCGCCAGCGCCAAAAAATGCGCGAGCCGGAGAACATCCAAATTCGTCTTGTCGATCGGGTACATCCAGTCGGTGAGCCATTTCGGCACGAAATGGGCGTAGACCGGTAAGTACCACGTCATGACCACCGCGAACGAGAGCAGGAGATACGTCGCGGCGAGCGCGACCGCATAAGGCGAGCGGATGAAGCGTCCGATCCGCTTCATGCCGCCGAGCGCGCACCAGGCGCCGAACGCGAACAGCAGCTGCCAGGCAAATGGGTTGAACAACCAGTGGCCGCTCGGATAGGCGGGAAGATTGACGCTGAATTCCCAGGCGATCAGATAAATGGCGACCGACACCGAGAGCGCGAGCGTCGGCGCGCGAAATAACAGCCAGACATAAAAAGGAAAACCGGCGAGCAGGGCGACATAGAGCGGCAAGATATCCATATTGGCTGGCTTGAACTTGAGGAGGAGCGCCTGGACCAGGGCGACGTCCGGCTGCCGCAGGAAATCGAATATGCCCATTTCCTCCGCGTAAAGCGGATTTTCAAAATGCGCCGCGACATAGGCGATCTCGGCCATGTAGATCGCGAACAGGAAGATGTGGGCGACGTAGACCTGCCAAGCCCGTTTGAAGATGCGGGCGCTCGCAACCACGAAGCCGCGCCGCTGCATGGTCGCCCCATAGACGAAGGCGGCGGTGTAGCCGGAAATGAAGACGAAGATTTCGGTTGCGTCGCTGAACCCGTAGTTGCGGATGGTGATCCAGCTCACGATGTTCGACGGAATGTGGTCAAGGAAGATGAGCCACAGCGCTAGCCCGCGGAATAGGTCGAGGCGCAGGTCGCGTTCGCTCTCGGGGAGATGCATCGCGGTTGCGTCCCTTCGTCTCCTCTAAGCCGGCGCGGGCGCCGTGCGGCGCATCCATAACATGATCATGCTATCGTCGCGTTGCATTCAACGTCGACGTGGCGGATATGAGGCTAAAGCGAGGCCCGGGTTTCAGGATACCAGCGCGCGGGCTAGTATCGGGCAAAAGCGCATTGCTTCGGTGACTGATTCTTGTTTCGCCAGGGCGGATTTCCGGCAAGGCGCGTGTGGGAATGATGAAAGGACGACGATGTATCGCGCTGTGACACGGAACGTCGAAGTCAAGGTGACGCCGCGTTTCCTGCCTGAGCGGTCTTCCCAGGAACAAAGCTATTATTTCTGGTCCTACACGATCGAAATCACCAATTTGGGGCGCGAGACGGTGCAGCTCAAGACGCGCCATTGGCGCATCACCGACGCCTTCGGCCGGCTGCAGGAGGTGCGGGGCGCCGGGGTGGTCGGCGAAGAACCGGTGCTCGCGCCGGGCGCGGCCTTTGAATATACGAGCGGAGTGCCGCTTCCGACCCCCTCGGGCTTCATGGTCGGGAGTTACGGAATGGTCGCTGCGAGCGGCGAGCGTTTCGATATCGAAATTCCTGCCTTCTCGCTCGACAGCCCAACGGAGCCCCGGACGGTGAATTGAAGCCGTAGGGTCCGCCGATGATATCCGCACAGAAAGCGTATTTGCTGTTGCGAGCGGCTGAGCGTCTCGTCCTGCAATCGGTTCACGCGCATAAGGCACGCGGCTATGCCATGCCGGCGCGTCGTAGCGCCGCGCGGGCGTGGGCGAGCGCCGAGAGAACGAAAGCCGACGTCACTTCCGGTCCGCCCACCAGGATGCGGGTCGGCGTCTTCATCTTGTTCCATTCGTAGGCCTTGAATGGCGCGCGCCATCCTCCTTCACCGAAGCTTTGCACGATGCAGTCGAGCGCAGGCGCAAATCGGGCCGGTTCGCCATCGAGTTTGGCGAGCGCGAGCAGCGCGAGCGCAGCATCGAACGGGTTGATCTCGAAAGCGATGAGGTCGTCATAAACATAGGCCAGCACCTCACCGCGGATCCGCTCGAACGCACCGGCGGGATCGATCGCATCCCGCGTCGCCTGCGGCAGCGTGCGGAAGGCGGCATAGCAGCGACCGAAATAGGCGCAATAGAGTTCGGGCAGGTAGTACATATGCGAGCGCGGATCGGTCCATGCGCCGGACCTGACCACCTCTTCCTGGAAGCCGACGATTCGCCGCAGAACCTCAATGCGCTCTGCTGACTCGGCGATGCCCCAGCGCGCATGATTGCGGAACGCGACTTCCAGCACGTCGAGATTGAGGGTGGGATCGAGATCGTTGCCGAACGGGCGATCGCCGCTTGCGCTTTCGATCCAGGTCACGATGCCGCCGGTGTAATCGATCGTGTCGTTGATCCCGACGGTAACCGGAAATCGGTTATCGCTTCGGCCGATCTGATAGCCGGCAAAAAGGTCGAGCAGGGACTGATCCAGCACGGGGTGGTCGACGCCGAATTGCGCCGCGGCCGACAGCGAGCATACGGTGGTGTCAAAATCGGGCACGTAGGTGCCGAAGCCGAGATCGCGCTTCAGGTTCCGGAAAAAGCGATTGATACGCGTGTGGGGCGGCGGCGCGAGCGCGGTAACGACGCAGGTCGGTCGGCCGTCGCGCGGGTTCAGCACGTTCTCGCGGCTTTCATTCAAACAGAATTGGATGAGCTTGCTGATCGCTCCGCGCGCGAAGCTGTCTTCCTGGACGGTCGCGAGCCCGCTCTTCAAGTAATCCATCAATGCTTCGGCGAAGAACGCGTCGTAATAGGCCGAGCGATGGCGGATCTGCACCGGCTCCCACATCGGCTCGGCGATGCCGCGCCAGGGCGGATTGATCACCGCTGCGATCGGCCGATTGGCGAGAATATACGCGCGCGCAAGATTGAACAGCAGCGTCGCATTCTTGTAAGTGCGTGCATTAAAGCCGGTCAGCGTCGTCACAAGATCGCGCCCGCGGAGGTCCGGATCGCCGACGAGGTTGAACGCGGCATAGGCCGGCAGGAAGCCGCTGCGGCGGAATGACCGCAGCAGATGCGTGGCGCAGCCGCGAATGATGCGATCGATCTCAGCGGGCGCGGGCATGCGAGACTTCGCCGGCGCGCGTCCGCGCCGCGGATGCGACTGCGGGAGCTGATCGATCAGGTCTCCGATCGGCTTGCCGATAGCGGCCCAGTCCGGCTCTTGATCATCGCGCGCCCGCACCAGCGCGTCCTGCACGGCGCGCAGCCGCAGCGGGTCGGAAAGCTGTGGCAATCCTGCGCGCGCGAGCAGGGGCCGCAGCGCCGGATTGGCGAGCGCCGCGCGATAAAATGTCCGCAGATGTGGATCACCCTTGCCGGACCTCCGCAGCAAGGGGTCGCACAGGTCGTACAGCGTTGGCCCGTTCTTGCGGGCAACGAGCGCCTTCGCTCCGGCGCGGAGAAAATAACTTGCCTGCAAGTGACGATCGCGTCCTATTCCGCCGGCACCGGAATGTCCTGCGGGCGGGCGGAGTAATGCGATGCTCTTTGCCGCCCGGCCACCGCGTCGCGCGCCGACATGATGAGGTGATGAGACATGATGCCGACGCGGATCATACTGTCGATCCGGCCGTTCTTGAGGCAATCGCGGGCGACTTCCCAGAAAAGACGCCGGTAGTCGGCCTTAACCCCGCACTGCCACAGCACCGCCCATAGGACGCGCAGGCCGCGCAGGATCATTCGCCGCGGCATGTTTTTGAGGCTGGCGGGCACATCGATCCGGTTGGGAAAGGTGTGCGTAAGCTGGTGCTGGTAACGCGCATACACCGCTTCTGGCGAAAAGGCGATCTTCATCGTCTCGCGCCAGATTGCGAGCATCTGCTCGTACGGCATGAGGAACGCCACGTTCGACTCGCGGTCCTCGTCTTCGATCAAGCGCCCCTCGCTATTGAGCCGGTCCCACAGCGGCGTGCGTGGCAGGGCCTGGAGCAGGTTGATCGTCAGTATAGGAATACGCGACCGCTCGATGAAATCGAGGACGCGCGCGCTGGTGTCGGGCGTATCGGTGTCAAGCCCGAGAATGATGCCGGAAACGATTTCGAGGCCGTAGCGATTGAGCGTGTTCACGCCTTCCAGCAACGGCACCATCATGTTGTGCTCTTTGGCCATCGCCTTGAGGGCATCGGGCTCGGGCGTTTCGATGCCGCAGAACACCGTCTCGAACCTTGCTTGCCGCATCAGCTCGAGGATTTCCGGGCGCTTCGCGAGGTTGAGCGTCGCCTCGCAGGCGAACATGAACGGATAGCCGCGGCTTTTCTGCCATTCGATCAGCACCGGCAGAAGCTCGCGCACGGCGCGCCGATTGCCGATGAAATTGTCGTCCACGAAATAGACCGGCCCGCCTACGCCGTCGCCCCCGCAGCGAAGCAGCTTCTCCAATTCGGCGATGACCTGATCCGGAGTTTTCAAGCGCGGATTGCGTCCGTAGAGCGTCGGGATGTCGCAAAATTCGCACTGGTAGGGACAGCCGCTCGAATATTGGATGTTCAGGGTCATGTACCGGCGAAGCTCGGCGAGTTCGTAGGCCGGCACCGGGAAGTCGGTGAGGTCGCGTCGCTCCTTCGTGGTGAGCGCGATCTGTGAGTCGGGGCGCGACGCATCGCGTTCGAGGCGCGCGATCAGCTCGTCGGTCGCATCGCCAAGTTCGCCGACATGCAAATAGTCGAACTCGGGATAGTACTCGGGGCAGGCCGAAACCGACGACCCGCCGAGGACGGCGGTGCGGTCGAGCAGGTGCGCACGGCGACAGATAGACTCGATCTGCCGGCGCTGCGCATGCATGCCGGTGACAAAGACCGCGTCGGCCCACAGGTAATCGTCGCGCGTGGCCGGCCGGATATTCTCGTCGACGAGGCGGACCTCCCAGGAGGCCGGCAACGCCGCGGCGATGACCAGGAGCCCCTGCGGCGGCATGAGCGCACGCACGCCGTCCAGGAGCGGATAAGCGTGCTCGAACATGCCGAAGGACGAAGTATAGCGCGGGCAGATGCACAATATGCGGCGCTTGCCCCGCGCGCCCGCATGTTGCGTGTGAGGAGACATCCGAATGGCTCCGTTTCGGGTTCCGCGACGCGGGGCTACTCAGTGCAAACGCATACATTCCGTTACCCCGCCCCATGGTGGGGATCGGAAGACAGGGCTGTCAAGCAGGCGGTTGATCGTCCTCGTCACGATCGGTCGAGCGAGCCGCGGCGCGCGGCAAGAACCGCGTGCGCGGCGCGTGGTCCCGACCGAGTCAGTATTGAGATTGACGCTTAAGCTATTTATGGTGGACCCGAACTGCGCCTAAATTCGCATTTGTAAGAAGGCGCAATGACGCCCGCGCCCACATGCACGGCCAGGGCGTGAAGGCTCTATCATGAAACCGGCGAACGTCACTGTTTTCGGCTTGGTCGCGGTGCTATTTGCGCTATTTGCGTCGCTTTCGTTCCTGTGCCCGAGTGCCGCCAACGCCGAGAGTTTCCGCCTGGCCCAAGCGAACGGCGGAGGCCGGGTGGCGCTGGTGGTCGGCAACGCCAACTATCCGGGCGACGACCGGCCGCCCTTGCAGCCGATCAAGGACGTCCGCGCGATCACCGAGGAATTGCGGCGCGCAGACTTCGAAGTGATCACCGGAGAAGACGTCAGCAAGCAGAAGCTGCGGTCGCTGCTCGGCAGCTTCAAGGCAAAGATCAAGCCGGGGTCGACCGCGCTCGTTTTCTTCAGCGGCTACGGCATCCAGACCGGCAAACAATCCTACATCATTCCCGTCGACGCCCAGATCTGGACCGAGGGAGAGGTCAAGCGCGACGGCATCAGCATCGAATCGGTCCTAGCCGACATGAATGCTGCGGGCGCGGCGGTGAAGCTTGTCATCGTCGACGCTGCGCGGCGGAATCCATTCGAGCGGCGTTTTCGCGGCTTGTCGATCGGGCTCGCTCCGCTGACGGCGCCGGCGGGAACGCTCGCCATCTTTTCCACAGCGCCCGACAAGGTCATGAACGATTCGGAGGGGGCGAATAGTCTGTTCGTCTCTGAGCTGTTGAAGGAAATGAGCACTCCGGGCCTGAGCGCCGAAGTGGTGTTCAACAATACGCAGAAGGGCGTGTCGCGCGCCTCCAAGAACGAACAGGTTCCATGGGTGTCGTCCTCGCTGGCCGAGGAGTTCTATTTCGGCAAAGCGCCGGGGACATCCTTATCGTCGGCCTCGCCGCCACCGCCGCCAGTTCCGGCACCGCCGCCTCCGGCGCCGCCGTCTTCGTCGGCTCTCGCCACGCCGCCACCGTCCTTGCCGCCAGCTCCATCGCCGCCAACTTTGCCGTCGGTAGCCGCGCCGCCTTCGTCCATGCTGGCTATACCGCCGTTGCCGTCGAAGTCCACTGCGCCGGCGACGCCGCCAACGTCGGCGCAGCCGCCGCCATCACCTCCTCCGCCGTCGACGCCGCCAACGTCGGCGCAGCCGCAGCCGCCTTCGCCTCCTCCACCATCGGCGCCCCAGGTCGAGGAAGACCCGACCATTTCAGAGCTCAACGAAGCGATTGGGCGCAACCCGCGGGACCGAGACCTTTACTATAAGCGCGGTCAGGTTTTCGCCGAGCGCGGCAAATACGTGCTCGCGACCGAGGATTTCAGCCAAGCGATCAAGCTCGACCCGAACGATGCCGAAGCGTTTAACAATCGTTGTTTCATCCGCGCGCTGACCAGCGAACTCGATGCAGCGCTTTCCGACTGCAACGAAGCAATAAAGCTGCGACCGGGATATGCGGACGCCCTCGACAGTCGCGGGCTGACCTATCTGAAACTCGGGCAGTTGGACCAGGCGGTCGCCGACTTTGATGCGGCGCTGCGGCTCAACCCGAAGATGGCTTCCGCCTTGTACGGACGCGGCAAAGCCAAGATCAAAAAAGGCGACGCCTCCGGCGGCAATGCGGATATTCGTACCGCCAAATCGATCGATTCGACCATCGATCGCGAATTCGAGGACTACGGCATACGGTAATGCGCGCTGCCAGCTACTTTGTTTAGCCCTCCCTCCGGGCAGGGCAGGGGCTCGTTGCCCGCGAGGTAGTTGCATAAATAACACAAAGGATCAGTAAAGCATCCGAATTCCGCGCCAAGGTATCTTCTTTGTATTTTTGCCGAGGCTGTTTTCTGATCTAATTACTGCCCGATCTAATCGCTGTTTGGTTGCTCTGTCGGAGCTTCGGACATTGACTGTGGCGGCAACGCCAACAGTCGCCGCTAAGTGCTGAAGTGGTTGTACAGGGGCGCTTCAGCAAGAAAGCCCGGCCTCCCGTATAAGGGGCCGGGCTCTTCTGTTGAGGCCTTTCCGATGCGTCGCTGAGGCGTGACGGACTTGCGCTGGGCCGCAAATCGTCAAGACGGCGCTTCAGTGGAAGGCGGAACCGGAGGTCAGGCCGCCCGCTTCTTCGCCTGAATCAGCTTGCGGTTGATCAGGCACTCGGCGATCTGCACGGCATTGAGGGCCGCGCCCTTGCGCAGGTTGTCCGACACGCACCATAGAACCAGGCCGTTTTCCACGGTCGGGTCTTCGCGGATGCGGCTGATATAGGTGGCGTCCTCGCCGACGCATTCGTAGGGCGTGACGTAGCCGCCGGGCTCGCGCTTGTCGATCACGAGGCAACCAGGCGCCGTGCGCAGAATCTCGCGCGCCTCCTCGGCCGAGAGCGGCTCCTCGAACTCGATATTGATCGCCTCGGAATGGCCGATGAACACCGGCACCCGCACGCAGGTCGCCGTCAGCCTGATCTTCGGGTCGAGAATTTTCTTGGTCTCGACCATCATCTTCCACTCTTCTTTGGTGTAGCCGTCCTCCATGAACACGTCGATATGGGGGATCAGGTTGAAAGCGATGCGCTTCGGGAACGTCTTCGTCTCGATATCGCTCGCGGTGTAGATCGCCTTGGTCTGCGCGAACAGCTCGTCCATCGCATCCTTGCCGGCGCCGGAGACCGACTGGTAGGTCGAGACGACGACGCGCCTAATCCTCGCGCGGTCATGCAGGGGCTTGAGCGCCACCACGAGCTGCGCGGTCGAGCAGTTTGGATTGGCGATGATGCCTTTCTTGCGGAAGTTCGCGATCGCGTCCGCGTTCACTTCGGGCACGATCAGCGGCACGTCGGCGTCGTAGCGCCAACAGGATGAGTTGTCGATCACGACCGCGCCCGCCGCGGCGATCTTCGGCGACCAGTCCTTAGATACGGCGGAGCCCGCCGACATCAGGCAGATGTCGACATCGGAGAAATCGTAATGGTCGAGCGCTTTCGCCTTGAGGATCGCGTCGCCAAAGGAAACCTCCACGCCGATGCTTCGGCGCGAGGCGAGAGCGACCACCTCGTCGGCGGGAAACCGGCGCTCGGCGAGGACTTCGAGCATCGCACGGCCCACATTGCCGGTGGCGCCGACGACCGCGACCTTGTAGCCCATGGTTGATCCTCCGCACATCGGCTCATGCCAAAACGGCCGCCGGAGGCCGCTTTTAGGCCAGAGGAGCCCCGGATTCAACGGTCCGGCCGCGTGCCGCGGTTTGGAACTCACCGGGGGGCGAACGGGTTCCGCCACCCGCCGCGACCTTGCGGCGGCTGCGGCGGAAACGTCGTTTCGAGATAGTCCAGGACGCGATCGCGCTCCGTTCTTTCGAGCAGCGGCATGCCGTGACGCTGCGTCATCCAGGCGAGCGTGTCCTCCCATTGAGGCCGGCTCATTCCCTGCGCCGCCACAAGCTTGAAGTTGTGACACGCCGTGCAGGCGTAAAAAGTCTCATCCCGGCCGATGCCGGCCGGGAACTGCTCCGGGGTTTCGTCGCTCGGCGCGAAGGCGGGCGATTGCGCGCCTACCGCCGTGGATACGAACGCAAACCACGCCAGCCAAGCTGCGCCGCGCCAACGCTGCAGCGCCGTCGATCTCCGTCTTCGATCCTGGCGCGCGCTGGTGCGGGCCTCGTTCATCCGACCAGAACTGCGATCCGATTGATCGAATTGGCGCCATAACCTTGGGGATTCCAGTTGCCCACCGCATGCGGCTGCATGATCCCATCCGAGTCGGTGGCGCGGGACCACACCTCGAAATAGCCGTCGCTCGGCAGCTTCAGGGTGGCCGTCCAGCGCTGCCAGTCGTACTTGTTCTTCGGCGCATCAAGCTTGGCGCGTTGCCACTTGGCCCCGTAGTCGATCGAGACATCGACCTGTTTCACGGTCTTATCGCCCGCCCAGGATGCCCCGCGCAATCGAAGCTCGCGCGTGCCCGCGGGCAGCTTCGTCCCGTTCGCAGGATTGGTGATGATCGAGCGAACCGGCATTGATTGGAGGTCGCGGAAATTCGCCTCGTCCGGCTTGTCGCCGGGGATCATCGGCTTGATCGCCACGCGGTAGGAGGTGCCGCCCATACCGGCGCCGTCATGCACCTTGTCGCGGATCCAGATGCGGGTGAGCCATTTCTCGGAGACCGAGCCGGGCCAGCCGGGAATCAAGAGCCGCAGCGGGCCGCCGTGGATGTTGGGCAGCGGCTGACCGTCCATTCCCCAAACGAGCAGATTATTCTCGTCCATCAGCTTCTTGATCGGCACGCCGCGCGAAAGCGCCGGTCGGCTCGAATCGCCGGACAAATGCGGGTCGGCCCCGTAATTGCCGCTGAACACCGCCGAAGGCTTCACACCCGCGGTCTTCAGCACGTCGGCGACGCGCACGCCCGTCCATTCGGCGCAGCCCACGCCGCCATTGGTCCACTGATTGCCGCGCGCCGAGGGACTGAAGAAGGAGCGTCCATTGCCGCCGCATTCCAGCACCAGCCGGCGGGTCACCGGCTTATATTTCGCTTTCAGTTCGCCCAGCGTCAGCTCGAGCTTGTTGTTGACTTCGCCGTCCACGACGAATTTCCACGTATCCGGATCCTTTGCCGGCTCCGGGACTTGCCCGTTGTTGCGAATGAAGAACTTGTCGATCGGCGTCGTGTCGTCGTCGAGGAGGTGTTCCGGCGTCTCGGCGACCAGCGGGCGATCGCCCAGCACCACGAGCTTGTCGCTCTTGCCGGGGAAATTGAGGGGCTGCGGCGCCTTAGCCGCCGCTTGGCCCGACGGGGCCTGCGCAAAGGCCGACGGAATCAACCCGCTCGGCATGTTTTCCGCAAACGGAATCGCGCCTCCGACCGCCCCGCCCATCGCCGCCAGACCCGCGCCTCCCAAGAAGCCGCGACGGTTAACCTTGGCCCTGCGGCCGAAAACTAGGGCGTCGGCGCGCTCCGGATCGTCCTCGTAGAGTTCATGGATGGACCGTTCCCTCTGCTTGGTCATTTTTTGCTCCTTGGTTATTCTAGTTTCTCCCTGCCGCGGAGACGATTGTGCCCTCGTCCTTTGCGACTTTAGAAACATATTCCACGCTGACGGCCCTGGGAACGCGACAAACCATCACCCGCGCCGTGTTGATTAACTGCAACACTGAAAAATAAACGGCGCCGCGGCTGGCGATCCGGCGCGGACGAACGTTAGAGCTAAGATATAGTTTGGTTTGACGACCTGTGAGGGAACGAGATGCGCTCAATCACGTCTGCCGCACTGCTCGCCGCCGCGGCTTTTGCCATGGTGCAGGCGCCGGTCGAGGCCGCGCCGCGGAAACGCGCGGAATATCAGCCGCCTCGATACATCTACTACGGCCGAGAAGACCGCGCCCCGACGCGGATCACCGTGCGCAGGCGCTCGTTCCTCGATCCGGGCAGTGAGTCGAAGACGTTCGCGCAGTCCTACTCCAATTATTTTGCATCGCCGTCGTACACGATCTTCCCGAATTATTTCGACTATAGCGTCGCGCCGGGATCGTGGTCGCGGATGCCGCTTCCGGGCCTCTACGACATTCCCGGGTGGGATTCGCGCTAGCACGATGCACGCATTGCGTGTCACCTCTGCTCCGGTTGCCGCGGGCCGCAACCGGAAGCGGCGAACACGTGATTGCGACGTCAGCCGGTTAGCCGGGCAAATTCCGTAAGCACCGCTTCGCCCATTTCGGCCGTGCTGACCGCTTTTTCGCCGGCCGCGACGATGTCGGCGGTGCGCAAGCCCTGGGCGAGCG
>Ga0075351_1000008_pt1 | contig 21603 bp, 20 predicted proteins | sample Sandmound_ThreeS_3_FD_120091 | JGI IMG/M metagenome (GOLD analysis project Ga0075351, IMG submission 120091) | Natural and restored wetland microbial communities from the San Francisco Bay, California, USA, that impact long-term carbon... | ecosystem: Environmental > Terrestrial > Soil >... | reverse complement strand
CGGTCTGGTCAACTGGGACCCGGTTGACCACGCCGGTCTTCTTGTAGGCGAGGCCTTTCCTGAACAGGCGCGTGAAGAGCCACTGGTTCCACTTGTAGTAGTCGGGCCGGCAGGTGGCGAGCTCGCGCGACCAGTCGAGGGCGAAGCCGAGGCTCTTCAGCTGCGCCTTCATGGTGGCGATGTTGTCGTAGGTCCATTTCGCCGGCGGCACCTTGTTCGCCATCGCCGCGTTTTCCGCCGGCAGGCCGAACGCGTCCCAGCCCATCGGCTGCAGGACGTTGTAGCCGCGCGCCCGGTAGTAGCGCGTGAGGACGTCGCCGATGGTGTAGTTGCGGACGTGCCCCATGTGCAGCTTCCCCGAGGGGTAGGGGAACATGGACAGGCAGTAGTACTTCGGCCGGGCGCGGTCCTCGACGACGCGGAACGAGCGGCGGCCTTCCCAGAACTGCTGGGCGTCGCGCTCTACCGCCTGGGGATCGTAAGTGTCTTGCATGTGACTTTTGGCACGGGAAGCGCCGAATTATAGGGTGACGGACAATAAGGCTTGGCGCCCGCCCGCGACCAAGGGTTTTAGGGGGAATCGATGAAAGCGCTTCTCTACCGCCTGGCATTTTTCCTCGGCTGCGTAGCCGTTCTCGGCGGCTTTTCCTTCAGCGCGCAGGCGCAGCCGGCGGCGAGCGTCGAAGGCGTGCAGATGCCCGCGTGGCTCGAGCGCAACGGACGGCGCACGCCGCTCCTGCCGGGCATGGAGCTGCGCGCGGGCGACCAGATCTTCACCGGTGCCGGCTCGCGCGCGCTGGTGCGGCTCGCCGAAGGCAGCGTGGTCAAGCTGGGCGAGAACGGCACCCTGCGCTTCACCCGGATCGACCGTACGGGGGAGATCTTCAAGGCCGCGCTCGGCGTGCTGCAGGGCGCATTCCGCTTCACCACCGAGCTGATTGGCCAAACGCGCAGGCGCGAGATCGACATCCGCGTCGCGCAGGTGACCGCCGGGATTCGCGGCACCGACCTGTGGGGCCGCGGCCTCAAGGACAACGAGGTGGTGTGCCTGATCGAGGGCGAGATCCAGGTCGGCGCGGAAGGCGAGGCGGCGCAGACGCTGAACCAGCCGCTGCAGTTCTACCGCCGCACCGACGGCAAGACGCAGCCGATCGGCGTCATCGACGTCAAGCAGCTCGCCGATTGGGCGAAGCAAACCGAGATCGAGGAAGGCAAGGGCGCGGCGCGCGCCGGCGGCCGCTTCAGCGTGCTGCTCGCTGGCGCCCCAGACCAGCGCAGCGCGCTCGGCCTGTACGACGAGCTGCGCGCCGCGGGCTATCCGGCGGAGATCCTGCCGCGCAAGGACGGCGGGCAGGTCCTCTACCTCATCCGCATCCGCCAGCTGCCGACGCGCGCCGAGGCTCAGGCCCTCGCCAACCAGCTGAAAGGCCGCTTCGGCATTACCGAGCCGAGAATTTCAGGCTAGAGCCGCCACAGGAACAGCGTCCGCTCCCGGCCCCAGGGGCCGCGGATCTTCACCACCTGGTCGGGCTTCCAGTCTCCGACTGGATACCAGTGCGCGACGATGCGCGAGCCGGGCTTGAGCTTCTCCAGCTTCGGGCGCAGCGCGTTGGCGAGCTCGGGCGAAAGGAAGAGCATCACCACGGTCGCGTCGGAGAGGTCGCTCTTCAGCAGGTCTTCCTCCCGGAAGCGGATCCGCTCGGCGACGCCGGCCTTCTTCGCGTTGGCGCGGCTCTGGCGGATGCGCTTCGGGTCGATGTCGACGCACACGCCGCGCGCGCCGCGCCTGGCGGCGGCGATGACGATGCGGCCGTCGCCACAGCCCAGGTCGTAGACGACGTCGTCCGGCCGCACCGCCGCGAGATCGAGCATCGCCTCGGCCACCGGCATCGGCGTCGGGTCGTACTCCGCGCCGGGCGTGACCGCGGCGACGAAGAACGCGCAGAGCGTCGCGAAGAGCATGTGCAATTCAACTAGAATTCAGGCGCTTTGTCGCTGCATCTCGAACTTCTCAACCCCGAGCAGCTCGCCGCAGTTACCCTGCCCGATGAGCACGCGCTGATCCTCGCCGGCGCCGGCAGCGGCAAGACGCGCGTGCTCACCACGCGCATCGCCTGGCTGGTGAAGAGCGGCCGGGTGACGCCGGCCAATATCCTCGCGGTCACCTTCACCAACAAGGCGGCGCGCGAGATGCTCACCCGGGTGACGGCGATGCTGCCGGCCAGCCCGCGCGGGCTGTGGATCGGCACCTTCCACGGCCTGTGCAACCGGATGCTGCGCGCGCATCACCGCGACGCCGGGCTGCCGCAGGCGTTCCAGATCCTCGACTCGCAGGACCAGCTCTCGGCCGTCAAGCGCCTCGCGCGCTCGCTCAACATCGACGAGGACCGCTTCCCGCCGCGCGACCTGCAGCGCTTCATCAACGGCAACAAGGAGGAGGGCGTGCGCGCCGGCGACGTGCCGGTGGCGGACGAGAATACCAAACGCCTGATCGAGCTCTATGCCGCCTACGACGAGCAATGCCAGAGGGAAGGGGTGGTCGATTTTCCCGAACTCCTGCTGAGAAGCTTCGAGCTGTTGCAACGAAACGAAATCCTGCGTGCTCATTACGCGCAGCGCTTCCGCCATGTGCTGATCGACGAGTTCCAGGACACCAACCGCCTGCAGTACCGCTGGCTGAAGCTCTTCCGCACCCAGGGGTCGTGCTTCTTCGCCGTCGGCGACGACGACCAGTCGATCTACACCTTCCGCGGCGCCAACGTCGGCAACATGGCCGAGTTCGAGCGCGAGTTCGCCATCAAGCGCGTGGTGCGCCTGGAGCAGAACTACCGCTCGCACGGCAACATCCTCGACGCGGCCAACGCGCTCATCGCCAACAACAAGAACCGCCTCGGCAAGAACCTCTGGACTTCCAGCGGCGCCGGCGAGCCGGTGCGCGTCTTCGAGGGCGAGTCCGACATGGACGAGGCGCGCTGGCTGGTCGAGGAGGTGCGCGCGCTGTCGCGCGACGGCACGCGGCTCTCGCAGATGGCGGTGCTCTACCGCTCCAACGCGCAGTCTCGCGTGCTCGAGCATGCGCTCTTCTCGCAGGGGATCGCCTATCGCGTCTACGGCGGGCTGCGCTTCTTCGAGCGCGCCGAGATCAAGCACGCGCTCGCCTACCTGCGACTGGTCGCCATGCCGGACGACGACAACTCTTTCCTGCGCGTCGCCAACTTCCCGCCGCGCGGCATCGGTACCCGCACCATCGAGCAGCTGCAGGAAACGGCGAAAAACAGTCAAATCTCCTTGCTGAGGGCGGCCGATGGAAAGGCTGCGGTATTCAGGAAGCTGATCGAGGACCTGCACGCCGAAACCCGGGGCCTGCCGCTCGCCGAGACGGTCGAGATCGTGGTCGAGAAAAGCGGCCTGAAGAAGCACTACGAGACCGAGCGCGAAGGCGCCGACCGCATCGAGAACCTGGACGAGCTGGTCAACGCCGCGGCGACCTTCGACGACGAGACGCACGAGGTCGAGTCGGGCGAGGCGACCGACCCGCTCACCGCCTTCCTCACCCATGCCGCGCTCGAAGCCGGCGAGCACCAGGCCGGCGAGGGCCAGGACGCGCTGCAGCTCATGACCGTGCATTCGGCCAAGGGCCTGGAATTCGACGTCGTCTTCCTGTCGGGTCTCGAAGAAGGCCTTTTTCCGCACGAGCAGAGCGTGATGGAGCGCGACGGGCTGGAGGAGGAGCGCCGCCTCGCCTACGTGGCGATCACGCGCGCGCGCCATCGGCTGTATCTGTCGCACGCGCAGACGCGCATGCTGCACGGGCAGACGCGCTACAACATTCCGTCGCGCTTCCTCGAGGAAATTCCGCCCGAGCTGATGAAGTGGCTGACCCCCCGCTTCTCGCGACAAAAGGCTTTTTCACCGTTCGGGAAGACAGAGCAACCCGTTCTCATGAAGAAGCCGCGAGACGTCGGCGGCTGGCGCATCGGCCAGAACGTGGTGCACGCCAAGTTCGGCTCGGGCGTGATCATCGACGCCGAGGGGCAGGGCAACGACGCGCGGGTGCAGGTCAACTTCGGCGCGCAGGGCGTGAAGTGGCTCGCCGTCAGCGTCGCCAAGCTGCAGGCAGCCTAGCGCTCGAAAATCAGCAGCAGGTAGGCGAAGAAGAGCAGCAGGTGCACCGCGCCGAGCAGCGCGTTGGCGCGACCGCTGGCAAAGGTGAGCATGCTCAGGGCCAGCGTCAGCACGAGCATGATCATGTCCACCGGCGCGAGGCCGAGGATCACCGTACGCTCGGTCAGCAGGCCGATCACCAGCACCGCCGGGATGGTCAGGCTGATGCTGGCGAGCACCGAGCCGAGCAGCAGGTTGATCGAGCGCTGCATCTGGTTGGCGAGCGCGGCACGCAGCGCCGCGAGCGACTCGGGCGAGAGCACCAGCACCGCGACCAGGAAGCCGACCACCGTCTCGGGCGAGTTGAACAGGTTCACGCCGAACTCGATCGGCAGCGCGATTTGCTTGGAAAGCAGCACGATCGGCACGATGTGGGCGACGAGCAGCGTGCCGTGCCATGGCGTAGCGCCGATCTCCGCCGCGTGGGGCGCCTCCTCCCGCTCGCCCGGGCCGAGGAAGTACTTGCGGTGGGTCAGCGTCTGGATGGCGAGGAACACGCCGTACAGGGCGAGGGACATGACGATCACGAATACCTCGTGCAGGGTCGAGAGCGTCGGCCCCTCGCCGGAGACGGTGAAATTCGGCAAGACCAGGCAGATCACCGCGAGCGGCAGGATCACGGCGAGAAAGGAGTTCGCGCCCTGCAGGTTGTAGCTCTGCTCGTGGTAGCGCAGGCCGCCGAGCAGGAGCGCGAGGCCGGCCATGCCGTTGAACACGATCATCATCACCGCGAACATGGTGTCGCGCGCGAGGAACGAGACCGGCGGGCCGGTGAGCATCACGGCGGCGATCATCATCACCTCGATGGCGGTGATGGCGAGGGTCAGGATCAGCGTGCCGAAGGGCTCGCCGACCAGCGACGCCAGGATCTCGGAGTGACGCACCACCGCGAACGCCGACACGAGGATCACCGCGAACAGCCAGACGAAGGCGATCGTCGCCCACATCGGGCTTTCCATGCGCGCGAGCATCTGCTCATGGCGGAGGTAGAAGATGGCCGCGGTGCCGTAGCTGAGGAGCAGCGGCCACTCGCGGCGCACGGCGGCGGTCATCATGGCAGTATAGCGGCCCGATGAAGCGCAGCGATTACCTCGAGCGGATCCTGAAGTCGCGCGTCTACGACGTGGCGAGCGAGTCGCCGCTCGAGCTCGCGCCGGCGCTGTCGAAGAGGATCGGCAGCCGCCTGCTCCTCAAGCGCGAGGACCTGCAGCCGATCTTCTCGTTCAAGCTGCGCGGCGCCTACAACAAGATGGCGCTGCTGCCGCGCAAGCAGCTGCGCAAGGGCGTGATCGCGGCGAGCGCGGGCAACCATGCGCAGGGCGTGGCGCTCGCGGCGCAGAAGCTCGGCTGCCGCGCGCTGATCGTCATGCCGGTGACCACGCCCCGCATCAAGGTCGACGCGGTCGCGGCGCGGGGCGCGCGCGTGGTGCTGCACGGCGATTCGTATTCGGACGCTTACCAGAAAGCGCTTCAGATCAGGAGGGCGCGCGGCCTGACCTTCGTCCATCCGTACGACGATCCCGACGTCATCGCCGGGCAGGGCACGATCGGCATGGAGATCCTGCGCCAGCATCCCGGGGCGATCGACGCGATCTTCGTGCCGGTGGGCGGCGGCGGCCTGATCTCCGGCATCGCCGCCTACGTCAAGAAGATCAATCCGCGCATCCGCATCGTCGGCGTCGAGCCGGTCGATGCCGACGCGATGGCGCGGTCGCTGAAGAAAGGCAAACGAATAAAGCTCGAGCACGTGGGGCTGTTCGCCGACGGCGTGGCGGTGAAGGAAGTCGGCAAGGAGACCTTTCGCCTCTGCCGCCAGCTGGTCGACGAGATGGTGCTGGTCGATACCGACGCGATGTGCGCCGCGATCAAGGACGTGTTCGAGGACACGCGCGTGGTGCTCGAGCCCGCCGGGGCGCTCGCCATCGCGGGCGCCAAGGCCTGGGTTGAAAAACATTCTTTCAAGAATAAAACCCTGATCGCGATCGCGTCGGGCGCGAACACCAACTTCGACCGCCTGCGCTTCATCGCCGAGGAGGCCGAGCTCGGCGAGCAGCGCGAGGCGGTGCTCGCGGTCACCATCCCCGAGCGGCCGGGCAGCTTCCGCAGGTTCTGCGCGACGCTCGGCGGCAAGAACATCACCGAGTTCAACTATCGCATCGCCGACTCGAAGGATGCGCACATCTTCGTCGGCGTCGGGGTGGAAGGACGTGCCGAGACCTCCACCCTGGTGAGGAACCTGAAACGCCGGGGATTGACGACCATCGATCTCACGGACAACGAGATGGCGAAATGGCATGTTCGGCACATGGTGGGCGGCCGCGCGCCGTTTGCGAAGAACGAGCTGCTTTACCGCTTCGAATTCCCCGAGCGCCCCGGGGCACTGATGCGCTTTCTCGATAGCATGCGGGGCGACTGGAACATCAGCCTGTTCCACTACCGCAATCACGGCGCCGACTACGGGCGCGTGCTGGTCGGCATCCAGGTGCCGCGCCACGAGATGCGGCAGTTCCGCGCCTTCCTCGACAAGCTCGGCTATCCGTACGCCGACGAGACGCGCAATCCGGCGTACCGGCTGTTTCTCGGTTAATCGCGTTTTACTTCGTCGGCGTAACAGACCGGCGAAGAGAGTGCGCTGCCTTCACCCGATTGGGGTTCTCCCAAGAACACCAACCCCTCGGGATCGCGTCGGTAAACGCCCGCTTCGGTGACGACGTAGTCCACCGGGATGTCCCAGGATTGCGGATGGATGGTTTCCATGCGCGCCATCTCGTAGGAAATGCCGATGACGACCGGCTTCTTCGTCATCGCGGCGAGCGTGCGGTCGAAGAAGCCGCCGCCGTAGCCCAGGCGATAACCCTGCCTGTCCCAGCCGTTCATCGGCAACAGCACGCCGTCCGGCGTCACTGCGGAGGAATTTGCCGGGTAGGGAATGTCGAGCGGGCCTTTCGCGAGCTCGACGCCGGGATGCCATTCGCGAAACGCGAGCGGCGCGCGCGGCGCGACGACCACCGGCAGCGCGGTCAACGCCCCCTTGTCGCGCAGCGTTCTGGCAAAATGACGGGCGTCGTACTCGCCCTTAATCGGCCAACAAAAAGCGAGGCGGCACTTGGCAAGCCCGGGAAAAGAAAGCTCGAGAGTGCGATCGATGCGCTGCCGCCAGGCTTCCAATGTGGCGGGAGGCAGCGCGGTGCGGGCGGCGATGAGCCGCTCGCGCTCGGAACGGCGCCAGGCCTTGAGATCGGGGGGAAGTGACGCCATGCAGTCGGGAGTTTCATGATTCTGAAGGAGTTTCGCAATCTTGCGACGGCCGTTTTGCTGGCCGCGCCGATCGCGCTCCCCGCGGCCGGTGCCAATGGAACGGACGAAGCGGTATTAGCCGCGTTTGATGCGTATCGCGCCGGCGACCCGATCAAGCTCGCCAGGGAGACGAAGAAGCTCGAAGGGCACCTCCTCACGCCGTGGCTCGAGTACTGGCGCGTCTCGCTGAGTCTCGAGGACGCGCCGCGCGCCGAAGTGCGTGAATTCTTGTCAAAGCATGCCGACGCCTACGTCGCCGAGCGGCTGCGCGGCGAGTGGCTGCGCGTGCTCGGCCGGCGCGGCGAGTGGGACGAGTTCGAGCGCGAGGCCGCCGCCTATGGCGAAGACGAGCTCGAGGTGCGCTGCTACGGCTGGACGCGCCGCCTCGAGCAAGGCGACGACAGCGCCTTTGCCGAGGCGCGGATCGTCTGGGGCGAGCCGCGCGAGCTGCCCGACGGCTGCGCCAGCCTCGTCGACACGATGGTCGCGCGCGGCCGCATCTCGATCACCGATATCTGGCAGCGCGTGCGCGTGCTGTTCGAAGCGGGGCAGATCACCGCCGCCAAGACCACGCTCGGCTACCTGCAGAAGAGCGAATCGCCCGACGAGCGCTCGCTCGCCGAGGCGGCGCGCCGGCCGAAGCGCTTCCTCGAGCGCCTGCCGGCGAGCCTCGAGCAGCGCCCGGTACGCGAAGTCGCGGTGCTCGCCGCCGTGCGCTATGCGCGCGAGGACCCCGAGGCGACGGCCGAGCTCCTGCTCGGGCCGCTGGAGGCGCGCCTCTCCGAGCGCGAGACAAGGTATCTCTGGGGACGCGTCGCGCTCGAGGGCGCGCGCCAGCACCATCCCGACGCGCTCGACTGGTTCGCGCGCGCCGGCGACGCGCCGCTCGACGACGAGCAGCTCGCATGGCAGGCCCGCGCCGGAATGCGCGCGGGCGACTGGCGCGCGGTGCGCGTCGCGATCGACCGGATGTCGCCGCAAGAGCGCCACATCCCGACCTGGACCTACTGGTACGGCCGCGCGCTCGCCGCCAGCGGCGACGAGGCGGCGGCGCGCGCCCACTTCCTGCGCATCTCCGGCGCGCCCGAGTTCTACGGCCTGCTCGCCGCCGAGGAGCTCGGCGGCGCCGGCGCGCCGCCGCGCGTGAACTACACGCCGAGCGAGGAGGAGCTCGACGCGGCGCGGCGCGACGCCGGCCTTGCGCGCGCGCTCGAGCTGATCCGTCTCGGTCTGCGCAACGAGGGCGTGCTGGAGTGGCAGTTCGCGATCCGCTATTACGATGACCCGCGGCTGATCGCCGCGGCCGAGCTGGCGCGGCGCGCCGAGGTTTACGACCGCGCCATCCACACCGCCGACCGCACCGTGTACCTGCACAACTTCGAGCTCCGCTACCCGGTGCCCTACCGGGACCTGTTCGGCGAGTACGCGAAGAATCACGGCCTCGACGAGGCGTGGGTCCTGGGACTGGTGCGCCAGGAGAGCCGCTTCGTCACCGAGGCGCGCTCGAGCGCCGGCGCCGCCGGCCTGATGCAGGTCATGCCGCGTACCGCGCGCTACGTGGCCTCGCGCATCGGCATGCGCAACTACCGCGCGAAAAGCGTCACCGAGGTGCAGACGAACCTGAATCTCGGCACCGGCTACCTGAGGCTGGTGCTCGCGCAGCTCGGCCACCCGGTCCTCGCCTCGGCGGCCTACAATGCCGGGCCCGGCCGCGCGCGCCGCTGGCGCGACCCGGAGAAGGCGCTCGAAGGCGCGATCTACACCGAGACCATCCCGTTCGGCGAGACGCGGCGCTACGTGAAGAAAGTGATGGCGAACTCGGTCTTCTACAGCCAGCTCATGCAGGTCGAGCAGAAGCCGCTCAAGCAGCGGCTCGGCACCATCCCGCCGCGCAACGGCGCCGCTTCGCAGGACGACGAGCTGCCCTAGGCCGTCGTGAAGTTCGACAACGTGCTCGTCCTCGGCGGCTCCGGCTTCATCGGCCGGCATCTCGTCGCCGCGCTCGCCGCCCGCGGCATCGGCGTCACCGTTCCATCGCGGCGGCGCGAGCGCGCCAAGCACCTCATCCTCCTGCCCACGGTCGACGTGGTCGAAGCCGACATCCTCGCGCCCGGCGTGCTCGAGCGGCTGGTCGCGGGCAAGGAAGCGGTCATCAACCTGGCCGGCATCCTGCACGGCGATTTCCGGCGCGTGCACGTCGAGCTGCCGCAGGCCGTGATCAACGCCTGCCGCGCCACCGGCGTGAAGCGCCTGCTGCACATGAGCGCGCTCGGCGCCTCGCGCGGCGCGCCTTCCGAGTACCTGCGCACCAAGGCGATGGGCGAGGAGCAGGTGCTCGCGGCGACCGACCTCGAGGTCACGGTGTTCCGCCCCTCGGTGGTGTTCGGACCGGAAGATCGCTTCCTCAACCTGTTCGCGCAGCTCACCCGCTTCCTGCCGGCGCTGGCGCTCGCCTGCCCCGAGGCGCAGTTTCAGCCCGTGTACGTCGGCGACGTCGCGCGCGTGATGGCGGCGGCGCTGGGCGGGAAGGAAACCTTCGGCAAGCGCTTCGACCTGTGCGGCCCGCGCCGCTACACGCTGCGCGAGCTGATCGACTTCGTCTGCGCCGCCACCGGGCGCCGGCGGCTCGTCATCGGCCTGCCGCGCAGCCTTTCCCTGCTGCAGGCGTGGATGCTCGAGCACCTGCCGGGCAAGCTGATGACGCGCGACAACGTCCGCTCGATGCAGGTGCCGAACATCTGCAGCGACCCGGGCGCGGTTCCCCCGGGCCTGGAACCGCAGCCGCTGGAAGCAATCGCGCCGTCGTACCTGGCGCCGTCGGGCCCGCGCGAGCGCTACCCGCAGCTGCGCTGGCGCGCGCGGCGCTGAGCTAGCGCAGGACGGCGACCGCGCCCGCGAGGGCGTCCCAGCCCGAGCAGTGCCCGACCGCGTCGAGCGCGTCGAGGTCGAGATCCCCGTTGAGGACATCATGCAGCGCTTCGTGCGCCTCCCCGGTTGCGGCCGCGGCGAGGTGGGCGGCGCTGATCGCGCCGGTGCGCGAGGCGAGGCGCGGCTCCAGCCAGCGCCACAGCGACGCCGCCTGGCTGGCGCGGCTGCGCAAGTGCAGCGCCACCATCACACCGCCCAGGTAGTCGTCGCCCGAGGGAGTGAGCCCGGGCCCGAGGCCGATCAGCTGCTCGGCGCGCGCATCGAGCGTGTTGCCCGCGAGCCATTCGTCGAGCGCGTCGAGCGCCGGCTGCGCGTGCGCGCTCAGCGCGTTGTGCTTGCCCGCGACCAGGCAGCCGAGGCCTTCCGCGGGCGTGCGGCCACGGGCGGCGTCGCGCAGCGCGTCGAGATCGAAAAGACCCGACGCGGATCGCCGGGTCGGCTGCCAGGTGCCGTCGGCGGAAAGCAGGATCCGCTCGCCCAGCGCCGGTGCGGCGAACGCGTCGACGATGGCGTTCAAGGGACCGTGGCCGATCGACGCGTCGCCGACACAGGCATAGGCGTTATCAGCGCAGCGCAGATAGAAGGAGCGCTTGAAGACGGCGCACACCTCTCCTTCGCCGCGCGCGGCGAACTGACCCGCGATCCTGGCCGAGAGCGCGTGCATGTTTCAGTTTATCCTGCCCGTCGTGTGGGTTGGCAAGCCGCTACCGCGCAAGGAAGATGAACGGCTCCTCTCCGGGCGCGGCGCATTCACTGACGATCTCTCGCTCCCCGGGGAGGCGCATGCCTGCATCGTGCGCTCGCCGCACGCGCATGCCCGCATCCGCGCCATCGACTCGACTGCGGCGCTCGCCGTGCCGGGCGTCCTGGCGGTGCTCGTGGGCAGCGACGCCGCCGCCGACGGACTGAAGCCGATTCCCTTCCGGCCGATCTCGCCCAACCCGCACGAGGTGCCCCTCAAAGGCTCCTTCCCGCCGTTCCCGGTGCTGAGTGCCGACGAGGTCTGCTTCGTCGGCGAAGCGGTCGCGGTCGTGGTCGCCGAGACGCGCGCCTTGGCGCGGGATGCGGCCGAACGTGTCGAGGTCGACTATCAGCCGCTCGAATTGGCGGACCACGCGTGCGTCGACATCGAGGTGGGCGACGCCGCTGCGGTCGCGGCGGCATTCGCCGGCGCCGCTCATGTTGTGCGATTCGAAACGCGGCTGAACCGCGTCACCGGCGTGCCGCTGGAGCCGCGCTGCACGCTCGCCGTGTACGAGGCAGGGCGCTATACGCTGCATGCCACCTCCGCGTGGGTGCAGCGCCATCGCGCCGACCTCGCCACGGTGCTCGGCGTGCCGGAGGACGCGGTGCGCGTGGTGACGCGCGAGCTCGGCGGCAGCTATGGCACGCGCAACAACTTCTATCCGGAGTACGCGCTCACCGCGTGGGCAGCGAAGCGCGTCGGCCGGCCGGTGAAGTGCCTCCTCGAGCGCCATGAGTGCTTTCTCAGCGACGACCACTCGCGCGACCTCGCGGTGCAGGCGGAGCTGGCGCTCGATCGCGAAGGCCGCTTCCTTGCCTTCCGCACCTTCAACACCAGCAATCTCGGCGCGCATGCGATCTCGACCGTGCCGTTATCGAAGGGCGTCGGCGTCTCGACCAGCGTCTATCGCGTGCCTGCGGTGCAGGCGCGCGCTCGCGCGGTGCTCTCCAACACCACGCCGACCTCGGCGTACCGCGCCGCCGGCCGCCCGGAGGTGATGTTCGTGATCGAGCGGCTGATCGACCTCGCGGCGCGCCGTCACGGCTTCGACCGGCTCGAGCTGCGCAGGCGCAACCTCGTGCTGGCGGCGGCGATGCCCTGGCGCAACCCGTTCGGCCTTGTCTACGACAGCGGCGACTACGCCGCGGCGCAGGAGCGCGCCGCGCGCACGGCCGACTGGGCGGGCTTCGAGGCGCGCCGCGCCGAGGCGAAGCGGCGCGGACGCTGCCGCGGCATCGGCATCGCGAACTACATCGAGCTCAACACCGGCGCGCCGCGCGAGCAGGCGGAAATCACCGTCCGGCCGGAAGGGCGGATCGACCTGGTGCTCGGCACGCTTTCTTCCGGGCAGGGGCACGAAACGAGCTTCGCGCAGCTCCTCGCCGACTGGCTCTCGGTCGACCCCGCGCAGGTGCGCCTGCTGGCGGGCGACAGCGACGTGGCGACGGTGGGCGGCGGCACGCACTCCGGGCGCTCGATGCGCATGGGCGCGGCGGTGATGCGGCGCGCGTCGGACTTGGCGATCGAGCAGGGCAAGCAGCTCGCCGCCGATCGCCTTGAGGCCGCCGCGGCGGACATTGAATTCGTCGCCGGCCGCTTTACCGTGAAAGGCACTGATCGCTCGGTGGGGCTTTTCGACGTGGGCGCCTTGCGGGGCGTCTACGATGAGAGCACCCCGCTGCCTTCCTTCGCCTACGGCAGCGCGGTCTGCGAGGTCGAAATCGATCCCGAGACCGGGGTGGTCGAGGTCGTGCGCCATACCAACGTCGACGATTGCGGCCGCGCGATCAATCCGCTCATCCTGCACGGCCAGGCGCACGGCGGCATGGCCGCCGGCATCGGCCAGGCGCTGCTCGAGCGCTGCGTCTACGAGCCCGAGAGCGGCCAGCTGCAGACGGCGACGCTGATGGACTACCCGCTCGCGCGCGCCGACGAGCTGCCGATGTTCACCACCGAGATCAGCGACGTGCCCTCGACCACGCACCCGCTCGGCCTGCGCGGCGGCGGCGAAGGCGGGACCACGCCGGCGCTCGGCGCGGTGGCGAACGCCATCGCCGATGCGCTCGCGCCGCTCGGCGTCGAGCACGTCGAGCTGCCGGCGACGCCCGAGCGCGTCTGGCGCGCAATCCGCGAAGCGGCTCTGCCGCGCACTTCCTAGGGCCAAGTCGGTACACTAAGCCGGTGCCGCGCCTGCAGCTCGTCATCGGCAACAAGAACTACTCGTCGTGGTCGATGCGGCCGTGGGTGCTCGCGCGCCAGGCGCAGATTCCCTTCGAGGAAGTCCAGCTCAAGTTCGACAGGGACGTGCGCGTCATCGGCATCGAAAAATACTCGCGCGCCGGCAAGGTGCCGGTGCTGCTGATCGACGGCGAGGCCGTGTGGGATACGCTCGCGATCGCCGAGACGCTCGCCGAGCTCTTTCCGGAGAAGCAGCTCTGGCCGGCCGACGCGCGCGCGCGGCGGCTGGCGCGCTCGGTCTGCGCCGAGATGCATTCCGGTTTCCAGGCGCTGCGCGACAAGATGCCGATGAACATCAAGGGCAGCCATCCCGGCAAGGGCCTGACGGCCGAATCGCAAAAGGACATCGATCGCGTGCTCGGGATCTGGTCCGAATGCCTGGCAGCGGGTGGTCCGATGCTGTTCGGTGCTTTCAGCATCGCCGATGCGTTTTTCGCCCCGGTCGTGATGCGCTTTCGGACCTACGGCGTCGAGCTGCCGCGCGTGGCGAAGGACTATTGCGCCGCGGTGGAAGCGCTCCCCGCGGTGCGCGAGTGGATCGAGGCGGCTCGTAAGGAGAAGAAGTTCGTGGCCGCCGACGAGCCCTACACGAAGTAGTGAAGACCTACATTGTTGGCGGAGCGGTGCGCGACGAGCTGCTCGGCCTGCCGGTCAAGGATCGCGACTGGGTCGTGGTCGGCGCGACGCCGGAGGAGATGGCCGCCCGGGGCTTCAAGCCGGTCGGCAAGGACTTCCCGGTTTTTCTCCATCCCGCGACCCACGAAGAGTATGCGCTCGCAAGGACGGAAAGAAAAAGCGGCCGCGGCTACAAGGGCTTCAACGTGCACGCCGCGCCCGACGTCACGCTGGAAGACGATCTTCGCCGCCGCGACCTGACCATCAATGCCATCGCCAAGTCCGAGGACGGCAGGCTGATCGATCCGTTCGGCGGTCGCGAGGACCTGAAGCAGGGCGTGCTGCGGCACGTGAGCGATGCCTTCGCCGAAGATCCGGTGCGCATCCTGCGCGTCGCCCGCTTCGCGGCACGCTTCGCTTTCGAGATCGCACCGGAGACGATGCAGCTCATGCGACACATGGTTTCCTCGGGAGAGACCGACTACCTCGTTCCCGAGCGGGTGTGGCAGGAATTCGCCAAGGGCCTCATGGAAGAGCAGCCGCAGCGCATGTTCGAGGTGCTCGAAGCCTGCGGCCTGCGCGAGCGCCTGCTGCCGGAGCTCGAGACGCAGCCCGAGGTGCTGTCGGGAGCGCTCGCGGTGCGCTTCGCGCTGCTCTGCTGGGCGCTCGCCGAGGACGAGGTGGAGACGCTTTGCCGCCGCCTGCGCGTGCCGAACGAGCCGCGCGAGCTCGCTTTGCTGGCGAGCCGCACCCGCGCACGCCTCGAGTCGGTGAACACCGCCGACGCCGCGGCGCTGCTCGAGCTGCTCAAGCAGGCCGATGCTTTCCGGCGTCCCGAGCGCTTCGCCGAGCTGCTGCAGGTCGCGCGGCTCGCCGCGCACGGCACCGACTTCAGGCGCGCGGAGCGAGCTCACGCCGCCGCCTCGGCGGTGGACGCCGGCGCGGTCGCGGCCGGCGGCGGCGACATCGGCAAGCGGGTCGACGAGGCCCGCCTGCAGGCGATCAAATCACTTTCGTGATTGCCCAGACCAGCAGCGATAGGACCACGGTGCTTGCGATCGGGATGTAGTACATTCGCCCGCGCACCGGCACGACGAAGTCGCCCGGCACGCGCCAGCGCAGCCGCTGCGAAATCAGCGAGAGCAGGACGACCAGCACGACCACCGTCACGAGCCACTTAACCATGACTGTCTTATATACCCCATGATCGATTTGTATACCTGGAGCACCCCCAACGGCAGGAAAGTTTCGATCATGCTCGAGGAGTGCGCGCTGCCCTACCGCGTGCACAAGATCAACATCGGCAGCAACGCCGAGCAGTTCACCCCCGAGTACCTGAAGATCAACCCCAACGGCAAGATCCCGTCGATCGTCGACCCCGACGGGCCGGGCGGCAAGCCGATCGCGATGATGGAATCGGGCGCGATCCTGATCTACCTCGCAGACAAGACCAAGCGATTCATGAATGAAAAGAACAAATACCGGGTTCTGCAATGGCTCATGTTCCAGATGGGGGGCGTGGGGCCGATGTTCGGCCAGGCGCACCACTTCATGCGCGCGAAGAAGGACGAGATTCCCTACGGCAGCGAGCGCTACGGCAACGAGGCGAAGCGCTTGTACGGGGTTATGGACAAACACCTCTTCTCTCACACGTATTTCGCTGACGAGTATTCAATTGCCGACATGGCGATCTATCCCTGGGTCGCGCGCCACGAATGGCATCGCGTCGAGCTCGCGGCGTTTCCGAACGTGAAGCGCTGGTACGAGCAGGTCGGCGCCCGCCCGGCGGTGGTGAAGGGCATGGCGGTGCCGCAGGTCTAGCTACCTGCGGGCGTGCTTCTCGAGGAAGGCGAGGATCTCGTCGAGCCGCAGCTGCGGCTCGCCCGGCACGGGCTTCGAGCCGACGACGCGGTTCATCCAGTCCATGTTTTCCTGCATGCGCGCGACTACGGTGCGCCATTCGGCGGCGCTGTGGCGCTTCGGGTCGGGCAGCACATGGCACTGGCTGCAGGCGAGTCGGAAGGCTTCGCCGGCGGGCGCGTTGACGTCGGGGTAGCGTGCCGGGTCGAGCGGCCTCTGCGCATGCTTGCGCAGGTAGGCGACGATCGTCGCCGTTTCCTCGGCGCTCGGCGCCTTGACGCCCGCCATCATCTCGCTCATCAGCTCGCCGAGGTTGCCGCGGCCCTGCATGCGCTTCACCATGCGCATGACCACCGGCCGCCACTTTGCCGCGTGGTGCATCGCCGGGTTGGCGAGGTTGTGGCATTGCACGCAGTAGCCGATCACCAGGCGCGCGCCGCGGGATTCGGGTTCGGGCAGCTGCGCTGCCTCGAAGGTCGGCGGCAGGATGCGCTCGAGCAGCGGCCCGTGCGGGCTCTCCGTCCAGCGCTTGCGCGCGTCGGCGATCTCGTCTGCATTTGATGCCGTTACAAGAAAAATAAGAACCAGGGCGCTATAGCGCATGAGAACGATCGCCGCGCGAGAAGCCGAGCAGGGGGGCGCTGAGACCGCGGCCGACGGCCAGCGCCTTGAAGAGCTCGCCCATCTCGGCCGGGGAAAGCAGTTTCTGCGCCTGCGCCGCGATCGGCGCGTAGACGAGCGCGTTCTCGACGTTCGCTTGCGCCAGCACTTCGGTGATGCCGCAGTTGACGAGGAATTGCGCCTGCGTCGCGTAGCCGAGCACCTCCGCCCCGGCAGCGCGCGCTGCCGCAGCGAGGGCGCTGAAGTCGACATGCGCGGTGATGTCCTCCTCGCCCGGGCGGGCGAAGGGATCGGCGTGCGCCTGGTGGCGGTAGTGGCACATCAGCGTGCCGCTCGAGCGCTGCGGATGGTAGTACTCGCCATGCGGGAAGCCGTAGTCGATGACGAGGATCAGGCCATACTCGAGCCGCTCGCAAAGGGTGTGCATCCAGGCGCGCGCGGCGAGGCCGATCTCGCTCTCGTACGGAACTGGTACGCTGATCTTGTTCGCCTCCTCCCGCAGCCCTCCGGTCGCTGGACGTTCTGTCCACTGAAAGGATTGGTTCTTGAAGGAAACGCCGCGTTCCATCACACCCTCGGCGCGCCAGGCGACGAGATGCACCGGCATGGCATCGGCGACTTCGTTGGCGAGCACGATCCCGCGCCAACGGTCCGGCAGGCGATCGAGATGCTTTGCTTTCTTCCCCAGCTTCTGCGCTTGAAGGGACCGCAGGGCCGCGCTCGTTTCGAGGATGAAGTACTCGCGTCCCGCAGCCAGCGTCTCGGCGAGCGCGCCGCTGCCCGCACCCAGCTCGAGGATCGGCAGGTCCGGAAACTGCGCGAGCTGGCGCGCGAGCGTGCGCGCGAAGAGCGTTCCCAGCTCGGGCGCGGTGACGAAATCTCCCGCCGCGCCGGGCTCGCCGGCGCCGCTCGCGTAGTAGCCGCCGCCGGCGTGCAGCGCGAGCTCCATGTAGCGGGCGAAGGAGATCCACCCGCCCTGGTCGGCGATTTCGCGGACGATTCGCTCGCGCGGCAGCACGCGGGGAATTTAACCTAGAATCCAGCGGCTCGAATGACCGCGGATCTGCACGGAAAAACCGCACTCGTCACCGGCGGCGCGCGCCGCGTCGGCGCGGCGATCGCGCGCCGGCTGCACGCCGCGGGCGCCAACGTGCTGATCCACTACCGCGACTCGGACGCCGACGCCGACCAGCTGGTCGCGGAGCTGAACGGCGTGCGACCGAAGAGCGCGGGCAAGGCGAAGGCGGAGCTCCTGGCGCCGATCGCGCCGCGCGCGCTGGTGGGCGCGGCGCTCGAGACCTTCGGCCGGCTCGACCTCCTCGTGAACAACGCCTCGGCTTTCTTCCCGGTCGCGGTCGGCGCGATCGAGGCCTCGCACTGGGAGGAGCTGATCGGGTCGAACGTGCGCGCACCGCTCTTCATCGCCCAGGAGGCGGCGGCCGAGCTGGCGAAGAACGAGGGCGCGATCGTCAACATCGTCGATATCCACGCCGAGCGGCCGCTGAAGGGCTATCCGCTGTACAGCATCGCCAAGGCGGGCCTCGCGGCGCTGACGCGTTCGCTGGCGATCGAGCTCGCGCCGCGGGTGCGCGTCAACGGCGTCGCGCCGGGGGCGATCGCCTGGCCGGAGGACGGCCAGTTCGAGCCGGCGGAGCGCGAGCGCATCGTCAGGACTACGCCGCTCGCGCGCACCGGCACGCCGGAGGACATCGCCCAGGCGGTACACTTCCTCGCCTGCGCACCCTACGTCACCGGCCAGATCCTGGCGGTGGACGGCGGGCGCTCGATCTTCCTATGAACGTTGTTTTCGCAAAGCCGAAGGAAGTCTACGAAGCCGGCAAGCTCGCGAAGCGCATTCGCCGCCAGGTCGGCGAAGCGATCGCCGACTTCGCCATGATCGAGGAGGGCGACAAGGTCATGGTCTGCCTCTCCGGCGGCAAGGACAGCCACGCGTTGCTCGATGTTCTTGTGGGGTTGCAAGAAAAATCCCCCGTGAAATTCGAGTTGATTGCGGTGAACCTCGACCAGAAGCAGCCCGGCTTCCCGGCGCACGTGCTGCCCGACTATCTCTCCAGCCGAGGCGTCCCCTTTCGCATCGTCGAGCAGGACACCTACTCGGTGGTGAAGCGCGTGATTCCCGAAGGGCAGACGATGTGCTCGCTCTGCTCGCGGCTGCGGCGCGGCGCGCTCTACCGCGTCGCGGGCGAGCTCGGCGCGACCAAGATCGCCCTTGGCCACCATCGCGACGATATCCTCGCGACCTTCTTCCTCAACCTCTTCCACGGCGGCAAGCTGAAGGCGATGCCGCCCAAGCTCGTCTCCGACGATGGCCGGCACGTCGTGATTCGGCCGCTGGCGTACGTCTGCGAACAGGATTTGCTCGAATTTGCAAAGATAAAATCCTTTCCGATCATCCCGTGTACCTTGTGCGGCTCACAGGAGAACCTGGAGAGGAAGAAGATCGGCGAGATGCTGGCCGAGTGGCAGCGCCGTCACCCGGGACGCGTGGAATCGATCGTCCGCGCCCTGGGCGACGTGAGCGCCTCGCACCTCCTCGACCGCAAGCTGTTCGATTTCCGGAGCCTGCAATGAGGGCGCTGCTCATCGCCATGCTGCCCTGCCTGACCGGCATCGCCGCCGCCGCGGACCTCGCTCCCGACCCGGCGCAGGTGCGCGAGCCCGTGGTGCAGGTCTACGGTGCGCGTACCAAGGGAGCCAAGGGACTCTTTGGCGTGCATACGTGGGTGGCGGTAAAGCCGACCGACGCACGTGAATGGACGGTCTACGAGGTGATTGGCTGGCGCCTGCGCTACTCCGATTCGGCGCTGGTGGTGCGCAACCGCGACCCGGATGCCCAGTGGTTCGGTTCCGAACCGGAGCTCTACGCCGACAAGCGCGGCGCTGGAGTGGACGATCTGATTCGCCGCATCGACCAGGCGGCGAAGAGCTACCCTTACGCCGGCGAGTACACCCTCTGGCCGGGACCGAACTCCAACACCTTCACCGCCTGGATCGGCCGCGCCGTGCCGGAAATCGGCATCGACCTGCCGGCGACCGCGATCGGCAAGGACTTCATCGGCAGCTCGATCTTCTCGCGCGCGCCGAGCGGCCGCGGCGTGCAGGTCTCGCTCGGCGGGCTGCTCGGCCTCTCGGCGAGCGGCGTCGAAGGTCTCGAGCTCAACATCCTCAGCCTCAACTTCGGCATCAGCGGCTCGGGCATCAAGCTGCCGCTCATCGGCCGCATCGGCAGCCCGAGCTTCCCTTCCGCGGTCGCCCAGCCGGCCGTGCCGGCCGCCAACTAGAAGCTCGGCCGCGACAGCGTCATGGTGTCGCCGCTGCGGCGCATCTCGACATGCCGCAGGAAGCTCATGCCGATGAGCACGACCGGATGCTGCTCGGGGCCGCCTTCGGTCACGCCGCCGGGCACGTTGAGGAGCACGATGTTGCCGACCTGGACGCGGGCGAAGGTCACCGCATAGAAGGCCATCCTGCCGGCCGGTGTCTGCGACAGGCTGCGCTGCCCCTGGCGCGGATCGATCCCCATCTGCAGCGCCTGGTTCCAGTTGACGAGAATGCCGCTTGCGCCGGTGTCGATCACCGCCGGCACGGCCACGTTGTTGATGACCGCGGTGACGAGGAAGTGGCCGCGCGGGTCGGCGCGCAACACCGTCGCCGCGACCGTCGACTGGCCGAGACCGAGCTGGATCGCGCGGCCGTCCACTTCCAGCACCACCGCGCCGCTCCTGATCTCGATCACCTTCACGCCCTCCGGCGAAGCTTCGTTGGGGCGCAGGGTGCGCAGGACCTTGCCGTCGACGATGAGCTGCACCTGCGCCGGCGAGATGCTGGTGACGAAGACGTCAGTCGCCGCCGCGTCGGCGGCGGCCGCAGTCGCGCCCAAGGCGAGCGCGAGCGTCAGGAGGTTTTGACGTAGCTCACTTCGAGGCATACGTTGACCAGCGCCTGGCGCTTTTCCTCTTTCACCACCTTCAGCGCCCGCTCGAGCGCGGGCATGAGCGCCTTCGGCTCGCTCACGCGCTCGCCGTGGCCGCCGGAAGCCTGGATGACGTGCTCGAAGCGCGGCGAGGGCTCGAGCGTGGCGAACGGCGGTTCCTTCATCGCTGAAGCATGTCCCTTCGGATAGGTCGAGAGCGTCGAGCGATGCACCGCCGCCCAGCGCGCGTTGTTGGCGATGATGAACAACGCCGGCAGGCGCATCGCTTCCGACACGTAATGCGCGGCGGTCGGGTTGCCGAACATGTAGGCGCCGTCGCCCACCGCGCAGATCACCGTCTTGTCGGGCGAGGCGAGCTTGGCGCCGAGCGCCGCGCCCATGCCCCAGCCGAGGCCGCCGGCCGAGGGATTGCCGAAATAGCGGCCGGGCTCCTTGATCACCATCTCCTCGAGCACCGTCGGGTACTCGTTGACGAGGATGGTATTGCCATCCAACAGCTGGTTCATGCAGGCCGAGAGCCACTTGCCCGTGATGCTCGCGGGCATGGGGGTGACCCCGCTGCGAGCCTTTTCCCTGATTGTCTTTGAGAGGTCCGAAACGGTCTTGCGCCGCTCCTCGATGTGCTTCGGCGACACCGCCTGCTTCTGCGCGCTGCGCCAGAGCGCCTGCAGCGTGGGCGCGACCGCCCCGGTCAGCGCGAGATCGGTGCGGAAGCCGCGCAAGGGATAGCGCGCGAACAACGGGTCGGGGCCGACGTGGATGACCTTCGCGTCGGGCCTGGGCTGACCTTCCTTCGGGATCCAGGGCACGTCGCAGTCGACCACCAGCACCACGTCCGCGGCTTTCAGAAGCGAGTGCGGGTCCCAGCCGCAGTGCATCGGGTGCTCGGTCGACAGCGCCAGGTAGCGTGGCCGGTAGTGGATCACCGGGACCGCGAGCGCCTGCGCGAGCTGCTCGATCGCCCGCGAAGTCTCGGCGTTGCGGCCGCCGTTCGCGGTGATCAGCAGCGGGCTGTGCGCGTTGCCGAGCAGCTTCGCCGCTTCCTCCAGGGCTTCGGGGTCCGCCGCCGGGGCGGTGGCGGGAACGATCGTCGGCTTGCTTGAGTATTTCTGATTTGAATAATCAGAAGCCAGAACTTCGCGGGGCAGCGTCACGTACACCGGCCCCTGCGGCTCGCTCT
>Ga0075351_1000007_pt1 | contig 22059 bp, 22 predicted proteins | sample Sandmound_ThreeS_3_FD_120091 | JGI IMG/M metagenome (GOLD analysis project Ga0075351, IMG submission 120091) | Natural and restored wetland microbial communities from the San Francisco Bay, California, USA, that impact long-term carbon... | ecosystem: Environmental > Terrestrial > Soil >... | reverse complement strand
TCAGTCTCGGAAAAGGGCGCTTCGGCGCCCTTTTTCTTTATAATCCGCCCCTTCCCGCAGTTGCCCCTCAGGCACGGCCAAGTAGCTCAGTTGGTAGAGCAGCGGACTGAAAATCCGTGTGTCGCTGGTTCGATTCCGGCCTTGGCCACCACTTCCCGAGGGTCGAACGAGAGTTAGTCTCTATAATCACGGCCTTAGCGCCGCATGTCGCTCATTACTCTCGGCTTGAATCACCATACCGCGCCGCTGGCGGTGCGCGAACGCGTGGTGTTCCACGTCGAGCGCCTGCGCGACGCGCTCACCGAGATCAAGGGCGCGCACGCCGGCGAGGCGGCGATCCTCTCCACCTGCAACCGCACCGAGCTCTACGTCGCCGGCGAGCGGCAGGCGGACCTCGGCGAGTGGCTGGCGCGCTACCACCGCCTGGAGCCGGCCGAGCTGCAGCCCTATCTGTACACGCTGCCGCACGAGCAGGCGGTGCGCCACGCATTCCGCGTCGCCTCGGGACTCGACTCGATGGTGCTCGGCGAGCCGCAGATCCTCGGGCAGATGAAGGACGCGGCGCGCGCCGCCGAGTCCGCCGGCACGCTCGGCACCGTGCTGCACAAGCTTTTCCAGCGCTCCTTCGCGGTGGCGAAGGAGGTGCGCACCAACACCGGCGTGGGCGTGGCGAGCGTCTCGATGGCGGCCGCGGCGGTCAAGCTCGCGGCGCGCATCTTTCCGAGCCTGAAAGATCAGAGCGTGCTGCTGATCGGCGCGGGCGAGATGATCGACCTGTGCGCGACGCACTTCGCCGCGCAGGCGCCGGCGCGCATGACCGTCGCCAACCGGACGACGGAGCGCGCAGAGCGGCTGGCCGCGCGCTTCAACGGCCGGGCGATCGAGCTGCGCTCGTTGCCCGAGCAGCTGCACGAGTACGACATCGTCATCTCCTGCACCGCGTCGTCGCTGCCGATCCTCGGCAAGGGCCTGGTCGAGCGCGCGGTGCGCGCGCGGCGCCACCGGCCGATCTTCATGGTGGACCTCGCGGTACCCCGCGACATCGAGCAGGAAGTCGCGGAGCTCGACGACGTCTTCCTCTACACGATCGACGATCTGGGCACGATCGTCTCCGAGAACCTCGACGCGCGCCGCTCGGCGGTGCAGCAGGCCGAGGCGATCATCGACACCCAGGTCGGCCAGTTCATGCACTGGATGCAGGTGCGCGAGACCGTACCGCTCATCCGCCAGCTGCGCGACCAGGCCGAGGAGATGCGCCGCGAGGAGCTCGATCGCGCCTTGAAGGCGCTGGCGCGCGGCGAGGACGCCGCGGCGGTGCTCGACTCGCTCTCGCAGGGCCTCACCAACAAGCTGCTGCACGCACCGACGCAGGCGCTGAAGAAGACCAAGTGAAGGCGACGCTGCGCAGCAAGCTCGACAGCCTGGTCGGGCGCCTCGAGCAGCTGAACCAGCTGCTCGCGGCCGAGAACGCGACCAAGGATCTGGCGAAATTCCGGGAGTTCTCCCGCGAGCACTCCGAGGTGTCCGGGATCGTCGCGCTTTACCAGCAGTACCGGCAGGCCGAGGGTGATGGCGAAGCGGCACGCGAGCTCGAGCTCGCCGATGATCTGAAGGCCGCCCGCGCCAGCATGGAGCGACTCGAAGCGGAGCTGCAGAAGGCGCTGCTGCCCAAGGACCCGAACGACGACCGCAACATCTTCCTCGAGGTGCGCGCCGGCACCGGCGGCGACGAATCGGGCCTCTTCGCCGGCGACCTGTTCCGCATGTATTCGCGCTACGCTGAGCGCCAGGGCTGGCAGGTCGAGATCATCTCCGAGAGCCCTTCCGAGCTCGGCGGCTACAAGGAAGTCATCGCCCGCATCGTCGGCCAGGGCGCCTACTCGAGGCTGAAGTTCGAGTCGGGCGGCCACCGCGTGCAGCGCGTGCCCGAGACCGAGGCGCAAGGGCGCATCCACACCTCGGCGTGCACCGTCGCCGTCCTGCCGGAAGCCGACAAGATCGACGAAGTGGTCCTGAATCCGGCCGAGCTGCGTATCGATACCTTCCGCGCCTCGGGCGCCGGCGGCCAGCACGTCAACAAGACCGATTCTGCGATCCGCGTCACGCACCTTCCCACCGGCATCGTCGTCGAGTGCCAGGACTCGCGCTCGCAGCACAAGAACCGCGAGAAGGCGCTGGGCGTGCTGGCGGCGCGCATCCGCGACAAACAGATGAGCGAACAGCAGGCGAAGACCGCCTCGACGCGCAAGCTGCTCATCGGCTCGGGCGACCGCTCGCAGCGCATCCGCACCTACAACTTTCCGCAGGGGCGGGTGACCGACCACCGCATCAACCTCACGCTCTACAAGATCGAGCGCATCATGGACGGCGAGCTCGACGAGCTGATCAGCGCGCTCACCACCGAGCACCAGACCGAGCAGCTCACCGCGCTTGCCGAGGAAGCGGCTTGAAAGTCGCGGAAGCGCTGAAAACCAGCGGGATCGACGCGCGCGAGGCCCGGCTGCTGCTCGCGGCGGCGACAGGATTCTCGGAAGCGAGCGTCCTCGCTTTCCAGGAAAAGACCGTCCCCTCCGAAGCGAAGGAGCGCTTTCTCGATTTCGTGGAGCGCAGAAGCAGAGGCGAGCCGGTCGCCTACATCCTCGGCCGCAAGGAGTTCTACAGCCTGGAGCTCGCGGTGACGCCGGCGGTGCTGATTCCGCGCCCCGAGACCGAGCTGCTGGTCGACCTCGTCCTGGCGCGCCAGCCCGCTTCGGTGCTCGACGTCGGCACCGGCTCGGGCGCCATCGCCCTGGCACTGAAACGCCACCTGCCCGGAGCGCGGGTCGTCGCGAGCGATGCGAGCGCCGCGGCGCTGCAGGTCGCGCGGCGCAATGCGACGCGCTTCAACCTGGACATCGAGCTGCGGCACGGCCGCTGGTTCGAGGCCGTCGCGGGCGAGCGCTTCGAGGCGATTGTCTCCAACCCGCCCTATGTCGAGCTCGGCGATCCGCACCTGGCGCAATTGCCGTTCGAGCCCAGGTTCGCGCTGGAGGCGGGCGCAGACGGGCTCGACGCGCTGCGCGTGCTCGCGCGGGAAGCGCCGGCGCACCTCCTGCCGGGCGGCTGGCTGCTCGTCGAGCACGGCATGGGCCAGCAGGACGCGGTGCGGGCGCTGCTCGAGGGGGCGGGGCTTGAAACCGCGTCGGGCTGGCCCGATCTGGCGGGCATACCCCGCGTCGCGGGGGGAAGGGTAAAATCGCCCCATGGACACTAGACAACGCATCAAGGAGCAGGTCGAGGGTCACCCCGTCGTGCTCTACATGAAAGGCACGCCGCAATTTCCCCAATGCGGCTTCTCCGCGCTCGCCTGCCAGGTGTTGAACGCCTGCGGCGTGCGGCAATTCCACAGCGTCAACGTGCTCGCCGACGCCGAGATCCGTCAGGGCATCAAGGAGTACGCCAACTGGCCGACCATCCCGCAGCTCTACATCAACGGCGAGTTCGTCGGCGGCTCGGACATCGTGAAAGAGATGTACGAGTCCGGGGAGCTGCAGAAGCTTCTGGAAGTAGCCAAGAAGCCGGCCTGACTACAAGGCGTGAAGCAGGTCTAGCGTCCGTCGCACCTGCGCGAGATACCCTGCGCCGAAGATGTTCAGGTGGTTGAGCAGGTGGTAGAGGTTGTAGAAGTGCTTTCTCGTCTCGTACCCGTCCGGTAGCGGAAAAGCTTCGTTGTAGGCTTCGTAGAAGCGCGCCGGAAATCCGCCGAACAGCTCCGTCATCGCGAGCTCTGCCTCGCGATCTCCGTAGTACACCGCCGGGTCGAAGATCACCGGCCCTTCCTCGACGAAGCCCGCGTTGCCCCTCCACAGGTCGCCGTGGAGGAGGGACGGCGAGGGTTTGTGGTTCTCGAGAAAATTCTCTTTTGGAAATGGAATTGAAAAGCCGTTCTTGCGCGCCAGTTCCAGCTGCGGCCGGATGCGGCATTCGTGGAAGAACGTCGCCCAGTCATCGCGCCAGCTGTTGATCTGCGGCGCCGCGCCGATGAAGTTGTCGCGGTGCCAGCCGAAGCGCGGCCCGGTCTGGCGATGCAGGGTTGCCAGCATGCGCGCGAGCCCTGCCCAATCGCCGTCGCGCTTGAGGTCGAGCTGCTCGAGGAGGATGAAATCCGGACCGCGATCGAGGATCCTTGGAACGCGCACGACGGCGCCGAGAGCTTGCAGGCCGTCCGCTTCGGCCTCGGCGGACGGGCCGCGCTTGAGAAAGCCCTTATCCAGAGGCCAGGCGGCTGTTGGCGAGGTTGAGCCGCTCGACCAGGATGCCGAGGAAGGCGCGGTCGAACTTGGCGCGGCAGGCGACCGTGGCCTGATCGAGGTCGGCGACGCGCACCCGCACGATGCGCGAATCCTTGGCGGCGGTGACCGTCGCGCCGCGCTCGTGGTTCTGCACCGACAGGTAGGCCATTTCGCCGAAGCATTCGCCGGGGCCGAGCACGCTGAGCAGCTTCTTGTTCTTGGTGACGCGCATCTCGCCGTCGATGACGATGCAGAAGAAGTCGCCGCCTTCGCCCTCGCGCACCACCACGTTGCCGCCCGCCACGCGCTCCCAGAGGCCGAGCCGGATCACCTCCCAGAGCTCGGGATCGGCGAACTTGGCGAAGAAGCGCATGCCGCGCAGCGCCGTGAACTTGTCCGCGTCGCTGAATTCCTGCACGGCGGCACCGAGCCCGGCGCGCCGCGCCTCGATCAGGTCCTGTCCGAACTCGTCGCCGCTCTGATAGCGCTTCGCCGCCTCCTTGTGCATCGCGCGGCGCACGATGCGGTCGAGCGACGCCGGCACCGCCGGCCGTGCGGCGGAGGGCGGCGCCGGGTCGTACTGGGTGATCTGGTAGATCATGCTGAACTTGTTGGTGCCATGGAACGGCAGCTTGCCGGTGAGCATCTGGTACATCACCACGCCGAGCGAGTAGAGGTCGGTGCGGTGGTCGACCAGCTCCTCGCGGATCTGCTCGGGCGACATGTAGGCCGGAGAGCCGACGCCGGTGATCTGCGTCGTCTCGGCGCCGCGGTTGAGCGCGAGGCCGAAGTCGCCGATGCGCACGTCGGTCGGCTGGGCCGCGTAGAGGATGTTGCCGGGCTTGATGTCGCGGTGGATGACGCCCTGCATGTGAGCGAAGGCGAGCGCGCGCGTGCACTTGAAGATGATCTCGACCGCCTGTTCCACCGGCAGCAGGTTCTCCGGCGCGCAGAAGCGCTCCATCGTGCCGCCCGGGATGTACTCCATGACGATGTAGCCCGAGTCCTCGCCGATGCCGGCGTCGAAGATCTGCGCGATGTGCGGATGGGACAGCTTGCCGGCGAGCGACGCCTCGGTGAAGAACAGCTTCCTGAACAGGCGCCCGCGCGTCGGGTCGCGCAGCGCCTCGGGGAAGATGCGTTTCACCGCGACCTCGCGGTTGCGGAACGGGTCCTGGCAGAGGAAGACCTCGGAAGTCGCGCCCTCGCCGAGCTTGCGGACGACGGGATAGTTGGCGACCGTCTCCACCTGCGTTGGGCCCGTTATTGCGCCAGGCGCTTGCGCGCGCGAGCGATTGCCTGCCGCACCGCCGCCGGCGCGGTGCCGCCGGGATGATTGCGCGAATCGAGCGAGCCCTGGGCCGAAAGCACGCGCCTGACGTCGGGTCCGATTTCCCTGCTGAAGGTCTTCAGCTTTGCCAGCGGCAGCGCCGCCAGGTCCACGCCCCGCCGCTCGGCCTCGCGCACCGCGCGCGCCACCGCTTCGTGCGCGTCGCGGAACGCGACTCCCTTGCGCACCAGGTAGTCGGCGAGATCGGTCGCGGTGGCATGGCCCTCGAGTGCCGCGGCGCGCATCGCCGCCGGCACCGGCTGCAGCCCGCTCAGCAGCCCGCTCATCACCGCGACGCAGGCTTTCACCGTGTCGACGGCGTCGAACAACGGCTCCTTGTCTTCCTGGTTGTCCTTGTTGTAGGCGAGCGGCTGCGCCTTCATCAGGGTGAGCAGCGCCACCAGGCTGCCGAACACCCGGCCCGCCTTGCCCCGCACCAGCTCGGGCACGTCGGGATTCCTCTTCTGCGGCATGATCGACGAGCCGGTGCAGTAGGCATCGGGCAGCCGCACGAAGCCGAAGCGCGGGCTCGCCCACAGCACGAGCTCCTCCGACAGGCGCGAGAGGTGCATCATGATGAGCGAGGCCGCGGCGCAGAATTCGATCGCGAAATCCCGGTCGGACACCGCATCGAGCGAGTTCTCGCACAAGCCTTCGAAGCCGAGTTCCCGCGCCACGCGCTCGCGGTCGATCGGGAAGCTCGTTCCCGCCAGGGCGGCAGCGCCCAGCGGCAACTGGTTTGTTCTCTTTCTAATTTGAGGAAGTCTTTCCCGATCGCGCTCGAACATCTCGAAGTAGGCGAGCAGGTGATGGCCGAAGGTGACCGGCTGCGCGACCTGCAGGTGCGTGAAGCCCGGCATGAGCAGCGCTGCGTGGCGCGACGCCTGCGCGAGCAGCGTCCGCTGCAGCGCCACCATCAGCTTCGCCAGCGCGTCGATCTCGGCGCGCAGCCACAGCCGCAGGTCGGTTGCGACCTGGTCGTTGCGCGAGCGCGCGGTGTGCAGCCGCTTGCCGGCGTCGCCGACGAGCGCCGTCAGCCGCTTTTCGATGTTGAGGTGGACGTCTTCGGCGTCGACCGACCAGGCGAATTTGCCGGCGGCGATCTCCTTGGCGATCGTCGCCAGGCCGCGCTGGATCGCCGCCAGGTCGCGCCGCGGCAGGATGCCGCGCGCAGCGAGCATCCGCGCGTGCGCGAGCGACGCCGCGATGTCATGCTTCGCCAGCCGCTGATCGAACGATACGGAAGCCGTGAAGCGCTTGACCTGCTCGTCAACGGGCTGCGCGAAGCGGCCGGACCAGGGTTGCGCCTTCTTCGGCATAATATTCAGAATGCGGCTCAAGACCGCCCTCTAAGTATGCCGAGTATAAGGCAAAACGCCCACTCAGACCTGTTGCCGGATTTCCGCAACCTGGGCGTCATCGCGCGCGTGCTGGTGGCGGTAAACGCGGTGGCGCTGGTCGCCGCGGCGTACGCTGCGACGAGCGTGCGCGGCGCGCTCGAGCGTTTCATCGAGAACGCGGCATTTCTCGAGCCGCTGCTCTGCATCGAAGTGGCGGTGCTGTTCGCGCTCTCGCGCCAGCTCGGCCGCCTGACCTACCGCGGCGGTTACGCCGCGGTGGTTCTGCTCGCGGCGGCGCTCGCCGTGATCTACCAGATGGCCGTTTCCAGCTCCGAGCAGACGCCGGGCGCCCTGCTGCGCGGAGCTTTTTTCGCGGCGCTCCTCGCCGCCGTGCTGCTCGGCTACTTCCGGCTGCAAGTGAAGGCCTTCTCGCCGGCGCTCGCCGAGGCGCGCCTGCAGGCGCTGCAATCGCGCATCCGGCCGCACTTCCTGTTCAACAGCATCAACGCCGTGCTGGCGCTCATCCGCCGCGATCCGAAGCGCGCCGAGCGCACGCTCGAGGATCTCGCCGATCTCTTTCGCAGCCTGGTGTCGGACGCGCGCCACTTCGTGCGCCTGTCCGACGAGATCGCGCTCCTCGAGCGCTATGCGGAGATCGAGCAGCTGCGCCTCGGCGAGCGGCTGCGCATCACCTGGGAGCTCGACGCGGCGCCTTCCGACGCGCTGCTGCCGCCGCTGGTGCTGCAGCCGCTGCTCGAGAACGCCGTCTATCACGGCGTCGAGCCCGCGACCGAGGCGGGCGACGTGCTGGTGCGCATCGAGCGGCGCGGCGATCGCGTCCTCGCCCGCATCGAGAACGCCGTCGTCGCGGGCGAGGCCGAGCGCGCCGGTAATCGCATGGCGCTCGACAACATCCGCGAGCGGCTGGCGCTGTTCTTCGACGCCGAAGCGCGCATGGAGACGCGCATCGAGGCCGGCCGCTACCGCGTCGAGATCGAGATGCCGTATCGGACCGCCGCGCGGGCGGTCGCGCCGTGACCCTGCGCGTGTTCATCGCCGACGACGAGGCGCCGGCGCGCGATCGCCTGAAGGAGTTGTTGCAGGACATCGCCGCCGAAGTGCCTACCGAGGTGGTCGGCGAGGCGCGTCACGGGCTGGAGACGATCGAGCGCGTGCCGGACAGCGGCGCCCAGGTGCTGCTGCTCGACATCGAGATGCCCGGCATGGCAGGGCTGGAGGTCGCGCGCCACCTGGCGGCGCTCGAGACCGGCCCGGCGGTGGTGTTCGTCACCGCGCACGACAAGCACGCGGTCGAGGCGTTCGAGCTGAACGCCCTCGACTACCTGCTCAAACCGGTGCGGGCGCAGCGGCTCGCCGCGGCGCTGAAGAAAGCAGCCGCGGGGCGCGCGCCAGACGGCGAGCAGCTGGCACGCGCGCATGGCGACGCGCGCGAGTATCTCTCGGTCACCGAGCGTCACCGCATCGTCCTCGTGCCGGTGCGCGACATCATCTTCCTGCGCGCCGAGCAGAAGTACGTGACGCTGCGCACGCGCGGCCGCGCGCACCTCATCGAAGAGCCGCTGATCGCGCTCGAGCGCGAGTTCGAGAAGCGCTTCGTGCGCATCCATCGCAACTGCCTGGTGGCGCGCGACGCGATCCGCGGCTTCGAGCGCGCCGCGCCCAGCCATGACGAGCCGCACTGGCTGGTGGTCCTCGACGGCATCGACGAGCGGCTGCCGGTGAGCCGCCGGCAATGGCCGATGCTGCGCGAGCTGGTCGCGGAGAAGGGCCTGAAATGAGCCGCCTGCTCATCGCCACGCGCCGCAGCCGCCTCGCGCTCTGGCAGGCGGAGCACATCAAGGCGCGGCTCGAGCAGCTGCACGCCGGCCTGGCGGTGGATCTGCTGCCGATGTCGACGCGCGGCGACGAGCTGCTCGACCAGCGCCTCGACCAGGCGGGTGGCAAGGGCCTGTTCGTGAAGGAGCTCGAAAACGCCATGCTCGCCGGCCGCGCCGACCTGGCGGTGCATTCGATGAAGGACGTCCCGGCCGACCTGCCGGCCGGGTTCACGCTCGCCGCGATCACCGCCCGCGAGGACCCGCGGGATGCCTTTGTCTCACGGAGCTATTCCTCCCTGGAGGAAATGCCCGAGGGGTCCGTCATCGGCACCTCCAGCCTGCGGCGCTCGACGCAGATCGCGGCGCGCCATCCGACGCTCAGGATCGCGCTGCTGCGCGGCAACGTCGAGACGCGCCTCGCCAAGCTCGATCGCGGCGAGTACGACGCGATCGTGCTCGCGGTCGCGGGCCTGGTGCGCCTCGGCCTCGCGGCGCGCATCCGCTCCCGCCTCGGCGCGGACGAGAGCCTGCCCGCGCCGGGGCAGGGCGCGCTGGGCATCGAATGCCTGCAATCGCGGCGAGAGGTGGTGTCGCTTCTCGAGCCGCTCGCCGACCGCGCGACGACACTCTGCGTGCGCGCCGAGCGCGCAGTCAGCCGCGCCCTCGGCGGCAGTTGTACCTTGCCGCTCGCCGCTTATGCGGAGTCTGCTAATGGAAGAATCCAACTTCGCGCGCTCGTCGCCTCTGCCGATGGCAAGCGCATCGCGCGCGCCGAGGCGGCGGGCGACGACCCGGAATCGCTCGGCGCCGCCGTGGTGGAGGTCCTGCGCGAGCGCGGCGCGACCGAGATCCTGGCCTCGCTTGGACACTAGCTCGCTGCGCGGGCGCGGCATCGTCGTCACCCGGCCGCGCGAGCTCGCCGGCGCGCTGGCCGCGGCGATCGAAAAGGCGGGTGGGCGCGCCATCCTCTTCCCGACGATCGCGATCGAAGACTGTCCGCCCCCGGACGCGCTGCGCAAGCTCGATGCCTACGACCTCGCGGTGTTCGTCAGCCCCACCGCGGTGCAGAAGGCAATGGCGCAGGTTGCGAGGTGGCCGGCGCGGCTGCGGGCCGCGGCGATCGGCGGCGGCTCGAAGCGCGAGCTCGAGCGCCACGGCGTGAGCGGCGTGCTGGCGCCGGGGGAAGGCGCCGACAGCGAAGCGCTGCTCGGTCTGCCGGAGCTCGAGCGGATGCGGGGCAAGCGCGTCGTCGTTTTCCGCGGCGGGGCCGGCCGGCCGCTTCTCGGCGAAGCGCTCGCGGCGCGCGGGGCGACGGTCGAATACGCCGACTGCTATCGGCGCACGCTGGCGAATACCGATCCGGGTCCGCTGCTTGCGCTCTGGCAGGGTGGTGGCGTGGATGCGGTCACCGTTTCCTCATCTGAGGGCCTCGAGAATTTCGTCACGCTGGTCGGTGCGGCGCACCTCGCCGCGACGCCGCTGTTCGTGCCGCACGAACGGGTGGCGGTGCGCGCGCGGCAACTTGGATCGGGCGAAGTCATCGTTGCCGGCGCTTCCGACGACGCGGTGCTGGAGCGGCTGGTAGCATATTTCCATGAGCGAGCCTGAACCTTCCGCGACGCCCGCTACGGCGAGCCGTGCGGAGCCGGAGCGAGCCTCGCGCGTGCCGCGCCTGGCGTTGATCGCGGTGGTGCTCGCTGCGGCGCTGACCGCGCTCTTCTGGATCGACGTGCGCAACCGCATCGGCGGCACCCAGGAGGAGCTCGCCCGGCGGCTGCGCGACATCGAGGCCGATTCGCGCGAGGCGCGCTCGCTCGCGCGCCAGGCGCAGGAGGGGCAGCGCGAGGCGCAGGTGAAGGTTTCGCAGCTGGAAGGCAAGCTGGCCGAGTCGCAGAGCCAGCAGCTGGCGCTGGAGGCGCTCTACCAGGACCTGTCCCGCAACCGCGACGAATGGCAGCTCGCCGAGATCGAGCAGGTCCTGGCGATCGCTTCGCAGCAGCTACAGCTCGCCGGCAACGTGCGCGCCGCGCTGCTCGCGCTGCAGCTCGCCGAGGCGCGCCTCGCGCGCGCCGACCGGCCGCAGTTCGTGCCGGTGCGCCGGGCGCTGGCGCGCGACATCGAGCGCCTGCGGGCGACGCCCGCGGTCGATCTGCCGGCGATGAGCGTGCGCCTCGACTCCCTGATCGCATCGGTCGATTCGCTGCCGCTCGCCTTCGAGGAGCGCACCGAGCGCGCGACGAAGGAGGCGCCGCCGGCGCAAGGCGGCGTGCTCTCGCGCCTCGGCGCCGAGATCTGGAGCGAGCTCAAGCAGCTGGTGGTGATCCGGCGCGTGGAGGGCACCGAGCCGCCGCTCCTGCCGCCGCCGCAGGCCTACTTCGTGCGCGAGAATCTCCGCTTGCGGCTGCTCAACGCGCGGCTGTCGCTGCTCACGCGCGACGAGGCGGGCTACCGCGAGGACCTGCGCGCCTCGCAGGCCTGGATCCAGCGCTACTTCGACGCCCGCTCGCGCCAGGGCGCCGACGCGCTGGCGCAGATCAAGCAGCTTTCCGCGACCTCGATCAGCTTCGAGATGCCGACCATCAGCGACAGCCTCGAGGCGGTGCGCGGCTTCAAGTCGCGGCGCGAACGCAAGCCGGGATGAAATCCCTCTTCTGGCTGCTCGCGGTCTTTGCCGCCGCGGTCGCGCTGGTCGTCCTGGGACGGGTGGAGACGGGCTACGTGCTCTTCATCTATCCGCCCTGGCGGGTCGAGACGTCGTTGCTGTTCTTCGCCGTCGCCCTGCTTGCCCTCTTCGCCTTGCTTTACGTGCTCGCGCGGCTTGCCGGCCATGCGCTCGCATTGCCGGCGACGGTGCGTGCCTACCGCGCGCGGCGCCGCAGCGAGCGCGCCAACGCCGCGCTCGCCGCCGCCTTGCAGGCGTACTACGAAGGCCGCTATGCCCGCGCGGAGAAGGAGGCGGCGATCGCCTTCGAGGACGGCACGGCGCCGGGCGTCGCCGCATTGCTGGCCGCGCGCGCTGCGCATCAGCTGCGCGACTTCGAGCGGCGTGAGAGCTGGTTCGAGCGCGCCGCCGCCGCCGGCGAGGCGGCGCAGACGGCGCACGTGATGAGCCTGGCCGAAATCGCCCTCGACGAGCGCGACTTCATCGGTGCGCGCAATGCGCTGCGCGGCTTGCAGGGCAACGCCCGCCACATCGCCAGCATGCGCCTGCTGCTGCGCGCCGAGCGCGGCGCGGGATCCTGGGAAGAGGTGCTGCGCCTCTCGTCGCAGCTCGCCAAGCGCGATGCGATCGCGCCGGCGCTCGCCGAGGAATACAAGCTGCAGGCGACGATCGAGCTGCTCGCGCGCTCGGCCGATGACGCCGGCGCCTTCGAGCGGCGCTGGCGCGCGATTGCGCCGGCGGATCAGCGCCAGCCGCGCCTTGCCGCCGCCGGCGCGCGCCACGCCAATGCGCTCGGCAACGCGCTGCTCGCGCGCGATATCCTGGAGCAGGCGCTCGCCGAGGAATGGACGCCGCAGCTGGTGCGTCTCTATGGCGAGCTGCCGCGCGGGCTGAACGCCGCGAGCCGCGCCGAGGAGGCGAGGCTGCGCATCGAGCGCGGCGAGCGCTGGCTCGCCGCGCGCAACCGCGACTCCGACCTGCTCGCGGCGCTCGGCCGCCTGTGCGCCGATGCCGAGCTCTGGGGCAAGGCGCGCAACTTCCTGGAAGCGGCGCTCTCCTTCGAAGAAAGCCGTACCGCGCACCTCGATCTTGCGCGGCTTGCCGAGAAGATGGGCGATGCCGCAGGCGCGCAGCGTCACTACCGCCGCGCCGCCGAGCTCGCCTAAGCAAGACAGCAAAAACAGGGACAGACCACGTTTTCCGTCAACCGGGCCGCGACGCGCTCGTTGATCGACCCATGCCTCGGCGTTCTCGTCTCATGTTGCCCGGTGTACCGGTGCACATCGTCCAGCGCGGCAACAACCGGCAAGCATGTTTCTTAGAGCCCGAGGATCGGTCGTTTTATCTCCTCCACCTGACTCGATTGCGGGGCGAGGCGCGGTGTGCGGTCCATGCTTATTGCTTGATGACGAACCACGTGCATCTTCTCGTGACCGCGAAGGATTCAGACGGGTGCGCGAAGCTAATGAAAGGGATCGCTCAGCTTCACACGCAGTACATGAACCGAAAGTACGAGCGGACTGGAAGCCTGTGGGAAGGACGGTACCGGTCTTGCCTTGTGCAAAGCGAAGAATACCTGCTTGCCTGTTATCGCTACATCGAATCAAATCCCGTTCGTGCATGCCTTTGTCGGCATCCTCGCGACTATCCGTGGTCGAGCTACGGCGCCAATGGCGATGGCGCGTTCGATCCGCTAGTGACCATGCACGACGAATACACGCGCATCGCCGGCAACACTGCCGACAGACACGCGACCTATCGCAGACTGTTCGAGTTGAGCGGCGTCGAAGAAAAGACGGCCGAAATCAGGAGGGCGACGAACGGAAATTTCGCCTTGGGCAACATTTCCTTCCGGCAGAGGATCGAAGCCGCCCTCGGGCGACGCGCGACGCCGGCCAGGCCCGGTCGCCCCGTCCGGGTCGAATCCGACGATGAATCGCAGTTAGGCCTGGTCAAGTGATATGTGATCGGAAAAACGTGGTCTGTCCCTGATTTTCCGCTTAAGCCCAGTCACGCGGTTTTAGAAAGTCCCGGTACAGCTTCGCTTCCGGCGAGCCCGGCTCGGGCTGCCAGTCGTAGCGCCAGGTGACGCGCGGCGGCAGCGACATCAGGATCGACTCGGTGCGCCCGCCCGACTGCAGGCCGAAGAGCGTGCCGCGGTCGTAGACGAGGTTGAACTCGACGTAGCGACCGCGCCGGTAGGCCTGGAAGTTTCTCTCGCGCTCGCCGTAGGACAGGTCCTTGCGACGCTCGATGATCGGCACGTAAGCCTCGAGGAAATGGTCGCCCACCGACTTGGTCAGGTCGAACGAGCCATCCTCGGCGAGGTCGTCGAAGAAGATGCCGCCGATGCCGCGCGGCTCGTTGCGGTGCTTGAGGAAGAAGTACTCGTCGCACCACTTCTTGAAGCGCGGGTAGTGACTTCCGCTGGCCTTCTTGCAGGTGGCGTGGAAGTGCCGCGCGTCCTCCTCGAAACCGTAGTAGGGCGTGAGGTCCATGCCGCCGCCGAACCACCACACGGGATTCTCGTCCTTCGTACTGAAAAATCTCACATTGAGGTGAACGGTGGGACAGAAGGGATTGCGCGGATGCAGGACGAGCGAGACGCCCATCGCCTCCCACGGCCGGCCCGCCAGCTGCGGGCGCGACGCGGTCGCGGAAGGGGGAAGGCTCTTGCCCTGAACGTGCGAGAGATTCACGCCGCCGCGTTCGAAGAGGTTGCCCTCCTCGATCACGCGCGTTGTTCCGCCGCCGCCTTCCGGACGCCGCCAGGAATCCGTGACGAAGGACTTGCCGTCCAGCTTCTCCAGCGAGACGACGATCCTCGCCTGCAGTTCGCTGAAGTATTCGAGGACTTTCACTTTCGCTTCAGGGCGCGGTAACCGATGTCCTTGCGGTACTGCATGCCGGCGAAGCGGATCTGGTCGACCGCTTCATAGGCGCGAGTCCGCGCCATCTTTACCGAATCGCCGAGCGCGGTGACGCACAGCACGCGTCCGCCATTGGTGACGATCGCGCTGCCTTCCTTGCGCGTGCCGGCATGGAAGACGCGGCAATCGTCGCTCGGCTTGGGCAAGCCTTCGATGCGATCGCCCTTGCGCGGCTCGTCGGGATAGCCGTGCGCGGCGAGCACCACGCCGAGCGCAGAGCGCCGGTCCCATTCGGCCTTGGCGCGGTCGAGCGTGCCGGCGATGGCGTGCTCGACCAGGCCGAAGAGATCGGACTTGAGGCGGATGAGGATCGGCTGGGTCTCCGGATCGCCGAGCCGGCAATTGAATTCCAGCGTCCTGGGCGTGCCGCCGTCGATCATCAGCCCGGCGTAGAGAAAGCCGACGTAAGGCGTGCCGTCCTTCGCCATGCCCTGGATCGCCGGTGCGATGATCTCGCGCATCACTCGCGCGTGCAGCTTCGGCGTCACGATCGGCGCCGGCGAATACGCCCCCATGCCGCCGGTGTTCGGTCCCTGGTCGCCGTCGCGCAGGCGCTTGTGGTCCTGGCTGGTGGCGAGCGGCAGCACGTTCACGCCGTCGCTCATGACGATGAAGCTCGCCTCCTCGCCCTGGAGGAATTCCTCGATCACCACGCGCTCGCCGGCGGCGCCGAGCTTTTTCTCCCCGAGCATGAGGTCGATCGCCGCATGCGCTTCCTCGCGCGTCGCCGCAACCACCACGCCCTTGCCGGCGGCGAGCCCGTCGGCCTTGATGACGATCGGCGCGCCGTGCTGGTCGACGTACGCTTTCGCTTCGGGCGCGCTGGTGAAGGTCGCGTGGCGCGCGGTCGGAATGCCGTGGCGGCGCATGAACGACTTGGCGAAATCCTTCGAGGATTCGAGCTGCGCCGCGGCGCGGCGCGGGCCGAAGATGCGCAGGCCGGCGTCGGCGAAGGTGTCGACCACGCCGGCGGCGAGCGGCGCCTCCGGCCCGACCACGGTGAGGTAGATCGCTTCCTTTCTGGCGAAGTCGAGGAGCTCCGGGATCGCCGTCAGAGCGATGTTCTCGAGCCCGTTCTCGGTCGCCGTGCCGCCGTTTCCCGGCGCGACGAACACCTTCTGCACCCGCGGGCTTTGCGCCAGCTTCCACGCCATCGCATGCTCCCGGCCGCCGCTGCCGATGACGAGGAGCTTCATCAGTGTCTGAAATGCCGGATGCCGGTAAACACCATGGCAGCGCCCCGTTCGTCGGCAGCCGCAATCACTTCGGCGTCGCGCACGCTGCCGCCGGGCTGGATGACCGCGGTGGCGCCCGCGTCGAGCAGGACCTCCACGCCGTCGCGGAAGGGGAAGAAGGCATCCGAGGCGGCAACACAATTTTCAAGTTTCATACCCGCTGTTTCCGCCTTCAGTCGGGCGAGGCGCGAGCTGTCGACCCGGCTCATCTGCCCGGCGCCGATGCCGAGCGTCATGCCGTCGCGGCAGAAGACGATCGCGTTCGACTTCACGAACTGCGCCACGGTCCAGGCAAAACGCAGGTCGGCGAGCTGCGCCTCGGTCGGCTGTTTCTTCGTCACCACCTTGAGGTTCTTCAGGGCTTCCGCGTCGCTGCCCTGGACCAGCACGCCGCCGCCGACGCGCTTGTAGTCGTGCTTCTGCGTATCGTGCGCGAGCGGCACTTCAATCAGGCGCAGGTTGTCCTTCTTCGCGAGCACGCCAAGGGCCTCGGGCTCGAAGCGCGGCGCGACGATCACTTCGGCGAACTGCTTGGCGAACGCGGCGGCGGTCGCGCCGTCGACGGCGCGGTTGAAAGCGAGGATGCCGCCGAACGCCGAGGTCGGGTCGGTCTTGAACGCCTTCTCGTAGGCCGCGGCGAGGCTGTCGGCGACGGCCACGCCGCAGGGGTTCGCGTGCTTGACGATGACGCACGCCGGCATCGAGAAACGCTTCACGCATTCCCACGCGGCGTCGGCGTCGGCGATGTTGTTGTAGGAGAGCTCCTTGCCCTGCAGCTGGCGGAAGGTCGCGAGGCTTCCCGGCGCGGGGCGATCGTCGCGATAGAACGCGGCGCTCTGATGCGGGTTCTCGCCGTAGCGCAGGTCCTGAACCTTCTTCAGCTGCAGCGTGAGGACATCGGGATACTCGCGGCGCTTGCCGTCGGAGAGCGAGGTGAGGTAGTTGGCGACGGCGCCATCGTAGGCAGCGGTATGGGCGAATACCTTGCGCGCGAGGTTGAAGCGCGTCGCATCGTCGACGCCTTTGCCCTTCAACTGATCGAGGAGTTTCGGGTAATCCGCGGGATCAACGACGACGATGACCCCTGGATAGTTCTTCGCGGCGGCGCGCAGCATCGCCGGGCCGCCGATGTCGATGTTCTCGATCGCGTCGTCGAGGCGGCAATCCGGATCGGCGACCGTCGCCTGGAACGGATACAGATTGACTACCAGCAGGTCGATCGGCGGAAAGCCGGCCTTCTTCATCGCCGCGCCGTGCGCCGGGTCGTCGCGCCGCGCGAGCAGGCCGGCGTGGATCTTCGGATGCAGGGTCTTCACCCGGCCGTCGAGCATCTCCGGGAAGCCGGTGTGCTCCGAGACCTCCGTCACCTTGAGGCCTTCCTTCTTCAGGAGCGCCGCGGTGCCGCCGGTGGAGATCAGCTCGACGCCGAGCGCCGCGAGGCCGCGGGCCAGCTCGACGATCCCGGACTTGTCGGAGACGCTGAGAAGCGCCCGGGCGACCTTCGTCGCCACTATCCTTTGATCCGCAATTGCTGCATTTTCTTGCGCAGCGTGTTGCGGGTGACGCCCAGCATCTCGGCGGCGAGCGACTGGTTGCCCGCGGCCTTGCCGAGCACCGTCTCGATCATCGGCTTCTCGATGTTCTTCAGCACCATTTCGTAGATCGAGGTCGGCTTCTCGCCGTCCATGTCCTTGAAATAGCGCTCGAGGGAGCGCTTGACGCACTCGGCGAGCTCGTTGGGGCGGCTCATGCCGCCAGCCTGCCGAAGAAGTCGTTGACCGCCGCGCATTGCGCGCTCACGGTCTGCATGCCGTTGGCGGCGCTGCGCAGCGCTTGGCCGCCGGGCAGCTCGCGCACCGCCCAGCCGATGTGCTTGCGCGCCACGCGCGCCCCCTGCTCGGCGCCGTACAGGCTGTCCAGCCCCTCGAGGTGCTCGACCAGGACCGCGCCCATCTCCGCCGGCTGCGGCGGCGCGAGCCGCTCGCCGGTCGCGAGGTAATGCGCGATCTCGCGAAACAGCCACGGCCGGCCCTGCGCCGCGCGACCGATCATGATGCCGTCGGCGCCGGTCCGCTCCAGGACCCGGCGCGCGTCGGCGGCGTCGCGGATGTCGCCGTTGGCGATCACCGGGATGCGCAGGCGGGACTTCACTTCGGCGATGGTCTCGTATTCCGCAGCGCCGTTGAACATGCAGGCGCGCGTCCTGCCGTGGATGGCGAGCATCTGCACGCCCGCCGCCTCGGCAAGGCGCGCGATGCGCAACGCATTGCGCCGCTCGGGGGCCGGTCCGGTGCGGATCTTGAGCGTCACGGGGACGTCGACTGCCGCGACCACCGCCTCGAGGATGCGCGCCACGCGCTCTTCGTCGGCGAGCAGCGCCGATCCGGCGGCGACATCGCACACTTTCTTGGCCGGGCAGCCCATGTTGATGTCGATGATCTGCGCGCCGTGGTCGACGTTGTGGCGCGCGGCGTCGGCGAGCTGCGCCGGATCGGAGCCGGCGATCTGCACCGAGATGGGGCCGGACTCGCCGGTGTGGTCCATCCTCAGCCGGGTCTTGCGCGATTCGCGCAACTCGGGCCGGGAAGAGAGCATCTCGGAGACCGCCAGCGCAGCGCCGAAGCGGCGAGCCAGGCGCCGGAACGGGCGGTCGGTGATTCCCGCCATCGGAGCAACGAACAACCCGCTGCGCAACTCGAGCGCGCCGACTTTCAAGGTCATTTCGTGATTGACGTGCGAGGGAAGCGGATTCTAGCCGCTTTCCGCGAAGAAAAGGGAAGCCGAAAACATTTCATGGCAGCGCTGAAGGCCCGTAGATCATGCGCCGCGCAAAGAATCGTTTTGCCGGGGGAAACAGATCGAGCGCCATCAACGCCGCTCCGCGCGCCGCGTGCAAGGCTTTGTTCGAGCCGAGGAAACCGCTCGCCAGGAAATCGGTCACTCGAATCGTCGCCGCGGCGTCGAGGCGCCGCCGCGCGGCGTAGCGCGCGAGCGTCGCCGCGTCGCCCGGATCGGCCGCATCGCGCAACGTCGCCGCGAGATCCCACGCGTCGCGCAGGCCCAGGTTCAGCCCCTGCCCGGCGACCGGGTGCAGCGTTTGCGCCGCATTGCCGATGAAGACCTCGCGCTGCGCGATGCGCGTCGGGCTGACGCGCAGGACGAGCGGCTGCACCGAGCGCGATTCGCACGCGATCGGACGGCCGGGACGGCCGCCGGCGGCCGCCGCCAGCTCGGCGAGGAATTCGGCCTCGGGCGCGGCGGCGAGAGCGGCGGCTCTTTCCGGCCGCGCCGACCAGACCAGGGCGTAGCGGCCGCCGAACGGCAGCAAGGCAAGCGGGCCGTCGGCGGTAAAACGCTCGTGCGCCGCGTGGCCCGCGGCGGGATCGACGGAAACCACGCCGACCACCGCGTCCTGCGCGTAGCGCTTCTCACTCGCGTCGGCCGTCGAGCCCTCGGCGTGCACCACGCAGCGCGCGGGCATTTCATGAGGCGAAACGAGGTCGGCGACGCTCCCGCGCAGCGCGCGCGTCAAGCCCGCATAGTCTGCGACATAGCCGAGCGCCGGCACGCGGGCATCCGCCGCGTCGAGCCGCGCCTGGCCGAAAGCGCCGCGCTCCGAGACATGAATGGTCTCGATCGGCGTCACGGCGAGGCGCTGCCAGACGCCGAGGCGCTCGAGGATCAGGCGGCTCGCGTACGAGAGGGCGATCGGACGGAAAGAAGCGGCGCTGGTGCCGCGCTCGAGGACAGCGATCTTGAGCCGTGAGTCGCGCAGCGCCGCGGCGAGCGCGCAACCGACCGGGCCTGCGCCGCGAACGAGAACGTCAACTGACGCGGGCATCGCGCATCAGCGCTTCGATGTCAGCGACGAGCTTGGGCGCCTCGGCGGTGAGGATCTCGCACCCCTGCGGCGTCACCAGCACGTCGTCCTCGATGCGCACGCCAATGTCGCGCAAGCGCTCGGGCACGTCATCGGCCGCGCGAATGTAGAGCCCGGGCTCCACCGTCAGCGCCATGCCGGGTGCGAGCGGGCGCCACTGGCCGCCGCGGCGGTACTCGCCGGCGTCGTGCACGTCGAGCCCGAGCCAGTGACCGGTGCGGTGCATATAGAAGCGCTTGTAGCTCTCCTTCTCCATCACTGCATCGAGACTGCCGGAGAGGAGCTTGAGATCGAGCAGGCCTTGCGCGAGGACGCGCACCGCTGCGTCGTGCGGCGCGATCCAGCTTGCGCCGGGCTTCACCGTCTCGATGGCGGCGCGCTGCGCGGCGAGCACGAGCTCGTAGACCTCGCGCTGCGCGCCGCTGAAGCGGCCGTTCACCGGGAAGGTGCGCGTGACGTCGGAGGCGTAGCCGTCGAGCTCGCAGCCGGCGTCGATCAGCAGCAGGTCGCCGTCGCGCAGCGGCGCGTCGTTCGAGACATAGTGCAGCACGCAGGCGTTGGCGCCCGAGGCGACGATCGGGGAGTAGGCGGGAAACTGCGCGCCGTTGCGGCGGAACTCGTGCAGCAGCTCGGCTTCGATCTCGTACTCGCTGCGGCCGGCGCGTGCCGACTGCATGGCGCGGCGGTGCGCCGCGGCGGCGATGCGCGCCGCGCGACGCATCAGCGCCTGCTCGTGCGCGTCCTTGATGAGGCGCTGGTCGTCGATGAGCGCGCGCACGTCCTGCACCCGGTCGGGCGCGGTGACACCGGCGCGCACCTTGGCGCGCACCGCGTTCAGCCACTGCATCGCCCGTGAATCCCACTGCGCGTCGTCGCCGACCGGATAGAAGAGCGCGGGCTGGTTCTCCAGCAGCCGCGCCAGCATCTCGTCGAGCGCGGCGCCCGGATGCGCCTCGTCGAAGCCGAAACGCTCGCGCGCGCGCTCGGGGCCGTAGCGGAAGCCATCCCAGACTTCGCGCTCGGGGTTACGCTCCCGGCAGAACAGGATCGATTTTCCCTCTGTCAATACCAGTACAGCTTCGGGCTCGGCGAAGCCGGTCAGGTAGTAAAAGTGGCTGTCGAAGCGGTAGGGGAAATGCGAGTCGCGGTTGCGCACGCGCTCCGGCGCGGTGGGAATGACGGCGACGCCCGGGCCCATGGCCCGCGCCAGCTGCTCGCGCCGGCGGCGATAGATCGAGATGTTCTCAGCCTCTTGCATATTTCGCCGCCAGGTATGCCTCGAGCGCGGCCAGCCGCTCCTTCGTGCCCACGTCCAGCCAGGTTCCTTCGAACAGCTCGCCGCCCACTTCCTGCCGTTCGGCCGCGGCGCGCAGCAGCGGCGCGAGCTGCGCCTTGGCGCCGGCCGCGACGCCGGCGAACAGCCTCGGCGCGATGACGGCAACCCCAGCGTAAGTGTAGCGCGGCGAGGGCGCATTGCCGACCTTGCCCGCGTCGAGCGTGAAGTCGCCCGCAGGATGGTGCGCGGGGTTGGGAACGAGCACGAGATGCGCGAGCTTGCCGCCGAGCCCGAGGCGGCGAAGACGCGCGAGGTCGACTTCGCAGTAGACGTCGCCGTTGACGACCAGGAACGGATCTTGGCCGAGCAAGCCGCGCGCGAGCGCCATGCCGCCCGCGGTCTCGAGCGGCTCGGCCTCGCGCGACCAGGCGATGCGCATGCCCCAGGCGCCGCCGTCGCCCAGCCGCTCGACGATGCGCTCGCCCAGATGCGAGACATTGATGACGACGTCGCGGCAGCCGGCGGCGGCGAGCCGCTCGAGGTGCCAGGCGATGAGCGGTTTGCCGCCCGCCTCGAGCAGCGGCTTGGGCAGGCGGTCGGTCAGCGGCCGCAGCCGCTCGCCGCGCCCCGCGGCGAGGATCATGGCTTTCACCGCAAATTGTCCAGCAGTCGGGCGAGCGGCGCGAGTGCGCCATAACGCGCCGCCACCGCGCGCGCGTAGCCCAGGAAGCGCGGCGTGTCCTGCAGGTACTTCGGTTTTCCATCCCGGTAATGGATGCGTGCGAAGATGCCGAGCACCTTGAGATGGCGCTGCAGCCCCATCCATTCGAACGCCTGCCAGAACTCGGCGAAATCGGCATGCACCGGCAGCTTCGCCTGCTTCGCTTTTTCCCAATACCTCACCGTCCAGTCCAGCACGCGTTCCTCCTCCCAGCTGACGAAGGCGTCGCGGAAAAGCGAGACGACGTCGTACGTGATCGGGCCGAGCACCGCGTCCTGGAAATCGAGCACGCCGGGATTGGGATCGCAGACCATGAGGTTGCGCGGCATGTAGTCGCGGTGCACGTACACTGCGGGCTGCGCCAGCGCGCCCTTGACGAGAAGCCGGAAGGTGTTTTCAAGAATTTCTTCCTCTCCGGGAGAGAGCTTCTTGTGCAAGTGCCGGCCGAGGTACCACTCGGGGAAGAGGTTCATCTCGCGCCGCAGCAGCGCTTCGTCATACGGCGGCAGCTCGCCGGCGCGCGTCGCGAGCTGCCAGCGGCTCAGCGCGTCGACGGCGTCCGCGAAGACGCGCGGC
>Ga0075351_1000006_pt1 | contig 22307 bp, 17 predicted proteins | sample Sandmound_ThreeS_3_FD_120091 | JGI IMG/M metagenome (GOLD analysis project Ga0075351, IMG submission 120091) | Natural and restored wetland microbial communities from the San Francisco Bay, California, USA, that impact long-term carbon... | ecosystem: Environmental > Terrestrial > Soil >... | reverse complement strand
CGTGTCTTCGATCAGCACGTGGCCGCCGCCGGCGAAGGCGGCGAGGAGCCTGCGCACCGACGCGTGCTGCCCGCGCATCACGCTCTCGATGTTGCCGGCGATGCGCTCGAAAAGGCGCTGCGCTTCGGATGCTTCCACGCGAACCCTCCCCGCGGCGGATGCTAGCATGCAGCGAAAAGAATGCTCTATGCAAAACTGGTGCTGATGGCCTTGCTGTGGAGCGGCGTGTTCCCCGCCATCAGCATCGTCCTGCGCAGCATGGGCGTTTTCACCTCCGTGTTCCTGCGCTTCGCCTGCGCCGCGCTGATCCTGCTCGCCGTGCTGGTCGCGCGCGAGCGCAGGCTGCGCCACCTCTCGCCGCGCGAGGTGGTGCTGGTCGTCGGCCTCGGCTTCCTCGGCATCGCCATCTACAACAGCATGTTCACCGCCGGCCTGGCGCGCGTCGAAGCGAGCCGCGCCGCGGTGATCGTGCCGACCAATCCCGCGTTTACGGCGCTGTTCGCCGTCCTCTTCCTGCGCGAGCGGCTGAGCGGCGCGCGCGCCGCGGGCATCGCGCTCTGCGTGCTCGGCGCCCTGTGGGTACTCGCGCGCGGCGACCTCGGCCTGCTGCTTTCCTTCCAGCTCGGGACCGGCGAGCTGCTGCTCATCGCCTGCATCTTCATCTGGAGCGCCTACACGCTGCTTGGCAGCGTCGCGCTGTCCTCGCTCTCGCCGCTCGCGCTCACCGCCTACGTGATGGCGGCCGGCGCGGTACCCCTCGCGTTCGCGGCGTGGGGCGAGCGGGAAGCGTTGTCACAGGTCACCTGGCAGAGCTGGACCGCGCTCGCCTACCTGATCCTGCTCGGCACCGTGCTGCCCTTTCTCTGGTACTACGAAGGCGTGCGCGCGCTCGGCGCGGCGCGCGCCTCGCAGTTCATCAACCTGGTGCCGCCGCTCGCCGTCGCCGAGTCGATCCTCATTCTCGGCGAAGCCTACACCCCGGCGCTGCTCGTCGGCAGCGCGCTGGTCGTCGCCGGCTTGTATCTGACCAACAAGCCGCGCTAGAACTTTTCCGCCCAGGGGCGAAGGTCGGTCTCGAAGGTCCATGCCGAGCGCGGCTGCGCATGGATCTGCCAGAACACCTCGGCGATCGCGTCGGTGGCGAGCATGCCGTCGGGCGGGAGGTCCTTCACTCGCTCGGCCATCCGCTCGCGCGTGCGGCGGTTGTCGATCATGCCGTCGATGACGACGTGGGCGACGTGGATGTTCTTCGGCCCGAGCTCGCGCGCCATCGACTGCGCCACCTGGCGTAGCCCGCCCTTGGCGGCGGCAAAGGCGGCGAACTGCGCCGCGCCGCGCAGCGACGCAGTCGCGCCGGTGAAGAGAATCGTGCCTTTGCCGCGCGCGAGCATCCGCCGCGCCGCCTCGCGGCCGAAGAGAAAGCCGGCGTAGCAGCCCAGGCGCCACACGTTCTCGAACATTTCGGCCGGCGTGTCGGCTATTGCGCCGCGCCAGTTCGCGCCGGCATTGAAGATCGCCACCTCGATCGGCCCGCGCTTCTCGGCGCGGTCGAAGAGGTCGATCACCTGTGCCTCCTCGCGCAAATCCACTTTCCCAATGCCCTCCCGACTGCGCGATGCGGCCACAACCTCCAAGCCTTCCCTCTCGAAGCGCCGCCCGAGCGCGGCGCCGAGACCTTCTCCCGCGCCGCCGATGAGAGCGATGCCGCTCACAGCGAGGCCGCCAGCTCGGCGCCTTCGAGCATGGCGCGCTTCGCGTCGAGCTCGCCCGCCTCTCGGGCGCCGCCGATCAGGAAAAAGCGGGGACAGACCCCCTCTTTCAGGGTCTGTCCCCATTTTTCCGGCTCCTGGCCCGCGCAGATGATGACGGTATCGGCGGCGATGACCATCTCCTTGCCGTCGACGCTGATGTGCACGCCGGCGTCGTCGATGCGGCGGTACTGGACGCCCTTGAGCATCTTTACGCCGTTGCGCGCCAATTCGGCGCGATGCACCCAGCCGGTGGTGCGACCGAGGGTGTGGCCGAATGGGGTGGTCGAGCGCTTCATCATGGTGATGCGAATTTCCGGCTCCTCAGGGGAAACGTCTCTTACCGAGCCGTCCGGCGAAATCCCCCAATGGGAAGCAAACGCCCTCGGATCCAGCGGCGAGCGGCTGTCGCGCTCGAGCAGCCAGAGCGCGACGTCGAAACCGATGCCGCCCATGCCGACGATGGCGACCTCGCGTCCCGCCTGCCGCGCGCCCGAGAGGATGTCGACGTAGCTCGCGACCTTCGGGTGATCGATGCCGGGGATCGCGGGGCGGCGCGCATCGATGCCGGTGGCGACGATCACTTCGTCGAAGTCGCGCAGCTCCGCGTCGCCCGGTGCCTGGTTGAGCCTGACGTTCGCCCCGGCGCGGCGCAGGCGCTCGGCGTAGTAGGCGATCGACTCGGCGAATTCCTGCTTGCCCGGGATCTTCTTCGCCAGGTTGAACTGCCCGCCGAGCTCGGCGGTGCGCTCGAAAAGCGTCACGGCATGGCCGCGCTCGGCGGCGACCGCGGCGCAGGACAGGCCGGCCGGCCCGCCGCCGACGACGGCAATTTTCTTGCTTTTCAAAGAAGAAACATAAACCAGCTTCGTTTCCCGTCCCGCACGCGGATTCACGACGCAACTGGCGGGCTGGCCGATGAAGTAGTGGTCGAGGCAGGCCTGGTTGCAGGCGATGCAGATGTTGATGCCGGCGCGGTCGCCGGCCTTCGCCTTGTTGGCGAACGCGGCGTCGGCGAGCATGGCGCGCGCGAGCGACACCATGTCGGCGTCGCCGCGCGCCAGGATCTCCTCCGCCACCTCCGGCGCGTTGATGCGGTTCGAGGCGACGACCGGGATCCCCACCGCCTGCTTGAGGCGCCGGGCGGCCCAGGCAAAGCCGCCGCGCGGCACCGCCTGCGCGATGGTCGGAATGCGCGCCTCGTGCCAGCCGATGCCGGTGTTGAGGATGGTCGCGCCGGCGGCTTCGATCGCCTTCGCCACCTGGACGATCTCTTCGCCCGGCAGGCCGCCTTCGACCAGGTCGAGCGCGGAGATGCGATAGACGATGATGAAGTCGCGGCCGGCGGCGGCGCGCGTGCGGCGCACGATCTCGGTCGCGAAGCGCATGCGGCTCTCGAGCGATCCGCCCCATTCGTCGCGCCGCTGGTTGGTGCGCTGCGCGAGGAATTGCGTGATGAGGTAACCCTCGGAGCCCATCACCTCGACGCCGTCGTAGCCCGCCTGGCGCGCGAGCGTCGCGGCGCGGGCAAAGTCCTCGATCGTCTGCTCGATCTCGGCGCCGGTCATCTCGCGCGGCGCGTTGGGGTTGATCGGCGATTTCACCGCCGAGGGCGCGACGATGCGCGGATGGAAGCCGTAGCGCCCGGAATGCAGGAGCTGCAGCACGATCCGCCCGCCGGCGTCGTGCACCGCGCGCGGGATCGGAACATGCTTTTGCGAATCTTCAATGGAAGACAACTGAGCCCGGTGAGGCCCGAGGTTGCCGGCGTCGTTCGGCGAGAAGCCGCCGGTGACGATCAGCGCCGCGCCGCCCGCGGCTCGCTCGGCATAGAACGCGGCCAGGCTGGCGATGCCCTCTGGCCGCGCCTCGAAGCCGGTGTGCATCGAGCCCATGAGGATGCGGTTCGGCAGCGTCGTGAAGCCGAGCTCGAGCGGCCGAAAAAGATTGGGATACGCCGGCATGGAGCCGGCAATTCTAACTGCGCGTGACCAGCAAAGTGCCGGCGAGAATCAGCGCGCCGCCGCCGAGCGCTGCGGCGGGCAGCGCCTCGCCGAGGAAGAGCCAACCCCAAAGCACGCCGAAGAGCGGGATGAGGTAGGTAACGGCGAGCGCCCGTGTGATGCCGACGTCGGCGATCAGGCGGTAATAGAGCAGGAACGCCACGCCGCTCGCGAGCAGGGCGAGCGCGAGCACGTTGGCGGCCACTATCGCCGAAGGCGTTCCGAGCGGCGGCATGAGCGGCAGCACCGGCAGGAGCACGAGCGCCGCGGCGAGCTGGGTGCCGGCCGCCATGGCGCGCGGGGAGACGCCTTGCGCGAAGCGCTTCACGAGCACCCCGGTGACGCCGTAGGCGCAACAGGCGCCGAGCGCGGCGACGATGGCCCAGTCGAGTTGCGGGTCGGCCGGCGCGCTCCCGGGGCGTGCGACCAGCGCGACGCCCGCGATGCCGAGCGCGAGGCCCGCCGCCTTGCGCGGCGTGATGCGCTCGTCGCCGAAAGCTGCGCCGCAGGCGAGGCCGAAGATAGGCGAGGTCGAATTGATGATCGAGAGGAGCGAGGCCGGCGCATGCATCGCCGCGTAAGAGAAGAGCGCGAAGGGGATCGCGATGCTGACCGTGCCGACCACCAGGTAGGCGCGGCCGTGGCGCCACAGGCCGCGCTCCAGGCCGGCGAAGCGAAACCAGGCGAGCAGCGCCAGCCCACCGAGCAGGACGCGCAGCTCGGGCGTCCAGGCGGGCCCCAGCACCGGAGCGGCGACGCGCAGGAAGATGAAGGCGCCGCCCCAGATCGCTGCAAGCAGCAGCAGCCGGGCGTAGTCGGCGCTTCTCAACTAGCGCTTTTTCTCGAGAGCCAGCAGTTTCCTCTTGCGCTGGATTCCCCACGCGTAGCCGCCCAGGCCGCCGTCGGTGCGCACCGCGCGATGGCAGGGCACCGCGAGCGCGATCGGATTGGCGCCGCACGCCGAGCCGACCGCGCGCACGGCGCGCGGCGCGCCGATGGCACGCGCGATGTCCTGATAGGTACGCGTCTCGCCGCGCGGAATGCGCCGCAGCGTCTCCCACACGCGGCGCTGGAACACCGTGCCGCGGATGTCGAGCGGCACGCGCACGAGGCTCGCCTCGCCGTCGATGAAGGAAAGTATTTGTTGCTTGAAACCTGAAAGTGGATCTTCGCACAGCTCGGCGTTCGGGAATTCCTCGGCGAGAAGCTGCCGCAGATGCGCGCCGTTGTCGCCGAGCTTGATCGAACAGAGCCCTTTGTCGGTCATCGCAGCGAGTACCGTGCCCAGGCGTGTGGCAAAGCAGGAATAGCGGATCCGTTGTCCTTTGCCGCGCGCCCGGTAATCGCGTGCTTTCATGCCGAGCTGCGGCTTCTCGTAGAAGCGCGACACCGAGCCGTAGCCGGCCGCGAAGAGCGCGTCGGTGACGCGGCTGCCGTTGCGCAGCGACGACTTCACCAATTCGACGCGGTGCGCCTCCTGGTAGCCGCGCGGCGAGACGCCGAAGGCTTCCTTGAAGCGCCGCTGCAGGTGAAAGGGGCTCGACCCCACCGCCTGCGAGAGCTCATCGAGGGTCACGCGCTGGCCCCGCCGGGCGTCGAGGTAGCTGCGTGCCTTGAATACCGGATCCATGCCTGCACTCTAGCGGCGCGGCGCCGCCGTTTCCATCCGCTTATTGCTGCCGCATTACAATGCCCGCGCTATCCCTTGGGGAGGGGGCGATGAAGTCGAAACGGGTCTCGCTCGGCAAGACGACGCGGCCGAGCCAGGCCGGCATATTGCCGCGGCAGCGCCTGTTCGCCGAGCTCGATCGCGGCCGCAACGGTCCCGCGGTCTGGATCTCCGGGCCGCCGGGGTGCGGCAAGACGACGCTCGCCGCGAGCTACCTCGACCACGCCGCGATTCCGTGCCTGTGGTACCAGATGGACGAAGGCGACGCGGATGTCGCCACGTTCTTCTATTACCTGCGCCTCGCGGCGGACGACCTCGTTCCCGACTATCCCGAGGCCCTGCCGGTGCTCGGTCCGGAGTACTACGCCGGCCTGCCGGTGTTCACGCGGCGCTACTTCCAGTCGCTGTACGCACGCCTCAAGCCGCCGTTCGCGGTGGTCTTCGACGGCTACCACGAGGTGCCAGCCTCTTCCGAGCTCCACGAAGTGATGCGCGTCGCGCTCGGCGAGCTGCCGCCGGGCGGCTGCGCCGTGATCGTCAGCCGTGGCGACCCGCCCCCGGCGCTCGCGCGGCTGCGCGCCAACCGCGCGCTCGCGGCGCTCGGCTGGGAAGACCTGCGCCTGAGCCGCGACGAGACCGCGCAGATCGTCGCGACGCGGCGTCCGGGCATCGACGCCGCGGCGGTCGACGAGCTGTACGAGAAGACGCAGGGCTGGGCGGCGGGCGTGGTGCTGGCGCTCGAGCATGCGCGGATCGACCCGATCGGCGATGCGCCCGGCTTCTCCACCAGCCAGATCGTCTTCGACTATTTCGCCGGCGAGATCTTCCAGAAGACCGACGTCGGCACGCAGGATTTCCTGCTGCGAACGGCGCTGCTGCCGCAGATGACGATCGGCATGGCGCAGCAGCTCACGGGCGACGAGCGCGCGCCGCGCATTCTTTCCGAGCTCCACCGCAACAACTACTTCGTCGCCATGCGCCAGGCGCGCCCCGAGCCGCTCTATCAGTACCACCCGATGCTGCGCGAGTTCCTGCTCTCGCGCGCAGAAGATGCGCTGCCCAAGGAGCTGCGGCGCGATCTGCAGAAGCGCGCGGCGCGTCTGATGGAGGAGGCGGGACGCGTAGAGGACGCGCTCGCGCTCTACCGCAACGGCCGCGACTGGGACGCGATGGCGCGTCTGATCGAGGCGCACGCGGAAAGCATGCTGGCGCAGGGACGCGGCGAAACGCTGCGCCAGTGGATCGAAGACCTGCCGCCGGAGCTTCTCAGCCGCTACCCCTGGACGCTCTACTGGGCGGCGGCAAGCCACGCGCAGCTCGCGCCGCGCGAGGCGCGCCAGCTCTACGAGAAGGCGTTCGACCTGTTTCGCGCGCAGGGGGTCGCGGGCGAGAGGGGCATGATCCTCTCCTGCTCGGGCGCGATGGACGCGATCCTCTACGAGCTCGACGACTTCTCGCTGCTCGACCGGTGGATCGCAGTGCTCGACGACGCGGCGAAGTGGGAGACGAGGTTCCCGTCTGCCGCGGTAGAGGCGCGGGTCGCCTGCAACATGGTGGTGTCGCTCACGATGCGCCAGCCGCACCGGCAGGACATCGGCCAATGGATCGAGCGCTCGCTCACCAGCGTGCGCAACGTGCCCGACCGCAACCTGCAGATGTTCATCGGCGTGCTGTGCGCCCTGACGCTGATGTGGACCGGCCTGTATTCGCGCGCGCGCGAACTGATCGACGCCGCGAACCGGATGGCCGCCGCGCCCGGTATTTCGCCGTTCTACCTGATCACGCTGAAGAACGTCGACACGATGTACCACATGCTCACCGCCGAGTACGAGGCTGGCATGCGCTCCATGCGCGAGGGCCTGGAGATCGCCGGCGCGACCGGCGTGCACACCTGGACGTTCCAGCTCCTCGTCCACGGTTATGGCGCCGCGCTCGGCGGCGGCGATCTCGAGCGCGCGGCGGAGCTGGCGAAGGAGCTGGAGGCACAGCCCGGGGGCGCCGGCCGGCTGAGCGTCTGCTTCCGCCACCACTATCAGGCGTGGGAGGCGATGCTGCGCAAGGACCTGATGCGCGCGCTGCAGCAGGAGAAGGCGGCGCTGCGCCTGGCGGTCGAAGTCGGCTGCCCGTACATTGAGGTGCTCTGCCGCCTGGCGCTCGCGCAAGTGCTGCTCGAATGCGGTGACGAGCGCAAGTGCATCGCCCAGCTGCAGCGCATGCGCAGCACCGCGCGCGCGATCCCTAACCACCACCTCGAGTACGCCTGCCTGCTCGGCTTCGCCGACATGGCGCTGCGGCATGGGCGCGCGCGCTCGGGCCTGAAGGCGCTGCGCCTCGGCCTCGAGATCGGGCGGCAATACGGCTACCAGCATTTCCTGTGGTGGTGGCCGGCGGCGCTGTCGCGCATCTGCGCGCGCGCGCTCGAGGAAGGCATCGAGGTCGATTACGTGCGCGCCCTGATCCGGCAGCGCGGCCTGGTGCCCGAGGGCGCCGCCGCGAGTGCCGCGTGGCCGTGGAAGCTCAGGATCAGCACCCTGGGCAATTTCCGCGTGCTGAAGGACGATGCACCGCTCGGCAGCACCGGCAAGGCGCAGCGCCGGCCGCTCGATCTGCTGAAAGTGCTGATCGCCTACGGCGGCGCGCAGGTGAGCGAGAGCCGCATCACCGACGCGCTCTGGCCGCGCATCGAGGGCGACTCGGCGCACCGCTCCTTCACCAGCGCCCTGCACCGGTTGCGCAAGCTGCTCGGCGAGGACAAGGCGATCGTGCTGCACGAGGGCAAGCTCACGCTCGACCGGCGCTATTTCTGGGTGGACGCCTGGGCGTTCGACGCGCTCGCGGCCGAGCTCGACGCGGCGAGCGATCCGGCAAGCGTCGAGCGCATCGCCGAGCGCATGCTCGCCCTCTACGCCGGCCCGTTCATGGCCGACGAGGTCGATGCTCCGTGGTACCAGCCGTCGCGCGAGCGGCTGCGTTCGCGCATGGCGCGGGCGATGGCGCGGATGCTGCGCCAGTGGCAGGAAGGCGGACAGACGGAGCGCGCACGCCTCGGTTACGAGAAATGCCTGGAGATCGACGCCGCCGCTGCGCAGCAGGCGGGATTTAAGCAAACGGTAAGCGATCGGTAAGCGATCCGGCAGCGCCCCCTCCCCAGGATGGGGGACATGTGGCTAGGGCGTGCGGGCTGCCAGAACGTACTTGCGAGAGGTGCGCGGATCGAGCCCCGTGCGCTCGGCTACGGCCGCATAGCTGCCGAGGCGTTGATAGAGCATCGCGCAGTAGCGTGCCAGCATCTCGTCGGCGGTGAGCCGTCCCTCGGAGAACAGTGCCTCCAGGCGCTCGCCCTCGTCGCCGCCGGCCTGCGGCACGTCCGCGGAGTAGCGACCGGTGAGCAGGATGCGTCGTACCGCCTGCTCGAGCTCGCGCACGTTCCCCGGCCAGGTGTAGCCGCGCGGCAGTCCCTGGTCGAGCGCCTCGAGGACGGCTGCGACCAGCGCCGGCGCCTCCGCCCCGGCGATACGCGCCACCAGCAGCTGCACGAGCTCCTCCAGCTCCTGCGGCGATTCGGCGATGCGCTGGCGAAGCGTCGGCAGCTCGATCACGTCCGAGCAGAGGCGGTAGAAGAAGTCGTCGCGGAAGCGCCGCTGGCGGCGCAGCTCGCCGAGCGGACGGTTGGTCGCGGCGATGACGCGGCCCGAGAAGCGCTTCTTCTCGCGGCCGCCGACCGGCGTGTAGGTGCGCTCCTGCAGCACCTGCAGCAGCTTGATCTGCACCGGGATCGACACCTCGCCGATCTCGTCGAGGAACAACGCCCCGTGCGGGTCGCAGCGCTCGAATACGCCCTGGTGGTTGTCGATCGCGCCGGTGAACGCCCCCTTGCGGTGGCCGAAGAGCTCCGACTCGATCAGCTGCTCCGAGAACTGCGACAGGTTGGTGGCGATGAAGGTCTCGGTGAAGTTGGCGGCGAAGCAGCGTTTCTCCGGCAGATAGGGAATGAACGCCGAGCGGCCGATCGCCGCCGCGGCCTGCCCCTTGCCGGTGCCCGTCTCCCCCAGCAGCAGCGTCGAGAAGTCCTCCATGCGGTTCCAGAGCGCGGCCTCGAAGCCGCGCATGTCGTGGGTGAAGACGTTGTTCCACAGCGCCTCGCGGAACTTCCGCATCGACTCGCACTCGCCGGCGAGCGAGCGGTGCATGAAGTAGAAGGCGCGCCGCAGCTGGTAGTAGAGCGCGAAATAGCGCGGCGCCTGCTGCGGCGCGAGCCCGCCACGGACCAGATCCGCGATCACCTCGTCGCCGAACGGCACCGGCAGCGGCTCGCCGCCCTGTCTCGCCTGCCGCTCGATCAGCGCGTCGAGCTGCGGCACGCAGCGGTGATAGCCGACATAGAGCAGCGCCGGCTCGAGCAGGCGGCGCTCTTCCGCGTCCAGGCGCTGCAAGCCCGCGGCTCCTTCGCGCAGAAAAGGCGCGAGCTTCGGCGCGACGACGCGGGCGAGGGCCTCGCGATCCGCGGTCAGGTCACCGGGCTTCGCGCCCGGCGCGAGCCGAACGATCAGCGCGGAGCGCTGCGCACTGAAGGGATTGCCGAACACGACGTCGGCGAGGGCTGCAAAGAACTCACGGTCTGCTCCTCCGATGGAGGCTCTCGACATGCATCAAATGTACGTCAACCTCGCATAAATTGCTGTCCACTGATGCGCTGTAGGCCATCCCAAGAGAAGACTAGCCAATTAAGTCAATGACATACGCATGTGGCACGGAGAGTGCATGTTTCCCGGTGGAAGGGAGGATCAGATGGGAACGCAAGGCTTGGTATTCGAGGCAGCAGCGGTGAGCGAGCCGCTCACGTCGCGCGAGACTGAAGTGCTGTGGTGGCTGGCGCAGGGCTGCACTTACGAGCGCATCGGCGATCGGCTCGGCGTGTCGCTGCATACGGTCACCACGCACATCAAGAGCATCTACCGCAAGCTCGAAGTCCACTGCGCGGCAGCAGCGGTACGGCGCGGGGTCGAGCTGGAGCTGCTGGCCTAGCCCGATGCCGCGGCGTCCTCCCCCGTTCATGGGATGGTCGAGGCAAGGCCCCGCACATACGATGACTGCGTCGCTAAGAAGAATCCGGGGGGAAGGCGACGCCATGGAGGGGACGGTTCGCCTGACCGCGCGCGAGGTAGACGTGCTTCGCCTGCTCGCGAAAGGCTGCACCTACTCGCAGGTCGGCACCACGCTCGGCGTCTCGCGGCACACGGTCGCGAGCCACATCAAGAGCGCCTATCTCAAGCTCGAGGTCCATTCCGCCGCCGGCGCGGTGATGCGCGCCATCGAGTTGCGCCTGATCGGCATCGCAGGATCGTGGGATGTGCGGCAGGGCGCGCGCCGCCTACGATCCAGTGGTCGGAATCGATCGCAAGGACGCAAGCGATGAAAAGCGTGATGCGGATGTGGAGCCTGCCGGCGCTCTGCCTGGTGCTCGCCGGCGCGCCCGGCTGCTCGGTGCGCGAGTACGCGCTGCGCTCGGTGGGCGATGCGCTGGCGGGCGGCGGCGACGCCTACAGCTCGGACGACGACATCGAGCTGGTCGGCGCGGCGACGCCGTTCGGGCTGAAGACCATCGAGTCGCTGCTCGCCGAGGTGCCCGATCACCGCGGCCTGCTGCTCGCGGCGGCGCGCGGCTTCACTCAGTACGCCTACGTGTGGGTGCAGCTGCCGGCGGAGGAAGCCGAGGAGCGCGACGTGCAGGCGGCCTACGCGCAGTACGCGAGAGCGCGCAAGCTCTATCTGCGCGCCCGCGACTACGGCCTGCGCGGCCTGAAGCTCGACAAGGACGCGGCGCAGCTTCGCACCGACCCCGCCGGCGCGCTCGCGGGGACGACGCGCGAGGATGTGGCGCTGCTCTACTGGACCGGCGTCGCCTGGGCGGCGGCGATCTCGCTGTCGAAGGACAGCCCGGCGATCGTCAGCGGCTTGCCCGCGGTCGACGCGCTGATCCGCCGCGCCGCGGCGCTCGATCCGGACTTCGACCACGGTACGCTGCGCAGCTTCCTCATCGGCTACGAAATGAGCCGCCCCAACGCCGGCCCGCAGGCCGAAGCGCTGGCGCGCGCGCACTTCGCCCGCGCGGTCGAGCTCTCGCAAGGGCACCAGGCCGGTCCGTACGTCTCGCTCGCCGAGTCGGTGTGCGTCGAGAAGCACCAGCGCGCGGAGTTCGAGCGACTGCTCAAGCAGGCGGTCGCCCTCGACCCGGGCGCGCAACCGGAGTGGCGCCTCGCCAACCTGGTGATGCAGCGCCGCGCGCGCCGGCTGCTCGCGCGCGCGGATGAACTCTTCCCGGAGTAGGCCATGACCAAGACCTTCCTCACGCTCTTCGCCCTGCTCGCCGCGGCGCAGGCGCTCGCGCAGGCGCCGATCAAGGTGGCGACGATCGCGCCCAAGGGCTCGATCTACCACCGCTCGCTGCAGGAGATGGGCGAAGCCTACCGCCGCGCGAGCGGGCCGCAGGCGCGCTTCATCATCTACCCCGACAGCATCCAGGGCACCGAGGCCGACACCGTGCGGCGCATGCGCGTCGGCCAGCTCGATGCGTCGATGCTCACCGTGGTCGGGCTGAGCGAGATCGACCCCTCGGTGGCGGCGCTGCAGTACATGCCGATGATGTTCCGCTCCTGGCAGGAGCTCGACTACGTGCGCGACAAGCTGCGCCCGGAGCTCGAGGCGAAGCTCGGCGCCAAAGGCTTCGTGGTGCTGATCTGGGGCGAGGGCGGCTGGGTGCAGTTCTTCACCAAGGAGCCGATCGCGCATCCGGAGGAGTTCAAGCGCGCCAAGATCTTCGCCTGGTCGGGGGACGTCCAGCAGGCCGGCGTGATGAAGTCGCTCGGCTACCAGCCGGTGGCGCTGCCGCTCGCCGACATCGGCCCGGGACTCGAGACCGGCATGCTCGACACGCTGCCGCTGGCGCCGCTCTGGGTCATGATCGGCCAGTTCGACCGGGTGACGCGCTACATGCTGCGCGTCAACTGGGTGCCGATCGTCGGCGCGACCGTGATGCGCCGGCAGACCTTCGATGCGATGACGCCCGCGGCGCGCGAGGCGCTGCTCGCCGCCGCGCGCAAGGCCGAGCTCGAGCTGCGCGCGCAGCGCGAAGTGCTGGACAACGAGGCGATCGCCGCCATGGAAAAGCGCGGCCTGAAGATGCTGCCGATGACGCCGGAGCTCGAGAAGGAGTGGCGCGGCCTCGCCGAGCGCGCCTACCCGCACGTGCGCGGCACGATGGTGCCGGCCGAGACCTTCGATCGCGTGCGCGCCATCCTCGATGAGCGGCGCGGAGGCAAGCCGTAATGCAAGCCGCGGTCCTGCATGAAGCGCGGCCGGCCGTGCGGGGCTTCCCCGCCGCGGAGAACGCCTTCATCGCGGCGCTGTTCGCGCTCACCGTGCTCGTGCCGCTGGCGGAGATCGCGCTGCGCGCCACGCTGCGCATCGGCATCGACGGCGTCGGCACCATCGTGCAGCATCTCACGCTCGCGCTCGGCATGTTCGGCGCCGCCGCGGCGGCGCGCGACGAGCGGCTGCTCGCGCTCGCGTTCTCGGGATTCCTGCGCGGTGCCGCCGCCCGGGCGGGCCGCTTTGCGGGCCGTGCGGTCGCCGGCACGGTGGCGGCGCTGCTCACTCTCGCCACGCTGGATTTCATCTCCGCCGAGCGCGCCTCGGGCAGCCGCCTCGTGTACGGCGTGCCCGTCTGGACGATCGAGCTGCCGCTGCTCGCCGGCTATGCGCTCATCACCGCGCGGCTGCTGCTGCGCGCCGCCGATTCGGTGCGCGGCAGGCTGGCGGCAATCGTGCTCGCCGCGGCCGTAGTCGCCTGGTTGCGCCTCGCCCCGCCCGACCCGGCGGCGATCGCACTCCCTGCCGTGGCCGTGCTGGTGGCCGCCGCCTTTGCCGGCGCGCCGCTCTTCGCCCTCATCGGCGGCGCGGCGCTGTTTCTTCTCGTCGGCCGCGGCGTGCCGGCCGCCGCGGTTGCGGTCGACCACTACAGCCTGGTGGTCAATCCGTCGCTGCCCGCCATCCCGATGTTCACGCTCGCCGGCTACCTGCTCGCCGAGAGTCACGCCCCGCGCCGGTTGATCGAGGTGTTCGACGCGCTGTTCGGCCGCTTGCGTGGCGGGGCCGTGGTGGTCACCGTCGTCGTCTGCACTTTCTTCACCAGCTTCACCGGTGCCTCAGGCGTGACGGTCCTCGCGCTGGGCGGGCTGGCGCTGCCGCTGCTGCTCGCCAACCGCTATCCGCAGAACCGCGCGCTCGGGCTGGTCACCGCGGCCGGACTGCCCGGCACGCTGCTCATGCCGGCGCTGCCGCTCATCCTCTACGCCATCGTCGCCGGCATCGCGATCGAGGACATGTTCCTCGCCGGGCTGCTGCCGACGCTGCTCATGGCAGGGATCGTCGTCACCTGGGGACTGCGCCAGCAGCCCGCGCGCAGCGAGCCGCCGCCGGCCTTCGACGCGGCGCGCGCCCGGGGCGCGCTCGCGGCCGCCAAATGGGAGCTCTCGGTACCGCTCGTGCCCATCCTGGCGCTCGGCAGCGGCCTCGCCACCCCCGTCGAGTCGGCCTCGGTCACGGCGCTGTTTGTGCTTTTTGTCGTTGCTGTGGCGCACAAAGACCTCAGCTTCCGGCGCGATGTGCCGCGCGTGATGGCCGAATGCGGACTGATTATCGGTGGCATTCTCCTTATCATGGGGGTCGCGCTCGGCCTGACCGACTGCCTGGTCGATGCCGAGGTGCCAGGACGCCTCGTCGCGTGGGCGAAGGAGACCATCGGCAACAAATGGCTGCTGCTCCTCGCACTGAACCTGTTCCTGCTCGCCGCCGGCTGCGTGGTCGAGATCTATCCCGCGATCATGGTGCTGGTGCCGATCATCGTGCCGATCGGCACGGCGTTCGGCGTCGACCCGGTCCATCTCGGCGTGGTGTTTCTCGCCAACATGGAGCTCGGCTACCTGACCCCGCTCGTCGGGCTCAATCTCTTCTTCGCCGCCTATCGCTTCAACAAGCCGGTGATGGAGCTGTTCCGCGCCGTGCTGCCGCTGTTCGTCGCACTCGCCGTGGGCGTACTGCTGATCACGTATCTGCCTTGGCTCAGCACGTCCCTGCCGAGAATCAGATCATGACCGCAACCGGGAAGGGGAATCGATGAAAACCATACCCATCGCAAAGGAAGCTGGACCCGCAACCGCGACGCTGCGCGCCATTGCGCCGCCGGCACGGACCGCGACCCAGGCGTATCGCGCCTACAAACCACGGCCGTTCACCCGAGCCGAGCGCGACGACGTCACGGTGCTGTTCGGCGGCCTGCACTGGCGCGCGGAGCGCGTGATCCAGGGCGCGATGGAGAACCTCGGCTATCGCACGCAGGTGCTGCCGACCGCCTCGCGCGCCGACCTGCTCACCGGCCGCGAGGTCGCCGACATCGGCCAGTGCTGCCCGACCAGCTTCACCACCGGCAACCTCGCCAACTTCCTGCGCGACGAGGCGAAGCGCATCGGCGCCGAGGAAGTGAACAAGAAATACATCTACGTCACCGCCGGCTCGTGCGGCGCGTGCAGATTCGGCCAGTACCATCAGAGCTACGAGCTCGCGCTGCGCAACGCCGGCCTGGATTCGTTCCGCATGTTCCTGCTCGGCCAGGAAGGGCTCGACCAGGGGGCGCAGGCGGGCGGCGGGCTGGAGCTCAACCTGCCGTTCACGCTCGGCGCGGTCTGGGCGATCGTGCTCTCCGACGTCATCCAGGACCTCGAGTACCAGGTACGGCCGTTCGAGGTGAAGCCCGGCGAAACAGCGCGCGCGGCGCGCGAGTCGGTCGAGGTCCTGTACGAGGCCTTCCGCAAGCGGCCGAAGCGCGGCGAGAAATGGGGGGCGCTCGCCTGGCATCTCGCGACGCCGTATTTCGTCAAGGCCATGCGTGAGGTGCGCAAGCGCTTCGACGCCGTCGAGGTCGACCGCCTGCGCGTCAAGCCGGTGGTGAAGATCACCGGCGAGTTCTACCTGCAGACCGTCGAAGGCGAGCCGAACTACAACATCCACCGCTGGCTGGAGGGCGAAGGCGCCGAGGTGTACCCGGCGGCGATCACGATCTGGCTCGACTACCTGATGCGCCTCGCCGCGCAGGACTTCGAGGACCACATCGGCGTGCAGCGCAACGCGCAGCTGAAGATGCTGGCGCTGCAGGGGGCGCAGCGGCTCCTGCGCTGGACGCACGACCGCATGCGCGGCGCGCTCGGCGGCGCGCCGCGCGCGATGCCCGACCAGTACGAGCTGCGCCGGCTCGCCTCGCCCTACTACCACAGCCGCCTGAACGGCGGCGAGGGCGACATGCTGGTCGGCAAGGCGCTCTGGGCGTACCTGGAGAAGAAGGCGCACATGACCTGCGAGCTCTCGCCCTATTCGTGCATGCCGAACACGATGAGCATCGGTGCGATGGCCGCGGTGCTGGGCAAGTACCCGGAGCTGCTCTACGCGCCGCTCGAGATCAAGGGCGACGCGGAGGTGCACGCGCTGTCGCGCTGCCAGATGATCCTCACCGAGGCGAAGAAGCGGGCGCAACGCGAGTTCGAGGAGACGATCGAGCGAACCGGCGTGCCGCTCGCGACGCTGCAGTCGCGCATCACGCCCGAGATGAGGAAAGCGACCTACAAGGTGCCGCGGTACGGCGCCGCCGGTACCGCAGCCAACTTCGCGCTGCACCTCGCCCAATGCTGACCGTCGGACTCGACATCGGCTCGACCACCGTCAAGGCCGCGGTGGCCGAGGGCGCGAAAGTCGTCTGGCAGGACTACAAGCGCCACAACACCAAGCAGGCCGAGATGGTGCTCGAGTTCCTGCAGCGCATGCAGGCCGAGTGCGGCCTGACGCCCGGACGCGACCGCATCTTCGTCACCGGCTCGGGCGCCGGCATCATCGCCGCGCACCTCGGGGCGAAGTTCATCCAGGAGGTGGTGGCGGTCTCCGCGGCCGTGGAGAAGTTTCATCCCGAGGTGAACTTCGTCTCGGAGATCGGCGGCGAGGACATGAAGACGCTGTTCTTCACGCCTTGTGGCGACGGCAAGAGCAAGCAGGTGTACATGCAGTCGGCGTGCAGCGGCGGCACCGGCACGTTCGTCGAGAAGACCGCGCGCAAGCTGCAGATCACGCCCGAGCGGCTGGCGCAGATGGAGTACGAAGGCCTGACGCTGCACAAGATCAGCTCGAAGTGCGGCATCTTCGCCGAGGCGGACGCCAACACGCTGGTGAAGGCGGGCGTGCCGGTCGAGGAGATCATTGCCAGCCTCTACGAGGCGGTCGTCTACCAGAACCTCGCCACTCTCACGAAGGGCAACACGCCGACGCCGCAGGTGCTGCTGCTCGGCGGTCCGAATCTCTTCTTCAAGGGCCTGCAGCAGGCCTGGACGAAGCACCTCAACAAGCTCTGGACGGAGCGCAAGATCGCCGCCGATCCCGCGAACGCGATCCAGGTGCCGAAGGAGGCGCTCTACTACGCATGCCTCGGCTGCATCGAGATCGGCAGCGCGGAAACCGCGGGCGTCGGCGCGTACGGCGGCGTCGAGAAGCTGCAGTGGTGGATCGAAAAGGGCCAGTGGGAGGCGAAAGCGAAGGATGGCGCGAAGGGCCTGGTGCGCGACCCGACGGACCTGTGCGACTTCGTGAAGCAGTACGGCGTCGAACTGTGCCCGATCGCGCCCTCGGCGAAGCCGAAGGATGCGCCGGTGCTGGTCGGCTGCGATTTCGGCAGCACCACGGCGAAGGCGGTGGTGCTGTGCGTGCCCGAAGGCGAGCTGATCGCGAGCATCTACGTGCCCTCCAACGGCAACCCGATCGAGGACGCGAAGGCGATCTTCCGCGCGCTGCGCAACGCGGGCTACGAGAACATCGCCGCGCTCGCGCTCACCGGCTACGGCAAGGACCTGCTGAAGGACATCATCGGCGCCGACGTGGCGATCGTCGAGACGGTGGCGCACGCGACCGCGGCGCTGCACTACTTCCCCGATGCGGACGTGATCTGCGACGTCGGCGGCTGCGACGTGAAGATCATGATCCTGCGCCAGGGCACGGTGTCCGACTTCCGGCTCAACTCGCAATGCTCGTCGGGCAACGGCGCTTTCCTGCAGGGCGTGGCCGAGCGCTACAGCGTGCCGCTCGAGAAGTACGCCGACCAGGCGTTTCAGGCCAAGTCGATCCCGGCGCTGGCGATGGGCTGCGGCGTGTTTCTGCAGTCCGACATCGTCAACCAGCAGCGCAAGGGCTGGTCCTCCGACGAGATCATGGCCGCGCTCGCCGCGGTGCTGCCGCTCAACGTCTGGGTCTACGCCGGGCAGCTGCAGAATCTCGCCGCGGCGGGACACAAGTTCATCCTGCAGGGCGGCACGCACCGCAACCTCGCGGTGGTGAAGGCGCAGGTCGACTTCATCCGCAGCAAGGTGCCGGACGCAGAGATCGTGGTGCATCCGTACTCGGGGGAAGCCGGCGCGATCGGCGCCGCGCTGTGCGCCGGCGACTGGCTGAAGAGCGGGGCGACGACGCGCTTCCTCGGCTTCGACCTGATCGAGTCGCTCCAGTACACCAGCATCACCAACGAGCACACCACCTGCAACTGGTGCCCGGTGAGCTGCAAGCGGACCTTCATCGACGTGAAGGTGCCGGACGGCAAGGGGCGGCCGTGGAGCAAGGTGCCGCTCGGCGAGGGCTGGGAGCGCGTCATCAGCGGCAACTCCTGCCCGAAGGGGCTGCTCGAGGACGTGAACGAGATGCGCATCGTGAAGAAGAACCTGGAGGCAATGAAAGATGCACACCCAAACACTGCTGAAGTGGTTCGCGAAAGCGCCTTCCGCCGCGCCAAGACCGCCGCCTAGCGGCGCGGCGACGGCGGCGAAGCCGCGCTCGGCGCTGCGCGTCGGCATCCCGCGCACGCTCAACCTCTGGTCGACCCATCAGTTCTGGATCGGCCTGCTCGACGCGCTCGGCATCGACGCGAAGCGCATCGAATTCTCCTCCGATACCTCGGAGGACCAGGCGCGCCAGTACGGCAAAGGGCGCGGCACGGTCGACTGCTGCTACCCGGTGAAGTGCATCTCGGGCCATTACGGCGAGCTGCTGGCGAAGCACAAGCACCACAAGATCGACATCCTGCTCTCGCCGATGATCTCGTCGCTACCGTCGTATCTCAACGGCGCGGTGCTCGCCTCGCTCACCTGCCCGCGCGTCATGGCGGCTCCGGAGAACATCAAGGCCGGGTTCCTGAAGGAGAAGGACGCCTTCTCGGAGCACGGCGTGCAGTACGTCGCGCCGATGGTGGCGCTCGCCGACGCGCCGCTCGTGCCGAAGCAGCTCTTCACCGCGCTGAAGGACGTGATCCCGGGCCTTACCATGGAGGAGACCCGGCGCGCGGTCGACGCCGGCTTCCGCGCCCTGGCGGCGTACGGCAGCGACTTGCGCGCAAAGGCGAGGGCGGTCCTCGAGCAGTGCGCGCGCGCCGACAAGCCGGCGCTGCTCGTGCTGGCGCGGCCTTACCACATGGATCCCGGCATCGGCCACGAGATCGAGGTCGACCTGCAGGCGCACGGCTACCCGGTGCTCTGGACCCAGTACCTGCCCACCGATCGCGATCTGCTCGACTGGATGTTCGGCCCGGACATCGCCGCCGGCGAGATCAAGTCGCCGCTCGACATCGGCGACGTCTGGCCTTCCTCGTACAGCGCCAACACCAACGAGATCCTGTGGGCGGCGAAATTCGCGGCGCGCATGCCGTGGATCGCGTGCGTCGTGCGGCTGTCCAGCTACGAATGCGGCATGGACCAGCCGACCTACACGCCGGTGCAGCAGATCGTCGAGCGCTCGGGAACGCTGTTCTTCTCCTTCCAGGATCTCGACTCCACCAAGCCGGCCGGATCGGTGAAGATCCGCGTCGAGACCATCGCGCACTACCTGCAGAAGTATTCCGCGGAGATCATCGCCAAGAAGCGGGCCGCGAGCCCGCCGGACTGTCCGCTGCTGCGCCCGTGAGGCGCGCCGCCGGCGCGCTCGCCGCGGCGCTGCTCGTCGGCTGCCAGACGGGGGGACCGCCCAGCCCGACCACGATCGTCGCCTCCGACGCCGGCGTGGTCATGCCGTCGCTGCGCATCGCCAGCGAGTCGACGCAGAGCTCGCGCGATTCTTCGGACGTCGGCCAGGGTGGCGCGTTCGAGTTCAACTACTTCTACGGCCGAGGCGGCGACGCCCAGGACGTCCGGGCGAGCGACCAGCCGATCAAGCTCGGCGGTGCGAATTTCGCCGGCCCGCAGCGCGTAGAGCACGACTTCACGCTCAACTGGTACGAGCTGAACGCGCGCGGCCGCATCTTCAGCCCCTCGCCCGATCGAGTCTTCGGCGTGGAGTTCGTGATCGGCGCCGCGTGGCCGCGGCTCGCATTCAGCGTCTCCTCGCCGGCGCAACGGGCCTCCGAAACGTTCGGCGCCTACGGAGCGCTGACCGGTGTGGGGATCCTTCTGCGGGTTCGCGAGGGGACGAGCGTGCAGGGCCGCTACACCTATTACCGGGGACTCGGCGGCAACGAAGATCTGCAGAACGCCACGCGCGGGGAGATTTCGCTCGCGCAAGCGCTGGGCCGCAATGTCATGGCGCGCGCCGGGTACGTCGACTGGTCGATGCACGTCGCGCGTGGCTCGGCCAATGCGTCCGACCTCAACGTGAAGATGCGCGGCCCTTCGCTCGGCCTCGAGATCGCCTTCTAGCCCGCCAGGGTCAGCCCGCCCGAGACGCCTTGCCAGCGAGCGCTTTCATCTCATCTGGGCCGTTTGTCGATCACTCGCTTCGCCTTGCCGATCGAGCGCTCGATGCTGTTGAGCGGCACGTTCTTCACGTCGACGCTGATGCCGATGTACGACTTGATCGCGTGCTGCAGGCCCTCGCTGCCTTCGCCTTCGACGAGCACGGTGAGGTGGTCGAGCGGCCCGTGCTTCGAGAGCTCGAGCACGTAATGCGGGGAGAGCCCCGGCTGCTTCAGGATCAGCTCCTCGATCTGCGTCGGGAAGACGTTGACGCCGCGGATGATCAGCATGTCGTCGGAGCGGCCGGTGATCTTCTCCATGCGGCGCATGGTGCGCGCGGTGCCGGGAAGGAGCCGCGTCAGGTCGCGCGTGCGGTAGCGGATCATCGGCAGCGCCTCCTTGGTGAGCGAGGTGATGACCAGCTCGCCTTTCTCGCCGTCGCGCAGGGGCTCGCCGGTCTGCGGATCGACGATCTCGGGATAGAAGTGGTCCTCCCAGAAGGTGAGCCCGTCCTTGGTCTCGATGCATTCCACCGCGACGCCCGGGCCGATGATCTCGGAGAGGCCGTACAGGTCGAGCGCGTCGAGCGAAGTTCTTTTCTCGATCGAAGCGCGCAGCTCGTTCGTCCACGGCTCAGCCCCGAACATCCCTATCCGCAGCGAGCTCTTCTTCGGATCGAGACCCTGGCGCTGCATCTCGTCGGCGATCGCCAGCATGTAGCTCGGCGTCACCATGATGATCTGCGGCTTGAAGTCGGCGATGAGCTGCACCTGCCTTTCGGTCATCCCGCCGCCGAGCGGGATGACCGTAAGGCCCAGCCGCTCGGCTCCATAGTGGGCGCCGAGACCGCCGGTGAAGAGCCCGTAGCCGTAGGCGACATGGACCTTGTCGCCCGGCCGCGCGCCGGCGGCGCGCATCGAGCGCGCCATGACGTGCGACCAGGTGTCGAGGTCCTTCGCGGTGTAGCCGACCACGGTCGGTTTGCCGGTCGTTCCGGACGAGGCGTGGATGCGCACCACCTTGTCCATCGGCACCGCGAACAGGCCGAAGGGATAGGTGTCGCGCAGGTCCGCTTTGCTCGTGAAGGGAAACTTCGCCAGGTCGGCGAGCGAGCGGCAGTCGCCGGGCTTCACGCGCGCGGCGTCGAATTTCTTGCGGTAATGCGGCACGCGCTCGTAGGCATGCTTGAGCGACCAGCGCAGCCGCTCCAGCTGCAACGATTTGAGCTTCCTGGAGGAAATCCTTTCGACGGGTTCGAGCGGAAATTTTTTCCTCATTTTCCTATTTGCCTTTGAAGACCGGCTTGCGCTTCTCCTTGAAGGCCGTGACACCCTCGCGATAGTCCTCGGAGAAACCCGCCTGGCGCTGCAGGTCGCGCTCGAGGTCGAGCTGCGCATCGAGCGTGTTGGTCGCGGACAGGGAGAAGGCCTTCTTGATCAGGCCATAGCCTTTCGTCGGGCCTTCGGCGAGGTTCTTCGCCAGGGACACGGCTTCTTTCATGAGCTCCGCATCATCGACGACTTTCCAGATCAAGCCCCATTGCGCGGCGTCCTCGGCGGAAAGCTTCTCGCCGAGGAGCGCGAGACCCAGGGCGCGCGCGCTGCCGACCAGGCGCGGCAGGAAGAACGTGCCGCCCGAATCCGGCAGCAGGCCGATCCTGGAGAACGACTGCACGAAGCTCGCCGAGCGCGCCGCAAGCACCAGGTCGCAGGCGAGGGCGATGTTGGCGCCCGCGCCCGCGGCGACGCCGTTCACTGCGCAGACCACCGGCTTGGGCAGCTCGCGCAGGCGTCGCACCAGCGGGTTGTAGTACGAGCCGAGCGAGATCGCGAGGTCGATCGGCGCCGCGCCCGGGCTGACGTTGCGCTCGGAAAGGTCCTGGCCGGCGCAGAAGGCGCGGCCCGCGCCGGTGAGGAGTACCGCTCGCACCGCGGCGTCGTCGGTGGCGCGCTGCAGCGCCTCCCGCAGGGACTTGTGCATCTCCGGGTTGAACGCGTTCAGCTTGTCCGGCCGGCTGAGCGTGATGGTGAGAACGCCCGTTTCGAACGAGACGAGGATCGAGGACATGGCTTCAAAGCTTACAATG
>Ga0075351_1000005_pt1 | contig 23449 bp, 28 predicted proteins | sample Sandmound_ThreeS_3_FD_120091 | JGI IMG/M metagenome (GOLD analysis project Ga0075351, IMG submission 120091) | Natural and restored wetland microbial communities from the San Francisco Bay, California, USA, that impact long-term carbon... | ecosystem: Environmental > Terrestrial > Soil >... | reverse complement strand
TGTCCTCGATCAATCTGACGAATCACTTCCTGATCGCCATGCCCAACATGGCCGATCCGTACTTTTCCAGGACACTGACTTACGTCTGCGAGCACAACGAGCAGGGCGCGCTCGGCATCGTCGTCAATCGCCCGATCGACATGACGCTGCGCGCGCTGTTCGAGCGCCTGTCGCTGCAGATGCGCGACGGCAGGAGCGGCGACGCGCCGATCTACTTCGGCGGCCCGGTGCAGACCGACCGCGGCTTCGTGCTGCACGAGCCCGCGGGCGACTGGCAGTCGACGCTGCGCGTGCGCGATCTCATCGGCCTCACCACCTCCAAGGACATCCTCGAGGCGGTCGGGCGCGGCGAAGGCCCGCAGCGGATGCTGGTCACGCTCGGCTACGCCGGCTGGTCGCCGGGGCAGCTCGAGCACGAGCTGTCGCAGAATGCCTGGCTCACCGTCGAGGCGCGCGACGGCATCATCTTCGACACGCCCGCCGAGGAACGCCTTCCCGCGGCGATGGAGCTGCTCGGTCTCGACTACGCTCGCTTGCAGGACTCGGCAGGGCATGCCTGACAAGGGCACCGTCCTCGCCTTCGACTTCGGTCTCAAGCGTATTGGAGTTGCAGTCGGGGAGCCGGAATTGCGTAGCGCACATCCGTTACCCGCGATTTCGGCGTTTCCACAGATCGAAAAGCTGATTGACGAATGGAAGCCGGCAAGGCTCGTTGTCGGCCTGCCGGTACGCGAGACGGGCGAGCACCCGCTGGCGAAGCGCGTCGAGCGCTTCGCGCGCCAGCTCGAAGGGCGCTTCCACCTGCCGGTGGCGCGGGTCGACGAGCGCTTTACGTCAGTGGAAGCGGAGAGCCGCCTCCGCGGCGTGAAGAACAAAGCGATCGATTCGGTCGCGGCGCAACTCATCCTGGAGCAATACTTTGACCAAGCTGCCTGACGCAGAAGCGCTCTGTCAGCAGCTGGTGCGCGAGCTGAAGCCGCGCATCGGGCCGAAGACGGCGATGGTCGGGCTCTACACGGGGGGAGCGTGGTTGGCGGAGCGCCTCCATCAGGAATTGCGCGTTGAAAAGCCATTGGGATTGATGGACATCGCCTTCTATCGCGACGACTACGCCGCGCGCGGCCTGAAGCACGATCCCAAGCGCACCACCATTCCCTTCGACGTCAACGGCGCCGAGCTGCTGCTGGTCGACGACGTGCTCTACAGCGGCCGCACGGTGCGCGCGGCGATGAACGAGCTGTTCGACTACGGCCGGCCGGCGAGCGTCTCGCTGGTCGTGCTCGCCGACCGCGGCGGCCGCCAGCTGCCGATCTGCGCGCAGCACGTCGGCGCGAAGGTCGAGGTGCCCGAGGGCATGCGGCTGCGATTGAAGCGCGACGCGGCGGGGAAGCTCGCCCTCGCGCTGGAGGCCGATCGTGCAGCGTGACCCGCAGCTCAACGCCAACGGCGAGCTGCAGCACCTCCTTTCGATCGAGGGGCTGCCGCGCGAGATCCTGCTGCAGATCCTCGACACCGCGGAATCGTTCGCCGGCGTTACCGAGCGCGAGGTGAAGAAGGTGCCGCTGCTGCGCGGCAAGAGCGTGTTCAACCTGTTCTTCGAGCCTTCGACGCGCACCCGCACCACCTTCGAGATCGCCGCCAAGCGCCTTTCCGCCGACGTCATCAACCTGAACATCGCCGTGTCCTCGGCGACCAAGGGCGAATCGCTGCTCGACACGGTCGCCAACCTCTCGGCGATGCAGGCCGACATCTTCGTCGTGCGGCATGGCTCCTCGGGCGCGCCGTTCCTGATTGCCCGCCACGTCAAGCCGCACGAGCACGTGGTGAACGCCGGCGACGGCCGCCACGCGCACCCGACGCAGGGCCTGCTCGATCTCTTCACCATCCGCCACTACAAGAAGGACTTCAGCAAGCTCGCGGTCGCCATCGTCGGCGACGTGCTGCATTCGCGCGTCGCGCGCTCGCTGATCCACGGCCTGACCACGCTCGGCGCGCCCGAGGTGCGGGTCATCGGCCCGCAGACCTTGATGCCGAGCGGCGTCGAGGCGCTCGGCGTGCGGGTCTTCCACGACATGAAGGCGGGCCTCAAGGACGCCGACGTGGTGGTGATGCTGCGGCTGCAGAACGAGCGCATGCGCGGCCCGCTGCTGCCCTCGGCACAGGAGTACTTCATGCACTACGGTCTGACGATCGACAAGCTCGCGCTCGCGCGCAAGGACGCGATCGTCATGCACCCCGGGCCGATGAACCGCGGCGTCGAGATCGATTCCAGCGTCGCCGACGGGCCGCATTCGGTGATCCTGCCGCAGGTCACCTTCGGCATCGCCGTGCGCATGGCGGTGATGAGCATCGTGGCCGGGAACTGATGAAGCTACTGATCAAGAACGGCAGAGTGGTCGACCCGGCGAGCGGCAAGGACGCGGTTGGCGACGTTTTCGTTGCCGACGGAAGGATTTCCGAATCTTTTTCGAAACCAGACAAGACCATTGATGCGAAGGGCCTGGTGGTCGCGCCGGGCTTCATCGATCTCTCCGCGAGGCTGCGCGAGCCCGGCTTCGAATACAAGGCGACGCTCGAGTCGGAGATGAACGCCGCGGTGGCGGGTGGCGTCACCAGCCTCGCCTGCCCGCCGGACACCGATCCGCCGCTCGACGAGCCGGGGCTGGTGGACATGTTGCGGCGGCGCGCCAAGGCGCTCGAGCGCGCGCGCGTCTATCCGATCGGCGCGCTGACGGTGAAGCTGCAGGGCGAGACGCTCACCGAGATGGGACAGCTCGCCGATGCCGGCTGCGTCGCGTTCTCGCAGGCGAACGTGGCGCTGCGCGACACGCAAGTGCTCTGGCGCGCGCTGCAATACGCCGCCACGTTCGGGTTCTCGGTGTGGCTGCGCGTCGAAGACGCCTGGCTGGCGAAGAACGGCGTGGCGCACGACGGCGACGTGGCGACGCGCCTCGGCTTGCCCGGCATCCCGGCTTTCGCCGAGACGATCGCGCTCGGCACGCTGCTCGAGCTCGTGCGCGCGACGCGCGCGCGAGTGCACGTCTGCCGCCTGTCCAGCGCCGGCGCGGTGGAGATGATGCGCGCGGCGAAGAAAGAAGGGCTGCCGGTGAGCTGCGACGTCGGCGTCCACTACGTCCACCTGTGCGACCGCGACATCGGCTTCTTCGACGCCAATTGCCGCCTCGACCCGCCGCTGCGCAGCCAGCGCGACCGCGACGCGCTGGCGCAGGGGCTCGCCGACGGGGTGATCGACAGCCTCTGCTCGGACCACACGCCGGTCGACGAGGACGGCAAGCACCTGCCCTTTGGCGAGGCCGAAGCCGGGGCGACCGGCCTCGAGCTGCTGCTGCCGCTGGCGCTGAAGTGGGGCGCGGCGCGCAAGCTGAGTCTCGGCCAGACGCTCTCGCGCATCACCTGCGAGCCGGCGCGCATCCTCGGCACGGCGTCGGGCCGGCTTGCTTCGGGGGCGCCCGCCGACATCGCCATCTTCGATCCGCAGGCGCCGTTCCGGGTCAGCGCCGAGGCGCTAAAAAGCCAGGGCAAGAACACGCCGTTCCTCGGCTACGAGCTGCAGGGGCGTGTGCGTACCACCATCGTCGCCGGCAACGTCGTCTACGAGGCATGAAGGCGCTTCGCGTCCTCCTGCTGCTGGCGCTCGTCGCCGGTTGCGCTTCGACCGACCGCAAGGGCGGCTATTACAAGGATGACGGCCCGGGCGAGAACCCGCCGCCCAACCTCGACGCCGTCGCCGATGCGACCCCGCGCGTCGAGCCGCTGCACAAGTTCGCCAACCGGCCTTACCAGGCGCTGGGAAGAAATTACACGCCGCTCACTTCGGTGCAGCCGTTCAAGCAGCGCGGCCTGGCGAGCTGGTACGGCAAGAGATTTCACGGCCAGAAGACCTCGAGCGGCGAGCCCTACGACATGTACAAGATGACGGCGGCGCATCCGACGCTGCCGATCCCGAGCTACGTGCGCGTGACGCGCGTGTCGAACGGCAGGAGCGTCGTGGTGCGCGTGAACGATCGCGGTCCCTTTCACGCGCAGCGCGTCATCGATCTCTCCTACGCCGCCGCCTACAAGCTGGGCTACATCCAGGCGGGCAGCGCGGAGGTCACGCTCGAGGCCATCGTCCCGGGCCAGCGCGCGGATGCGCGCTAGCCTGGTTCTTTTCCTGTGCTTGGCCGCCGCGGCGCACGCTGCCGCGCCGCAGCCGCCTTCGATCATCGGCCGCGCCTGGCTGGTCGGCGACCTCTCCAGCGGACAGATCCTCGCCTCGCACGGGGCGGACGAGCGCATCGAGCCGGCATCGCTCACCAAGCTGATGACCGCCTACGTGGTGTTCGGCGCGCTGCGCGAGAAGAAGATCTCGCTCGGCCAGCAGGTGCCGGTGTCGGTGCGCGCCTGGCGCGCGCCTGGCTCGCGCATGTTCATCGAGCCGCGCCGGCCGGTGACGGTCGACGAGCTGATCCGCGGCATGGAGGTGCAGTCGGGCAACGACGCGTGCATCGCGCTCGCCGAGGCGGTCGCCGGCTCCGAGGAGGTGTTCGTGCAGATGATGAACCGCGCGGCCGAGCGGCTGGGCCTCAAGAACACCCGCTTCGTCAATGCCACCGGCCTGCCCGACGCCAAGCACTACAGCACCGCGGGCGACCTGTACAAGCTGAGCGCGGCGCTGATCCGCGACTTTCCCGCCGAATACTCGCAGTACTACGCGCTGAAGGAGTTCCGCTACAACAACGTTCCGCAGCTGAACCGCAATCGCCTCCTCTGGCTCGACCCGACCGTCGACGGGGTGAAGACCGGCCACACCGAGGCGGCGGGCTACTGCCTGATTGCCTCCTCGAAGCGCGGCTCGCGACGCCTCCTTTCGGTGTTGCTGGGCGGCACGTCGGAATCGGGCCGCGCGCAGGAGTCGCTCAAGCTGCTCAACTGGGGATTCCAGCTCTTCGACAGCGTCAGGCTCTACGGCCCGGGCGATGCGGTGAAGTCGCTGCCGGTGTGGAAGGGCACCGCCCGCGCGGTCAAGGTCGGCGCGCAGGGCGAGCTGCTCGTGACCGTGCCGAAGGGTGAAGCCGAGAAGCTCAAGGCGGAGTTGGTCTCGCAGCAGCCGCTGATTGCGCCCGTCGCGATAGGGCAGCAGGTTGGCACGCTGCGCGTCACCTTCGACGGCAAGCCTTATGCCGAATACCCGCTCCTTGCTCTCGAGAGCGTCGCGCCGGCGGGGCTGCTCGGCAGGGCGTGGGATACACTGAGACTATGGTTCAAGTGAAACGCGACGTGGTTTTTCTGAACGGCGAATTCCTGCCGCTGGAAGAGGCCAGGGTGCCGGTGCTCGACCGCGGCTTCATCTTCGGCGACGGCGTCTACGAGCTCGTGCCGGTGTACTCGCGCGTCGCCTTCCGGCTCGACGAGCATCTGGCGCGCCTCGAGCGCAGCCTGGGCGAGGTGAAGATCCGCAATCCCTATTCTCGCCAGCGCTGGCGCGAGATCATCTACCAGCTGGTGGATGCGCAGCCGTTCGAGGACCAGGGCGTGTACTTCCAGGTGACGCGCGGCGTCGCCAAGCGCGATCACGCTTTCCCGCGCGACGTGCCGCCGACCGTGTTCATGATGGCGAATCCGCTCGTCAATCCGCCGCGCGAGCAGGTCGAGGCGGGCGGCGCCGCGGTGAGCGCGCAGGACAACCGCTGGCTGCGCTGCGACATCAAGTCGATCTCGCTCATCGGCAACGTGCTTCTGCGCCAGGTGTCGGCGGAGGCGGGCGCCGCCGAGACCATCCTCTTTCGCGACGGCAAGCTGACCGAGGCGTCGGCGTCCAACGTCTTCATCGTCAAGCGGGGCGTGATCGTCTCGCCGCCGAAGTCGTCGCTCATCCTGCCGGGCATCACCTACGACGTGGTCGCCGAGCTGGCGCGCGCCAGCGGCGTGCCGCTCGAGTTCCGCGAGATCGCCGAGGCGGAGGTGCGCGCCGCGGACGAGATCTGGGTGACCTCTTCGTCGAAGGAAATCCTGGCGATCGTCTCTCTCGACGGGCGCAGGATCGGCGACGGCAGGCCCGGCCCGCTGTTCCGCCGCCTGTACGAGCTCTACCAGGAGTTCAAGCGCAAGGTGATGCGCGCCGGCAAGCGGGAGGCGCTGTCGGCGTAGCGATGGCCGAGGGCTCGCCGCTCGCCTTCCCCTGCGACTTCCCCATCAAGGTCATGGGCCGCAAGCAGCCCGGCTTCGCCCAGGAAGTGATGGACATCGTTCTCCGCCACGCGCCCGACTTCGATCCGGCGACGATGGAGATGCGCCCCAGCCGGCAGGGGCGCTACCTCAGCCTCACCTGCGTGGTGCGCGCCGCTTCGCGCGAGCAGCTCGACAGCCTCTACCGTGAGTTGTGCGACCATCCCGGAGTGGTGATGGTGCTATGACGGTCGTCGACCAAATCACTGTCCGGTCCTTGCGTCTCACGCGGTATGACGCTGTCCTTCGCGATATGCGCGCGTTCACGCAAGGACGCGACCCTGACACGCCTGACGAGATCTGGCTCACCGAGCATGAGCCGGTCTACACGCTCGGGCAAGGGGCGCCCGAGCGCAGCGTGCCGAACGGCATTCCCGTCGTGCGCAGCGATCGCGGCGGCGACATCACCTACCATGGCCCCGGACAGATCGTCCTCTACGCGCTGGTGGATCTCGCGCGGCGCGGCATCAAGGTGAAGCGCCATGTCTGGCTGCTCGAGCAGGCGGTGATCGATCTCGTCGGCCATGGCGCCGAGCGCCGGCCAGGCGCGCCGGGGGCGTACGTGGACGGCGCGAAGATCGCCGCGCTCGGCATCCGCGTCGTGCGGGGCCGCGCCTATCACGGCCTCTCGCTCAACGTCGATATGGATCTATCGCCTTTTGCCGCGATCGATCCCTGCGGCTATCCCGGCTTGAAGGTCACCCAGATGAAGGATCTCGGTCTGTCCACGGATCGCGTGGGCGAAAGACTGAGCGAGATCCTGATCGAGAAGCTCGATGCGTGAAGCGGGCGTCAAGGAGAAGGGCGCGAGGAAGACGATCAAGATCGTCCCGCAGGCGACGCGCCTGCCGAAACCGTCGTGGATCCGCGTGCGCGCCGCCAGCCCGAATTCGCGCTTCCACGAGATCAAGGACATCCTGCGCGCGCAGAAGCTGCACACCGTGTGCGAGGAAGCCTCGTGCCCGAACATCGCCGAGTGCTTCGGCAAGGGCACCGCGACCTTCATGATCCTCGGCGACGTCTGCACGCGCCGCTGCCCGTTCTGCGACGTCGCCCACGGGCGTCCCCTGCCGCCCGACGCGGATGAGCCGCGTCACCTCGCCGAGACCATTTCTCTCTTGAAATTGAAATATGTGGTCATCACCAGCGTCGACCGCGACGACCTCAAGGATGGCGGTGCTCGGCATTTCGTCGATTGCATCACCGCGGTCAGGAAAGCGTCGCCGCAAACCACCATCGAGACCCTCGTGCCGGACTTCCGCGGCCGGCTCGACCGCGCGCTCGCCGTCCTCGATGCCGCTCCGCCCGACGTGATGAACCATAACCTCGAGACCGTGCCGCGCCTCTACAAGAAGGCGCGACCCGGCGGCGACTACCGCCACTCCCTGACCTTATTGAAGAGATTCAAGGAAAGACACCGCGACATTCCGACCAAGTCGGGACTGATGGTCGGGCTTGGCGAGACCGATGACGAGATCCTCGCAGTGATGCGCGACCTGCGCGCGCACGACGTCGACATGCTGACCATCGGCCAGTACCTGCAGCCCTCGCCCCACCATCTGCCCGTGGAGCGCTACGTCAGCCCGGATACGTTTGTGTTCCTTGAGAAAGAGGCCTCCCAGGCGGGCTTCAAGCATGCGGCCGTCGGGCCGCTGGTGCGCTCCTCCTATCATGCCGACCAGCAAGCCCACCAAGCCGGTATCGCTCAAGGCGCTTGACGCGCCGCCCCGCGCGATCGCGTCCGGCTACCCGGAGAAATTCCGCGCGCGGGTCGCCGGCCGCGAGAAGAAGCCGCTCGGCGATCTCTTCGGCCTCAGCAACTTCGGCGTCAACCTCACGCGGCTCGCACCGGGCGCGCAGTCGGCGCTGCGCCACGCGCACGCCAAGCAGGACGAGTTCGTCTACATCCTCGAGGGGCGTGCGACGCTGATCACCGATGCGGGCGAAACCGAGCTCGCCCCCGGCATGTGCGCGGGATTCAAGGCCGGCACCGGCGACGCCCACCACCTCGTCAACCGCAGCAGGCAGGACGTTCTCTATCTCGAGATCGGCGACCGCACGCCGGGCGAGAGCGCGACCTATCCGGACGACGACCTGCAGGTGGTGCAGGACGCCGCCGGCAAGTGGCGCTACCTGCACAAGGACGGCACTCCCTACTAGGAGGCCGCAAGAACCCGCGGCCTACTTCAGGAGCTGAGGGCCTTCTCGACCAGCGCGTGAAACTCAGCCCAGTCGGGCTCGCCGACGTATTCCTTCAGCACCCGGCCGTTCTTGTCGATGAGGAAGCTGGTCGGGGTGATGCGCACGCGGCCGAACTGGCGGGCAATATCGCCGTCGCCGTCGAGCGCGACCTTGAAAGGAAGGGCGCGGCGCTGCGCGAATTCGGCCACCGCGTTCGGGTGGTCGGATTGCATCGCCACCGCCACCATCTCGTAGCCGCGCGGCGCGAACTTGCGGTAGGTGTCGATCATCCGGGGCATTTCCTCGACGCATTCCGCGCACCAGGTGGCCCAGAAATTGACCAGCACCACCTTGCCGCGCAGGTCCGAGGTGGAAAACTGCTCGCCCGACAGGGCGGCGAAGCGGACCTCGGGCGCCGTTGGCCGCGAGAAGAGCGCGAGCGAGGCCGCCAGGCCCGCGGCCAGGGCGACGACGGCGACGAGGATCTTCGCTTTCATGCAGAGCTAGTGGGCCTTGTCCCAGTTTTCGCCGATGCCGACCTCGACGATGAGGGGCACGTCGAGCCTGGCGACCGATTGCATCAAGCGAGTGATGTTGGAACGAATCATCTCCACTTCGTCCTGCGGAACCTCCAGGACCAGCTCGTCGTGCACCTGCATGATCAGCAGAGATTTCAGTTTAGAAGAATCTATGAATAATTGAACTGAAATCATTGCAAGCTTGATCAGGTCGGCGGCGGTGCCCTGCATGGGCGCATTGATCGCCGCGCGCTCCGCGGCCTGGCGGCGCACCGGCGCGCCGCTCTTCAGCTCGGGCAGCCACAGGCGGCGGCCGAACACGGTCTCGACGTAGCCCGTCTCTTTCGCGCGCTTGCGCGTCTCGTCCATGTAGCGCTTCGCCCCCGGGAAGCGGGCGAAGTAGCGATCGACGTAGGTCTGCGCGGTGCCGCGGTCGATGCCCAGGTTCTGCGCCACGCCGAACGACGACATGCCGTAGATCAAACCGAAGTTGATGACTTTGGCGACGCGGCGCTGTTCTGAATCGACTTCATCAACTGGAACCCCAAAGACCTCCGCGGCCGTCGCGCGGTGCACGTCTTCGCCCTCGAGGAAGGCGCGGCGCAGGTTCTCGTCGCCGGAAAGGTGCGCCATGATCCGCAGCTCGATTTGCGAGTAGTCGGCGGAAACGATCCGCGATCCCGGCGGCGCGATGAAGCACTCGCGGATGCGGCGGCCGGCGGGCGTGCGGATCGGGATATTTTGCAGGTTGGGGTCGTTCGAGGAGAGCCGTCCGGTGACCGCGGTGGTCTGCGAGTAGGTGGTGTGCACGCGCCCGGTCGTGGGGTTGACGCTCTTCGGCAGCTTGTCGGTGTAGGTCGACTTGAGCTTGGAGAGCGCGCGATGCTCGAGGATCAGCCCGGGCAGCGGATGGTCGAGCGCGAGCTCGGCGAGCGAGTCCTCGTCGGTCGACGGCTGCCCGGAGGGTGTCTTCTTCTTGACCGGCAGCTTCTGCCGCTCGAACAGGATTTCCTGGATCTGCTTCGGCGAGCCGAGGTTGAAGGGCTGGCCCGCGGCCTCGTACGCTTTTTGTTCCAACGCCAGGATTTCCTTGCCGAGCTCGTGGCTTTGCGCCTCGAGCTTCGCGCGGTCGAGAAGCACGCCGTTCCTCTCCATGCGGAAGAGCACCGGCAGGACCGGCATCTCGATCCTGCTGTAGACGAAGCCGAGCTTCTCGTCCTGCTCGATCTGCCGGTAGAGGCGCTCGTGCAGCGCAAGCAGGCAATCGGCCTTCTCGGCGGCGAGCGCGGTGGCGCGCTCCACGCTCACCGCAGAGAACGGGATGCGCGAGGCGCCCTTGCCCGCTACCTCCTCGTAGGAGAGGATCGTCCAGCCGCAGTGGCGCTGCGCCAGCGAGCCCAGCTCGTGCCGCTCGTGCACCTCCAGCACGTAGGACTCGAGCTGGATGTCATGCGCGCAGCCGGCGAGGGCGATGCCGTGATTGGCGAGGAGGTGCGAGTCGCGCTTCACGTTCTCGCCGGCCTTCTTGCAGTCTGAGCGTTCCAGCCACGGCTTGAGAATCCTCAAGGCATCGATCTGCGGCGGCGCGCCCGGGTAATCGTGCGCCATCGGCACGTAAACCGCTTCGTCCAGGAACGCAAAGGCGAGGCCGACCAGCCTCGCGGTCATCGGCTCGTCGCCGGATCCGAACGCGGCGAAGCCAGCGAGGTCGACCGCCTCGAGCTTGAGCACCAGCTCGCGCAGCTCGTCCTCGCTGAGGATCGTGCGGGTGCGCCGCTTCTGCGCCGCCGGCGCTGGCGCGGCGTCGGGCGTGGCGGCCGGCGCGTTCTCCAGCTCCCTGAGAAACCCCTTGAAGCCGAAGCGTTCGTACTGCGCGCGCTGAATCTCCGGCTGCGACGCGAATTCGCTGAGCCTTTCGAAGGGGAAGGGCAGCGGCACATCGCGCTTGACCGTGAGCAGCTCGCGCGCTTTCGGCAGCCAGTCGAGCACCTTGCGCAGGTTCTCGCCCCGGGTGCCGGTGATTTCGTCCGCCCTGGCGATGAGGTTGTCGAGGGACCCGTATTGCGCGATCCATTTGGCGGCGAAGCCGGGGCCGACGCCATGGACTCCGGGAACGTTGTCGATCGCGTCGCCGACGAGGGCCATGTAGTCGACGATCTTTTCGGGCGGGACGCCGAACTTCTGCGTCACGCCGGCGGCGTCGAGCTTCTCGTTCGACATGGTGTTGATCCACAGCACCTTGTCGTCGACGAGCTGGGTGAGGTCCTTGTCGCCGGTCGAGATCACCGTGCGCCAGCCGCGGCGCTTGGCCTCCTCGGCGAGCGTGGCGATGACGTCGTCGGCCTCGACGCCGTCGACCACCAGCACCGGCCAGCCGAGCGCTTTCACGGCTTCCAGCAGCGGCTCGACCTGGCGCGAGAGATCGTCAGGCATCGCGCTGCGCGTCGCCTTGTAGTCCGGATAGGCTTCGTCGCGGAAGGTCTTGCCCCTGGCGTCGAACACGCAGGCGCGGGCCTGCGCCTTATAATCGCTGGCGAGCTTGCGCAGCATGTTCAGCACGCCATAGATCGCGCCGGTCGGCTCGCCGGTCTTCGGGCTCCTCAGCTCGGGCAGCGCGTGGAACGCGCGGTAGAGGTACGACGAGCCGTCGACCAGCAGCAGCGTCTTTTCAGGATCTCCCGACATGACCAACGCAAAGGTAGTGAAGCCGGCCGGACTTGGCCACGAGATTTCGCCGCGCGAGGCGTGGAAGCTGTTCGGAATTATGGCAGAGTTCTTCGAGGCGACCGAGCGCCTCGCCGGCATCCGGCCGGCGGTCTCGATGTTCGGCAGCGCGCGCGCCAAGGAAGGCTCGCCGTACTACAAGCTCGCCGAGGAAACCGCGCGACTGCTTTCGGACGCCGGCTTCGCCATCGTCTCCGGCGGCGGGCCGGGCGTGATGGAGGCGACCAACAAGGGCGCCTATCACGGCAAGGGGCTGGCGGTCGGGCTGAACATCGACCTCCCGCACGAGCAGCTCTCCAACCAGTTCCAGCACATCAGCCTGCGCTTCAAGCACTTCTTCGCGCGCAAGGTGATGTTCGCCAAGTTCGCCACCGCGTTTGTGGTCCTGCCGGGCGGCTACGGCACGCTCGACGAGCTGTTCGAGGCGCTGACGCTGGTGCAGACCGGCAAGACGCGGCAGATGCCGATCATCCTCGTGCACGAACCGTTCTGGCGCGGCCTCATCGACTGGTGCCGCAGCCGGCTGGTCGAGGAAGGCATGATCGACCCGACCGACGTCGACCTGCTGCAGATCTGCAACGAGCCGAAGGAGGTGGTCGACGCGATCTTCGCCTTCTACGAGAAGCGCGGCTTCGAGCCGTCGCCGGCCGAGCGCGAGGTGATGCTCAACCTCTAGTAGTAGAATCGATGCGAAATGCGGCACTTGCGGCGCCTCACGCTTCTGCTGGCGTTCCTTGCGTTCAGCGTCGCGGCGCAGCAGCGCAAGCCGCCCGCGCTCGAGCCGATTCCGGAGCCGCCGCCTCCGCCTGAGCCGGGCGTCGAGCAGCCCGAGGTGCGCATCCCGGTGCCCGACGGCGACAAGGTGGAGGAGATCCGCGAAGGCGGACGCGTGGTGATGCTCAAGGTCACGCCGAAGAACGGCAAGCCGTACTACCTCGTCGACACCACCGGCGCCGGCAACTGGACGCGCCGCGAGTCGCTCGACGACGGCGTGCGCGTTCCCATGTGGCCCATCCTGATCTTCGACTGATTGTCGGTCTATACCCCTGTCTCTGAAGGCGAGCTCGCGGCCTGGCTCGCGAACTATTCGGTCGGCACGCCGGTCGCGTGCGAGCCGATCAAGGCGGGCATCGAGAACACCAACTATTTCGTCACCACCAGCCAGGGCCGCTACGTGCTCACGCTGTTCGAGCGCCTGCCGGCGGAAGAGCTGCCCTTCTACCTCAATCTCATGGCGCACCTCGCGCGCCACGGCATTCCCTGCCCGGCGCCGATCGCCGACCTGCAGGATCGTTATCTGCAGCGCCTGAACGGCAAGCCCGCCGCGCTGGTGACGCGCCTGCCGGGCCGCTCGCTCGAGCGGCCGAGCGAACGCGATTGCGCCGAGCTCGGCGCGCTGCTCGGCCGCATGCACCTCGCGGGCCGCTCGTATCCGGAGTACCTGGAGAACCCGCGCGGCCCGAAGTGGTGGCGTTTCGCGGCAAAGGAAGTGATGCCGTTCCTGGATTCGCCGCAACAGGAATTGCTGTCGAAAGAGCTTCAATTCCAGTCGGAACAGCGCTTCCCGGACCTGCCGCGCGGGCCGGTGCACGCCGACCTCTTCCGCGACAACACGCTGTTTGACGACGGGCGCATCTCCGGCGTGATCGACTTCTACTTCGCCGGCGTCGACTGCCTGCTCTACGACATCGCGGTGTGCGCCAACGACTGGTGTCTGGAGGAGGGCGGCGCGGCGCTGGATGCCGGTCGGGCGCGCGCGCTCCTCGGCGGTTGCCAGAGCGTGCGGCCCTTTGCGCCTCTCGAGCGCTCGGCATGGTCCGCCATGCTGCGCGCCGCGGCGCTGCGTTTCTGGCTCTCGCGGCTGTACGACTATCACCTGCCGCGGCCGGGGATGCTGGTGCATGCCCACGACCCCGAGCATTTCCGCCGCATCCTCGACGAGCGTGTGCGCGCCAAGGCGCCCTGGCTGACGTGATGCGCGCCCGCCTCCAGTGATGCGCGCGCGCATCGTCGCCGCGGCAAGCGGCGCGCGCTGGCTGCTCGAAGGGTGGAATCTCTTTCGCGCCGCGCCGCTCCCCTGGCTGGCGCTGCTGCTCGCCTACTGGCTGCTGATGACGCTGATCTCGCTCGTGCCTTTCGTCGGCATGGCGATCGCGTCCATCCTCGTTCCCGCCTTCTCGGTCGGCTTCATGGCCGCGGCGCGGGCGTCGAGCCGCCGCGCCGGCGTCGAGCTGTCGCTCCTCTTCGACGGCTTCCGGCACGCACAGCGCGGGCAGATCGTGCTCGGCGTCGTCTACCTCTTCAGCCTGGCGATCGTGCTGGGCGGCGGCGCGCTGGTCGACGACGGCGCGCTCGCGCGCTGGATGCTCACGGGCCGGCGCCCGGCCGACGAGGTGCTGCAATCGGACGCGTTCCTCTCCGCGCTCGTCTGCGCCGCGGCTCTCTATACGCCGGTGATGATGATGTTCTGGTTCGCGCCGCCGCTCGTCGCCTGGCATTCGGCCAGCCCGGCGAAAGCGCTGTTCTACAGCTTCTTCGGCTGCCTGATGAACTGGCGCGCGTTCATCGCCTATGGCGCCGCGGCGGCGCTCGTCACGCTGGTCGCGCCCTTCGTCCTGGTGCTGACGTTGCGCACCCTGCTCGGCAACGTCTCCTTCGCCTGGCTCGCCTTTCCGCTCCTCGGCGTGCTGCTGCCGACCCTGTTCGCGAGCTTCTACGCGAGCTACCGCGACGTGTTCGCGAGCGGCGAATGAGCTGCGAGCTGTGCGATTCGGACGGCGGCCGCGTGCTCTGGCGCGACGATTTCTGCCGTGTGGTGCGGCCCGCGGTGGAGGGCTACCCGGGCTTCCTGCGCGTCATCGTCAATCGACATGTGAAGGAGATGACCGATCTCCAGGAGCGCGCTCGGCTGATGCAGGTGGTGTTCGCCTGTGAAGAGGTCCTGCGCAAGCTCTACCGGCCGGAGAAGGTCAATCTCGCCAGCCTCGGCAACGTCATGCCGCACGTGCATTGGCATGTGATTGCGCGCTTCGTCGACGATGCCCATTTTCCGGATGCGATCTGGGCACCCGCGCGCCGGAGCGCCACGCCGCGCGCGGCAGTGGCGGACGAGGTGCTGGCACGGGCTATCATGGCCGCCCTGTGAGCGCCGTGCCGACCGAGATCAAGCTGCACCAGAAGTCGCGCGTGATGGAGATCGCCTTCGACGACGGCAGGACTTTCCGCCTGCCGTACGAGTTCCTGCGCGTCTACTCGCCCTCGGCGGAAGTGCGCGGCCACGGGCCGGGCCAGGAAGTGCTGCAGACCGGCAAGCAGTCGGTCGAGATCCGCTCGCTCGAGGCGGTCGGCTCCTACGCGGTGCAGCCGCTTTTTTCCGACGGCCACGGCACGGGCATCTATTCCTGGGATTACCTCTACGAGCTGGGCGAGAGCCAGGAGAAGCTCTGGTCCGAGTATCTCGCCAGGCTCAAGGCCGCGGGCGCCAGCCGGTGAGCAAGGAAACCGATTTCGGCTACCAGCGCGTCCCGGAAGGCGACAAGGCGCGCCGCGTCGGCGAAGTCTTCGATCGCGTCGCCGACCGCTATGACCTGATGAACGACCTGATGTCGCTCGGCCTGCACCGGGTGTGGAAGGCGTTCGCCGTCGGCATCGCGCGCCCGCGTCCGGGCGAGCGCATCCTCGACATCGCCGCCGGCAGCGGCGATCTCGCCCGCGCCCTTGCGAAGCGCGTCGGCCCCACCGGCGAAGTGTGGCTGACCGACATCAATCGCCGCATGCTCGAGCGCGGCCGCGACCGTCTGCTCGACGCCGGGCTGCTCGCGCCGGCGGTGCAGTGCGACGGCGAGCGCCTGCCCTTCGCGGACGCGAGCTTCGATTGCGTCACCGTCGCCTTCGGCCTGCGCAACATGACGCGCAAGGACGCTGCGCTGGCGGAGATGCGCCGCGTGCTCAAGCCGGGCGGCCGGCTGGTGGTGCTCGAGTTCTCGCGCGTGTGGCAGCCGCTCGAGCGCGCCTACGACGTGTACTCGTTCAAGGTGCTGCCCTGGCTTGGCGAGCGCGTCGCGGGCGATGCCGCGGCCTATCGCTATCTCGCCGAGTCGATCCGCATGCACCCCGACCAGGCGAAGCTCGCGGCGATGATGAACGCGGCGGGGCTGGAGGGGGTCGAAGTCTTCAATCTCGCCGCGGGCGTGGTTGCAGTGCACCGCGGCTTCAGGATTTGATAGCATCGACCTCCCTCGGAGGATTTGCCATGCGTAAATGGATTCTCACGGTGTCGGCGCTGTTTCTCGGCGCGATCGTGGTCGCGACCGATGCCGACGCGAGACGTCTCGGCGGCGGCCGCTCGATCGGCGCGCAGCGCAACGTCACCGCGCCCCCGGCAGCGACGCCGGCCAAGCCCGCCCAGCAGCAGCAACAGGCTGCGCCGGCGCAGCAAGGCAGCAAGGGGGGCATGCTCGGCGGCATCCTCGGCGGGCTCGCGCTCGGCGGCCTGCTCGCCTGGGCGCTGAGCGGCACCGGCCTTTCCACGATCCTTCTGATCGCGCTGCTCGCCTTCGTCGCCGTAGCCGCGTGGCGCGCGATGGCGCGCAAGCGCGAAGAACCCGCGCTCGAGCAGGTGCAATTCGCCGACGGGGGCCGCGAGCGCGTCGCGCTTCCCGCCGCAGGCGCTGCGGCGCCCGGCCCGTCGGCGAGCGCCGTGCCGGCGGGCTTCGATACGCCCACGTTCCTGCGCGCGGCGAAGCTCAACTTCGTCAAGCTGCAGCTCGCCAACGACGCCGGCAAGCTCGACGAGATCCGCGAATTCACCACCGACGAGATGTTCGACGAGCTGCGCAAGGACGTGCTCGCGCGTCCCGAAACGCAGCAGACCGACGTCGTGTCGCTCAACGCCGACCTGCTGGAAGTCGCCACCGAGCAGGACGCCCACTGGGCGAGCGTGCGCTTTTCGGGACTGGTGCGAGAGACGCCGAGCAGCGCGCCGGTGGGGTTCGAGGAGGTCTGGAACCTGGTCAAGCCGGCGCGCGGATCGAGCGGCTGGCTCCTCGCCGGCATCCAGCCGATGCATTGAGCGCCCTGCCGCCCAGCGAAAAGGCCACCCCCGCGGTGGCCTTTTGCTTTTTCGTCAACCGGCTGCTCGATGCCGAGCCCTGGGCGCGCGAGCGGCTGGCCCCCTTTTCCGGCCGAACCCTCGAGATCGCGGCCCTGCCGCTGCCGCCGCTGCGCATCGCGATCCTCGAGGGCGGGCGCCTCGAGCCGGGCGCCGAGGCGCCGCATCTCGTGCTGCGCTTCGGGCCCGCGGCGCTCTTCGCGCTCGCCGGCGGCGAGGAGGAATTTCTCGCCGCGGTGGAGGTGAGCGGCGACGAAAAGCTGGCGCAGGAAGCGGCCTTTCTCGCGCGTCACCTGCGCTGGGACGTCGAGGAAGCGCTTTCGCGCGTCGTCGGCGACGTCGCCGCGCACCGCGTGGCTGAGGCGGCACGCGGCTTCGCCGCCTGGCAACTCGAGGCGGCGAAGCGCGTCAGCGCCGCGGCGGTGGATTTCCTCGCCGAGGAAGCGCGTCTCCTCGTGCGCCGCGAGGACCAGGCGACCCATGCGCGCGCCGTCGCGGATCTGCGCGACGCGCTCGCCCGCCTGGAAAAGCGGCTCGAGCGCCTTGGATAGGTCGCGGTGAGCAAGCTCCTGCGCCTGGCGCGCATTTTCGCGATCGGCCTGCGCTTCGGGCTGTACGACCTCGGCGCCGATTCGCGCCGCCATGCGCCGCGCGCGGTGCGCCTGCGGCAGGCGCTCGAGGCGCTCGGGCCGATCTTCGTCAAGTTCGGGCAGATCCTCTCGACGCGGCGCGATCTCCTGCCGCTCGATGTCGCCGACGAGCTCGCCAAGCTGCAGGACCGGGTGCCGCCGTTCCCGCCCGAGCTGGCGGCGGCGGAAATCGAGCGCAGCCTCGGCATCCGCATCGAGGACGTCTTCACGAGCTTCCAGCGCGAGGCGCAGGCGAGCGCCTCGATCGCGCAGGTGCACTTCGCCACCCTGAAGGACGGGCGCGAGGTCGCCATCAAGGTGCTGCGGCCCGGCGTGGAGAAGGCGATCGCGAGGGACCTGGCGCTGCTCGAGACGCTCGCCGGCCTGATCGACCGCACCCGCGACGGCAAGCGGCTCAGGCCGCGCGAAGTCGTCGCCGAGTTCGCGCGCCACCTCGACGAGGAGCTCGACCTCATGCGCGAGGCGGCGAACGCGAGCCAGTTGCGGCGCAACTTCGCCGGCTCGCCGCTGCTCGCGGTGCCCGAGATGCACTGGGACCTCTGCTCGCAGCGGGTGATCGTCATGGAGCGCATGCGCGGCGTGCCGATCTCGCAAATCAGGGTCTTGAGAGAGAACGGCATTGATATTCCTGCGCTGGCGCGCGCGGGCGTGGAAATCTTCTTTACCCAGGTTTTCCGCGACGGCTTCTTCCACGCCGACATGCACCCCGGAAACATCTTCGTCTCGGTCGAGGGGGAGACGAAGGGGCGCTACGTGGCGCTCGACTTCGGCATCGTGGGCACGCTCTCCGACGTCGACAAGAGCTACCTGGCGCACAACTTCCTCGCCTTCCTGAACCGCGACTACCGGCGCGTCGCGCTCGCGCACCTCGAGGCCGGCTGGGTGCCGCCCGGGACGCGCGTCGATGAGTTCGAGGCGGCGATCCGCGCGGTGTGCGAGCCGATCTTCGCCCGGCCGCTGCGCGACATCTATTTCGGCAAGCTGCTGCTGCGCCTGTTCCAGACCTCGCGCCGCTTCAACGTGCAGATCCAGCCGCAGCTCGTGCTGCTGCAGAAGACGCTGCTCAACATCGAAGGCCTGGGCCGCGACCTCGACCCGGAGCTCGACCTGTGGCGCACCGCCAAGCCCTACCTCGAGCGCTGGATGAGCGAGCAGGTCGGCTGGCGCGCGCTGCTTCGCACCCTGAGGAACGAGGCGCCCTACTGGGCGACACGGCTGCCCGAGCTGCCGCGCCTGGTGCACCGGGCGCTCGCCGACGATCGCCTCGGCGAGCTGCGCGAGTCGCTCGACCGGCTCGCGGACGAAAGCGCGCGGCGCAACGACCTCACCGCCTTCATTTCGGCGCTGCTCGCCGTCGCGGTGATCGTCGCGCTGGTCAGTCTCTTGTGAACCTGAGGAAATAGTTTTCGCGCATCAGCTTCACCTCCTCGACGAAGCGGAAGCCGGCGCTCTCGATCTCGCGGCGGAAATCCTCCTTGCCGGCGCGCACGTGCTTCAGGATCCAGTCGGGACTCGTGCCCGGGATGCGCTCGAAGTCGACCACCACCAGCGCCCCGCCGGGACGCAAAGCGCGCCGGATCGAGGCGAGCATGGCCTGCGGGTCCTCGAAGTGATGGTAGGCGTCGCAAATGAAGGCGACGTCGATCGAGCTCGCGTCCAGGCGGGTATCGACCTGCGTCGAGACGATGCCGACGACGTTGTCCAGGCGCGCTGCACGCGCGCGCTGCAGGTTCCCGTCCACGAACTCGCGCGCGATGTCGACGGCGTAGACGCGGCCCTGCGGGCGGACGCGCGCGGCGAAGAGGCGGGTGAACAGGCCCGTGCCCGCGCCGACGTCGGCGACCGACTGCCCGGGCTTGAGCGCCACCGCGTCGACGATGGCGAGCCGCTTCTCGTAGACCTCCCGGCCTTCCGTTTCGAGATTGCGCTGCCAGCGGGAAAAGTCCGGGTTTCGGTATTGCTCGTTGATCTCGGGCGACGCGCCCTGCCCGAAAGTGCCGCACGAAACGAAAATCAGGAGGGAAAGGCAGAATCTCGCCATGGCTCAGGATAGCTCCCGGCCGGAGTTCTGGGACAGCCGCTACCGCGGCGGCACCACGCCGTGGGACGCGGGCGCCGTTCCGCCCCGCTTGCTTGCCTGGCTGGAAGGAAGCGATTCCAGAATGAGAATTCTCGTCCCGGGCTGCGGCTCGGGGTACGAGGTGCGCGCTTTTGCCGAGCGCGGGCACGATGTGCTCGGCATCGACTTCTCCGATGCCGCGCTCGAGAACGCGCGCCGCAACCTCGGCAGGCTGGCGGATCGCGTCAGGAAAGCGGACTTCTTCAGCCTTGCCGACGACCCCTTCGATCTCGTCTATGAGCGCACGTTCCTCTGCGCGCTGCCGCGGCGGGCGTGGCCGGACTGGGGACGCGGCGTGGCGCGGCTGGTGCGTCCCGGCGGCAAGCTGGCGGGCTTCTTCTATCTCGACGACAACGAGCGCGGCCCGCCCTTTGGAATTTCCATGGAGAAACTGCACGAGCTGCTCGACGGGGCGTTCCTGGAGGAGGAACACGAGCCGATTCCCGCCGAGCAGTCGGTGCCGGTTCTCGCCGGCCACGAGGTTTGGCAGGTGTGGAAGCGGCGGCTATGATGGCGCGCGCATGCTGATCGCCTCGGTCGTCCTGTACCTGCTGATCACGATCGCGATCGGGCTCTGGGCGGCGAAACGGGTCCACAACTCGAAGGACTACCTGGTCGCCGGCAGGACGCTGCCGCTCTACATCACCACCGCGACCGTGTTCGCGACCTGGTTCGGCGCCGAGACGGTGCTGTCGGTGTCGGCCACCTTCGCGCGCGACGGCCTCGGCGGCGTCATCGCCGATCCCTTCGGCTCGTCCTTCTGCCTGCTGTTCGTGGCGCTGTTCTTCGCCCGCGCCTTCTACCGCATGGACCTGCTGACGATCGGCGACTTCTACCACAAGCGCTACAACAAGACCGTCGAGGTGACGACCAGCATCGCCATCACCCTCTCTTACCTCGGCTGGACGGCGGCGCAGCTCACTGCGCTGGGACTGGTCTTCTCCGTGCTCTCGGGGGGCAAGATCTCGCTCGAGACCGGCATCTACATCAGCGCCGCCATCGTCCTCGGCTACACCATCTGGGGCGGCATGTGGTCGGTGGCGCTGACCGACCTCTTCCAGTCGGTGGTGATCCTCGTCGGACTGACCGCGGTCGCCTGGCTGGTGAGCGACATGGCTGGCGGGGCGAGCAAGGTGGTGGCCGCCGCGGCGGAGGCGGGGAAATTCGAATTCTTTCCCAAGGCGAACCTGAAGGACTGGCTTGCTTTCGCCGCGGCGTGGATCACCATGTCGATCGGCTCGATCCCGCAGCAGGACGTCTTCCAGCGGGTCACTTCGGCGAAGGACGAGAAGACCTCGATCCGTGGCTGCCTGCTCGGCGGCGCGATCTACTTCGCCTTCGCCTTCGTGCCGATCTTCATCGCCTACGCCGCGCTGGTCATCGACCCGGGCTTCGCCAAGCTGTTCGCCAACGAGGACGCGCGCGAGATCCAGCGCATCCTGCCCGAGCTGATCCTCGAGCGCACGCCCCTGTGGGCGCAGGTGGTCTTCTTCGGCGCGCTGCTCTCCGCCATCCTGTCCACGGCGAGCGGCGCGCTGATGGCGCCGACCGCGCTCTTCACCGAGAACGTGCTGCGGCCGTTCGCGCCGCGCATGAGCGACCGGCAGTTCCTGCTCCTGCTGCGGGTCGTGCTCGTCACTTTCACGCTCGCCGCGCTGCTCTTCGGCTTGAACTCGAAGAGCACCATGTACGAGATGGTGCAGAACGCCTACAAGGTGACGCTCGTCTCCTGCATCGTGCCGCTCGCCGCCGGCATCTACTGGAAGCGGGCCAACGGCACCGGCGCTCTCATCTCCGTGGTGTTCGGCCTCTTTTCCTGGGGCGTGGCCGAGGTCACCGCGAGCGACGCCCTGATCCCGCCGCAGCTTGTCGGGCTCGCCTTCTCCATGCTCGGCATGGGGCTCGGCTCGCTCGTGCCGCGCCCCTCGCCCCAGCCGCATCCCCACCACGCGCACCCCGACAGCCATCGCTGAACCGGCCTCCCCGCAGCGAGCCTCGCCGACGGCGCGGATCCTGTTTGCGCTCTACGTCGTCCTGACGGTCTACGCTTCGCTCTATCCATTGGAAGGCTGGCGTAACCACGGCCTCTCGCCGCTCGCCTATCTCGATGCGCCGTGGCCGCGCTACATCACCGCCTTCGACCTGGCGGTCAACCTGCTCGGCTACATGCCCTACGGCTTTCTTTGCGTCGCTGTGCTCGAGCCGCGCATGCGCGGCGGTGGCGCGGTCGTGGTTGCGTCCGGCTCGGCGCTCGTCCTCTCGCTCGTGCTCGAGGCGGCGCAGAGCTACCTGCCGGCGCGCGTGGCGGTCAATCTCGACGTGCTCTGCAACTTCGCCGGCGCGGTGCTCGGCGCCTCGCTCGGCGCGCTGCTCGTGCCGCGCTGGATGCGCGAGGGCCCGGTGAGCCGGGCGCGCGCGGCGCTGTTCCTTCCCGGCGTGGACATCGATGTCGGCCTCGTCCTGATCGGCTTGTGGCTCTTCACCCAGCTCAACCCGGCGGCGCTGCTGTTCGCCGCCGGCGACCTGCGCGACCTGCTCGGGCCGGGATCGGGACGGGCGCGCCGGCCCGAATTCTTCGTCGCCATCGAGGCCTTCACCGCGACCGCGAACCTCGTCGGCGTCGGCTTGCTCGTGTCGACGCTGACGCGGCCGGGGCAGCCGGTGCGAACGCTGATCTGCGCGCTGGTCGGCGTGGCGCTCGCGGTGAAGATCGCCGCGTTCGCGGTGCTGTTGCGTGCGGAGAACGTGCTCGCCTGGCTGACGCCGGGCGCGCAATACGGGCTCCTGCTCGGGGTTGCGCTCGTGCTGTTCGCGGTGGCGATGCCGCGCACCGCGCGCCTCGCCCTCGCCGCCGTGCTGCTCATGGCGGCTACCGTGATGGTCAATCTCGCGCCGCCCAATCCCTATCTCGTCGCCACGCTGAAGCTATGGCAGCAGGGGCATTTCCTCAATTTCAACGGGCTGACGCGACTCGTCAGCGCGCTCTGGGCGTTCGCTGCTCTTGCCTACCTGATCTATCTCGCGGCGCAGCGCAGAGAGTCGAGCAGCTAGAATCGGGTCATGTCCTATTACTCCCGGCATGTCTTTTTCTGCTGCAACCAGCGTGACCCCAACGCCGACCGGCCCTGCTGCAACGCGAGGGGCGGCTCTGGGATGCGCGACTACGCGAAGAAGCGGGTCAAGGAGCTCGGCCTCGCCGGCGAAGGCAAGGTTCGCATCAACCAGGCGGGCTGCCTCGACCGCTGCGAGGAAGGCCCCTGCGTGGTCGTCTACCCGGACGCGGTCTGGTACACCTACGTCGACAAGTCCGACATCGACGAAATCATCGAGCAGCACCTGCAGAACGGCCGAGTCGTCGAACGGCTCAGGATGTAATGCGCGCGAGCACGCGGCGCGAGTTCGTCGCGGGTCCCGCGGGGCGCATCGAATGCGCGGTCGACGCGCCGGAGGGTGAAACCCGCGAAGGAAGAAGTGCCGCGCGCGGCACGGCTCTGGTCGCGCATCCGCACCCGCAGTTCGGCGGCACGCTCGACAACAAGGTGGTGCAGACGCTGGCGCGCGCCTTCGTCGAGCTCGGCTACGAGAGCTGGCGGCCGAACTTTCGCGGCGTCGGCGCAAGCGAAGGCGAGTACGACGAGGGACGCGGCGAGCTCGACGACCTCCTCGCCGTCTACGAGAAGATCCACCCCGCGGTCCTGGCCGGCTTCTCCTTCGGCGCGGCGCTGCAGGCCATGCTTGCCGCCCGCGTCGGCGCGCCACGCCTGGTGCTGGTCGGCGTGGCGGTGACGAATTTCGACCTGCCGCCGGCGCCGCCGGGCACGCTGGTGATCCACGGCGAGCGCGACGAGACCGTCCCGCTCGCGGCGGTGCTCGACTGGGCGCGGCCGCAGGAGCTGCCGGTAACGCTGGTGCCGGGCGC
>Ga0075351_1000003_pt1 | contig 24628 bp, 26 predicted proteins | sample Sandmound_ThreeS_3_FD_120091 | JGI IMG/M metagenome (GOLD analysis project Ga0075351, IMG submission 120091) | Natural and restored wetland microbial communities from the San Francisco Bay, California, USA, that impact long-term carbon... | ecosystem: Environmental > Terrestrial > Soil >... | reverse complement strand
GATGCGCCACTTCACGGGGCTTCAGCCACGCGATCAGCGCCGGATCGGTATGGCCCCACAGGGCGGCCGGCGGCGGCGGGACGAGCCCGCTTTCCTTCGCCTGCTCGCGGAAGGCCTTCACGCGCTCGGGGACGGCCGCGGCGACGTAGTCCATGCACGACTTGCCGTTCTCGCCGACGAAGGCGTCGAAGTAGATGAGCCGCCGGATCCGCTGCGGCACGCGGTCCGCGGCGCCGGTGATCACCATTCCGCCATAGCTGTGCCCGAGAAGGATCACCTCGCGCAAGTCTTCCATCTCCAGCAGCGACACCACGTCCTGGATGTGCGTATCGAGATCGATCTCCCTGCGCGAGAGATGCGCCCGGTCGCCGAGCCCGGTCAGCGACGGCGTGAACACCTCGTGCCCGGCCGCCCTCAGCAGCGGCGCCACATGCCGCCATGCATAGCCGCCGTGCCACGCGCCGTGGATGAGGACGAACGTCGCCATGCTCATTTCAGGGGCAGCGCTTCCTCCACCAGCGCGGCGAGGTAGCCCGCGCCGAGCGGAATCACCTCGTCGTTGAAGTCGAAGTTGGGGTTGTGCAGGAAGCAGCCGCCGGGGCCGCCGCCCTGGCCGAGCCAGACATAGGCGCCGGGGCGCGCCTGCAGCATGTAGGAGAAATCCTCGCCTCCCATGGTGGGCTCCGCGTCGGTGATGACGTTGCCTTTGCCGAAAATCCGCTCGCCGACCGAAGCGGCGAAGCGCGCCTCGCGCTCGCTGTTGACGGTCGCCGGATAGCCGCGCGCGTACTCCACTTCCGCGCTCGCGCCCAGCGCTTCGGCCGTCTTGGCGGCAATCAGCTTGACCTTCTGCTCCGCGAGATCGCGGGTTTCCGGCCTGAAGGAGCGCACGGTGCCGATCATGCGCACCGACTCGGGAACGACGTTGAACGCGCCGAGCTGGCTGGTCTGCAGCGAGCAGATGCTCACCACCACGGCGTCGAGGGGATTGACGTTGCGGCTGGCGATCGTCTGCAGCGCGGAGATGACCTGCGCGGCGGCGACGACCGGATCGACCACCAGCTGCGGCACCGCGGCGTGGCCGCCGCGGCCGCGGATCGTGATCTGGATCTCGTCGGTCGCGGCCATCATCGGCCCGGGGCGCACCGCGATCTTGCCCGGCGGCATGTACGGCCAGTTGTGGAGCGCGTACACCTCGTCGGCCGGGAAGCGCTCGAACAGCCCTTCCTGCACCATCACCTGCCCGCCGCCGCCGCCTTCCTCGGCCGGCTGGAAGATCAGCACCACCGTGCCGTCGAACTTGCGCGTTTCGGCGAGATAGCGCGCCGCGCCGAGCAACATGGTGGTGTGGCCGTCGTGGCCGCAGGCATGCATCCGCCCCGGGTGCGTGGATTTGTAGTCAAAGCTGTTCGCTTCCTCGATCGGCAGGCAGTCCATGTCGGCGCGCAGGCCCACGGCACGCTTTCCCTTGCCGTTCTTCAGCACGCCGACCACGCCCGTCTTGCCGAGGCCGCGGTGGACTTCGATGCCCCATCCCTTCAGACGCTGCGCGACGATGTCGGCGGTACGCTGCTCGGTAAAGGCGAGCTCCGGGTGGGCGTGCAGGTCGCGCCGGATGGCGGTCAGCTCCGCGTGGAAACGGCGGATATGGGAGACGCTCTCGCTCATTCGCCAATTAGAATCCCTGCGTGCCGGACTTCGCAAGCGTTCTCATCGCCTGGCAGCGCCGTCACGGGCGGCATGACCTGCCCTGGCAGGGCACGCGCGATCCCTACCGCATCTGGCTTTCGGAAGTGATGCTGCAGCAGACGCAGGTCGCGGCGGTCATTCCCTACTACGAACGGTTCCTGAAGAAATTTCCGACCGTCGACGATCTCGCGCGGGCGGAGGAAGAGGACGTGCTGCAGCTCTGGAGCGGCCTTGGTTACTACGCACGGGGACGCAACCTGCATGCGGCCGCGAAGGAGATCGCGCAGAACGGTTTTCCCAAGGATCTCGCGACGCTGCCCGGGGTCGGTCGATCGACCGCGGCGGCCATTGCCGTGTTCGCCTTCGGCGAGCGCGCGGCGATTCTCGACGGCAACGCGAAGCGCGTGCTGGCGCGCGTTTTCGGGGTCGAGAATCCCGATTGGGACCTGGCCGAAAAGCACCTGCCGCAAAGGAACGTCGCCGCCTACACCCAGGCGCTGATGGACCTCGGCGCCACGATCTGCGCGCGACGACCGGATTGCGACCGCTGTCCTCTGAAGAGCCGCTGCGTCGCCCGCCGCGAGGAGCGCGTCGAGGCCTTGCCCGCGCCGCGCGCGAGGAAGCCGCTGCCGCTACGGCGTGCAACCTGGTTGATCTTGAAACACCAAGACCAGGTGTTGCTCGAGCGCCGGCCTTCGCCGGGCATCTGGGGCGGCCTGTGGTGTTTCCCGGAACGCGACCGCAAGGGCCGGAGGCTCGCGCCGATCGAGCACGGCTTCACCCACTTCAAGCTGCGGATTCAGCCGCTGCTGTGCGAGGTGCGGAAGAAGACGCCGGCGGGGCCGTCCCAGCGCTGGATGCGTCTTGCCGAAGCGGTCGCGGCGGCGGTGCCGACGCCAGTGCGGCGCCTGATCAGCAGCTTGCGCTGACGCCCAGCCAGGCGAGCGCTTCGGCGAGCTGCTCGCTTACCTTCACGTTCGCGCCGCGGTTCACCGCGACGGTCTCGCCAAAACGGTCGGGATCGACCAGCGGCCGACGGCCGAGGACCGCGACCTGGACGGAGACCGCAGGTGTTTTCGCAGCGAGGACGCGCTGCTCGGCGGCGACGAACAGGCCGAGCATGTAGCGCTCGTCCTGCGTGGGCGCGCCGCTGACGCCGGTCGCGTCGATCAGGATGCGGGTGTGCCCGAGGGCCACGGCGGTCTTGACCGCCTGGTCGTAGGCGTCCTGCGCGGCGCGAAGGCTGTAGGCGCCGGAAACCGTCGCGCGCAGATAGTGCTCGCGCGGCTCGATATCGACAGTGAGATTCATGGCTGGCAAAAAAGCGGCGAAGTATAGGCAATCCGCGGCCTCGATGCGGTGATTCTTTGTCCGGTGTGGCTTTTCCGCGTTTCAAACGCCCGGCGCGCGCGCCAGCAGGGAATTGAGGCGCTCGAGCCGCGCGCCGGCGTCGGTCATCTCGAGAAACTCCTGCTTGCCCTCCAGCGAGAGCGGCAGCAGCTCGACGAGGCGCATGCCGACCCAGCTCGCGGAATCGAAATGCCGCTCCGCCGGCGCACCGGGCACCTCGGCGAGCAGCCGCTCGAGCAGGCGCGCGCAGCGCGCGCTTTCCGCCGGGACGGGACCATCCTCGTCGTCGGCGATGAGCTCGACCCTCGCCCGCGCGAGGCCGTCGGCCTGCAGGCGACGCTCGAGGATGCGAAAGCGCCTTTCTCCGCGCGCGATTACCTCCAGGAGGCCGAGCTGCGGCATGTCCCACTCGGCGATGCGGGCGAGGGTGCCGACCTGGGCGGGGACGGCCGGCTTGCCGACTTCGCCCCCTTCACGAATCAGGCATACGCCGAACGGCGAGCCGTCCTTCAGGCAGGTCTTGGCCATCCCCATGTAGCGCTGCTCGAAGATGCGCAGCGGCAGCCGGCCGCCCGGGAACAGCACCGCCTTCAGCGGGAAGAGCGGCAGATCGTCTATTTGTTGTCCTCGATGGCGAGATGGCGATGGCGCACCAGGACGCGCCCCTTGGCGGCGAAGGCGGCGGCCAGGCGTTCGGCAAGATAAACGGAACGGTGCCGGCCGCCGGTGCAGCCGATCGCCACCGTGACCGAGCTGCGGTTCTCGCGCACGATCTCCGGCAGCCAGCGCTCGAGCAGGCCGCGCACGTCCTCCAGCCAGCGGCCGACCGCGGGCTCGCGCTCGAGGAACTCGATCACCGGCGCGTCGCGCCCGGTGAACGGCCGCAGCTTCGGGTCGTAGTGCGGATTGGCGAGCATGCGGCAGTCGAGCACCCAGTCGGCGTCGAGCGGCACGCCGTCCTTGTAGGAGAACGACTGGAACAGCAGCGCGAGCGACTCGGCGCCCAGGCCGAGCAGGTCGCGGATCCAGTTCTGCAGCACGCGCGGCTGCAGATCGCTGGTATCGATCCGCTGCCCGAGGGCGGCGACGCCCGCGAGCAACGCGCGCTCGCGCTCGATCGCCTCCGGCAGCGTGAGGCCGGGACCGAGCAGCGGGTGGCGGCGACGCGTCTCCGAAAAGCGGCGCAGCAGCGCGGGGATCGAAGCCTCGAGATACAGCACGCGGCAGTCGACGCCGCGCTTGCGCAAGCCGGCGATGTGCTCGGGCAGCGACGACAGCGCGGCGCTGCGCGCATCGATGCTGAGCGCCACGCGCTCCTGGCGATCGGCCGCCAGCATGTCGGCCACCTCGACCAGGAGCTTCGCCGGCAGATTGTCGATGCAGTAGTAGCCGCTGTCCTCGAGGACGTGCAGGGCGATGGTTTTTCCCGACCCGGACAACCCGCTGACGAGAATCAGCTGCACCTATTCTTTTTCTTGCATCTTCTGCTGCTGCCGGGCCAGAAACTCCGCCATGGTGTCGATGCCGCGCAGCTTGAGGATCTCGTTCCGCACCGCCGCCTCGACCAGCACCGCCAGGTTGCGGCCGGCGGCGACCGGGATGATCACCTTGCGCACCGTCACGCCGAGAATCTCCTCGGAGAGCTCGGCGAGCGGCAGCCGCTCGGTCGGATCGCGGCCGCCGCCGCCCGGCAGCGGCCGCGCGAGATGGCAGATCAGGCGTAGTTTCATCTTCCGGCGCACCGCGGTCTCGCCGAAGATGGTGCGGATGTTGAGCAGGCCGAGGCCGCGCACCTCGATGTAGTCCTTGAGCATCGGCGGGCAGCGGCCCTCGAGCGCGCCGGCGGCGATGCGCGAGATCTCGACCACGTCGTCGGCGACCAGGCCGTGGCCGCGCGTGATGAGCTCGACGCCGAGCTCGCTCTTGCCCACGCCCGACTCGCCGGTGATCAGCACGCCGACGCCCAGCACGTCCATCAACACGCCGTGGCGCTCGAGCCGCTCGGCGAGCGCCTTGGCGAGATAGCGGGTCAGCTTCTCGATCACCTTGGGCGCGGCCACCGGCGTGGCGAAAAGGGCGGTGCGGGCGCGCTTCGCCGCCTCGACCAGCACCGCGGGCGGCGTGACGCCGTCGGCGACGATCACCGCCGCGGGCTGCGACTCGAACAGGCGCTCGACGAACCCCGAGACCATGCCGGCCTCGTAGGCGCCGATCACCTGGATGCTGTTGGGATGGGTGAGATTGAGGTGGCCGATCAGCGCCGCGGCGGCCACCGCGTCGCTGCGCACCGCGGTGCCGCTGTCGCGCCCGGCGACCCAGGCGAGCGAAAGCGCCTCGCGGTTGTCGTCATGCAGCTGCGCGACGTTGACCTGCGGCATCCGGCTGCCATGCGGTGATCAGCTGATGGAGGTGGGCGGCGTCGGGCGCGCTCAGCATCGCTTCGCGCAAGGCGCGGTCGCTGAACATCTGCGCCAGCTCGGAGAGGATCTGCAGATGCTTCTCGGTGGCCTTCTCCGGCACGAGCAGGATGAACGCGAGGCTGACCGGCTGGCCGTCGGGCGACTCGAACGGCACCGGCTGGGCAAGGCGCAGGAAGGCGCCGAGCGCCTCCTTCAGCCCCTTGATGCGGCCGTGCGGGATGGCGACGCCCTGGCCGAGGCCGGTCGAGCCGAGCTTCTCGCGCGCGAACAGGCTGTCGAACACGACGCTGCGTGCGATCTTGTCGTGGTTCTCGAACAGCAGGCCCGCCTGCTCGAACAGGCGCTTCTTGCTCGACGCCTGGAGGTCGACGACGACGTGGGACGGAGAAAGGATTTTCGCGACGAGGCTCATACCCTGCTGTTGTGGGTCACACCCTCTTGTCGTAGAGCTTGTCTTTATAGCGTAGCACTTGCCGGTCCAGCTTGTCGGCGAGCAGGTCGATGGCGGCGTACAGGTCCTCTTCCTCGCTCTCGCAATGCAAATCTTTGCCAGCGACGTGCAGCGTAACCTCGGCCTTCCGCCGCAGCTTGTCCACCGTCAGGATGACGTGGGCATCGATCACATGGTCGAAATGGCGCGTCACGCGCTCGAGCTTGGAGCGCACGTAGCCGCGGATCGCGGGGGTCACCTCGACATGATGGCCGCTCACGTTCAAGTTCATGGTTACAAGGCCTTTCTCTGGTTGACCGGGGGAATCTGCAGCGACTCGCGGTACTTGGCGATGGTGCGCCGGGCGACGACGATGCCCTGCTCGCCGAGAATCTGCGCGATGCGTGCGTCCGAGAGCGGCGCGTGCGCGTTCTCCGCGGCGACGAGCTGCTTGATCAGGGCGCGGATCGCGGTCGAGGACGCGGCGCCGCCGGCGTCGGTCGCGACGTGGCTGCCGAAGAAGTACTTGAGCTCGAACGTGCCGCGCGGCGTCGCCATGTATTTCTGCGTCGTCACGCGCGAGATCGTGCTCTCGTGCAGGCCGAGCGTCTCGGCGATCTCGCGCAGCACCAGGGGCCGCATCGCGACTTCGCCGTGCTCGAGGAAGTGGCGCTGCCGGTCGACGATCGCCTGGGACACGCGCAGGATGGTATCGAATCGCTGCTGCACGTTCTTGATCAGCCAGCGCGCCTCCTGCAGCTGCGAGGAGAGCGCGTTGCCGCTGCGCGCCGCCGAGGCAAGCTCGGCGTAGAGGCGGTTGATGCGCAGGCGCGGCATCGCCTCGGGGTTGAGGCTCGCGCGCCAGACGTTGCGCGATTTCTTCACGATCACGTCGGGCACGACATAGCGCGCCTCGAGCTTGGCGAAGGCGGCGCCCGGCCGCGGATTGAGCGCGAGGATCAGGCGCTGCGCGGCGCGCAGCGCGGCGTCGTCCGCGCCGGTGGCGCTCTTCAGGCGTGTGTAGTCGCGGCTCGCGAGCAGCTCGAGGTGCTTCTCGGCGATGACCATCGCCAGATCGCGCACGGCATCTTTTTCCATATTCCTTATTTGCAGACACAGACACTCGCAGGGCGAGCGTGCTCCCACGCCGACCGGCTCGAGGTTCTGCAGCTGCTGCAGCGCGATCGACAGCTCTTCGAGATCGATTTCCGCCTCGGGCGGCAGCAGCAGCAGGATCTCCTCCAGCGGCTGCGTCAGGTAGCCGTCCTCGTCGAGCGCGTCGATCAGCTCGCCGACCAGGGCGCGGTCGCGCTCGCCGAGCTTGGTGAGCGTGAGCTGCGAGCGCAGGTGGTCGCGCAGCGTCGGCGTGTCGGGCGCGGCGAGGCTGCGGTCGCTGTCCTCGTCGTCGCCGCCGCTGCGCCAGTTCGAGGCGAGCTCCGCCGGCCAGTCGGTATCGCCGGAAGGGGCGGGTGCCTCGGCTTCGCTCTTGACGGGAATTTCTTCCTTGGCGGAGCGCGGCGGCGCTTCCCCTTCATCGCCGTCCTCGCGCTCGAGCGCGGGGTTCTCCATCAGCAGGCGGTCGATCTCCTGGTTCAGCTCGACGGTCGAGAGCTGCAGCAGGCGGATCGACTGCTGCAGCTGGGGCGTCAGCGTGAGGTGCTGCGAGAGCCGGAATTGAAGCGAGGGCTTCATTTCACCCAGGAAGGATTACATTCGGAAATTCTCGCCCAGATAGACCCGGCGAACGCTGTCATTATAGACAATCTCCTCGGGATGACCCGAAGCGAGCACCGCGCCTTCGTTGATGATGTAGGCGCGATCGCAGATGCCGAGGGTCTCGCGGACGTTATGGTCCGTGATGAGGACGCCGATGCCGCGCTCCTTGAGGAACCTGATGATCCGCTGGATGTCGAGCACCGCGATCGGATCGACGCCGGCGAAGGGCTCGTCCAGCAGGATGAAGGTCGGGCGCGTGCCGAGCGCGCGCGCGATCTCCAGGCGCCGGCGCTCGCCGCCCGAGAGCGACAGCGCGGCGTGCTTGCGCAGGTGGGCGATGTTCAGGTCCTTCAGGAGCTCGCTGAGCCGCGCTTCGATCTCTTCCCGCGCGAGGCCCTGCAGCTCGAGGATCGCCTGCACGTTCTCCTCCACCGTCAGGCGGCGGAACACCGAGTTCTCCTGCGGCAGGTAGGAGATTCCCAGGCGCGCGCGGCGGTGGATCGGCAGGTGGGTGAGGTCGGTCTGGTCGAGGTGGATGCTGCCGGCGTCGGCCGGGATCAGGCCGACGATCATGTAGAAGCAGGTGGTCTTGCCCGCGCCGTTCGGGCCGAGCAGGCCCACCACCTCGCCGCTCGACACCTCGAGCGACACGTCGCTCACCACGGTGCGTGACTTGTAGCGCTTGCGCAGTTTCTGCGAGGCGAGCTGGCTCACCGCGCTATTTGCCCGGCTCGGGTGGCCGCGGCTTCGCCTGGATGACCGCCTTCACCCGGCCGCCGGCGGCGGGAACGTCCTTGCCGGTGCTGACGGAGAAGTAGTCGGAGCGCTGGTCGAGGAGGATGTAGTCGCCCGCCACCTCGTCGCCGCCGCGCTTCACGTGCGCGCTGTCGTAGAGCTCGATCCGGCCGCTGCGGTCGTCGACCTCGATGCGCAGCGCCTCGGCTTCCAGCCACACGCCCTCGGTGTCGGGCGGCTTGGGATCCTGGCGCTGGCGGAAGCGCGCCGGCTTGCCGGTGGCGGTGGCGTGCTGGAAGCCTTCGGCGTCCTGGCGCACGACCACGCGCTCGGCGGCAAGGCGGATGGTGCCGCGCGTGAGCACCACGCTGCCCTCGAAGATCGTCATGCGGCGCGCATCGTCGGCGCTCATCTTGTTCGCCTCGATCTGCGTCGGCATGTCGCGGTCGGCTCGCTCGGCGAGCGCCAGGCCGCAGGCGGCGAGCAGGGTGCTCGCGCAGGCGAGAGCCGCGGCCGGCTTCATTGCTTCTCCGGGTCGAAGCGGGCCTGCACATCGCTGTGCAGCACCAGCTCGCGTGAGTCGTTGTTGTACTCCATGCCGCGGCCGGAGAGCGAGCGGCGCCCCTCCACGAACTTCACCTCGCGGTCGGTGCGCATGATCGACCGGTCGCGGATGATGTGCAGGAAGCTGGTCGTCATGCGCGCTGCCGGGCGCTGCGCGTCGGGCTCGCGCACCAGCTCGACGTTGTCGTAGAGGAAGATCTCGTCGCCCTCGCGCGCCAGCACGCCGCGCTCGGCGCTGACGATCAAGCGCGGCTCGGCCGGCTTGGCCTGCACCACGCGCGGCGAAAGGAGCTCGGTGGAATCATCGTCGGGGTAGTGCAGCATCTTCGCCGCGGTGATGGTCGTCTCGGCGTTGCCCAGGCGGTTGTAGGTGGTGCTGGCGAAGTTTTGCACCAGATAGTCGGGGTCGTGGCGGCGCAGCGACGGGTGCGACGGCTCGTCGCGCACCGTGCGGTCGAGCCAGAAGGTGAGCAGCGCCAGCACCAGCATCAGCCCGAGCGGAAACAGGCGGGTGGTCGAGAACCTCACGCGTCGTATTCCCGCAGCTGGCGCTCGAGCGTGCCCTGCGCCCGCATGATGAACTCGCACAGCTCGCGAACCGCGCCGCCGCCGGCCGGCGCGGAGCAGATGTAGTGCGCGCACTGGCGCACCTGCTCGGGCGCCTCGCGCGGGCTGCAGGCGAAGCCGCAGCGGCGCAGCACCGGCACGTCGACGAGGTCGTCGCCCATGTAGCCCGCGGCCGATGGCTCGAGCCGCAGCCGCTTGATCATCTTCGCGAACTCCTCGCGCTTGCGCGCGACGCCCTGGCGCACCAGCCCGATGCCGATCTCCCTGGCGCGCGCCGCCACGGCGGGCGACTTGCGTCCCGACAGGATCGCGCAGCGCACGCCGCTGCTGGCGAGCATCTTCATGCCGTGCCCGTCGAAGGAATGAAAGGACTTGAGCTCCCTGCCGTCCGAGGTGTACCAGAGCCGCCCGTCGGTCAGCACGCCGTCGACGTCGAAGATCATCAGCTTGATGCGCCGCGCCCGTTCCAGCGCGTCGGGAGCGGAGAATTGCATGCGGCGTTAAATGACTTTGGCGCGGAAGAGATCGTGCATGTTGAGCGCGCCGACCAGCGCGCCCTGCTCATCGACCACGAGCAGCTGGTTGATCTTGCTTTCCTCCATCACGTGCACCGCTTCCGCGGCCAGCATCTCGCGGCGCACGGTCTTCGGGCTCGCGGTCATCACCTCGTCGACGCGCCGGTCGAGCTGGTTGCTCTTCTCGAGCGTGCGACGCAAATCGCCGTCGGTGAACACCCCTCTCACCTTGCCGGCGCCGTCGACCACCGCGGTCATGCCGATGCGGCCGCGCGTCATCTCCACCAGCGCCTGGCGGATGCTGGATCCGGCCGGCACGCGCGGCACCGCGTCTCCGGAGCGCATCACCTCTTCGACGTGCAGCAGCGCCTGGCCGGCGAGCGCCTGGTGCGGCAGGCGGCCGCGTGGGTGGGTGCGCGCGAAGTCGGCGGCGGTGAAACCGTGCGCGTCCAGCAGCGCCACCGCGAGCGCGTCGCCGAGCGCGAGCGCGGCGGTGGTGCTGGCGGTCGGCGCGAGATTGAGCGGGCAGGCTTCCTGCGCCACGCTCGCGTCGAGGTGCACGTCGGCCTCGCGCGCGAGCGGCGAGGCGGCGTTGCCGGTGATGGCGATCAGCCTGGCGCCGCGCCGCTTCACCTGCGGCACGATCTCGAGCAGCTCGTTGCTCGCACCCGAGTAGGAAATGGCGACGAACACGTCGCCGCTCTCGATCATGCCGAGATCGCCGTGGCTCGCCTCCGCGGGATGGACGAAATACGCCGGCGTGCCGGTGCTGGAGAGGGTCGAGGCGATCTTGCGCGCGATGTGACCCGACTTGCCGATGCCGCTCACCACCACGCGGCCCTTGCGCGTGCGCACCAGGTCGACCGCGGCGAGGAAGCGCTCGTCGACGCGCGCGGCGAGCGCGCGCACCGCGTCGGCCTCGATCTGCAGCACGTTGCGCGCGAGGTCGAGCGTATTACTCTTCGTCGGACGAGCCGCGACCTTTATCATTCGCTCGGAGTATAGCCCAATGGATAGCGCGGTCTCCCTCCAGTCGGTGCTCGTGCTGCTCGCCAGCGCGGTGCTCGCGATCGTGCTCTGCCGCAGTCTGCGGCTGCCGCCGCTCGTCGGCTATCTCGCCGTCGGGGTCGCGCTCGGGCCGCACACCGCGGGACTGCTCTCGGACCGCGACGAGCTCAGCCATCTCGCCGACTTCGGCGTCGTCTTCCTGATGTTCTCGATCGGGCTCGAGTTCAGCCTGCCGCGGCTGATGGCGATGCGGCGCGTCGTCTTCGGCTTCGGCATGGCGCAGGTGGTGCTGACGCTCGCGCTTGCGCTCGGCGGCGCGCTGATGGCCGGCCTTTCGTGGCAGGCCGGCCTGGCGCTCGGCGCGATCCTCGCCATGTCCTCGACCGCGATCGTTTCCAAGCTGCTCGCCGAGCGCGGCGAGCTCGACAGCGCGCACGGGCGCGAGGTGATCGGCGTGCTGCTGTTCCAGGACCTGGCGGTCGTACCGTTCCTCGTGCTGCTGCCGGCGCTCGGCCAGCCCGGCGGCGGGCTCGGCGCCGCGGTGGCGATCGCGCTCGCCAAGGCGGCGGTCGCGCTCGGCATCGTGGTTCTCGCCGGCCCGCGGCTGATGCGCGGCTGGCTGGGCGCGGTGGCGCGGCGGCGCTCGAACGAGCTGTTCGTGCTCAACGTGCTGTTCGTCACGCTGCTGCTCGCGTTCCTCACCGCCCTCGCGGGCCTGTCGATGGTGCTGGGGGCGTTCCTCGCCGGCATGCTGATCTCCGAGACCGAGTACCGCTTCCAGGTCGAAGAGGACATCCGGCCGTTCCGCGACGTGCTGCTCGGCCTGTTCTTCGTCACCGTCGGCGCGATGCTCGACTGGCGGCTGATCGGCGCCGCGCCGGGGCTGGTGATCCTGTTTTTCGCGCTGCTGATCGGCGCCAAGTTCGGGCTGATCGCGGCGCTGTCGCGCCTGTTCGGCGCCACGCCGGGGACGGCGTTGCGCACCGCGCTCGCGCTCGCGCAGGCGGGCGAGTTCGGCTTCGTGCTGCTGTCGCTCTCCGGCGGCGTCGTCGCCCAGGGGGTGCTGCAGCCGCTGCTGGCGGCGATGGTGATCTCCATGCTGGCGACGCCGTTCGTCATTGCCGCGAGCAACCAGATCGTGATGCGCCTGTCGCGCTCGGAGTGGATGGAGCGCTCGCTCGAGCTGCACCGCATCGCCTCGCGCTCGATGGAGAGAGAGCGGCACGTCATCATTCTCGGCTACGGGCGCAACGGCCAGCGGCTGGCGCGGCTGCTGCAGGCCGAAGGCGTGCCGTACGTCGCCCTCGACCTCGATCCCGACCGGGTGCGGGAAGCCGCCGCCGCCGGCGACAGCGTGGTCTTCGCCGACAGCGCCCGGCGCGAGGCCCTGATCGCCGCCGGCATCTCGCGCGCCTCGGCCGTGGTGGTCACGTTCGCCGACGCCGGTGCCGCGGTGCGTGTGCTGTCGCATCTGCGCGGCCTCAATCCCAAGGTGCCGGTGATCGTGCGCGCGCGCGACGAGTCCGACATCGGCCCGCTCACCGCCGCCGGCGCCACCGAAGTGGTGCCGGAGGCGTTCGAATCGGGCGTCATGCTCGCTTCGCACACGCTGGTGGTGGTCGGCGTGCCGCTCAGCCGCGTGATGCGGCGCGTGAGCCAGGTGCGCGACGAGCGCTATCGCCTGCTGCGCGGTCTGTTCTACGCGCGCGACGAGCGCGACGCGGACGCGGGCGCTCGCCTGCACGCCGTGACGCTCGACGAGGGGGCGCACGCGACCGGCAAGACCTTCGCCGAGCTCGACCTCGAGTCGCTCGGCGTCGAGATCCGCGGCGTGCGCCGCCGCGGCGCGCGCGTCAATCTCGAGCGCGACGACGCCGGGCCGCTGCAGCCCGGCGACGTGGTGGTGATGCTCGGCGAGACCGAGCTCCTCGCCGCCGCCGAGAACCGCCTGCTGCGCGGCTAGCGGGCAAAGAATGAGAGAGGAATTCTTGCGCGAGCTACCGACTAAGACCGCCCTAATTTGCGATCAATTTCGTTCTGAGCATCCGCAATCTGGCGCAACGCGTTATAGACGGCTACTTCAGTTTCCTTTGACGGCATCGGCATGTGCTTCATGGCTGCGAAATCAATCGTATCGCCTAACGCAGCAACGACATCGTCCATTGCAAGCACTTTGTTGCCATGGAGCACTTTCAACAAAGCGACGTAAGGTTGAAACCACGCAAGATCAATCCCCTCTGACATGTGACAACCTCCCTTCTCGCGAAAAAAAAGCCGGCTTGCGCCGGCCTGGATCGAACTTCTGCCTGCCTTACAGCGAGCGGCAGAGCGTGTAGAGGTTGGTGCCGGTCTCCTGGTACGCGGTGGCCGCGGTCGTCGCGTTGACCACGTCGGGGTTGGGCGACGTCTGCGAGATGCCGCGCACCGTGCCGGCGTTCGGCACGCCGTCGTCCATCTGCGTATCGGCGGCGATGGCGATCTTGTCCGGCAGGTTGGCCGAGCAGATGATGATGCCGGCGAAGCCGCCGAGCGCCGCGCCGCCGGCGCTGTCGCCGGTCTGCACGCCGATCTGGCCGGAGAGCGCGTTGAACGGCTGCAGGTCGCCCACGCCGGACACGAAGCCCGCGCGGCGCAGGTGATCCCACCACAGGCGCGATTCGTCGGTCGCGGTCGCGCTGTTGTACTTGCCGGCGACCACGCCGTTGCCGTTGCCGGCGGTCGCGCCGCTCCAGCGTCCGGTGGTGGTGCCGCAGGTGCCCGCGGCGACGGTGCCGCCCGCGCACGGATCGTCGCCCGGGATTTTCTTGTAGCGGTCGACGTAGCCGTGGTAGGCGGCCGAGATGCCGGAGAAGTCGGCGATCACGTTCTTGATCTTGGCCTGGGTGATCATCTCCTGGCCTTTCAGGATGCCGCCGAGCAGCAGGCCGATGATCACCAGAACGATCGCGATCTCCACCAGCGTGAAGCCTTGCGTTTTCTGAACTTTCATTGGTCCTCTCCCTTGTATCGAGGGTAGTGGTCTCTCTCCGCAATCCTCATGCCAGGGAGAGGCTTTTTATAAACAAGGACATAGGATACACAACTCAAGTCCAACCGTCGAATTTCTGACAGCTTCGTCAGGGTGCTGACACTATTTCGTGCGGGAGCGGCGATCCAGCTCCTCGAGCTTCTTGCGGAGGAAACGGGCTTCGTCCGGGTCGCGGATGCGACCGCTCTCCAGCAGCCCGCCGAGGAGGATGCGCGCCGCCTCGAGCTCGTTCATGTCCTCGAGAATGAAGACTTCCATCTGCCGCGCCCAGAGCGGGACGTCCCGGGCGGTGGTCTCGCGGTCGATCGCAGCCGCGTAGCGCCGCGCGAGCGGCAGATCGTGCAGCCGGTGCTTGGCGAGGAGCGCCGCGTGGGCGAGCCATGGCCAGCGCCGGTTCGGGTCGAGCAGGAACTGCTCATGGATGAATTCCAGCATCAGCCGCGCCCGCGCCGGGTCGGAAACCTCGGCGTAGACGCGGGCTGCGGAAAAGAGCGGGTACTGGCTGCGCGGATCCAGCGCGAGAATGGCGCGCAGCCAGGCGATGAGACGGGAATAGTCGAGCTTCGGACCCGCATCGAACGCTTGCAGGTAGAGCATCGCGATCCGGCCCAGGACCTCGGGCTCGCCGAAGCTCGCGAGGCGCAGCGCCTGCGGCGAGGGCGCGGGTGGAAGCTCGTGCGCCGCGATTGCGCTTGGTCCGCGGAGCGCGTTGAGCGCGATCTGGGCGGCGAGCGCGCCGGCGAGGAAGAGCCACAGCCAGGCCGCAAGGCCGCGCAGCGGCCGCGCGTCCCGGCTCAGGCGTTCCTCCGGTAGAAATCGAACAGGCCTGCCGCGGTCAGCAGCGCGAGGTAGACGACAAGCGCGCCCATCGGCCCGGCGAAGGCCGCCGCGTCCGGCGCGCCATAGAGCAGCCACTCGGTGCGCGTGACGGCGTCGAGCCGGGGCAGCAGCAGCGCGACCGCATCGACGCAGAAGCGCGCGACCCGTTGCGCGACCGATGGCTCGACCAGGGGGCCGGCGGCGATCGCCTGGATCGCCGCCATGGAGCGGGCGAGAAGGTAAAGGCCGGCGGTGGCGGCGATCGCGGCCACCGGCTGCGCGAGCGTCAGGGCGAAGAACAGCGCCGCCGCCGCGACCAAGGTTCCCTCGAGCGCGAGCGAGAGGGTCCACAGCGCGAGCGCGCCGGGACTCGCCCAGGCGAGCAGCGGCAGCGCGAAGGCGAGCGCGATCACGACCGCGGTCGCGGCGTGCCCGGCGAGTCGACCGAGATAGTGGCTCGCGCGCGGCAGCGGCAGCGAGAGCATCAGCTCCAGCCCCTTGTCGTTCATCTCCCGGATCACGCTCGCGCTCACGTGCACGGCGACCAGGAACACGGCGCACGCGCGCAGCAGGGCGGCGAGCACGGCGAGCTGCAGCGGCCGTGCCTCGGTCAGCGCCACCTGCGAGAGAAAAGCGGCGAGCAGCAGCGCGACCGCGAGGCCGCCGGCCGCGAGCCAGGGCAGGCCGCCGCGACGGGCCTCGAGGAGCACCAGGCGGGCGAGAATGGCGGTAGGCATGAGTTCGTTTGTAGACTAGTCGCCGGGACACCCTCATGCAACCGGCGCAACCCGCGACGCTCCCCGAGCCCTCCTTCTTCCGCATCGCCAACGCGGTGTGGGGATTCAGCCAGCGCTACTGGAAGCTGATCGTCGTCGCCATGCTGGCGCTGCTGCACGTGGCGGTGTTCCGCGGCGTCGCCGACCCGTGGGCGCGGGCGTTGCTGCTCGCGCACCTCGGCCTGGTGCTGCTCTGGCAGCCTTTCCTGCGCGCCGAGCAGCGCGTCTCCGCCGGGCAGGGCCTCATTCTGTCGATCGTGGCGCTGGTCCTGCTGTTCAGGCTCGACTGGTGGCTGCTCGCCTTCTGGGTGATCGTGCTCGCCGGCCTGGTCGGCGGCAAGGTCTATCAGCACCACGCGCGCTGGCAGCGGCGCTGCTACCTCGTCGTGCTCGCCTACCTGCTCGCGCTGCTCGCGGTCGCGATCCTTCCCGAGATCGCGCCGAGCCGCGAGATCGCACCGGAAATCCTCACCGCCGCGGAGTACATGCTGCCGTTCGCGTTCGTGCTGATCGCGCTCTTCCCGGCGGAGGCCGAGACCGCCGAGGCGGCGCAGGTGATCGACTTCTTCTACAGCGTCTTCCTGATGCTGGTGCTGGTGGTGGTGGTGCTCGGCAGCTTCACCTTCATGACGCTCACCCGCTCGGGCTACCTGCAGTCGCTCACCGCAACCATCTTCCTCACCGCGGGCGGCATCTTCCTCATCGCCCTCGCCTGGAACCCGCGCGGCGGCGGCGGGCTGGGCGTGTTCTTCACCCGCTATCTCTTCTCCATCGGCCTGCCGGTGGAGCGCTGGCTGCGCGTCCTCACCGACCTGCTGCAGACCGAAGCGCGCCCCGAGCGCTTTCTCGACGAGGCGGTGGCATCGCTGCGGCGCCTGCCCTCGGTCGCGGGGGTGGCCTGGCAGGCGGGGCAGGAGCGCGGCGAGCAGGGCGAGCGCACGCCGAACGCGGTCGAGTTCGCGAACGCCCAGATCTCGCTGACCGTCTACTCGCGCTTTCGTCTCGGCCCGGCGCTGCAGTGGCACCTGCATCTGCTCGGCGAGCTGCTCGCCGAGTTCTACGTCGCCAAATTGCGCGAGGCGCAGATGCGCCAGTCGAGCTACCTGCAGGCGGTGCACGAGACCGGCGCGCGCACCACGCACGACATCAAGAATCTGCTGCAGTCGCTCAACGTGCTGTGCTCGGTCGCCGCGCGCGAGGACTATCGCGACTGGGCGCAGCTGCAGGGGCTGGTGCGCCGCCAGCTGCCGATGGTCGCCCAGCGCCTCGCGGAAACCCTCGAGCGGCTGCAGCGCCCGCAGCCGGAGAGCGAGAGCTACGTCCCGGCGAAGGCGTGGTGGGATGCGCTGGCGCGCCAGTACCGCGGCGAGGGCGTCGACTTCAAGGGCGAGGAGCCGCCCGCCGCGGTGCGCCTGCCGCGCTCGCTGTTCGACAGCGTCGCCGACAACCTGATCGGCAACGCGCTCGTCAAGCGCAGCAGCGAGCGCGACACGCGGGTGGAGGTCAGCCTCGAGTGCGGCGAAGGCGTCGCGCTGCGCGTCTGCGACACCGGCAGCGCGGTGCCGCCGGAAGTCGAGGCGCGCGTGCTGCGCGCGCCGGTCAGCTCGCGCGGCGGCCTGGGCATCGGTCTGTACCAGGCGGCGCGCCAGGCGGAGGCCGCCGGCTTCCAGCTGACGCTGGAAACGAACCGCGACGGCCAGGTCTGCTTCGCCCTCAGGGGCCCGGCGGCGTGAGCCTGCGCTAGGGGAGCTGGCCGGCGGCGATCATCTTGCCGTACAACTCGCCGACGGTGATCCAGGTCATCTGATCGTCGAACTCGCCGTAGACCGGGAAGTCGCTCGGTGTCGGCGCGTGGAAGACGAACACGCGGTCGCCGTTCAGGTTCGCCGCCTCGTCGAGCCCGGTGCCGCCGGTCGGCGTGCCGCCGTTCTTGCCGGTGGAGAAGACGATCGCCACCACCACCTTCTGGTTCATGATCTGGTTCGACGTTCCGCCGCAGTCCGTGCCGCTGATGCCGTTGGACGACTTGCAGACGATGAGATCGTCCGGCTGGCAGGTGATGCCGTATTGCTGCAGCAGGCTCTTGCTGGTGAACATGGTGGTCCAGCTGTTCGGCGGCGTCACCGCTCCGGAGCACACCGTATTCGCGTTGATGCGCGACACGGCGTAGCGCAGGCGATTGCCCCAGGCATCGAGCGCGAAGCCGCTCGGGTCGACCTGCGTCAGGCCGAGCGTCGTCGCCGGCACGTAGCCGTCGAAGTGGTTCGAGCAGGTGCCGTGCGTCTGCACCGTGGTCGTTTCAGTGCCGGCGCAAGTCGACGTGGTCGAGGTCGCGGCGGCGACGCAGAAGCTCTCCATGCCCTGGCTGTGGCTCGCGGCGCTGGTGTAGCGCGCCGGGCACGGCAGCCGGCCGTTGGCGATGGCGAACGAGAGAATCAGCTCGCGCGCCTGCTCGATGCGCCGGCGCGTGTCGTCGAAGTTGCGCTGCTCGGTCTGCGCCGAGAGCGTGTACATCAGGCTGGCGAGCAGGAAGGCGACGATCGTGAGCACGACCGCGAGCTCGACCAGGGTGAAGCCGGGCGACCTCGAGGCGGTGCGGGGCGGGTGTATCAATTGGTGTCGACGATCACGACGCGGTCGTTGAACCGCGTCGCATTGCTGACCGGCAGACGCACGAAGCTCCCCGTAGCGTTGCCGCCTTCGAGGTAGTTGCCCAGGGTCGCGCTCGGCCGCGCCGTGGCGTTGACGCTGCGCCCGGCGAGGATCAGCATCGCCCTCTGCCCGCCCGCCGGCGTGACATTGGCGATGGCAAGGCAGTTCGTCCCGGTCGTGCAGGCGAGGGTTCCGCCGGCCGCGTAGCTGGGCGCGATGCCGTAGTAGAGCAGGCGATACCACTCGTTGCGCACGAACCATCCGGTCGTCGGATCGTTCGCATCGAGCAGCGCATGATTGGTCGGCACCGGCCGCTGCGCTTCGATGTAGTAGTAGCCGTAGCTCGTTCCCCAGGCCCAGCGCAGCGGGATGTTGGTCACCCGGAAGCTCAGCGAGCCGCTGCTGTTGAACCTGCGGCTGCGCGTCACGCTGCCGGTCACCTCGACCCAGCTGTCCCAGGACCAGCCGTCGTACAGGATGGTCCAGACCCTGACGGTGTGGTTCGCCAGCGGGAAATCCCGCAAGGCGTTGGCCATGTTGCCGAGCGGATCATCGAAGCTCGCCGTGAGCGAGCTCGACTGGTAGTAGCCGGTGCACGTGACGTAGTTGACGGCCGGGCTGTCAGCGGTGCAGTCGGGCCCGATCCAGAGGTTGCCGCCGCCGCCGGTCTTGGCCATGGTCGGCGTGCCCCAGGAGTGGAACGTCGAGGCGGTGCAGCGCGGATCCCCCACCGGCGAGCACGCCGGCGAGTAGCTGAACGGCAGCAGTCCTTGCGTGGTTCCGGCCACGCCCTGGAAGCTCGAGGTGGTGGGATTGGCGAACGGCGCCGCGAACGGAAAAGTCGTCTGCCCCGCGGAAGCGTTCCACTTGGTGCCCGTGTACAAGGTCTTCAGGACCGGGGCGATCTCGCGCTCGATCCGGTTGGCGACCGCCCCCTCGACGCCCGGGAGCAGGTCCGCCGTCGTGACGACGGCGACCTGATCGTTGAAGGAGTCCGCCGTCGCCGAGGTCGTGAACTGCAGCGCGCCGGCGTTGTAGCACTCGAGATAGTCGAGCGGGTCGAGCGTATTGCCGGCGGGCGCGCTGCGCGCCTGGTTGCGCGCCGAGCAGCTCACACCGTAGGGCGTGGTCGCGGCCTGCGTGCTCATCGCCGGACCCGGCGCGATGATCAGCGCGACGACCTGCTGGCCGTTGACGCTGAGATCGCCCGCGGTGTTGGAGTTGATGGTCGTCTTGGTCGTGGTGCTGGTCTTTCGCCAGGTCGGACCGACCACGTACCACAGCGGCTCGCCGCTCGCGTCGACCAGCTTCTCCGTGCCGATCGTCTTCCACGGAAAGCGGCCGATCGACGAGCAGTTGGCCGTGCCGTATCCCGGATTGGGAATGCCGACGGCGGGTCCGGCCGTACCCTCGTCCGTCGGCAGGCTGATGTGCCACGGATGTTCAGGGCAGGGAAGCGCGCCGGGATTCGGTTCCGGGTCCGTGGCGCCGCCCTTGGAGGCGCGGGCGACGACGTAGCCGATGAGCGCCTGCTTCGCCCGGTTCAGCACGGCGGCGTTCTGCGCCTGCACCAGCGCCTTGCGCTGCAGGCTCATCGCTTGAAGGCTCGAGATCATGTAGTACGAGCCGCCGACCGCGAGCACGGCGAGGAGCAGCAGGATGGCGACGCCGCCGCGCTGGCGATGCGCGCGGACCGGCGTCATTTGTCCTCCCTGCGCACCTCGATACGCCCTTCGCCGATCACGTCGCGCACTTCGCCGCTGCCGCGGTCGAGCGTCTCGCCGGGCTTGAGGCCGACGCGGGCACCGCTCTCGCCCACCGTCACCGAGACGCGGCCGTCGTCGCTCCGGGTGGCGCCGATGCGCGGCGCTTCCGGCGACGTTTCCAGGAGTCCCTCGCCGTTCACCCAGACGGTCGAAGGACCGGTCGAGCGCTTGACGTAGCCGTCGAGCCGCGTGGTCGGCGAGACGACCACGGCGGCGGCCGGCTTGTCGGGGATCCGCGCCTTGCGCCGCGCATCGAGCGCGGCGCGCTGCTCGGGCGTGAAGAAGAGGCGGCCGAGTTCCTGCGCTTGGACCGCGGGCGCGAGCGCAGCGCAGAGCGCGAGAAGAAGGAGGACTCTCATCCCTTGGCCGCCCGGTCGACGATGGTGATGAGGTCGATGTCGCATTGCGCAGAAAGGCGGGGCGTCATGGTCGCGCCGCCCACCGGCTGCCCGGTGCGCGTGATCACGCAGCGCTTCACCGAGTAGTAGGCGTTGCCCGAAGACCTCAGGTCGGCGAGGAAGCGCAGCAGGTCCTCCTCGTGCAGCAGCTGCAGATCGACCTTCATGGTGCTGGCGAAGAAGTCGACGTTGGCCGGCTTGCCCGCCGCCGAGGTGAGGAGCTTCTGCCGCTCGACGCGGTAGCGCACGTCGAGCAGCTCGCGCTGCACGCGGATGCGGTTGATGGCGTCGGCCCATTCCAGGCGGCGCTCCTCGCCGAGGATGTTGAGCGACTTCAGCTGCTTGTAGACGTCCAGCTTCTGGCTGACCTCGCGTTCCTCCTCGGCGATGCGCGCCAGGCGCTCGGCGTTCTGCCGGCGCTCGGCCTGCACGACGGCGAAGCGCGCCTGCGCGGTGTGCAACCCTTCGCCGGCGCTGGTGATGATGCCGGCGCCGGCGGCGATCAGCACTGTCGCGATGAGCAGCGGCAGCGCGAGCTTCTTCAGCTCTTCGCGTGTCAGCGTCACGGCAGGCTCCTCGCGAAGACGATGGTGAAGCGCGGCGCCTCGCCGGTATCGGTGGCGCCGATGTCGCCGGTGAGGGTGCCTTCCGAGGTGATGTCGAAGGGCAGCTTGCGCTCGAGCAGCTGGTAGCCGGAAGAGGCGAGCGCCGTGGCGAAGGTTTCGACCTGCGCGGTGATGCCGCGGTAGTCGGTGCGCTGCGTCGCGTTGACACGGCCGGAGACCTCGACGATCACCGCCAGGTCGCCCGCCGCGGCCTCGGGCCGGGCGGCCGGCGAGGCGGACCCGGCGGAGCGTTGCGCCAGGCGCTCCGCGGCGCGGCCGACGCTCCAGTTGATGCCGTCGATCTCCATCTGCGGGAAGCGCGCAAGCACCTGCGAAAGGTGCAGCAGCGCGCGATCGGGCGAGGGGCTGCGCTCGGCGATGCGGCGGAACTCGACCACCGCCACCTTCAGGTTCTCGCTCGTCGTCTGCGTCACCGGGAAGGCGGCAGTGATGCGCTCGTACTGCTCGGCGGCGACGCGCGCCTCGCGCTGCTGCGTGGCGGCGCGATCGCGCAGGTCCATCACTTCCAGCCATTTGCCGCCGCCGTACAGCGCGCAGCCGACGAAGCCGGCGACGCCGGCGGCGACGATGCCGCGCTGCAGCTGCCAGACGGTGTAGCGCCGCCGGTCCTGGCGGCTGGCGAACTGCTCGCGCGGCGGATGCGTCGCGGCGAGCTGGAGGAACAGCGCCTCGGCGCGCGTCACTTCCGGGACCTTGCGCAGCTTGACCTGGCGCAGCGCGTGCGCGTAGTCGATGGTGTGGAAGACCAGCCGGGCGTCGGAGGAGAGCGTCTGCTCGAATACCTCGCGCTGCCCGGGCGGTGCGACCACCAGCACCTGCACCGGCGCGCCCTCGCGCGGCAGGGCGCGCAAGGTGAGGAGGTATTGCGCCAGGCGCTGCGTTTCCGAGCGCACGAACATGGCGAGCGCCTGGGGCACCATGTCGATGGTGCGCTCCAGGCGCGCGAAGCGCAGCTTGCCCTGATCGATGTAGCACTGCCGCAGGCCGGCGCGCGTCGCGGTCACGACCAGCGCGCGGCCGCTCTTCACGCCCAGCCTGGCGACGAGCGCGGGCGCGAGCAGCGGCACCGAGTACACCCCGGCGAGCCGGACGCTGGCTTCCTCGAGCGCGTCGAGCCAGGGCGAGAGGTGCTGCGTGCTGGTGAACGAGGCGAGCAGCAGCCGCTCGTTGCGGCGCTCGCCGCTCGGCGCTTCGCCGAGCGAGATCGCGGTCGTGAGGCGCGTGTCGCGATAGCGCTGCGCAAGGCGCCGCTGCACCACGGCATCGCGGTCGCCGCCGCGCAGGAAGGGAATCTGCTCCTCGTGGAAGTCCTCGCCCGACACGTCGGCGACCACCGAGAACAGGCCGCCCGGCCGCGACAGCAGGTGCTCGCGGAACAAGGTGATGCCGAGGTCGTCGCCGGAGAACTTGCCCTCGAGCTCCAGGTCCTTGCCATCGGCGCGATAGAGGTAGTGGTCCTCGGCGGTGACGTACAGGATGCGGCGGGTCGCCATGGCCGGGCTAGAACTTCATCTTCGAGATCGAGTCGTACACCGGCCCCAGCACCGACAGCATCACCCAGCCGAGCAGCAGGCCGAGGACGATGGTCATGACCGGCTCGATCATCGCCTGCACCTTGCCGATCGACTCGCGCACCTCGCGGTTGTAGAAGTAGGCGACATTGAGCAGCGAGGTGTCGAGCGCGCCGGTGCCCTCGCCGATGCGCAACATGCGGATCACGAGCGGCGGGAAGATGTTCAGGTCCTGAAACGCCACGGTCAGGTTCTTGCCCTCGGCGATCTGCTGCCCGGCGGTCTTGAGCGCCTGCTCGATCGGCTTGTTGCCGACGATCTCCTCGCAGCTGCGGATGGCGTCGAGCACCGTGATGCCCGACGAGTACATCATGGCGAAGCTCGAGGCGAAGCGCGACAGGATGATCTTGCGCAGGATCGGCCCGAGCACCGGCAGCCGGAGCTTGTAATCGTCGAGCGCGTATTCCACGGCCGGGTTGCGCGCGATCGCCAGCTTCAGGGCGCCCCAGGCGACAAACGGCGCGGCGGCGATCGCCCACCAGTAATTGACGAACACGTCGGAGACGACGATCAGGATGCGCGTCTGCAGCGGCACGTCCTGCCCCATGTTGCGGATGAAGCCGGTCATCTGCGGCACGAGGTAGATCATGAGGAAGAAGGTGACCACCAGGACGATCGAGCCGACGAACGCCGGGTACATCATCAGCTTCTTGGTCTGCGCCGCGAGTTCGTCCTCCCACTTCAGCGTCTCGGTGAGGCCCTTCAGCACCGCGGGGAGCTTGCCCGTCTGCTCGCCCGAGCGGATCAGGCTGACGAACACCCTGGTGAACACCTCGGGAAACTCGGCCAGCGCCTGCGACAGGTTCTTGCCGCCCTCGATCGACTCGAGCACGCCGGAGACCACCTCGCGGAAGCGCGGGTTCTCGATGCTCTCGCGCAGATCGACCAGGCCTTCCAGAACCGGCACCCCCGCGCTCGCCAGCTGCTCGAGGTGGAAGCAGAAATTGATCAGGTCCTGGCGCGACACCCGGCCGCCGAGGAAGCGCGCGCGCTGGCTGGACGGCGCGCCGGAGACGAGGTCGAGCTCCATGCGCTGCAGGCGCTGGTCGAGGTCAAACAGATTGACCGCCTCCACCCGCCCCATCACGCTCTTGCCGCGGGAGTCGATCGCCTTGTAGGTGTAGAGCGCCATGGCGCGTTATGCATCCGCGGCAGAGCCGCTTAGGCCATCCGGTCGGTGAGGTCCACGACGCGCATCAGCTCTTCGAGGCCGGTCGCGCCGGCGCGCACCAGCCGTACGCCGTCGTCGGCGAGGGTCTTGAAGCCGGCGGCCCTGGCCGCGGTGAGGATCTCGCGTGCGGTCGCGCGCCGCGCCACCAGCTCGTCGATGCCGGCGTCGATCTTGAGCAGCTCGAGGATCGACTGGCGGCCCTTGTAGCCCTGGTAGTCGCACTGCTCGCAGCCGACCGCGCGGAACAGCGCCGCCGGCTCCGTCGGCGTCAAGCCGAGCAGGCGCCGCTCGCGCACGTCCGGGTCGTAGGACTGCCGGCAGGAGCGGCACAGCTTCCTGACCAGCCGCTGCGCGAGGATGCCGATGATGTTGCCGGCGAGGATGTCGGGGACGATGCCGATGTCGAGCAGGCGCGGGAAGGCGCCGGCGGCGGAGTTGGTGTGCAGCGTCGAGTAGACCTGGTGCCCGGTCATCGCCGCGCGGAAGGCCATCTCGGCGGTCTCCTGGTCGCGGATCTCGCCGACCAGGATCACGTCCGGGTCCTGGCGCATCATGGCGCGGATGCCGTTGGCGAAATCGAGCTTCGCCGCCTCGGCGACCGAGGTCTGCCGGATCAGCGTCATCGGGTATTCGACGGGGTCTTCCAGCGTCATGATGTTGACGCCGTCGGAATTGATGTGGTTCAGGATCGAGTAGAGCGTCGTCGTCTTGCCGCTGCCGGTCGGTCCGGTGACGAGGATGATCCCCTCGGGGCGCGAGATCATGCGCTTCAGCAGCTCGAGCTGGCCTTCGTCCAGGCCGAGCTTGTCGAGCGGCACGATGCCTTT
>Ga0075351_1000002_pt1 | contig 24763 bp, 27 predicted proteins | sample Sandmound_ThreeS_3_FD_120091 | JGI IMG/M metagenome (GOLD analysis project Ga0075351, IMG submission 120091) | Natural and restored wetland microbial communities from the San Francisco Bay, California, USA, that impact long-term carbon... | ecosystem: Environmental > Terrestrial > Soil >... | reverse complement strand
CGTGCAGCGCGCTTCCGCCAACCTGATCATCGCCGAGACAACCAACATCGTGCCGCAGTCGATCGCCTGGAACTGCGCACCCAGCATCTTCACCCCACCGCAGATCGACGCCTGGGCGAAGCTAGTGCGCGCGGTGCACGCCGCGGGCGGTCGCATCCCGCTGCAGCTCTGGCACGGCGGCCGCGTCGCCTGCGACCGCTCGGCCGATCCCCGCCCGGCGCTTTCGCCCTCCGGCGTGAACGAGAACCTCGATGCCATCACCGTCTGGGGGCTCGGCCCGGAAGGAAAGTTCATCAAGCTCAACGCGACCCCGTCGCGCGAGATGAATCTCGAGGAAGTCCGCGCGACGGTGAAGGCTTTCGGCGCCGCGGCGCGCGCCTGCAGGGAAATCGGCTTCGACGCGATCGAGCTGCACGCCGCGAACGGCTACCTGCCGCACCAGTTCCTCTCGCCCTTCCTCAACCGTCGCAACGACGACTACGGCGGCACGCCGGAGAAGCGCGCCCGCTTCGCCCTCGAGGTGGTGGAAGCGATGATGGGGCACTACCCGCCCGCGCGCGTCGGCATGCGCATCTCGCCCTTCAGCGACTACAACGGCGCGATCGACCCCGACCCGGTCCCCGCCTATCGTTTTCTGGTGGGCGAGCTGAACCGCAGGGGCATGGGCTGGCTCGAGCTCGCCGACACCAGCTTCTGGTACGGCAGGTTCGAGCGCTCGCGCATGCTCGACCTGGCGAAGCCGGTGTTCGACGGCAGAATCATCGCCAACGGCGGCATCGAGCCGCAGACCGCGAACGAGCTGATCGCCGGCGGCATGGTGGATGCGGTGTCCTTCGGGCGCCTGTGGATGGCGAACCCGGATCTGCCGGAGCGCATCCGCCGCGGCGGCCCCTACGCCAAGGCGATCACCCGGCGCTTCTACGGCGGCGGGGCGGACGGGTACAACGACTACCCGACCCTCGCCAGCGCCACCGCCTAGACCATCAGGTATTGCTCGCGGATCTCCGGGTGTTCCGCCAGGGCGGCGGGCGTGCCTTCGTAGCGGATCTCGCCGCGCTCGATGATCGAGACGCGGTCGGCGAGCTCGGTCGCGAAGCGCAGGTTCTGCTCCGAGAGAAGCACGGTGGCGCCGGCTTTCTTGAGCGCCTTCAGGCGCTGCAGGATCGCGTCCACCACGAGCGGCGCGAGGCCCTCCGACGGCTCGTCGAGCAGCAGCAGGCTCGGGTTGCCGAACAGCGTGCGGGCGATCGCCACCATGCGCTGCTGGCCGCCCGAGAGCGCTCCCGCCCGCTGGTTCAGGAAACTCCCGACGTCGGGAAACAGCTGCAGGACCTCCGCCAGATCCCAGCGGCCCGCCCCGGACCGGGCCGGACGGCGCGCCGCCTCGAAGTTCTCCGCCACGGTCAGCCCGCCGAACAGGCGGCAGTTTTCCGGCACGAAGCCGAGGCCGGCGCGGCACGCCTCGAACGGCTCCCGGCCCTGGATCTCGGCGCCGTCGAAGCGGATCGTGCCGGCCCTCGGACGCACCAGGCCCATGATGCTGGAGAGCGTGGTGGTCTTGCCGGCGCCGTTGCGCCCGAGGAGCGCGACGACCTCGCCGCGCTCGACCGTGAGCGAGAGGCCGAACAGGACCTGACTCTCGCCGTAGGCGGTCTCGAGCCCCCGGACCTCCAGCAGCGCCACCTTCCGGTCAGCCGCCGGCGCGCGCCTTCATTACCTCTTCGCAGCTGCGCGCCACGGTCTCGGTGTTGATCGCCTTGACCTCGCCCATGCCGATGCCGTCGGGCAGGCTCGGGTCGCGCTTCACCGTGCCGACATAGAAGTTGTAGAGCGCCATGTGGTCGCAGGCGCGCACCTTGGTCAGGCCGGTGGGGCCTTCGAACTGCACGCCGCCGAGCGCCTTGCGCACGAGCTCGACGTCGTCGCTGCCGGCCTTGCGGATGCCCTCGACCAGCATCTTGCCGGCGACGTAGCCGACCGCCGTCGAGCCGGTCGGATAGGTCTTCATGCGCTTCTCGATCTCCGCGGTGAAGGCCCTGGATTTCGCGCTGTCGATGGCATAGAACGGATACCAGACCGTGCCCATGGTGTTGGGCGGCAGCGAGTCCTTGAGCGCGCCCATCTTGGCGAGGTCGAGACCGTGGGTGAAGAACTGCGTCTTGCCGCTGAACAGGCCGAAGTCCTTCGCCGAGCGCAGGAAGTTGACCAGGTCGGCGCCGAACATGCCGCCAACCACGAGGTCGACGGGCTGGGCCTGCAGCGCGGTGACGTGCGGGCCGAAGTCGGTGGCGCCCAGCTTGTGCAGCTCCTGGCGCACGACGACGATGTCGGGGCGCGCCACCTTGAGGCCAGCGATGAAATCCGCCATGAAATGCTGGCCGTACTCGTAGTCCGGGGCGATGACCGCGACGCGCTTGATGTCCGGGCGCGACTTCAGGTGCTCGGCCATGACCCGGCCGATCTCGACCGTGGAAAGGTTGGCGCGCGCGACGTAGTCGTGGCCCGATTCTCCAGTGAGGCGCTTGGTGGTGGCGAAGCCGCCGTTCACCAGCACCTTGTACTCCTTGCCGAGGTTGCCCACCGCCACCGCGGCGCCGCTGTGGATGCCGACGGTCACGTACTTGATCTTCTCCTCGAGGATCATGCGCCGGCCCTCAGTCACCGCCTTCTCGACCGAGCCGCCCATGTCGGCGGTGACGACCTGGAACGGCCGGCCGTTCAGGCCGCCGGCGGCGTTGGCCTCGTCGACCGCGATCTGGAAGCCGGTGCGGATGCTGTCGGCGATGAAGGCGAAGCCGCCGCTGTAGATGTCGATCAGGCCCAGCTTGACCGGCTCGCGCGCCTGGGCCTGCGCGGCCGCCGGCACGACGCACAGCGCAACGATGAGAAGGGTTCGTAGCATGGTCGCCTCGGTTAAGGGGGTTGCGAATTGTCCGGACAAGGCTCTCCCGTTGTCAAGGCGCTTCCGGCATACTCGGCCGCAGTGATCGAGCTCCTCTCGCAGCACTTTTCCTGGGCGCAGAACCCGGTCGTCGTCGCGCGGCAGGTGCTGGCCGGGGTCTCGAACGGGATGCTGCTGTTCCTCATCTCGGCGGGGCTGTCGCTCATCTTCGGCGTGCTGCGCATCATCAACTTCGCGCACGGCGCGCTGTTCATGCTCGGCGCGCTCGTCGCCGTGAGCGTCCTGACCCTCTCGCCCGGCGGCGGCTGGGCGTACGTCGGCGCGCTCGGCGCCGCCACCGCCGCCCTCGCCGCCTTCGGCGCCGTGGTCGAGGCCGGCCTGCTGCGGCGGATCTACCGCGCACCGCACGAGTTCCAGCTCCTGCTCACCTTCGCGCTGGTGTTCGTCCTCGGCGACGTGGCCAAGCTGCTGTGGGGCCGCGAGGACCACTCGACCTCGGTGCCGGCGGCGCTCGACGGCAGCATGCGCGCCTTCGGCCTCACGTTCCCGAGCTACCGCCTGTTCCTGATCGGCGCCGGCGTGGCCGTGGCGCTCGGGCTGTGGCTCGTCCTGCACCGCACGCGCTGGGGCATCTTCGTGCGCGCCGCAACGATGGACCGCGGCATGCTGAGCGCGCTCGGCGTGAATACGCGGCTGCTCTTCACCAGCGTCTTCGCCGCGGGCGCCGCGCTCGCGGGCCTCGGCGGCGCGCTGGCGGCGCCGATCGTCGCCGTCGGCCCGGGCCTGCACGTGCAGGTGATCATCGACGCGTTCGTGGTGGTCGTCATCGGCGGCATGGGCAGCGTGATGGGCGCGCTCGTCGCCTCGCTCCTCGTCGGCATCGTCAACGCCTTCGGCCTGCTCGCCTTTCCCGGCCTCGCGGTGGTGCTGACCTTCGCCGTGATGGCGGTGGTGCTGATCGTGCGCCCCCACGGTCTTTTCGGCCTGCCGGAATGAAGCCCGCCGGCTGGCTCGCGCTCGGCGCCGCGGCGCTCCTCGCCCTGCCGCTCGCGCTCTCGGAGTTCTGGATCTTCATCGCCATCGAAGTGCTCGCCTTCGCGCTCTACGCGGTCAGCTTCAACGTGCTCCTCGGCTACGGCGGCATGCTCTCCTTCGGCCACGCGGCGTTCTTCGGCGTCGGCGGCTACGCGGCTGCGATCCTCATGAAGAAGGCCGGCCTGCCCCCGGGCGTCGCGTTCGCGTTGCTGCCGCTGGTCGCCATGGCCGCCGCCGCCGTCGCCGCCGCCGTCGTCGGCTACTTCTCGGTGCGCCGCGCCGGCATCTACTTCGCGATGCTCACCTTCGCTTTCCAGATGCTTCTCTACGCGGTGGCGCTGAAGGCGACCGGCCTCACCGGCGGCGACGACGGCATGACCGGGCTCAAGCCGCCCGGGCTGCTGGCGGCGCCGCTCGCCTACTACTATTTCGCCCTCGCCCTGGTCGCGCCCGCGCTCTACGTCCTCCACCGCCTGGTGAGCTCGCCCTTCGGCTATGCGCTGCGCGCCCTGCGCGCCAACCCGCGCCGGCTGCAGTACAGCGGCGTCGACGTGCGCGCGCACCAGCTCGCCACCTTCGTCGTCACCGGCGCGTTCGCCGGGCTCGCCGGCGGCATCTTCGCCCTCTCGAGCGGCAATGTCTTTCCGGGCTGGCTCAACTGGACCGCGAGCGCCACGCCAATCGTGATGGCGGTGCTCGGCGGCGTGCACACCTTCCTCGGCCCCGCCCTCGGCGCAGCGGTTTATGTGGTGCTGGAAGTGCTGATCAGCGGCCGTACCGAGTACTGGCCGCTGGCGATGGGCAGCATCATCCTGGTGCTGGTCCTGCTCATGCCCGAGGGGCTTACCGGGCTCGCGAAAAGGCGCACGGCATGAGCTCGCCGATCCTCCGGATCCAGGGTCTGGCCAAGCGCTTCGGCGGCCTGCAGGCGCTGGGCGGCGTCGATCTCGCGCTCGAGCGCGGCGAGTTCCGCGCCATCATCGGACCGAACGGCGCGGGCAAGAGCACCCTCTTCAACACCATGACCGGCCTGCTCCAGCCCGACGCGGGCCGCGTGTTCCTGGAGCAGCAGGACGTCACCGGCAAGCCGCCGCACGTCCTCGCGCGCATGGGCGTGGCGCGCACGTTCCAGATCACCAGCGTGTTCCACGACCTGACTTCGCTCGAGAACGTGCAGGTGTCGCTCCTCGCGCACGCTCGGGGAACCTGGAGCGCGTGGCCGAGAGCGCGAACGCAGCACGTGTCGCGGGCCCGTGAGCTCCTCGAGCTGGTCGGCCTGGGCGGCAGCGCCGAAAGAAAGGCCGGAACGCTGTCGCACGGCGACCAGAAGCGCCTCGAGCTCGCCATCGCGCTGGCGGGCGAGCCGCGCCTGCTGCTGCTCGACGAGCCGACGGCGGGAATGGCGGCGCAGGAGCGGCTTGAGTCGATCCGGCTGGTGCATCGCCTCGCCGGCCGGCTCGGGCTGTCGTGCCTGTTCACGGAGCACGACATGGCGGTCGTCTTCGCGGTCGCGACGCGCATCACGGTGATGCACCAGGGCAAGGTGCTCGCCGAAGGCACGCCGGCCGAGGTCCGCGCGCGCCCGGAAGTGCAGCAGGTCTATCTCGGCGAGCAAGTCAAGGTGGCCGCATGAACTTCGAGCTTCCTCCCGAGCACGAGATGCTGCGCGACAGCGTGCGCGAGTTCTTCGCGCGCGAGCTGCCCGAGGAGCGCATCCGCGAGATGGACCGCGCGCGCAAGATCCCGCGCGACCTCTGGAAGCGCTTCGCGGCGATGGGCTGGCAGGGTCTCTCGGTGCCCACCGAATACGGCGGCAGCGGCGCCGACGTCTCCACCGCGGCGGTCTTCTGCGAGGAATTGGCGCGGCGCTTCCCCTCTCTCGCGACCGACTGGCTGCTCGTCTCCATGACGGCGCGCGTGCTGCGCGAGTCGGGCACGCCGAAGCAGAAGACCGAGCTCTTGCCGAAGCTCGCTTCTGGCGACTTTCTCATGAGCTTCGGCATGACCGAGCCGGGCGGCGGCACCGACGTGCTCGCCCTGAAGACGCGCGCGACGCTGCAGGGCAACGAGTGGATCGTCCGCGGCCAGAAGCTCTACACGTCGTTCGCGGACGACGCCGACGCGATCCTGGTCCTGTGCCGCACCGATCCGGCCGAGGGCGCGAAGCGCGCGCGCGGCCTTTCGCTCGTCCTCACGCCCCGCCGCCAGCCCGCGGTCCAGGTCCGCCGCCTCGAGCTGATGGGCATGCGCGCCGCGTGCACCTGCGAAGTCTTCCTCGACGATGCGCGCGCGCCGGCCGATGCGCTGGTCGGCGGCCAGGGCAACGGCTGGAAAACGCTGCTCGCCTCGCTCGACGAGGAGCGCATCCTCTGCGCGGCGATGTACGTCGGCATCACCGCGGCGGCGCTCGAGCAGGCGCTGCAGTACGCGCGCGACCGCAACGCCTTCGGCCGCCCGATCGGCGCCTTTCAGGCGGTGCAGCATCCACTGTCGGAAACCGCCACCGAGCTCGAGCAGATCCGCCTCCTCACCGCGAAGGCGGCCTGGCTGCAGAGCTCGGGCAAGGATTGCGCGATGGAGGCGGCGATGGCCAAGCTCGCCGCCACCGAGGTCGCGATCCGCGCCACCGACCGCTGCATGCGGGTGCTCGGCGGCTACGGCCTGGTCGAGGTGACGGCGATGGAGCGGCTGTTTCGCGACGCGCGCCTCGGCCCCTTCAGCCCGATCTCGAACGAGATGGTGAGGAACTTCGTCGGCGAGCGCCTGGGACTGCCGCGCAGCTATTGATGAGAATCGCCAAGCATTTCGTCACGGTGGGGAATCGGCGCGTGCACTATCTGCGCGCCGGCAGCGGCCCGGCGCTGGCGATGCTGCACGCCTGCCCGGTGTCCGCCAAGGTGATGCGGCCGCTGATGCCGATTTTCGGCGAGCGGTTCACCTGCCTCGCTTTCGACATGCCCGGCTTCGGCCTGTCCGACCTGCTGCCGCAGGCGAAGCCCTCGGTCGAGGACTTCGCCGACGCGCTGGCCGAGACGCTCGACGCGCTCGGTATCGAGCAGGTCGCTACCTACGGCCGCCACACCGGCGCTTCGATCGCGGTGGAGTTCGCCGCCCGCCATCCCAAGCGGACGGCGATGGCGCTCGCCGACGGCTATGCGGTGTTCGCGAGGCGCTACACCGATGAGCAGCTCGACGCCTACCTGGAGCCCATCACCCCGGCGTGGGACGGCGGCCACCTGCTGCGCCTGTGGATGCGTTACCGCGACCAGCACGCGTTCTGGCCCTGGAACAGGCAGACCGGCGCAGCGCGTTCCGACGCCGACATTCCCGACGCCGACTTCCTGCACCGCGGCGTGGTCGAGATGCTCGAGGCCGGGAACGACTATCGCATCGGCTATGCGGCGCCCTTCCGGCACCGCGCGCTCGAGGTGCTTCGCGACCTGAAGGTGCCGGTGTGCTTCGGCAACCGGCCCGGCGACAGCATGTACCTCACGCGATCGCTCTACCCGGCATCGGCCTGGCAGGAAGTCCTGCCGCGCGAGCTCGAGGCGGCGACGCGCGCCGAGCGCGAGATCCTGCTGAAGCACCCGGCGCGCGGCACTCCGCCGCCCGCGCCGCGCTGCGCGCCGCTGCCCGGCCGCACCACGACCGACTACGTCGAGGGTCTCTTCGTTCGATCGGCCGGCAACCTGAAGGACGGCCCGCTCCTGGTCATCCCTCACGTGCCGGGATCGTCGGCGCTCTACGACGACCTCGTCATGGCGCAGGGCAACGCGCTCGCCGTCGATCCGCCCGGCCACGGCGAGTCCGATCCGCTCCCCGGCAATCCTCAGGATCCCTCCGCCCTTGCGGGCGCAATCGACGCCGTGCTCGGAAAGCTCCAGGTCGAACAGATCAAACTGTATGGCCACGGCACCGGCGCAGCGATCGCCGTCGAGCTCGCGCACTTGCTCGGCAACCGTGTGCGGCGCGTCGTGCTCGACGCGCCGGCGTTCCTCCGCCCTGAAGACGGGCTGCGGCCGGAGGAATACGCGCCCTCGGTGACGCCGGTCTGGGACGGGAGCCACTGGCTGCGCGCCTGGAACCACCTGCGCGACTCGGAACTCTGGTGGCCCTGGCTGCAGCGCACGCACCGGAACGTGCGCAAGGTGGAGCCGCGCATCGATCCGCAGGCGCTCACGCTGCGCGTGCGCGAGGCGATGAAGCAGCCCGCGAGCTACCAGCCGGCCTGGCGCGAGGCGCTCGCCTGGCCGTGGCGCGAGCGCATCCGCGGCCTCGAGCAGAAGCTGCGCTACATCGCCGCGCCGCAGGACGTGTTCGCACACCTCACGCCCAACGCCACGCGGGTCGAGGACAACGCAGTGTCCCGGGCGAAGGCGCTGCAATGACGATCAAGCGCAAAGCCTGCATCGCCGGCGCGTTCGAGCATCCGACGCGCAAGGCGCCGGACAAGTCGGTGGCGCAGCTCCACGCCGAGGTGGCGCGCGGCGCGCTGGCCGATGCCGGCCTCGAGCGCAAGGACGTCGACGGTTACTTCTGCGCGGGGGACGCGCCGGGGCTCGGCGGGCTCTCGATGCTGGATTACCTCGGCCTCAAGGTTCGCCACGTCGACACCACCGAGACCGGAGGCTCCTCGTACCTCATCCACGTCGCGCATGCCGCCGAGGCGATCGCCGCCGGCAAGTGCAACGTGGCCCTGATCACGCTCGCCGGACGGCCGCGCTCCGAGGGCTCGAGCGGCACGCAGGCGCGCAACTACGGCGCCTCGGCGCCCGACGCCGCGTTCGAATCCCCCTACGGGCCGGCGACGGCCAACATGTACGGCATGGTGGCGATGCGCCACATGCACGAGTTCGGCACCACCGGCGAGCAGCTCGCCTGGATCAAGGTTGCCGCCTCGCGCCATGCGCAGCACAACCCGAACGCGATGCTGCGCGAGGTGGTCAGCGTCGAGGACGTGCTCGCCTCGCCGATGATCGCCGACCCGCTGCACCGCCTCGACTGCTGCGTGGTGAGCGACGGCGGCGGCGCGCTGGTGGTCACCCGGCCGGAGATCGCGCGCGGCCTGAAGCGGCCGCTGATCAATGTCCTCGGCGCGGGCGAAGCCGTGAAAGGACAGGCCGGTGGAAGAATCGACCTCACGTGGTCGGCAAGCCGCTGGTCCGGCGCAGCCGCGTTCGCCGAAGCCGGCGTGAAGCCCGCGGATATCCAGTACGTATCGATCTACGACAGCTTCACCATCACGGTGCTGATCCAGCTCGAAGACCTCGGCTTCTGCGCCAAGGGCGAAGGCGGCCGCTTCGTCGCCGACGGCGGCCTGGTCTCGGGCTCCGGGCGGCTGCCGTTCAACACCGACGGCGGCGGCCTGTGCAACAACCACCCGGCCAACCGCGGCGGCATGACCAAGGTGATCGAGGCGGTGCGGCAGCTGCGCGGCGAGGCGCATCCCGCGGTGCAGGTGAAGAACTGCGCGCTCGCGCTCGCCAACGGCACCGGCGGTCAGCTCGCTTCGCGCCACGGCAGCGCGACGCTGATCCTGGAGCGCGCATGAAGATCCCCTCGCCTGCCATGAATCCGGAGAACAAGGCCTTCTTCGATGCGACGCGTGCGGGCAAGCTGCTTCTGGGAAAGTGCCTTGCGTGCAAGCAAGTGCACTATTACCCCCGGGCTTTCTGTCCCCATTGCAATGGAAAGACGGAATGGGTTGCGGCAAAGGGGAGCGGGAAGCTGTACTCCTACAGCGTCATGCGCCGCGTCGCCGAGCCTTATGCGATCGCCTATGTCACGCTCGACGAAGGCGTCAGCGTGCTGACCAACATGGTCGACTGCGATATCGACCGCCTGCGCATCGGCGAGCCGGTGCGCGTCGTGTTCAAGCCCGCGGAAGGCGGAGAGATGATCCCGATGTTCACGCCCGCATGAGCTTCACTGTCCTCAAGCCGAAGCATTTCCCCTGGTTCGATTACTCGCGCTATTCCTTTTCCATGGGACTGCAGGGCGCCACCGGCACATACCTCTCGGGAAACACCGCCTCGGAGTTCGACCCCGCGGCGAAGCGCATCGTGGTGAAGGGCGGCATGACCGACCAGGTGCGCACCGCCTGGGCCAAGATCGGCGCCATCCTCGAGGCGGGCGGCCTGTCCTACGCCGACGTCACGCGAGTCGTCGAGTACGTGAAGCCCGAGGGGATCGAGCGCTACGGCGAAGCCAACGCCGTGCGCAACGAGATCTTTGGTTCTCACAAGCCCGTTGTCTATACCGTGCCGGTGAAAGCGCTCCTGCGCCCCGACGCGTTCATCGAGATCGAAGTGACGGCGTCATCGCGTCCTGGAGAGAAGTCGACTTCAGGCGTGGTTTTCCTGCCGACGGTGCAGCCCGTGGACGACCAGGGGAACATCATCGGCGCCGGCGACGTGGTGGCGCAGACGCGCGCCATCTTCGAGCGCGCCGGGAAGATGCTCGCCGCGCTCGGCGTCGGCTTCGACCGCGTGGTGAAGACCTGCGACTACATCACGCCGGCCGCCCTCGCCGCGTACAAGGGCACCGGCCGCGTGCGCAAGGAGCACCTCGGACCGGTTTACCCGGGCGCGGCCGGCATCCTCATGCCGCGCCTGGTGCATCCCGAGGCGCTGATCCAGTACGACTTCATCGCCACGCGCGACACGCCGGTTCTCGTCAATCCCGGCTGGACGCGCTACCAGAAGCTCACCTACAGCCCGGCGGTGCGCGCGGGCAAGCTGCTCTTCATGTCCGGGCAGGGATCGCTCGATCCGGCGACCGAGCGCGTGGTGCACGATGGCGACGTGGTTGCGCAGGCCGAGTACACCTACGGCAACATCCTCAAGGTGCTGGAAGCGGCGGGCGCGGGACCGCAGAACCTGGTGAAGACGATCGAGTACGTGACGCCGGCGGCCCTGCCACGCTACCGCGACGTCGCCAGGGTGCGCGAGAAGCTGCTGCGCGAGCCCTGGCCCGCCTCGACCGGCCTGATCTGCGAAGCCCTGTTGCGACCGGAAATGCAAATCGAAATCGATCCCTTCGCGGTGCTCGCGTGACTTTGTTGACGGAAGAACTCAAATCCTGGATCGGGCGCGAAGCCCACTACCCCGCGCGCGAGGAGCTCGGCCGCGCCTCGATCCGCTATTTCGCCCTCGCGCTGGGCGACGACAACCCGCTCTACGTCGACGACGCGTACGCGAAGCAGGCAGGCTACCCGTCGCTGATCGCGCCGCCGACGCTGATCTGCGAGACCTGCCAGTACGCGCACCAGGCGCCCAACGCCGACGGCTACATCGGCCACGAGTGGCGCCTGCCGGTGCCGAACGCGCGGCTGGTGCGCGCCGGCAACGATTACGAGTTCATGCGTCCGGTGCTGCCGACCGACCGCGTCTCGGTGACCTGGACGCTGGAGAGCATCGTCGAGAAGCCCGCGTCGCGCGGCGGCACGCAGCTGTTCGTCTCCTCGGTGGCGCGCTATCGCGATGCGCAGGGCGAGATCGTGGCGATCAACCGCGAGACCATCGTGTACCAGCCGCTGGCATGAAGCCGGGAGACAAGCTGCCGCCGCTCGAGAAGACGTTCACCGCGGTGGACCTCTTCGCCTACGGGGCCGCCACCTGGGACTGGCACCGCATGCACTACGACGCCGAGCTCGCGCGCAGCAAGGGCTTCGCCGCGCCCGTGATCGACGGCCAGATGTACGGCGCCGTGTTCGCGCGGGCGGCGATGGCCTGGGCCGGACCGCGCGCCTTCATGACGAAGATGTCGCTGCGCATGAAGTCGATGGCTTTCGCCGGCGACACGCTGCGCGCCGAGGGCACGGTGCGCTCCGTGGATGGCGAGAGCGTCGTCCTCGCGCAGCGGCTGATGAGCGGCGAGCGCGTCATCGCCGAATGCACGAGCTCTCTTTCGCTTCGCTGACCTGGCGCGAAGCGCCGATGCCGGGCGCGAGCCCGGTCGAGATGGCGCTGCTGCCGAAGCTGCTCGACGGCGGCTTCCGTGCCTTTGTCCGATTCCCCGCGGGATGGTCGCGCCCCGACGTCGGCCACTACGCGGTGCCGGAGGAATTCCTCGTCCTCGAAGGCGAGCTCGGCCTGAACGGCAGGACCTGGAAGCGCGGCGAGCTCGCCTGGATCCCGGCAGGGCAGCGGCGCCGCGACCTGGGCTCCACCACCGGCTGCCTCGTGTTCGCCTGGTTCGGCGGCACGCCGCGCTGGATTCCGGGCGAGCCCGCGCATGCCGCTGAGGGTCCGCGGAATCGCACCTCGATCGAAGGGCGAGAGCTGGTGCGGCTGCTGCCGGGCGAGGTATGCGAGACGCTGAACCTCGACGACTACGCCTGGCGCGTCACTCCGCCTTGATGTTCGCCGCCTTGATCACCGGCCACCACTTCTCGATCTCGGCCTTGTGGAACGCGTCGAGTCCCGCCGACGTCTGCTGCTCGCGCGAGGCCACTTCCAGGCCGAGGTCGGCAAGGCGCGTCTTGACCTTCTCCTCGGCGAGCGCGGTCATCATCGCCCCATTGAGCCTCGCCACCACTTCCTTCGGCATGCCGCGCGGGCCGAAGAGACCGAACCAGCCCACCGCGTAGAGTCCCTTGATCCCGCTTTCGTCCGAGGTCGGGATGCTAGGCACGACCGGCGAGCGCCTCGGCGAAAGGTTGGCGAGCACCTTCACGTTGCCGGAGCGCGCCTGCGGCAGCGCCGCGGCGGCCTGCAGCACCATCAGGTCCACCTGGCCGCCGAGCATGGCCTGCATCGCCGGGCCCGCGCCGCGGTACGGCACCAGCAGCACTTGCGTTCCGGTCGCCTGCTGCATCTGGATGGCGCTGAGTTTCGCCGCCGCGGTCTGCTCGACGAACGTCACCTTGCCGGGATTGGCTTTCATGTACGCGACCAGACCCGCCAGGTCGTTCGCCGGGAAGTCCTTGCGCGCGATCATGAGCTGCGGGTTGATGGTCATCAGGCCGATCGGCGTGAAGTCCTTCTGCAGGTCGAAGCTGATCGGATAGATGATCGCGCCGACATGCGTGTCCCACTGGCCGATGTCGATGGTGTAGCCATCCGGCGCGGAGCGCGCGACGCGCGCCAGCGCGATGCTGCCGTTCGCCCCGCCGACGTTCTCCACGACGACGCTCTGACCGAGCGGTGCGCCCATCGCCTCGGCGATGATGCGCGCGGTGGTGTCGGTCGAGCCGCCGGGCGGGAACGGCGAGATGAGCGTCACCGGCCGCGTCGGGAACTGCTGCGCACTGGCAGCACCAGCCAGCGCAAAGAGCATGGCAGCAAGCAGGCGTTTCATCGTCTTGCCTCCGGGATCGTCTGCAGGGCATAGAACTGCACGGACTGTACACGGCCTTTGACCGGCGCCTCGTGCAGCTTAAGGCCGGCGACGTCGATGCCCGCGAGCTCGGCGGCACGCCGCGAGATCACCAGCGAGGCGCCGTACTCCTTCGTCAGGCTCTCGAGGCGCGACGCGGTATTCGCCGTGTCGCCGATCGCGGTGATGGTCTGCGCCTTCGGCGGGCCCATCGCGCCGACGATCGCCTCGGCGTAGTGGATGCCGATGCCGATGCGCAGCGGCTGGGGCAGCTCGGCCTTGAGCTGGCGGTTGAGCTGCTCGAGGCGCATCAGCATCTCGCGTGCGCCGCGGACCGCGTCGGCCGGACCGCGCGCCGGGTCCTCCGCGTACAGCCCGTAGAGCGCCATCAGCCCGTCGCCGGTGAACTGGGCGTAGTGGCCGTTGGTCGCTTCCAGCGCCGCCTTCATCTCGCCGAAGAAGCGGTTGAGGATGAACAGCACGTCGTAGGGCAGCTTCGCCTCGCCGAGCGTGGTCGAGCCGCGCAGGTCGATGAACATGATGGTGATCAGCCGCTCGCTGCCCTCCATGCCGCCGCGCGTGAACCCGTCGGCGGCAGTGGCATCGGCGGCGCAGAGCGGCGTGATGGCAAGGTCCGTACGCGGGCGCACCTGGCAGGCGAGGCGCAGGCCGGCCGTCGCGCCGATGCGCGCCAGCGCGCGCGCTTCCAGGTCCCCGGGCGGCGGCAGCGATTCCAGTCCACGACCGATCTGCACGCGGCAGGTGGTGCAGCGCGCGCGGCCGCCGCAGACCGAGGCGTGCGGGATGCCGTGGTCGCGCAGCGTCTCCAGGATGCTCGCGCCGGGCAACACCGGCAGCCTCTGCCCCGAGGGATGCGCGAGCAGCGGCGGCATGCCTCGCGCTTGCACCAGACGGCGCACGCCCCGTGCGGCGAGGACCAGCACGATCAGGCCGAGGTGCGTAACGAGGATCGCCAGCGCCATGCGCTCGACGTTCGGCCAGGTCGCCTCGCCGACGTTCGAGTCGGCGAGCGTCTGCGCCGCGAATTTCTCGTCATCGGCCGCGGCGCGCGCGATCTGGTTTCCCGCGCTGACGAATCCGGCGAGCGCCACCGTCGGCAGCAGCAGCGCGAGCGTGCCCAGCCAGGCCTTCGCCTCCGGATACCACGCCTTGGTGCGCAGCCAGAAATGGATGCCGATGCAGGCATGCGCCCAGACCGTCAGCAGTGCGGTTGCCTGCAGCACGGCGATGGACGGCGCGACCACCCAGTACTCGACGAGCACGTAGCCATAGCCGGTATCGACGCCCATCGTTTCCTCCGCGAGCCGCGTGCTCGCGACGTGCAGCGCGAGCAGCGCCGGGATGCACAGGCCGAGACCGAGCTGCGCCCATTCCCAGTTCCTCAGGCGCAGCGAGCGGCGCTCGTAGACCGACCAGAGCGCGTTGGCATAGTGGATCAGGAACGCGCTCACCAGCAGCGCCGTACCGATCGGGCTTCGCCACGGCCGCATCAGCGCCGCCAGGCCTGACTCCGCGAACGGCTGCGAAAGCAGCAGCAGGCTATGACCGCTGAGATGGCAGATCACGAACGCGAGCAGCACCAGGGCGCTCGTGAGGCGCAGTCTCGCCCGCCAGCCGCGAAGGTCCATTCCCATCCGTGCATTATTTACAAGACTTCTCGAAAAACCAATGACATCCGAACCGCCGCCAAGGTATTCTGCGAACTGTTACAGGGAGGGCTGGCGTCCAGCGGCAGGGGGGACGACCGCCAGACGATGAAACGAGTCCTGGTCGTTCACTTTTCGCAGACGGGTCAGCTTGCCCGTATCGTGCGCCGCCTGATTTCGCCGCTCGCCGGCGCGAGCGACGTCGACCTGGTCGAGGAGGTCCTGCGCCCGCGCGCGCCCTACCCGTTCCCGTGGCCGCTGCTGCGGTTCTTCGACGCCATGCCCGAGTCGGTGCTGCTCGATCCGCCGCCGCTCGAGCCGCTCGCGGTGCGGCCAGAGCACCGCTTCGATCTCATCGTCCTTGCTTATCAGGTGTGGTTCCTGTCGCCCTCGGGTCCCGTCACCGCCTTTCTCAAGAGCGATGAAGGCAGGCGGCTCTTGCGCGGCCGGCCGGTGGTGACCGTGATCGGCTGCCGCAACATGTGGCTCACCGCGCAGGAGACAGTGAAGAAGCTGATCCAGGACGCGGGCGGCGAGCTGCGCGACAACGTGGTCTTCACCGACCGGGCACAGACGCTCGCGACGCTGATCACGACGCCGCGCTGGCTCCTCACCGGAAAGCGCGACGGCTTCCTCGGCCTGCCGCCGGCCGGCATCGCCGAGGAGGACATCGCCGGCGCGGACCGGTTCGGGCACGCGCTCTTGCTCGCCTTGCGCGACGGGCGCGAAAAAGGCGGCGCTCCGATGCTCGCCGGCCTGGGCGCCGCCCGCGTCGATCCCCGCCTGATCTTCAGCGAGCGTGCCGGCAGCCGGGCCTTCGGCGTCTGGTCGCGCGTCATCCGCCTCGGCGGCGCGCCCGGGTCGTGGCTGCGGCTGCCGCTGGTCGCGCTGTTCTGCCTCTACCTCGTGGCGATGATCCTCGCCGTGGTGCCGGCGAGCCTGCTGCTGCAGCGCCTGCTGCGCCCGCTGCTCGCGCGCCGCCTGCAGCTGCAGAAGACGTACTTCGAGCTGCCTTCGGGCCCGTAGCGTGGACGCCTACATCACGCGCACTTCGGTCGCGCTGCCCAACCAGCCGGTCGAGAACGAGCAGATCGAGATGGTCCTCGGCCAGGTCGGCGAGCGGCCGTCGCGCGCGCGCCGCATCGTCCTGCGCAACAACGGCATCCGCCGGCGCTACTACGCCATCGATCCCGGCACCGGCCTGGCGACGCACTCGAACGCCAGCCTCACCGCCGCCGCCATCCGCGGCCTCGCCGGCGAAGATTTCGCGCTGGAAGACATCGCCGTCCTCGCCTGCGGCACCTCGAACGCCGACCAGCTGCTGCCGAATCACGCGGTGATGGTGCACGGCGAGCTCGGCGTGCCGATCCGCGAAGTGGTGTCGACCTCCGGCGTCTGCCTGTCGGGCACCACCGCGTTCAAGTACGGCTGGATGGCGGTGAAGTCGGGCTGCGCCACCAACGCCGTGGTCACCGGCTCGGAAATCGCCTCGCACAACCTGCGCGCCCAGACCTACGAAGCCGAGTGCACGGCGCGCGGCAAGGCGCTCGACGCCCATCCCGAGCTCGCGTTCGACAAGGACTTCCTGCGCTGGATGCTCTCCGACGGCGCCGGCGCCTGGCTGATCGAGCCCGAGCCGCGCCGCGGCCTCAACCTGCGCGTCGACTGGATCGATCTCTTCTCCTACGCCCACGCCCTGCCGGCCTGCATGTACATGGGCGCCGAAAAGGGCGAAGGCGGCGCGCTGCGCGGCTGGATGAGCCACCCCGCGCACGAGCGCGAGGCCAACTCGATCTTCGCGCTCAAGCAGGACGTGCGGCTGCTGAACGAGGCGGTGGTCGAGTACACGCTGGAGAAGCCGCTGCAGCGCGTGATCGCGCAGCGGCGCCTCTCGCCGCGCGACATCGACTGGTTCCTGCCGCACGTGTCCTCGGAGTACTTCGTGCCGAAGGTGGCGGCGGCGCTCGAGCGCCTCGGCCTGCCGCTGCCGAGGGAACGCTGGTTCACCAACCTCGCCTGGACCGGCAACACCGGCTCGGCGGCGATCTACATCATGCTCGACGAGCTGGTGCGCAGCGGCCGGGCCGCGCCGGGACAGCGCATCCTCTGCTTCGTGCCGGAGAGCGGCCGGTTCTCGAGCGGCTTCATCCACCTCACCGCTCTCGAGCATGCGTGAGCGCGACGTGCCGCAGGAAGGCAACGCCACCCTCGGCGGCCATCGCAAGGCCGTCTATGCCGTCGCCGACGACGGCCGCGTGCGCATGGTCACTTCGCGCGGCTGGGAGGTCGAGGAAATCGTCACCCGCCAGGCGGTCGAGGACCTCGATCGCCTCGCCCGCGAGGCGCGCCAGCGCGCCCTCGCCGGGCTGACCTCGCCGCTGGAAGTGCACATGTACCGCGCGCGCATGGACGTGGCGCTGCTCGCGCAGACGACCGGCCTCTGGCGCTGGCGGATCCGCCGCCATTTCCGCCCTCCGGTGTTCGCGCGCCTCTCCCCGCGGCTGCGGCGGCGCTACGCGGACGCGCTCGGCCTTTCGCTCGAGGCCCTCGGACGGATCGACTAGCTGTGCCGCCCTTCGTGCACGCGCACGCCTCGCACTGCGAGTCGGGCGTGATGGCCTCGCTGTCGCGTCACCACGGGCTCGCCCTGTCGGAGGCGATGGCGTTCGGCCTCGGCGCGGCGATCTTCTTCGCCTACCTGCCCTTCATGCGCATCAACGGCCTGCCGCTGATCGCCTATCGCATCCAGCCGCGCGCCATCATCAAGCGCCTCAACCGCGACCTCGGGCTCGGCATGCGCTTCGAGAAATTCCGCTCGCCGGCGCAAGGCACGCGGCGCCTGGACGAGCTGCTCGACGCCGGGCATCTGGTCGGGCTGCAGACCTCGGTGTACTGGCTGCCGTACTTTCCGCCCGATCTGCGCTTTCACTTCAACGCCCACAACCTGCTCGTCTACGGCCGCGAGGGCGACGACTACCTGCTGAGCGACCCGGTCGTCGAGACGGTAGTGCGCTGCCCGCGCGCCGACCTGGAGAAGGCACGCTTCGCCAAGGGGCTGCTCGCGCCCCACGGGCTGCTCTACTACGCGACCGGCACCGCAGCCGCCCCCGACTGGGCGAAGCTCGGCAAGCGCGCGCTCAAGCGCGCGGCCGACACGATGCTGCGCACGCCGCTGCCGTTCATCGGCATCCGCGGCATCGGCATGCTGGCGCGCCGGGTCGAGCGCCTCGCCGAAGGCGACGCGGCGCGCATGTACATCGGCAACATCGTGCGCATGCAGGAGGAGATCGGCACCGGCGGCGCGGGCTTCCGCTTCCTCTACGCCTCCTTCCTGCAGGAGCTCGCCGCGCTCACCGGCTACCGGCCGCTCGAAGCGCTGGCGGCGCGGCTGGTGGAGATCGGCGACCGCTGGCGCGAGTTCGCGCTCGCCGCGGCGCGCATGATCCGCCGCCGCGATCCATTCGACGCGCCGGCGCTCGCCGCGCGCCTGAGAGGCCTGGCGGCGGACGAGAAGAAGTTCTTCGGCGAGCTCGACGCCGCGCAGCGGGCGTGGGCATGCTGAAGATCGAGGCGCTTTCCTTCCGCTACGCCGGCGGCGACGAGCCGGTGCTGCGCGAGGTCTCGCTCGCCATCCCCTCGGGCGGGATCTTCGGCCTGCTCGGGCCGAACGGCGCCGGCAAGACGACGCTGATCTCGATCCTCTGCGGGCAGCTGCGCGCGCAGTCGGGCCGCATCAGCGTCGACGGCATGGCGCTCGAGGAGCTGCGCCGCCGCGAGCCTGCGGCGCTCGGCCTGGTGCCGCAGGAGCTCGCCTTCTATCCGATGCTCACCTGCGCCGAGAACCTGCGCTTCTTCGGCGGCGTGCAGGGGCTCGCCGGCGCGCGGCTGCGCGAGCGCGTCGGCGCGGTCGCAGCGTTCGCGCGGATCGAGAACGTCCTGGCGCGACGCGCCGGGCAGCTCTCCGGCGGCCTGCGGCGGCGCCTGAACCTCGCCATCGGCCTGCTCACCGAGCCGCGCATCCTGCTGCTCGACGAGCCGACCGTGGGCGTCGATCCGCAATCGCGCGCCTTCCTCCTCGAGTCGATCCGCGCCCTCGCCGCCGCCGGCCGCACCATCGTCTACACCAGCCATTACATGGAGGAAGTCGAGGCGCTCTGCGACCACGTGGCGATCATCGACGCCGGCCGCGTGCTGCGCGAGGGCGCGCTGGCCGAGCTGCTGCGCGACGAGGCAGCGGTGGTCACGGTGCGCCAAGGCCGCAGCCTCGAGCAGCTCTTCATGCACCTCACCAACCGCTCGCTGCGGGATTGATGCGCACCCTGTCGGCCCTATGGATCAAGGAGTGGCTGGCGCTCGCGCGCGACCTGCACGGGCTCGCGGTGCTGTTCGTCATGCCGGCCGTCTTCATCGTCATCATGTCGCTCGCGCTCAGCGACGTGTTCTCCGAAGGCGGCCGCGGCGTCGACTTCGCGGTGCTCGCCGCCGACGGCGGCAAGCTCGCCGAGGCGCTCGCCGCGGGCATCGCCGGCGAGGGCTTCCGCGCCGCGCCGGCGCCGGCGAGCGAAGCCGAGGCGCGCGACAGCGTGCGCAAGGGACACCCCGGCCTGGTGCTGATCGTGCCGGCGGGCTTCGGCGCCGATCCGGGCGCGAAGCTGAAGGTGCTCGCCGATCCGGCGCTGCCGGCGATGCAGCTCCTCGCCTTCCAGGGGCGCGTGCTCGGCGCCACGCTCGGCGGCGACGCCGCCCTGTCCCGATCCATGACGGTCGAGGTGGTCGGCAACCCGCGCGGCGGCAGGCCCTCGTCGGTGCAGCAGAACGTGCCGGCCTGGCTGATCTTCGGCATGTTCCTGGTCGTCATGCCGCTCTCGGCGCTGTTCATCGTCGAGCGGCGCGAGGGCACGCTCGCCCGGCTGGCGAGCCAGCGCGTGCCGTTCTCGCTGGTGCTGGCCGGCAAGGTCGGGCCGTTCTTCGTCATCAACCTGGTGCAGGCGGCGCTGATGCTCGCGGCGGGCTGCACGCTGGTGCCCTGGCTCGGCGGCGAAGCGCTCGCCCTGCCCGCGCGCTGGGACCTCCTCGCCGCCGTCACGGCGAGCACCAGCGTCGCCGCGATCGGCTGGGGCCTGCTGGTCGCGGTCGGAGTGCGCACGATGGAGCAGGCGACGGTGATCGGCGGCGTCGGCAACATCATCGCCGCCGCGGTGGGCGGCATCATGGTGCCGCGCTTCGTCATGCCCGAGGCGATGCAGCCATGGACGGAGATCTCGCCGATGGCCTGGGCGCTTGACGGCTTCCACGCGGTGATGCTGCGCCAGGGCTCGCTGAAGGAAATCGCCCAGCCCTGCGCCCAGCTGCTCGCGCTCGGCGCGGCGCTGCTTGCGCTCGCGGTCTGGCTGCACCGGCGCCGGCGGGGGGCGCCGTGACGCGCGAGGCGCTGATCGAGGAGCTGACCGCCCTGATCCTCGAAGCGACCGGCAAGGCGGTCCCGGGCGCGAAGCTCGCTCCCGACGAAGTGCTGTTCGGCCCGCAATCGCGCCTCGCGCTCGATTCGCTCGATGCACTGCAGGTGTCGATGGCGCTGCAGCGGTGCTACCGCGTGCGCCTGGTCGACAGCAAGGAGACGCGCCGCATCCTCCGCTGCGTCGGCAACCTCGCCGACTACATCGCGCAGCAGCGCGCCTGATGGCGAGCTTCGTGCGCGCGACGGCGGTCGCGAGCGCGGCGGCGCCCGGGACGATGCCCGACCTGCCGCTGCCGCCGCCCGGCGGCGACTGGATGGCGCGCGCCGACGCCATCGCCGGGCGCGTCGCCGCGGCGCTGAAAGCCAAGGCCGAGCTCGGCGACGCGGAGTGGCGGCGGCTTCCCTGCCTGGTCGGCTCGTCGTCGCATTTCATCGGCGCGCGCGAGGCGCAGGCGGATGCAGCGCTCGAGCCGCCGATCGAATTCGCCGACCGGCTCGCGCGGCAGTTCGGCGTCTCCGGGCCGGTGATGGTGGTCAATACCGCGTGCACTTCGGGACTGACGGCGCTGGGGCTCGCGCGCGACATGATCGACGCCGGTGCCTGCCCGCATGCGCTGGTGCTCGGCGTCGAGCTCGCCAACAGGCTCAGCACCGCCGGCTTCGGCGCGCTGGGGCTTCTCTCGGCGACGAAGGCGCGCCCCTGCGACCTCGAGCGCGACGGGCTGGTGCTCGGCGAAGCTTTCGGCGCCACGCTCGTTTCCACTTCGGGGCCCTGGCGCATCGCCGCGCTGGCATCGCAGATCGACGCCTCGGGCTTCGCTGCCCCCGCCCCGAACGAGGCGATCATCGCGCGGGCGATGAGGGCCGCCCTTTCGGCGGCCGGCTGGCCGGCGAGCTCGGTCGACCTGATCAAGCTTCAGGCCGGCGGCAGCCCCGCGGGCGATCTCGCCGAAGCGCGCGCCGTGCGCGGCATCTTCTCCGCGCCGCCGCGCCTGGTTTCGTTCAAGGGCGCGATCGGCCACACGCTCGGCGCGAGCGGGCCGGCGGAACTGTCCCTGCTCCTCGCCGCTCTTGCGCGCGGCCAGGTGCCGCCAACCGAGGGCTTTGCGCAAAGCGATCCCGAGCTCGGCCTCGAGCCTCGAGCCGCCGATGGCGGCGCGGTCCGGCGCGTCCTCTTCAACCTGGCGGGCTTCGGCGGCCACATCGCCAGCCTCGCCCTCGCCCGCGAATGATCCATCTCTCGGCGCCGACGCTCGCGCGTATTTCCACGGCCGAGCTCGCACCGCGCGCGCGCGAGCAATTCGGCGGCGACGTGCGCCGCGCCGGCACCTTCGCCCAGCTCTGCCTGCTCGGCGCGCAGGCCTGCCTGGACGGCATGCCACGGCGAAGCTCGCTCGGCATTCTGTGGGGCTCGACTTATGGCGCGCGCGAGGCAGCACGCGCGGCGATCCGCGAGGTCGCGGACGGTGAGCTGGTCATGCCGTTCACCATGATCGGCACCCTCCCGCACCTCGCGGCGACGCTGCTCGCGCAGCAAGGCGCCCCGGTCATGCGCGCGGCTTTCGTTCACCTCCAGCCGGCCGGCTGGCCCTGGCTGCTCAGCCTGGCGCGGGCATGGCTCGCGGGCTGCGAGCAGGTGCTGCTGGGGTGGGTGGAAGAATCCGCCGCGGCTGGAGAGCCGCACCGCAGCGACTGGTGCGTCGTGCAGCGCGAGCCGGCGGCGGTTTCCTGCCAGGCGCTCGGCAACCCGCGCGGCGCGCTGCCGGCGACGAACGCCGACTGGCTGGCGCAAATGGGTGCCTGGCTCGCGGCGCCGCGCGCGCCGCTCGCGCTGCGCGGCGGCAGCGAAGCCTGGCGCTTCGCCGCCGGACGGTAGTTACTTCAGCTTGACGACGGTGCCGCGCAGGGCGACCCCGGCAATGATCCGGCCGGCGCCGCAAACGTATTCGGTCGGGCTGTCGGAGTCCTCGTTGCGGTAGACGCTGCGGATGTTGACGACGGCATTGCCGCCTTCCTTGCGCGCGCGCTGCTGCAGCCCGATTACGGCGCTGATGAACGCGAGATCGCAGGCGTCCTGGTCGGACTTGTTCGCCGCGTTGGTCTTCTTGTTGGAGGTGAATTCGCCCATCTTGCGATCGATGGCGGGCGTCTTCTGCGTGCCCCAGTAGAGCTTGATGTCGGTGCCGACCGTATCCTTGAAGGACTGACCCTTCTCCAGCGCTCCCTGGATCGGCAGCTTGAGGTGATCGTCGCGCCCCGCCGCGTTGGCGAGAGACAGGCTGCCCATCGCCGCGAGGGCGAAAATCGTACCGACTATGCGTTTCATTGGCTCTCCCTGGGTGGTTCGTTGCCGGCCCTGATTTTAGACCAAGCCGGGTCGTGCGCTTCAAGCAGGCGCAGCGCCTCGCGGTCGGCGCGCGCGGCGGCGATGCGCAGCGCCATCAACGGCGCCACCGCCCTGGTCAGCCGGGCGATCGCGAACAAATTCACGCCGATCACGATCGCCTGCAGGAATGCCTGCTTGTAGGTGAGCCATGGCGCGAGCACCAGCGCCGTCAGGCCGAGCGCGGCGAGCACCGAGGAGGCGAGGCGTGCGCGCGCCGGATAGGTGAAATAGAAACGGTAGCGGCGGATCAGGTCGGCCTCGGCCTCGCTGAAGTGGTACGGCGCCTCGCCCACCGCGACCAGCCCCTTTCCCGCGGCCGCGAGCGCGCGCAACAGCCAGAACTCGAACAGGATGAAGGCGCCGATGTACGCCCAGGCGACCCCGACGTTGAGAAACGTCCAGCCGGCGAGCACCAGGACCCCGGCGGTAAGCAGTCCGCCGATCAGAGTTGTTCGCGATAGAGCCCGAGCGCCTCGAGCACCGGGCGGTCGCTGATGGAAAAGAGGATCGCGTCGCCGCTATCGGCGCAGGAGAAATCGTGCTGCGCCCAGGAAGGCAGCGCGACGATGTCGCCCTTTTCCCAGTCGAACGGCTTGCCGTCGATCACGCTGCGGCCCTTGCCCTGCACGACGTGGAAGATCGAGCTGCCGGTGACGCGCTTGGGCTTGAGCTTCTCGCCCTTGCGGATCATCTGCACGCGGCACGACATGGTCGGCAGCACCGGCCCGCCGGTCTGCGCGTGGGTGTATTCGAGGCAGATGCCGTCGGTGGGGCTGGCGTCGTGGTTGCGCAGGTCGTGCAGCGCTTCCATCGTCTGCTCCCACGAGTAGAGCATGAGCGGCGAGAAGAGCGGCCGCTCCCGGGTCCAGGTCGGCGTGAGCTTGCCGTGGCCGTAGAGGGCCTGCGAGCCGTTCACCGGCTTGTGGTGCGAGGCCTTGAGGTCCTTGTGCATCTCGAAAAAGATCGCGTTGAGCGACTTGGTGAGCGGCACGTCGAGGCCATCCATCCAGACCACCGTCTCGCTGGTCTCGTTGCCGTGGTCGTGCCACTGCCAGCTCGGCGTGAGGATGAAGTCGCCGGGATGCATGATCACCTTCTCGCCTTCGACCGCCGTGTAGGCGCCGTCGCCCTCGATGATGAAGCGGATCGCCGCCGGCGAATGCCGGTGCGCGCGCGCCACCTCGCCGGGCAGCAGCACCTGCACCGCGGCGATCAGCGTATTGGTCGTCGCCCACTGGCCGTTCAGCCCGGGGTTGAAGAGCTGCATCGCGCGGCGCTCGTCGCCCACCGGAACGGCCGTGCCCGACTGCTTCACGACTTCCTTCAGCAGCGACCACTTCCACTGGTACGGGATCGCCTCGGGGCGGGGATGCGGCGTCATCTGGCTCGCGATCTCCCACAACCCCCACATGTGGTTGCGGTGGATGAGCTGGTGGAAGGAGTCTTCGGTCTTGGTGGGTGCGTTCATGAGTACGATTTTACGCCTGTGGCGCGGTATGCTGACCCCATGGCAGAGCGTTTCGATGCGATCGTCATCGGTGCTGGCCAGGCCGGCCCGGCGTTGTGCGGGCGCCTCGACAAGGAGGGCCTGAAGACCGCGCTGGTCGAGCGCAAGCTGCTCGGCGGCACCTGCGTCAACAACGGCTGCGTCCCGACCAAGACCCTGGTCGCGAGCGCGCGCGCGGCGCACATGGCCCGACGCGGCGCCGAGTATGGGTTTGCCATTGAAAAATTTGCCATCGACATGAGCGCCGTCAAGCGACGTAAGGACGAGGTCGTGAAGCACTCGACCGACGGCCTGGCCAGCTGGATCGGCGGCATGAAGCACGTCACGCTCGTCAACGGCCAGGCGCGCTTCACGGCGCCACGCGCTCTCGCCGTCGATGGCCGCAGCCTGGAGGCCGAGCGCGTGTTCATCAACGTCGGTGCACGCGCGGTGGTCCCCGACCTGCCCGGCGTCAAGGACGTGCCGTTCCTCACCAACAGCACGATCATGG
>Ga0075351_1000001_pt1 | contig 36551 bp, 34 predicted proteins | sample Sandmound_ThreeS_3_FD_120091 | JGI IMG/M metagenome (GOLD analysis project Ga0075351, IMG submission 120091) | Natural and restored wetland microbial communities from the San Francisco Bay, California, USA, that impact long-term carbon... | ecosystem: Environmental > Terrestrial > Soil >... | reverse complement strand
GCGTCCACCGACTTGACGGTGCCCGTCACCACGCTGTTCTTCTCGTGGCCGGCGATGAAGTTGGTGAACGGGTCGCCCTCGAGCTGCTTGATGCCGAGCGAGATGCGCTCGCGCTCGACGTCGATCGACAGCACCACCGCCTCCACTTCCTCGCTCTTCTTGAAGTTCTTGACCGCCTCTTCGCCGGCGCTCGACCAGGAGAGGTCGGAGAGGTGCACCAGGCCGTCGATGCCGCCGGGCAGGCCGACGAACACGCCGAAGTCGGTGATCGACTTGATCTGGCCCTTGACCTTGTCGCCCTTCTTGTACTCGCGCGCGAAGTCTTCCCACGGGTTCGGCATGCACTGCTTCATGCCGAGCGAGATGCGGCGGCGCTCCTCGTCGATCTCGAGGATCATCACCTCGACCTCGTCGCCGACCTGCACCACCTTCGAGGGATGCACGTTCTTGTTGGTCCAGTCCATCTCCGAGACGTGCACCAGGCCCTCGATGCCCGACTCGACCTCGACGAAGGCGCCGTAGTCGGTGAGGTTGGTGACTTTTCCGAACAGGCGCGTGCCTTGCGGGTAGCGCCGGCCGATGCCGACCCAGGGATCTTCCCCGAGCTGCTTGAGGCCGAGCGAGACGCGGTTCTTCTCGGCGTCGAACTTGAGGACCTTGGCGGTGACCTCGTCGCCGACGTTGAGCACTTCCGAGGGATGCTTGACGCGGCGCCAGGCGAGATCGGTGATGTGCAGCAGGCCGTCGATGCCGCCGAGATCCACGAACGCGCCGTAGTCGGTGATGTTCTTGACGATGCCCTTGACCGTCGCGCCTTCCTGCAGCGACGAGAGCAGCGCCTCGCGCTCGGCGCCCGCGGTCTCCTCGAGCACCGCGCGGCGCGACACGACCACATTGTTCCTCTTGCGGTCGAGCTTGATGACCTTGAACTCCATCTCCTTGCCTTCGTACGGCGTGGTGTCCTTGACCGGCCGCAGGTCGACCAGCGACCCCGGGAGGAAGGCGCGGATGCCCTTCGCCATCACGGTCAGGCCGCCCTTCACCTTGCCGGTGATCACGCCCTTGACCTTCTCGCCGGTCTCGAGCGCCTTCTCCAGCTCGAGCCACGCCGCCATGCGCTTCGCCTTGTCGCGCGACAGGCGCGTTGCGCCATAACCGTCTTCCAGCGCCTCGATCGAGACGCTGACGAAATCGCCCGGCTTCACTTCCACCTGGCCGGCGTCGTTGCGGAATTCTTCGATTGCGATGATGCTTTCCGACTTCAGCCCCGCATTCACCACCACGAAGTTCTCGTCCACGCTCACCACCTCGGCGGTGATCACCTCGCCGATGCGCATTTCCTTGCGGTTGAGACTTTCTTCGAACAGCGCCGCGAACGATTCGGCGGCGGGCGTGCTGGACTGCGAGGACTGCGCGGGGGTGACGCTGGACATTAGAAGAAAAACCTTTTCAAACCGCCGCTTAGGAACGGCGGGCTAAGTTGTATTCCCGGTACAGCTCCAAGATGCGACCGGCCACCGCTTCGATAGAAAGTGACGAAGAATCAATCACTTGCGAATCGGCTGCCGGGACCAGAGGAGACACGGCGCGCTTCGCATCGCGCTCGTCCCGCTCCTCAAGATCACGGGAAAGGGCGCGCAGATTAGCATCGATTCCTTTTTCTTTCAACTGCTTATACCTGCGCTCGGCCCTCACGTCCGGGCTCGCTGTCAAGAAGATTTTGAGCGGCGCGTCCGGGAACACCACGGTGCCCATGTCGCGGCCGTCGGCGACCAGCCCGGGCGGCCTGCGGAAGGCTCTCTGGCGCTCCAGAAGCGCCGCGCGCACGGCGGGCAGCTTCGCCACCTCGGACGCCCGCACGCCGCAGGGCTCGCTGCGGATCTTGTCGGAGACGTCCTCGTCCTCGAGCAGGACTTCGCCATCCACGAACTCGACATCCATGTGGGCGGCCAGGTGCGCGAGCCGCGCTTCATCCAGCGTGTTCTCGCGCAGCGAGAGCAGCGCAAGCAGCCGGTACAGCGCCCCGCTCTCGAGGTAGTGAAAGCCCAGCTCCCTCGCGACCCGGCTGGCAATCGTCCCCTTGCCCGAGGCCGACGGGCCGTCGATGGCGATGACCGGTGCTCGATTCGACATGCGCGGGAGTATTCTGCCGCACGAGGGAGGTCACACCACGAAACGCCGCATCCTGCTGAAGCTCGCAGCCGCGTTGCTGCTCGCGCCCGGCTTGGCTCTGGCTCAATCCAAGGTACCGCGGGTCGGCTATCTCTTTTCCTTCACGAGGCTCGAAGGCGAGCATCTCTGGACAGCGTGTCGGCAAGGGCTGCGGGACTATGGATATGTCGAAGGCAAGAACATCCTTCTCGAGCCGCGATGGGCCGAAGGGCGGCACGAAGATCTTCCCTCGCTGGTGGCGGACCTCGTTCGCTCCAAGGTCGACTTGATCGTCGCGGCAGCGACGCCGGCCAGCCTGGCCGCAAAGGCCGGAGCCGACGGCATCCCGGTCGTCATGGTCGCAGTCGGCGACCCGGTCAAAGTGGGCCTGGTGGCGAGCCTGCGCAGCCCGGGCGGCAATGTGACCGGCCTCACCCTGCTGACACAGGATCTGGCCGGAAAAAGGCTGCAGCTGGTTCGCGACCTCGTCGGCGGCGTCAAGACTGTGGGCGTGCTGCTCAACCCGGCAAATCGCGTGCACGAGGTCTTCCTGGACGAAACGACAGCTGCCGCGGCCGCGCTCGGCATCCGGTTGTCCAGCCGGACGGCGCGCAACGCCGGTGAAATCGGGCGCGGCTTTGAGTTCGCAGCCGATCAGCGGCCGGACGCCGTCATCGTCTTCGACGACCCGGTGCTCTGGAGCTTCCGCAGGGATATTGTCGTTCTCGCCGCGCGAGCGAAGCTGCCGGTGGTCTACGGCTACGCGGAATTTGTCGACGAGGGAGGGCTGGCCTCGCTCGGCCCTGACCGGCCGGATCACTATCGTCGCACCGCACGCTACGTCGACAGCATTCTCAAAGGCGCCAGGCCCGCTGATCTGCCGGTGGAGCAGCCGACCAAGTTCGAGCTGGTCATCAATGCCAGCACTGCCCGTACGCTTGGCATCACGCTGTCGCCGACGCTCCTGCTCCGCGCCGATCGCGTCATCCCGTAGCGGTCAGCTCGTGATCGAGCGGTAGACGGTGAAGTAATCCGGGAAGGTCTTCGCCACGCATTGCGGATCGTTGATCCGCACCGGCACGCCGCCGAGGCAGACCAGAGAGAAACTCATCGCCATGCGGTGATCGTCATAGGTTTCGACCAGAACATTTTTCTTCAGCGTCGCTGAGGGGACGACCTTCAAGAAATCCCGTCCCTCCTCCACCTCGGCGCCGAACTTGCGCAGCTCGGTCGCCATGGCGGCGATGCGATCGGTTTCCTTCACGCGCCAGCTGCCGATGTTGCGGATCGCGCTCGGGCCGTCGGCGAACAGCGCCAGCACCGCGACGGTCATCGCCGCGTCCGGGATGTGGTTCAGATCCAGGTCCACGGCCTTCAGCCTGCCTTCGCCCCGGACCTCGATCCAGTCGCTGCCCATCGAGACCTTCGCCCCCATGCGCTCGAGCACTTCCACGAAACGCACGTCGCCCTGGATCGAGGCGCGGCCGACGCCTTCGACGCGCACCGGGCCGCCGCCGAGCGCACCCGCGGCGAGGAAATAGGAGGCCGACGAAGCGTCGCCTTCGACGCTGATCTTCCCCGGGCTGACGTAGGTCCCGCGTTGCACCTCGAAGGACTTCCAGCCATCACGGCGCACCTCGAGCCCGAAGCGGCGCATGACGTTGAGCGTGATCTCGACGTATGGCTTGGAGATCAGCTCGCCCTTGACGTCGACGCGCGCCGTGCTGCCCGTGAGCGGCAGCGCCATCAGCAGCGCGCTGAGGAACTGCGAAGAGACGTCGCCCCTCACCCGCAGTTTCTTCGCGACATCGATCTTTCCCGGGTGAATCGCCAGGGGCGGATAGCCTTCCTTGCCGGCGTAGTCGATGCGCGCGCCGACACCGCGCAGCGCGTCGACCAGGTCGCCGATCGGCCGCTCGTGCATGCGCGGCGCCCCCGAGAGCCGGTATTCGCCGCCGCACATCGCCAGCACGGCCGCGAGCGGGCGAAAAGCCGTTCCCGCGTTGCCGAGGAAAAGCTCTGCTTTCTTGACCGGAAACAGCCCGCCGGCGCCGAAAATCGTTTCGCGGTCGAAAGACACGCCGAGCGCCGACAAGGCCTTGCGCATTACCAGCGTGTCGTCGGCATCGAGCATCCCGGTGACCTCGGTATCGCCGGCGGCGAGCGCGGCGAGCAGCAGGACGCGGTTGGAGATGCTCTTCGAGCCCGGCAGCCGCACCGTGCCGGCGGCGCCGCGCGCCGCCTTCAGCTCGAGGACTTCAGCCATTGGTCGCGCGCCTGGCGCGCCTCCGCGAACAGCTTCTCGAGCGCCGCGGCGTCGCCGTGCTCGAGCAGCTTCTTGAGCTCTTCGATCTTTCGGGAAAACGCCGAGATCTCTTTCAACAGCACATCCTTGTTGGCAATGCAGATGTCCCGCCACATCTCGGGATGGCTCGAGGCAATGCGCGTGAAGTCGCGGAAGCCGCCGGCGGCGAAGGAGAAGAGCTGCTCGGAGTTCTTGCGCTTCGCGACCTCGTGCACCAGGCCGAACGCCAGCAGGTGAGGCAAGTGGCTCACCGTGGCGAGTACTTCATCGTGCTCCGCGGCCGTCATACGGCTGACGCGCGCTCCGCACGCTTTCCACAACGCCTCCACCTTCGAAACCGCATCGCCGTCGGTTTCCTTTACCGGCGTCAAGACGACGCGACGGTCGCGAAACAAGTCGGCGCTCGCGGCCGCTGCGCCGCTCTTCTCGGCGCCGGCGATCGGATGGCCGGGGACGAAGCGGGCGATGCTCTTTCCCAGCGCCTTGCGCGCCGCGGCGACGACATCGCGCTTGGTGCTTCCCGCATCGGTGATGATCGCCTTCGACGAGGAAAGCGAAGCAAGGATCCGCGGGTATTGTCCAACCGGCGCCGAGACCAGAACCAGGTCGGCGTCGCCGGCATCCGTTGCGATCGAATCGATGATGCCGCGCTCGAGCGCGAGCTCAAGGTTCGCCGCGCCGCGGCCGACGCCGACCACGTGCGAGACCGCCCTGGCCTTCTTCAATGCAAGCGCGAACGAGCCGCCGATCAAGCCTACGCCGATGACCGCGAGCTTCATTCCTTCAGGCTGGCCGCGAGCGCGCGCAGGAACTTTTCGTTCTCTTCCGCAGTACCGATGGTGACCCGGAGGTGCTCGGGCAACCCGTAGCCGCCGCCCACCGGCCGCACGATGACGCCGCGTCGCAGGAGCCGCTTGTAGATTTCCGCCGCCTTGCCGACGCGGATGGTGATGAAGTTGCCGTAGGAAGGGATGAACTCCAGGCGCAGGCCGCGAGCGCCTTCCTCGAGCTGCTTCATGCCGCGCAGGTTCTCGGCGTAGCTGCGCGCGACGAACTCCATGTCGTCGAGCGCCGCGGCAGCGGCCACCAGCGCGAGGCTGTTGACGTTGAACGGCTGCCGCACGCGGTTCATCACGTCGGCGACCGATGGATGCGCGAGCGCGTAGCCGACGCGCAGGCCGGCGAGCCCGTAGGCCTTGGAGAAGGTGCGGGTGATGACCAGGTTCGGATGGCGCTTCAGCCACTTCACCGAATCGGCGCGCAGCTCCGGCGCGAGGTACTCGTTGTAGGCTTCGTCGAGCACCACCAGCACGCGCTCCGGCACCTTGCGCAGGAACGCTTCCACCTGCGCGCCTTTCGCGAAGGTTCCGGTGGGATTGTTCGGATTGGCGATCCAGACGACATAAGTTTCGTCGTCGATCGCCTTCGCCATCACGTCGAGATCGTGGCCGTAGTCCTTCGCGGCGACGACGATCGAGCGCGCGCCGCGCGCCTGCGTCGCGAGCGGGTAGACGGCGAAGCAATGCTGGGAGTACACCGCGGCGCGCCCCGGCCCGAGAAAAGCGAGCGCCACCAGCTCGAGCACGTCGTTCGAGCCGTTGCCGAGCACGATCGCGCCCATGTCGACGCCGTAGCGCCCGGCGAGCGCCTGCTTCAGCTCGAAGCCGTTGCCGTCCGGGTAGCGCGCGATCTCGCCGAGCGCGGCTTCGATCGCGGCGCGGGTGCGCGGGCCGATGCCGCGCGGGTTCTCGTTCGAGGCGAGCTTGACGATGCTCGCCTCGTCGAGCCCCATCTCGCGCGCCAGCTCCGAGATCGGCTTGCCCGGCTGGTACGGCGCGATCGAGCGCACGTACGACGGCGAGAGTTCGCAGAGGTCCATGTTCATGGCGCCGCGGGGTACGACCCGAGGATCTTCAGCAGCGGCGCTTTCTCGCGCAGCGCGGCGAGCGCGCGCGACACCGCGGGGTCCTGCTGGTGCCCTTCGACATCGATGAAGAACACGTACTCCCACATTCCCGACTTGGCGCGCGAGGGCCGCGACTCGATGCGGCTCATGCTGACGCGGTGCTCGGCGAGCGGCGTGAGCAGCGCGTGCACCGCGCCGGGCTTGTTCTCGGCCGACATCACCAGCGAAGTGCGGTCGCGGCCGGTCGGCGCCGGCTCGATCTTGCCGAGCACGAGGAAGCGCGTGGTGTTGTCGGCGGCATCCTCGATCGAGCGGGCGAGGATCTTCAGCCCATAGCGCTTCGCAGCGAGTTCGCCTGCGATCGCCGCCGCGCTCTTCTCTTTTGCCGCCAGCCGCGCCGCCTCGGCGTTGGAGACGACGGAGACCCGCTCGGCCTGCGGAAGGTTCTGCGCCAGCCAGCCCTGGCATTGGGCCAGCGACTGCGAGTGCGAATACACACGGCGCAGTTTTTTCAGGTCTTTTTCTTTTGACAGCAAATTCTGTTGTACGCGCAATTCGATCTCAGCACAGATCCTGAGCGGCGTGGCGAGCAGCAGGTCGAGGGTACGGCCGACCGCGCCCTCGGTCGAGTTCTCCACCGGGACGACGGCGAACTGCGCGGCGCCGGACTCGCAGCGCCGGAACGCCTCGTCGACCGAGCCGGACGGCACGGCCTCCACCGCGGCGCCGAAATGCTTGCGCACCGCCTGCTCGCTGAACGTGCCCTCGGGTCCGAGATAAGAGACGCGGATCGCCTCCTCGAGGCTGCGGCAGGCAGAAATGATCTCTTGGAAGATCGCGACCATCCGCTCTTTCGGAAGAATTCTTGAGGAAATTCGACGAAGAATCTCCGCCTCGCGCTCGGGGCGGTAGGCAGGGCCGCCCTTCTTCAGCTTGCCGATCTCGGCCGCCAGGCCGGCGCGCCGATCGACGAGCTTCGTCAGCTCGTCGTCGAGGGCGTCGATTTCCCTGCGCAGTTTCTCGAGGTCAGCCATCGGCCGGTAGATAGCGCACGGCGAGGACCCCTTCGAGGCCCTCGAGCTCCTGGATCACCTCGGCCGGAACGGCCGTGTCGGTGTCGACCAGCGTGTACGCCATCTCTCCCTTGGACTTGTTCAGCATGTTGTGGATGTTGATTTTGCGCTTCCCCAGCGTGTGCGATATGCGTCCCAGCATGTCCGGCACGTTGGCGTTGGCGATCGCCAGCCGGTAGGGCGCTTCGCGCGCCATCGCCGCGTCGGGGAAATTCACCGCGTTCTGCAGATTGCCATGCTCCAGGTAGTCGCGCATCTCGTCCACCACCATCACCGCGGAATTGTCCTCGGCCTCGCCCGTCGAGGCGCCGAGATGCGGCAGCGCGATGACGCCCGGCTGGCCGAGGAGGGGCGCGCTGGGGAAGTCGGTGACGTACCACTTCAGCCTGCCCGACGAGAGGCCCTTCAGCACGGCGTCGTCGGCGACCACGCCTTCGCGCGAGAAGTTGAGCAGCACTGCGCCGCTGCGCATGAGGTCGAGGTTCCTCGCATTGACCGTGTGCTTGGTCTTTTCCATCAGGGGAATGTGCAGCGTGACGAAGTCGCTGCCCTTCAGAATCTCCTCGATCGAGGCGGCGCGCTTCACCTGCGAAGGCAGGCTCCAGGCGCCTTCGACCGTGATGTGCGGATCGTAGCCGAGGACGTTCATCCCCAGGCGGATCGCCGCGTCGGCGACCAGGCTGCCGATCTTGCCCAGGCCGATGACGCCGAGCGTGTGGCCGGGCAGCTCGAACCCTGCAAAGTTCTTCTTGCCCTCTTCGATCTTCTTTTCCAGATCAGGAGAAGCCTTTTGTTTGGAAACAAATTCCAATGCGGGACCCAGATTACGAGCCGCAATCAGCATCCCCGCCAGCACCAGTTCTTTCACCGCATTGGCGTTCGCGCCCGGCGCGTTGAACACCGGGATGCCGCGCTTGGAGAGCGCCGCCACCGGGATGTTGTTCACGCCCGCGCCGGCGCGGCCGACCGCGCGCAGCGATTGTCCAAATGGGAACTGGTGCAGGTCCTGCGAGCGCACCAGGATCGCCCAGGGGTCCTTCGACTCCTTGACCACGGCATAGCGCTCGGCCGGGAAGCGCTTCAGGCCGACCTGGGCGATGTTGTTGATCACCAGCACTTCGCATTTCCTGCCCTTAACCATGCTTCGCCTCGAAATCCTTCATGTAAGAAACGAGGCGCTGCACGCCTTCGAGCGGCATGGCGTTGTAGATGGAAGCGCGCATGCCGCCCACGGAGCGGTGGCCCTTCAGCTGCACCATGCCCTCCTGCGCCGCGCCTTTCAGGAATTCCTCGTCGAGCTTGGAATCCTTGAGCGTGAAAGGCACGTTCATCCGCGAGCGATCTTCCTTCGCCACTGGATTATGGAAAAAGGCGCTGCCATCGAGGAAGTCGTACAGGAGCTTCGACTTCTCGATGTTCTTCTTCTCGATGGCCGGCAAGCCGCCTTGCTGCTTCAGCCACTTGAACACCAGCCCGGCGATGTAGATGGAATAGCTCGGCGGCGTGTTGAGCATCGAGTCGGCATCGGCCTGCGCCTTGTAGTCCATGACGCTCGGCGTTCCCTTCGCCGGCTGGCCGATCAGATCCTCCCTCACGAGGACGATCGTGATGCCCGCCGGGCCGACGTTCTTCTGCGCGCCGGCGTAGATCAGGCCGAACCTGGACACGTCCAGGGGGCGGGAAAGGAAGTGCGAGGAGGCATCCGCCACCAGCGGAATCCCGCTTTTCGGAATCTCGAAATACTCGACGCCGCCGATGGTTTCGTTGGAACAGAAGTGGACGTACGCCGCCTCTTTTCTCGTGGAAAAGGTCTTGGGTGCGTACGTGAAATTCCTGTCCTCCGAGCTTGCGGCAATGTGCACGTCGCAGTAGGCCCTGGCCTCCCTGATCGCCTTCTTCGACCACTCGCCGGTGGCGACGTAGTCGGCCTTGCCCCTGCCGCGCAGCAGGTTCATCGGCACCTGGGCGAACTGCAGCGTCGCGCCGCCCTGCAGGAACAGCACCTTGTAGCCCTGCGGCACGGCGAGCAGCTCGCGCAGGTCCTTCTCGGCCTCGGCGTGGATGCCGATGAACTCCTTGCCGCGGTGGCTCATCTCCATCACGCCCATGCCGCTGCCGCGCCAGTCGAGCATCTCGTCGCCGGCGCGGGCAAGGACCTCCGCGGGCAGCATGGCCGGGCCCGCACTGAAATTGAAAATGCGGGACATCAATGAACGGTCGGTTGCGGCGCTCCCGGCGGAGGGAGGTCCTCGTGGCCATCCCCGTTGCCACCATTGCCGTTACCGCCGTTGGCTCCGAGATCGCGCTCCTCGATGCGCTCCATGCCGGCGAGCTTCTCGCCTGCATCGAGCGAGATGAGCGTCACGCCCTGCGTGGAGCGCCCCATCTCGCGGATCTGCGCGACCGCGGTGCGGATCAGCACGCCGCCGGTGGAGATCAGCATCACTTCATCGTGGTCGACCACGAGCACTGCGCCGACCAGCGGGCCGTTGCGCTCGGAGGTCTGGATCGCGATCACGCCCTGGCCGCCGCGGCCGTGGCGCGGATACTCGCCGATGGCGGTGCGCTTGCCGTAGCCGTTCGCGGTCGCCGTCAGCACCGATCGGGTCTCGTCGTTCGCGGCCAGCATGCACACCACGCGCTGCCCGTCGCCGAGCTTCATGCCGCGCACGCCGGTCGCCTGGCGGCCCATCGGCCGCACGTCGTTTTCCTCGAAGCGCACCGCCTTGCCTTCCGAGGAGAAGAGCATCACGTCGTACTTGCCGTCGGTCAGCGCGGCGCCGACCAGGTAATCCCCCTCGTCGAGGCCGACCGCGATGATGCCGCTCGGCCGCGGGCGCGAGAACTCGGCGAGCGGCGTCTTCTTCACCGTCCCCTGGGAGGTGGCCATGAAAACGTAGTGGTTCTCGTCGAATTCCTTCACCGGAACGACGGCGGTGATCTTCTCGCCGTCTTCGAGCGGGAACATGTTGACGATCGGCTTGCCGCGGCTCGAGCGGCTGCCGGCGGGCACCTCGAACACCTTCAGCCAGTAGAGCTTGCCCCGGTCGGAGAAGCACAGCAGGTAGTCGTGCGAGTGGGCGACGAACAGGCGCTCGATGAAGTCGTCCTCCTTCATCGTCGTCGCCGTCTTGCCGCGGCCGCCGCGGCGCTGCGCCTTGTACTCGGTGAGCGGCTGCGACTTGACGTAGCCGCCGTGCGAGAACGTGACCACCATGTCCTGCGGCGCGATCAGGTCCTCGATCGAAATGTCCTCGGCGACCGTGACGATCTCGCTCTTGCGGCCGTCGCCGTAGGTGGTCTTCATCGAGCGCAGCTCTTCACCGATGATCTTGGTGATGCGCGCCGGCTTTGCGAGGATGTCGAGCAGGTCGGTGATGAGCGTCATCACCTCCTTGTACTCGTCGCGGATCTTGTCCTGCTCCAGGCCCGTCAGGCGCTGCAGGCGCAGCTCGAGGATCGCCTGCGCCTGCTCGTCGGAGAGGTGGTAGCCGTCGTCCTTCAAGCCGAAGGCGTCGGCAAGTCCTTCCGGGCGGTATTGCGCTGCGGACCCTTTGCCGATCAGCTCGGTGACGAGCTGGGACGACCAGGCCCTGGCCATCAGGTTTCTCTTGGCCTCCGCCGGCGTGGGCGCCTTCTTGATCAGCGCGATCACTTCATCGACGTTGGACAGCGCCACGGCAAGGCCTTCCAGCACATGCCCGCGGGCGCGCGCCTGGCGCAGCTGGAACACCGTGCGGCGCGTCACGACCTCGCGCCGGTGCGAGATGAACGCCTCGAGCAGATCCTTCAGATTGAGCACGCGCGGCTGGCCATCGACCAGCGCGACCATGTTCATGTGGAAGGTGTCCTGCAGCTGCGTCATCTTGTAGAGGTTGTTCAGCACCACCTCGGGCAGCTCGCCGCGCTTCAGCTCGATCACCATGCGCATGCCGGACTTGTCGGACTCGTCGCGCAGGTCGGAGATGCCTTCGAGCCGCTTGTCGGTCACCAGCTCGGCGATCTTCTCCAGCAGCGACTTCTTGTTCACCTGGTAGGGCAGCTCGTCGACGATGATCGCGGTGCGGTCGCCCTTGCCGAACTCCTCGAAGTGCGTGCGCGCGCGCATGACGGCTCGGCCACGCCCGGTACGGTAGCCCTCGTGCACGCCGGCAATGCCGTAGATGACGCCGGCGGTCGGGAAATCGGGCGCCGGCACCAGCTTCATCAGGTCCTCGACCGCGCAGTGCGGCGTCGCGAGGAGATGCAGGCAGGCGTCGACCACCTCCGAGAGGTTGTGCGGCGGAATGTTGGTCGCCATGCCGACCGCGATGCCGGAGGAGCCGTTGACGAGCAGGTTCGGCACGCGCGACGGCAGGACCGCGGGCTCGAGCTCCTTGCCGTCGTAGTTCGGCACGAAGTCGACCGTCTCGGCCTCGATGTCGACCAGCATCTCCGAGGCGATCTTCTCGAGACGGCACTCGGTGTAGCGATAGGCCGCGGCCGCATCCCCGTCCACCGAGCCGAAGTTGCCCTGGCCGTCGATCAGCGGGTAGCGCATGGAGAAATCCTGCGCCATCCGCACCAGCGCCTCGTAGGTCGCCGAGTCGCCGTGCGGGTGGTACTTGCCGAGCACCTCGCCGACGATGCGGGCACATTTCACATAGGGCCGGTTCCAGACGTTGTTCGCCTCGTGCATGGCGTACAGGACGCGGCGATGGACGGGCTTCAGGCCGTCGCGCACATCGGGGAGCGCCCTGCCGACGATCACGCTCATCGCGTAATCGAGGTAGGAACGCCGCATCTCCTCCTCGAGTGAAATCGAGAGGGTTTCTTTGGCTATGGATTCCATACGAAAGAGGTGCAAATTTTATCATGCAAGCCTCGGTTTTCCCTCTAAAAATCGCTTGTCTGGCCGCTCGCGGCTGTGCTACAAATCGCCCGTTACCAAGCAAAAAACGAGGGGGGGATCGATGAGCATGACAAAAGCATTTTTCAGCGCCCTTTGCAGCGCCGCGCTCGTCGCGGGTTGCGCCACCGACGAGCAGAAGCCCGCGCCGAAGCCTGAGGCGCCCGCGCCCGCTCCGGCGCCCGCGCCGGTGGTCGCGCCACGCGCCGCTGAGCCGGCCAAACCGGCGGCCGCTCCCGCGCCGAAGAAGCCGGCGATCATCAATCTCGCCTCCACCGAGCTGTTCGAATTCAACAAAGCGACGCTCACCACGGAAGCCCGCGCCAAGCTCGATTCCGAGGTGATCGCGAAACTGAAGGACCTCGGTGACATCCGTTACATCAATGTCAACGGCCACGCCGATCGCCTCGGCACTCCGCAATACAACCAGAGACTTTCGGAGAAGCGCGCGGAAGCCGTGCGCGCCTACCTCGTGTCCAAGGGCACGGATGCCGGCAAGGTCGAAGTCTTCGGCTTCGGCAAGACGCTGCCGGTGAAGTCCTGCCCCGACCAGAAGGACCGCAAGTCGACGATCGACTGCCTCGGCCCGAACCGCCGGGTGGTGGTCGAGGTGCAAGGCTCGCCAAGATAGCGCAAGGCACCCTCCTCCGCGCCCGCTGGGTCGTTCCGGTCGAGCCCGCGGGCGCGGTGCTCGAGCAGCATGCCGTCGCTGTGCGCGACGGCAGGATCGAAGCAGTTCTTCCCGCGCAGCAGGCCGCCGTCCGGTTCCCCGGGTATCAGGAATTGGAGCTGAAGAATCACGTCCTGATGCCGGGCCTCGTGAATGCGCACACCCATGCGGCGATGTCGCTGCTGCGCGGCCTCGCCGACGACCTGCCGCTCATGCGCTGGCTCGAGGAGCACATCTGGCCCGCCGAGGCCAAGCACGTCTCGCGCGAGTTCGTGCGCGACGGCACGCTCGTCGCCTGCGCCGAGATGATCCGCGGCGGCATCACCTGCTTCAACGACATGTACTTCTATCCCGACGCGTCGCTCGAGGCCGCGCTCGCCGCAGGCCTGCGCTCGGCGCAGGGCATGATCGTGATCGAGTTCCCGTCAGCCTATGCCGCCGACGCCGCGGACTACCTGCGCCGCGGTCTGGAGGTGCGCGACCGCCACCGCGACGAGCCCCTCGCCTCGTTCTGCCTCGCGCCGCACGCGCCGTACACCGTTTCGGATGCGTCCCTGAAGCAGGTCGCGACGCTGGCCGCGGAGCTGGATGTTCCCGTGCACATTCATCTGCACGAGACGCAGGACGAGATCGACCGCTCGCTCGCCGAGCACGGCGTGCGGCCGCTCGAGCGCCTGGCGAGCTTCGGCCTGGTCGGGCCCGGCCTGGTCGCCGTGCATGCGGTCCATCTCAGCGGTGCGGAAATCGACCTGCTCGCCCGGCAGGGCGCGTCGGTGGTGCACTGCCCTTCCTCGAATCTCAAGCTCGCCAGCGGCTTCGCTCCGGTCCAGGCCCTGCTGAAGAAGGGCGTCAACGTGGCGCTCGGCACCGATGGCGCGGCCAGCAACAACCGGCTCGACCTGTTCCAGGAGATGCGCACCGCGGCGCTGCTGGCGAAAGCGGTCGGCAACGACCCGCAGGCGATGCCGGCGCACGCGGCGGTGCGGGCGGCGACCCTCTCGGGCGCGAAAGCGCTCGGCCTCGAGGAGATCACGGGCTCCATCCAGGCCGGCAAGGCCGCGGACCTGATCGCCGTGGACTTCAGCGCACCGGAGCTCTCGCCCTGCTACGACGTGGTTTCGCATCTCGTCTACGTGGCCGGCCGCGAGAATGTCAGTCATGTCTGGGTGGCCGGGCGGCTGCTGATGCGAGACCGCGAATTCGAGAATCCCGCGCTCGAGCGCTTGGATTCCCGCGGGCAGTTATGGCAGAATGCTGTCAGAAAACACGCAGATTCTTGATCCAGAATAGCTTTCCGACATCGGGAGGGATCGAACCATGATGCGCAAAACCTGGCTCCTGCTCGCTGCACTCGCCTTCGCGGCAGGATGCGCAACCGAAGAACCCAAGCCCGCTGCCGAGGCGCCCAAGCCTGCAGCCGCGCCAGCGCCGGCGCCGGCGGTGACACCGCGCGCCGAAGCGCCGAAGCCGGCGCCGAAGCCGGTGGCGCAAAAGGTGACTTTCTCGACCGACGTGCTGTTCGACTTCGACCGCGCCGTGATCAAGCCCGATGGACAGCGGAAGCTGGACGAGCTGCAGGGCCAGATGAAAGGCATCAGCGTCGAGGTGGTGATCGCGATCGGCCACGCCGACCGCATCGGCAGCGACGCCTACAACCAGCGGCTGTCGGTGCGCCGCGCCGACGCCGTCAAGGCCTACCTCGTATCGAAGGGCACGGAGCAGAACCGGGTCTACACCGAGGGCAAGGGCGAGAAGCAGCCGGTCACCGGCGACAAGTGCAAGGGCATGGGCCAGGACCATCGCAGCAACAAGAAGCTGGTGGAGTGCCTGCAACCCGACCGCCGCGTCGAGATCGAGGTCATCGGCACGCGCGCCCCGTAACCGGGCTGCGCCGGCCAACAAAAACCCCGCGCTGCGGGGTTTTTTGTTTGGGACAATGCGGCAATGGTGAACGCCGACCCAGCCGAGCTGGAGAAATTCAGCCGCCTCGCGGCGCGCTGGTGGGACCCGCAGGGCGAGTTCCGCCCGCTGCACGACCTCAACCCGCTGCGGCTCGAGTGGATCGAGCGGCATGCGCCGCTCGCCGGCAGGCACGTGCTCGATGTCGGTTGCGGCGGCGGCATCCTCGCCGAGAGCATGGCTCGCCGGGGCGCGCGCGTCACCGGCATCGATCTCTCCGAGAAGGCGCTGCGTGTTGCCCAGCTGCACCTGCACGAAAGCCGGCTCGAGATCGATTATCAAAGCGTCAGCGCCGAAAGCCTCGCCGAGCGCAAGGCCGGCGCCTTCGACGTGGTCACCTGCATGGAGCTGCTCGAGCACGTGCCCGACCCCGCCGCGATGGTGGCGGCGTGCACCCGCCTCGCCCGACCCGGCGGCCACGTGTTCTTCTCGACCATCAACCGCAATCCCAAGTCCTACCTGTTCGCCGTGATCGGCGCCGAGTACGTGCTCGGCCTCCTGCCCAAGGGCACGCACGACTACCAGCGATTCGTAAAGCCGTCGGAGCTTGCCGCCTGGTCGCGGGCGAGCGGCCTGCGCACCGTCGAGCTCATCGGCATGACCTACAACCCCTTGTCGCGCCGCTACAGCCTCGGTCGCGACTGCGACGTCAACTACCTCCTCTGCACGCGGCGTGACGCCTAGCCGGGCGGTCCTGTTCGACCTGGACGGCACGCTTGCCGACACCGCCGCGGACCTCGGCGCCGCGGTCAATCACCTGCGGCGGCAAAAGGGGCTGCGGGACCTTCCGGTCGCCGAGGTGCGTCCCTACGCCTCCATGGGCGCGCGCGGCCTGCTGCGGGTCGGCTTCGGGCTCAGCCCCGAGGACCCCGGCTACTTGCCGCTGCGCAACGCGTTCCTGGACCGCTACGACCAGGGCGTCTGCGTCGAGACGCGGCTGTTCCCGGGCATGGAAGAGCTGCTGCGCGAGCTGGTTCGCCGCCGCATCGCCTGGGGCATCGTCACCAACAAGTCCTCGCGCTTCACGGCGCGCATCGTCGAGGCCCTGAAGATCGCGCCGGCGTGCATCGTCTGCGGGGACTCGACGCAGCATCTCAAGCCGCATCCTGCGCCGCTTCACCTGGCCGCCGACCTGCTCAAGCTCGCTCCCCCGCGATGCTTCTACGTCGGGGACGACCTGCGCGACGTGCAGGCGGCGCGCGCGGCGGGCATGCGTCCGATCGCCGTCGAATGGGGCTACCACAGTCCGGATAACGCCGGGCCGAACGACTGGGATGCCGACGCCGTGATCGCCGCGCCCGGAGAGCTCCTGAAGCTGCTTTAGCGGCCTGAGGACGCCGGCGCTTCGGCGATGAGAGCCTGAACCTCCGCGATTGCGCTCGCATCCTGCGAGGCGCGCGCCACGACCAGCGCCCGTCCGAGAAGCTGGGCCGCATCTTCGCTGTTGCCGCGAGCCTTGGCGGCACGGCCGAGCAGCACCAGGTCGCGGAAGATCTTGCCTGGCGCCGCGAGCTGCTTGTCGATCTCGAGCGCCTCGCGCACCGAGGGCTCGACCTCGGCCGGCCTGCCCGCGGCGAGCGCCACGCCGCCGAGCAGCCGCAGCGAGTTGGCCACTTCCTCGCGGTCGCCGCGCGAGCGGTTCGCCGACAACGCGCGCTGCGCCGCCGCGCGCGCCTCTTCGTGCCGCCCGCCGAGGAGCGCGAGCTGCGCGGCGACGTTGTCGATCTTGCCCGCGAGGGGACAGCGACCGGCGCACAGCGAGCGCGAGCGCTCGAGCGCCTTCGCCGCCGCCTCGAGCTCGCGCTCCTCGGTGAGGAGGATGGCGCTGCGCAGCGCCGCCTCGGCGACGCGCGCCGGCGGAAAGCGCATCAGCGGGCTGTCGAGGATCTCGGTGACCGCCGCGCGCGCCGCGGCACGGTCGCCGGCGCGCTGGTAGGCGAGCGAAAGATTGATGAGGTTGGCGGCGACGCCATCCTCGTTCTCGATCGAGCGCTCGAGGTCGACGGCGCGACGGAATTCCGCCACCGCCGCGGCGTAGTCGCCGCGCTGGAAGAGCGCGCTGCCGCGATTGTTCGCTTCGATCGCCTGCAGCCGCTTCGCCGGCTGCGGCGCCGGCGGCTGCGAGCCGCAGGCGGCTGCCAGAACGAGCGCAAAGCCGGCGAGACGAAGCTTCATTCTCAAAAACCCGCGTCGCCGCTGTCGATGCCGAGCGTGGTGGTGGCGGGCGGTTCGACCCAGTTGCGCACCGGCCAGGCGCCCTTGGCGCCGGTCACGACCTGATTGGCGTCGCGGACCAGGCTGTTGCCGCTGTCGATCATCAGCGGCATGCGCTCGGAAGCGCGCGCGAGGCCCTGGCTCGCGGTGTCGAGGTTCCTCAGGATCGACGGCGCCGCGGTGGAAACGTCGGCGACGATCCTGTCCAGGCTGGCGAGCGTGCTATCCGCCTTGAGCGCGAGGCCGGCAACCGCCCGGTCGGTATTCGCCAGCACCGTGTCGGCGCGCGCCAGCGTCTTCTCCGCGGTCACCAGGACCGATTGCAGCTTGCGGTTGGAGTCGGGCAGCTCGTCGAGCAGCGTGGTGACACGGTCGACGGACTTCTGCAGCCGGCCCTGCGGGTTCTGCATGTCGCCGATCGCCTCCTTGACCTGCGCGAGCACCGGCGAGAGCGCGCGGTTCAGGTCCTCGGAAAGCTCGCCCAGCGTCTTGCCGCGCTCGAAGGTGATCACCTCGTTGCGGGCGACCGGCCGCACGCTCTGGTCGCCGGGCACGATCTCGATCAGCGCCTGCCCGACCACGCCCTCGCGCATCAGCTTCGCGCGCGAGTCCTTGGTGATGTGCTGCAGGTACTCGCTGCCGATGTTCAGGCGCACGCGCACCTGGCCCTTGCTCCCCGGCGTGCCCGGCACGATCTCGATGTCGTCGACCGTGCCGACGGTCAGGCCGAACACCTTGACCGGGATGCCCTTGGTGATGCCGAGCGCGCTGTCGGTGAAGATGTAGATCGGCGTGCGCGTCACCAACAGCTCCTGCTTCCAGGCGATGACGGCGCCGACCACGACCAGGCCGATCAGCGCCGGCAGAAGGAATGTGGCGAGGTTGCGCAGGCCGCGCGCGGCCGTTTTCTTCTCGGGAATCTTCATTGCACGACCTCCGGGGATGCCAGCGGCTCGAATTGCGGCAGGGGCACTTCGGAAAAGCCGACGTACAGGATGCGGCGCATCGGGTAGCGGCGGCCGAAGATCTCGATGCAGGCGGCGATGCCCCTGCGCTCCTCCGGCCCGAGGTCCTCGAACAGGCGGTCAAGGACCAGCAGCTCGGGCTCGACCAGCATGGCGCGGACGAAGCCGGCGAGGCGCCGCTCGTAGAGGGAAAGCGAAGTCGCCGCCCGGCCGATGAAATCCTCGGGCTTGCGGCCGAGGGCGGTGAGGATGCCGCGCGCGCGCCGGCCGGCGGCGTGCGTCTCCTGCGCGGCGTGATACATGACCGGCAGCAGCATGTTGGCCCAGGCGTCGAGCGACTGCAGCAGTCCGCCATCCTCGAAGGCGATGGCAACATTGTTTCTTGCAGAATCCCTCAGTTCGACCAGCGCGTCGGCGAAAGGTCCGCTGGTGTTCGGTTCGAGTCCGGTGAGAAAAGCCAGCACCGCGTCCCGGACCGGGCGCGTCGGCACGATCAGCTGGTAGCGCAAGCCCTTCATGCCGGCGCCTTGACGATGCCGAAGAAGAGCACGCCGAACACCAGGTAGGCGAACACGGCGTTGAAGAGCAGCACCGCGACGATGCTCTGCATGACGGCGCGCGACACCGCTTCGGGCATGGTCGTCTGCCGGCCGCCGATGCCCAGGCCGTGGATGCAGATCACCAGGCCGACCAGCAGGCCGAAGGCGAGGCTCTTGACCACGGTATAGATGAGGTCCCAGACGCTCGCCAGGGCGAAGAAATGCTCGGCCAGCTCGTAGACCGATACCTCCATCAGGAGCGCGCTCACGATCATGCCGCCGCCGACGGCGAGCAGCTGGAAATAGACCGTGATCGCGAGGTTCGACGCCGTCATCGCGACGATGGTCGGCACGACGATGTAGTCGAGGATGCTGATGCCGGAGAGGCGCAGCGCCTGCAGCTCGCCGCGCTCGCGCATCAGCGCGAACTCGGCGGCCATGGCCGTGCCGCTGCGCATCACCAGCATGATCACCGCGAACAGTGGGCCGATCTCGCGCAGCACCGCCCAGATCAGGATGCGGACCGCGAAAGCCGCGTCCGCCGCGAGCACATAGGTAGTGTAGGCGATGATGAGCGTGCCGATGCCGGCCGCGCGCACCACCATCGCGCTCAGGGTCGCCATGCCGGCGGTGCGCATCTGGCGCACCAGCACATCGCGAACCGGCTCGCGCCTGAGGACGTTGAGGCGGGCGAGCACGTCCCACAGCAGCCCGCCGTATCCCCTCACCCCCGCGTAAGCGACCCCCGCCGCCACCCTGTCAATCCTACCGTCCCTACTCCGCCAGCTGGCGCAGTTTCGGGTCGTTCGGGCGCTGCGCCGAGAGCTTCTTCCAGACCCCCTTGGCTTCGCCGCTGAGGCCCATCTGCTCCAGGCCCATCGCGTACATGACCCAGTCGCTGAACGGCGCGTTGTCCGCCGGCCGGAGCTTCTCGCGCTACGCCTCCTGCTCGGGCGTCATCGGCTTGAGGCCGCGCATGCTGATCGCCGCCTGGCCGAGGCGCGGCGGCAGCTTCTTGGTCGCCGCCACCTTCTCGTCGGCCACGCTCCGCTCCTGCGCCGCTCCGCCCTGCATCACCTTGATCCCCCCCGGCTCGACCCTGAGGCGAGCGGGACCGGCGAACTTCAATTCCTTCGCGCCGGCGTACCAGGTGACGGTCATCGAGGCGCCTGGCGAGAGCTGGATCTCGCTCTGGGCGTTCAAGTAGGACAGCATGTCCAGCTTCGAAGTCTTGCCGCCGGCGTTGAGGCTGGCGTTGCCCTGGACGTCGATCACCATCCCCAGCGGCTCGGCGGCGAGCGCGAGCGTCGCGGCCGACAGCGTCAGTGCGAGCAGGATCTTCTTCATGTCAATCTCCTTTCATGCGGTAGCGAGCACGGCGGGATTCCAGCCATAGATGTCCTGCGGCGAATGCCCGGCGACCGGTCGCTCCCCGAGGTGGGAAAGCATTTGCGGAAAGCCGAGCGCCTGCGCCACCGTCTTCGAGCAGATGATGACGTGGCCGGCGGTCTTCGACAGGCCTTCGAGTCGCGAGGCGACGTTCACCACGTCGCCGATCGCCGTGTACTCGTGGCGGCTGGCCGAGCCGATGTGGCCGACGACGATCTCGCCGCTGTGCAGGCCGATGCCGATCCTGAGCGGCTCCTCTCCCCGCGCGGCGAGCTCGGCGTTGACCTCGCCCAGGCGCTCGATCATCACCTGCGCCGCCTCGAGCGCGTTGCGCTCCGGGTGCTCGAGCGTCTGCGGCGCGCCGAAGATCGCCATCAGGCCGTCGCCGATGAACTTGTCCACCGTGCCGTGGTGCTTGTGCACGACTTCGCTCATCACCGAGAAGTAGCGGTTGAGCAGCGCCACCAGCTTCTCCGGCGGCATCGTCTCGCCGCGGCGGGTGAAGCCGCGGATGTCCGAAAACAGCACGCAGGCGCGCTTGCGGTCGGCCTGTCCGGGGGCTATGCGCCCGGCGAGTATCTCGTGCATCACGTCCGGGCTGACGGAGCCCGAGAAAGACTCTTTGAGAAAGCGCTTCTCGCGCGCGTCGCGCGCCGCCTGCACGCCGAAGCGCAGCGCTGCAGCGGCGATGCCGGCGATGAGCGCCGTGACGACGGAGAGCACCAGACCATGCTGCAGCAGCCGCGTGCTGGCGAACACGAGCGCCGCGGCGGCGATCACGTAGAGCGTCCCGCCGAGCCAGGGTCGGCGGACCCACCAGACGAAGGTGAAGAGCCCGGCAAGCAACGCGTGGAAGATCGGCGGCACGGGCTGGAGCAGGCCTCTACCCATGATCGAGCGCACCGACTGCGCGTGGATCAGGACGCCCGGGACGTGGCGGACCCCCGGCTCCCAAGCCGCGAGCTCGACCGGTACGGTGTGGCGGTCCTCGAAAGCCTGGATCGGCCCGAGAAGCACGATGCGCCCGCCGAAAGTCGAGGCGAGGCGCGCCTCGTCACCCTTGTCCAGCCAGCCGAGCACCTCGGCGAGCGGGAGGTAGCGCAGCGGGGCGCCGATCGTGTAGTCGATGTAGCCCGACCAGACCTGGGAATTGCCGGCATAGGCGGCGAGCTTCGCCGCCATGCCGTAGTTGCCGCCGTCGGGCTGGCACTGCGCGTCGGGAAAGCGGCGCACGATGCCGTCCTCGTCGGCGCAGATCAGCACCGAGGCGCGCGCGTCGGCTTCGCCCGGCACCGGCGAGGGGCCGGCGGGACGCGCGGCGACCACGTAGTCGACCAGGATCGGCCGGAAGCTGCGGCTCTCCACATCCCACGTCTTGGCGAAAAGCACCGGAAACTGCTGCTTCGCCTGCAGCAGCGCGCGCAGCAGGATCGCGTCGTAGTTCGTTTCCGGGTGGTCGATCGGCGCGAGGAAGCGATAGCTGCGCGAAGGCAGCACGACGTCGAGGCCCACGACCGTGGGCTTGCCGACCATCATCGCAGCGAGGAAGCGGGCGAGATGCGGATGCAGCAGCGCGATCGGCTCGCGCATCGACTCGAGGAAGGACTCGTCGAGGCCGACCAGCACCACGTCGTTGCCCGCGGGACGGGGAAAATTCTCGCGCAGGAAGCGCATCTGCGCATCCATCACCTTCCGGTCGAGCGCAGCGGGCAGCCGCCAGTACGCGGCCGCAGCCGCGGCGACCAGCACCACGAAGTATGCAGCCGTCATCACCGCACGGCTGCCGCGCTCACCGACCGCCATTTCCTCTTTCTCCCTTCGCCGCGAATTATAGGGACTGGTCCCTGTGCGCAGCACTGTAAAAAAGTTACAGGCCCGCGGTTAAGCGCTTCTCAGGCCGCGCACCACCTTTACGCTATAGTCGTCGCAGGGGGAACACCATGTCGAGCCGACTCTTCGTCGCGTGCCTCGCAGCGCTCTTCGCCGTGCCGGCGCACGCCGAGACGCACGCCCTGATCATGACGATCAGCAACTACAACGTTCCCGGCGTCCCGCCGCTGAAGGGCGTCGCCGAGGACGCCGCGAGCGCGAAGGAGATCGCGCGCCGGCTCGGCGTCAAGGAAGCGAACATGATCTTCCTGACCGACGGCCAGCTCTCGCACGCCGGCATGGGCGCCGCGTTCGACCGGCTGCACGCGCGCATCGCGCCGAACGACAACGTATTCATCTACTACTCCGGCCACGGCGGCCGCGCCCTGGTGCACGACCCGGACGAGCGCTGCGGAGAAGCCCTGATCACGGTCGAGGGCCGCGGCTTCATGGACACCGACATCGAGGCGAAGCTCAAGACGCTCTCGCGCAAAGCGAACAAGATGGTGGTCTTCCTCGACTCCTGCCACTCCGGCGGCGCGACCACGCGCGCCGTCGCTTCACGCTTCCAGGCGAAATACTTCCCCCGCTCGGCTTCGGGCGAGGCCTGCAGCACGCCGGTCAATGTCCTGAAGAAGAACATCGGCGCGGGCACGCGCTCGGTCGGCAGCGGGGCGCAGAATTACACCTACATCGCCGCGGCGCGGGACAACGAGGTCTCGCTCGACGAGCCCGGGCGCGGCGGCGTCGCCACGCAGGCGTGGCTGGAATGCGTGCGCGGCCGGGCCCGCGATCTCGACGGCAGCGGCGCCATCACCGCCGACGAGATCCAGAGCTGCGCGCAGCAGCTCATCGACGCCAAGCTGCGCTACGTTCCCGGCTACGCCCCCCATCACATCTCGATCACCGGCAACACGCGCGCGGTGCTCGGCTTCGTCGACCGCCCGGATCTGCCGCCGCCCGCTCCGGCTCCGGCGGCCGTTTCTGTGACCGTGCCAGCGCCGCTCGCCGCGCCCGCGCCACCGCCGGCGCCCGTGGCCGTCGCGCCGCCTCCACCGCCACCGCCGCCCGCCGACCCATCTCCGACCAACACGCTGAAGGACATCTACGCCCAGCGCGACGACCGGCGCGTGGTGACCCTCGACATGCGCGACCCGAAGGTGAAGATCGGCCGCGACAAGGTCGAGTTCACCGTGAGCTCGAGCCACGCGGGATACCTCTACCTCCTGATGGTCGGTTCCGACGGCAAGACCTTCGACATGCTGTTCCCCAACCGGCTCGACCGCTCGAACCAGCTCGAGATCGGGCAGGTGCTGCGCTTGCCGCGGCCAAGCTGGGAAGTCACGGCCGGCGGGCCGGCCGGGGTGACGCAGCTCCTGGCGATCGTCGCCGACGCGCCGCGCGATTTCTCCAGGCTGGCGCTGAAGCCGGCGGGCCCCTTCTCGATCGTCGAGGCGAGCGCCGCCGCGACCCAGGACATCCAGCGCGTCACCCTGCAGGCGCCGAGTGCCGCCGCCGCGGAATGCAGCGACGAGTCGCAGAAGCGCAATCTCGTGGTCGCGCGGCGCTGCTCCAATGCTTTCGGCGCGGCGCTCGTGGCCGTGGAGGAAGTCCCTTGAGCGCATGCTTGAACACCGCGGAAACGCCCCCAGATGGGGGATAATCACGCTTGAAGCACACAGATTCCGGGGGCGACCTGGTTTCGACGTGGGCATCGAAGCAGCGCAGGGCATGCCGAGGGCCAGATGACCTCGCAAATCCAGTCTGGAAACACTACAAACGCCAACGACGAGCGTTTCGCTCTAGCCGCCTAATACCGGCTAGACGCTGCACTGGTCTGCTGATGGGCCAGGCCGAGAAAGTACGGGGCAACTCGTAGTTATCGGTGCAGCGTCATTCACATCAGCCTCTCTTCCGGGCTTGGCCACTTAGCCCGGGGGATCCGTCGAAGCGGCTAGCCGAGCGCAAGCCTGCCGGTGGGCGGGCGCAAAGCGAAGCTCAAACCACCAGGCTAAGCATGTAGTCCTGACTGTCTAGGGTCTGCGGACGCGGGTTCGATTCCCGCCGCCTCCACCACTACTACAATGGGCACGGAACCTGAGGAGGAACCCCGTGCTCCAGCGCATTCTCGCCATTGCCGGCTTGCTCGCCGCTTCGATCGCCGCGGCGTTCGCGCAGAGTTATCCGAACAAACCGATCCGCATCATCATCGCGCAGGCCCCCGGCAGCGCGACCGACGTCATCAGCCGCGTGGTCGGCAACCGCCTTCAGGAAAGCCTCGGCCAACCGGTCGTGATCGAGACGCGGCCGGGCGCCGGCGGCGCGGTCGGAACCGAGGCGGCGGCGCGCTCGGCGCCGGACGGCTACACGCTGTTCATGGCGAACAATTCGACGCACGGCTCGAATCCAGCGCTGTACCCGAAGCTCCCCTACGACGCGGTCAAGGACTTCGCGCCGATCACGCTCGTCGCCACCGTGCCCTACGTTCTGGTGGTCGATCCGGCCCTGCCGGTCAGCTCGGTCGGGCAACTGATCGCCCTGGCGAAATCGAAGCCCGGCAAGATGAACTACGCATCGGCCGGCAACGGCAGCACCCACCAGTTCTGCGGCGAGCTGCTGAAGTCGATGGCGGGGATCGATGTCCTGCACATCCCCTACAAGGGCTCGCCGCCGGCCATCGCCGGCCTGCTCGGCGGGGAAGTCTCGCTGATGTTCGCCAACCTCACCGACATCGGCTCGCAGATCAGGAGCGGCAAGGTCAAGGCGCTCGCGGTCACGGTGTCGCACCGCGCGAACCTGCTGCCCGAGGTGCCGACGCTGGCCGAAGCCGGATTGCCGGGATTCGAGATCGGCTCGTGGTTCGGGCTGCTCGCGCCGGCAGGAACGCCGGCACCGATCGTCAGCCGCCTGAACGCGGAAACCGTGAAGGTGCTCGGCCGCTCGGACGTGAAGGCGACGCTCGGCGCCCAGGGCCTCGAGCTCGCGCCCGGCTCGCCCGAGCAGTTCGCGGCCCACATCAAGAGCGAGATTGCCAAATTCACCCGGATCGCCAGGGCGGCGGGGATCAAGGCGGAGTAGCCGGCCCCCTAGGGCTTGACGAACTTGAGCACGAACTCGTCCTTCGGCATGGGCGGTTCGGGCGTGTTCCGGTCGCGTGGATCGGCCGGGTTCCTGAGGAAATGCCCTTCCTCGGCGAGCTTGAACCCGGCGGCCTCGATTTCCCGGCGAACGAACGCTTCTTCGATGCGATGTAACGTCCCGCCTTCGGAGATGCCGGTGCCCGGGCGGCCGGAGTGGTCGGCCACGACGTAGATCCCGCCGCGCTTCAGCGCGGCAAAGGCGGCGCGGTTCATCCGCGCGCGGTCCACGCCGAGATAGCCCAGGTCGTGGTAGTTGAACATGAGGGTCACGAGGTCGAGCGTACCGGCCGCCACCTCGGGCGGCGCCGGATCCTCGAAGGGCCGCACGACGGCGATGATGTTCCCGGCCGCCGGATTCTTTGCCCGCTCGGCCAGGCGTTGCGCGCTGGTGAGACGGGGCGCCGTCGCCGCGGGCGCGGCTCCCCCCTCGGGTGCGGCGGGTTTCGCGCGAGTCGGATCGGGCGGCGCGCTCTGCCCATAGACCTTCCCGGTCGGGCCGACGGCGCGCGCGACGAGCTCGGTCGTGTAGCCCCCGCCTGCGCTCAAGTCCATCGCCACCATGCCGCGGCGAATGCCGATGAACGCCAGCATCAGTTCCGGCTTGCGGCGCCGGTCGTTGCTCCGATCCGCCGCGCTGCGATCCGGGCTGGCGACGATTTCAGCGATGCGCTCGCGGCTGATCGGCGGGGTCGTGGTCTGGCACGCCGTCGCCAGCACGGCGGCGGCAAGCAGCAGCGCAAGCGAGCGGGTCATCGTGACTTGCCTACGAATTCGAGCGATGCGCGGAACAGCTCCAGGTCCTTCTCGTAGTCGGCGGCGTCCAGGCGGTTGATCTGCAGCCATTCGCGGGTCGCGGCGGCGCCGAGGCCGCCGGCGGAGAAAGGGCCCACGTCGCTGCGGGAGAACTGCAGCTCGGTGACGGTGGCGGACGGCAAGCGCAGGGCGACGCCTTCGCCGCTGATGCAGGCGAACATCCGGTCGTTGACGAAGTAGGCGTCCAGCTTGTTGAGCTTCTTGGCGACGACGCCTGGAAGCTTGAGAAGTACGGCGTCGATCTGGGCCTTGCGGGTCGGTTCAGGCATGACAGGCGGCATGATAGCCGCAGCCCGCGAACCCTCAGCCGACGATCTTGGCGATCTTTTCCCTGCCAGCCTGGCGCAGTTTCAACGCGGCCTGCACCACCGGCGCGAGGCGCCGCGCGATCTGGTCGGCGAACGCATCGAGCCGCGCGGCGTCGAGGCTTTCCAGCACCTTCAGCGCCGCGTCGACCTCGGCCGGCAGGCGCTGGGGCGCCGGCGCTGGCGCAACCGCCGGCTCCACCGCCCTCTCCAGGCGCTGCAGGGCGACTTTCGCGAGCTCTTCGATGGAGACGGCGGCATCCATGCCGAGCGAGGCGACCCCGGTGCTCACCCGGATCTTCAGCACCTTGCCGCCGTAGCTGACCTTCGCCGCCTCGAGCTGCTCCCGCAGGCGACGGGCGAAGGCGAGCACCTGGGGAGCCCCCGTGCCCGAGGAAAGGACGACGAAGGTCGTGTGCGCCACGCGCCCGATCGAATCCTCGACGCGCAGCATCCCGGAGACGAGCTTCGCCACCCGGGCGAGGATCTGGTCGGCGACGTCCTTGCTGACCGCTCGCGCAACTTCGGCGTGGCTGTCGATGCGCAGCGCCATGGCCGAGAGCTGAGTCTGGTGGCGGCGGGCATACGAAAAGCGCTTGGTTCCCTCGGTGAAGAGGTAATGCTGCGTCAGCGTGCCGGTGAGCGGATCGTTGGTGCTGCTCAGCTCGAGCGATTGCCGGGTCTGCTGCAGCTCGTCCTTCGCCGTATGCAGGCGCAGCAGGTTGTCGATGCGGGCGAGGATCTCCGGCGCGTCGGCGGTCTTGCTGATGAAATCGTTGGCGCCGGCTTCGAGCGCGCGCTTCTTCGCCCTCTGGTTCTCATTGCCGGAAATGACCACCACGGGCAGCTTGGCGATGCGGGGGTCGCCCGAGGCGCGAACGCGGGCGATCAGGTCGTAGCCGTCGAGTTTCGGCATCTCGAGGTCGGTGAACAGCATGCCGATCGATGGGTCCGTCTGCAGGACCTGCCAGCCCGCCTCGCCATCGGCTTCTTCACGCACGGCAAAGGAGGCGCTGAGGATGCGATTGAACGTCGTGCGGACGAACCTCGAGTCGTCGACGATCAGGACCCGCTTGCCATTCGGCTGACTCACTCGCCGATTATGGTTCCCTGCTCACTTCCTCACATTCAGGGTTAACCCCTAGGGGCGTGAAGTAGTTCACACCTCCGACAAGCCCCGGGTTTTGTCTCAGTGTCCGGCGAAAGAGCGGGCGCTAGCTCCATAGCTCGCGGCTGGCGAGGCGCGCGCCTTCGGCGAGGGACTCGAGCTTCGCCCACATGATGGAAGGGTGCACGCGCCGGTGGAAAGGCCCTTGCGCGAAGCCGCAATCGGTGCCGGCCATCACCTGCTCCCGGCCCACCAGGCGCGCGATCCGCACCAGGCGTTCGGCAACCAGTTCCGGGTGCTCGACGATGTTCGTGGCGTGGCTGATCACGCCAGGAACGAGAAATTTATTTTTTGGAAGATCGACCGAACCCCAGACGCGCCATTCGTGTTCATGGCGGGGGTTCGCGCCTTCGATGAGATAGGCGCCGGCGCGCACACGCAGGACGAGGTCGACCACGTCCTTCAGAGGGACGTCCGTCACGTGCGGACCGGGCCAGCTTCCCCAGCAGACGTGGTAGCGCACCCGGTCTTCCGGGATGCCTTCGAGCGCCGCGTTCAGAACTTCGACATGCTTCGCCACCCAGCTGCGGTATTCCTGGAACGTCGCCGGCGGCACCATGCGGTCGTAGGTGACGGCAAAGCGCGCGTCGTCGAGCTGCAGCAGCAGCCCTGAATCGATGATCGCGCGATACTCGGTGCGCATCGCCTGCGCGATCGCCGCCAGGCACTCATCCTCGCTCGCGTAGTACTCGTTCTTGCGGTCGGGGATCACGCTCGCCGGCGCGGCGACCGGGAGAAAGCCCTGCGCGACGCCGGCGGCCTTGAGCGCCGCCTTGAAATTGGCGATGTCGCGCTCGATCTCGCTCTGTCCCGTGTACTTGATCGGGCCGACGCAGACCGCGACCGGCGAGCCGGCCACCGCCGTGGTCGGCGCGCCGTCGGCGCGGTCCATCTCGGCGTAGAAATCGGCGAAGCGCGCGCGGTCCGCGCCGCGCAGGAAGGGGTTGGCGCCCGCCACGCGGCGGCGCTCGAAGCCGCTCAGGCGTTCGAGCGCGTACTGCGACCAGCTGATCGCCTTGCCGAACTCGCCGTCGCTCGGCAGATCGATGCCGGCCTGGGCCTGGCGCTGCACGACCTCGGCCACCGAGCGGGCAAGACACGACTGATACTCGCGTTCGTCATACGACTGCCCGGACTGGCGCGCAGCGATGAATTTCAGAAGCTCGGGTGGGCGGATCAGGCTCTCGACGTGGGTGGTCAGGATGCGTCCATCGCTGCCTGGCATGCGGCAATGGTATTACGGGTGATGCTCGTCCTCGTGGTCGGTGCCCATGGACACTTCGCGCACCGGGCCGGCTGGCGCTTGCGGCAGAACCGGCTTCGCCGGATAGCCGGGCAGTTGCGCGATCGCCGCCGACCAGCTCGAGCGACCGGGGGCGGGCAGGCCTTCCTTGATATCGTCCTTGGCTTCCATGCGCCTATTTTATTCTCGCAGCGCCTGCCAGATCCGGCGAGGGGTGGCCGGCATGTCGAAATGCCCCACGCCTGCCGAACGCAGCGCGTCCATCACTGCGTTCATGAGGGCCGGCATCGAGCCGGTCACGCCGCCCTCGCCGACCCCCTTGGCGCCGAGCGGGTTCGTGGCGGTCGGCACCGCGTGGTCGGTCACGGTGAGCCCGCCGACCAGCCCGGCGCGCGGCATGGCGTAGTCCATGAAGCTGCCGGTAAGGAGCTGGCCGGCTGAGTCGTACACGCCCTGCTCGAGGAAGATATGTCCCGCGCCCTGGGTAATGCCGCCCTGCATCTGGCCTTCGACGATCTGGTGGTTGATGATGTTGCCGACGTCGTCGCAGGCGACGTAGGCAACGATCTCGCACTCGCCGGTCTCCGGATCGATCTCCACTTCCGCGATGTGGCAGCCGTTCGGGAACGTGGCCCCCACCTTCGGGCGGCCCGTGAAATCGAGGTCGAGGCTGCCGGGATAGGTCTTCGCCAGCTCGTCGATCCGCACCTTGCGGTCGGTTCCCTTGATCCGGTAGGTGCCCAGCTCGAACTCGATGTCCTGCACCGCGCTCTCGAGGTGGTCGGCGGCGAGGTTCATGCCGTTCTTCACGATCTCCTGCGACGCCCAGTGCATCGCGCTGCCCAGGCCGTGCAGCGTGCGCGAGCCGCCGGTGGGGTTGGCGACCAGGTTGTACTCGGGCTCGGAGGTGCGCAAGCGAATTCTTTCGACGGGGAGGCCGAGCACCCGCGAAACGATCTGCGCGAACGTCGTCTCGTGGCCCTGGCCGTGGTTGTGGGACGCCGTGCGCAGCGTCACGCTGCCGTCCGCCTCCCAGTTGATGAGCACCTGGTCGTGGGGCGCGAAACCGCCGGGCGCGGTCATCTCGATGTAGGTGGCCATGCCGCGGCCGCGCAACCTGCCCCGTTTTCTTGCCTCTTCCCTTCTTTGAGAAAATGAACTCCAGCGAGCGGCATCCAGTGCTTTGTTCATGACGCGCTCAAAGTCGCCGGAGTCGTACTCGAAGCCACCCACCAGCTTGTAGGGCATCTTCGCCGCCGGGATCATGTTGCGACGGCGGAATTCCGCGGGGTCCATGCCGAGCTCGCGCGCCGCCTCGTCCACCAGCCGCTCGAGCGAATACGATGCGACCGGCCGGCCCGCGCCACGGTAGGCCGCGGTGGGAATCGTATTGGTGAGCGCCAGCCGCCCGCGCACGTGCACCGCCTGCACGTCGTAGACGCCGCAGTTCACGTTGACCAGGCCCAGGGTGTTGACCACCGTGCCGGTGAAAACGACGTAGGCGCCCATGTTGGAGAGATAGTCGAAGCGCATGCCGAGGATGCGGCCGTTCGCGTCGAGAGCCATCTCCCCGGTGTGCACGATGTCGCGCGCCTGCTCATCGCCGAGGAACACCTCCGAGCGCGTGCCCACCCATTTCACCGGGCGCCCGAGCTTCTTCGCCGCGTAAAGGAGCGCGCCGTATTCCGGATAGGCGTTGAAGCGCACGCCGAAGCCGCCGCCGACTTCCTCCGCGACGACCCGCACCTTCTCGGGCGGCACGCCGAGGACCGCCGAGAGCTGCCCGCGCATGGGACCCACGCCCTGCGTGGTGGCGTGCAGGAAATACAGCTCCCTGGCGGGGTCGTAGGACCCCATGGCCGCGCGCGGCTCCATCGGGTTGCCGATCACGCGCGAGTGATAGGCGGTGAGCTTCACGACCTTCGCCGCCTTCGCGAACGCGGCGTTTGTCGCCGCCTCGTCGCCGCCCACGAAATCGAGCACCAGGTTGCCGGGTGCGCCTGGGTGGAGCTGCGGGGCGCCCGGCGCCATGGCCTGCTCCGCGGTCGTCACTGCAGGCAGGTCCTCGAAGTCGACGGCGAGCGCCTCGGCCGCGTCCTGCGCCTGCGCCGCAGTCTCGGCGAGCCGGTGGCGCTGGTCGTCGCCGACGTGGCGCACCACTTCATGGGCGAGAGACAAGCGCTGCGCGAGGCGCTGTTCGGAGCCGTCCTTCCACTTGAAGGGCGCCGCGGCCGGGATCGGCTTGAGGCCTGCCTGCACCAGCTCGCCGCCGGTGATGACCGCGATCACGCCGCGGCTTTTCAAAGCTTCTTCCTTGTCAATCGCAACAATTTTCGCGTGCGCGCGATCCGAGCGCAGGAAATGTCCGTAGGCCTGCCCCGGCAGGTTCCAGTCGGAAACGTATCTCCCCCGACCGGTGAGCATCCGGTCGTCTTCGAGTCTGCCTTTCATCCGATCAGGTTCGCGACAGGGCGATGAGGATGCTGCAGGGCGCGTGATCCAGCAGAGTCGCGCCCACCGAGCCCTTCCACCAGCGCGCGGCGAACGAGGAATGCTGGTTGTGGCCGACGACGATCAGGTCGACGCCAAGGCTCTTGGCGAGGCGCACCACTTCCTCGACCGGCTCGCCGACGGCGAGATGGCCGGTGGCGGTGAAGCCGCGCTCGCGCAGGGTGCGAATGCCCTCGTCGAGAACGGTCTGCGTGCGCTTCTTTTCTTCCTCGAGCAGCTCCTCCGGGACGAAGCCCTCGGTGAGGAACAGGCTCGGCGGCATGCTCGCCACGGCAAGCAGATGCGTCTCGGCCCCGAGGAAGCCCGCCAGGTCGGCGCACTCGAGCAGCGCGCGCTTGCCTTCCTGGGAGCCGTTGTAGGCGAGAAGGATCTTGCGATACTTCATGACGCCCTCCTATTTTGCGAGTAGTCCCACGCGCTCGATCGTGCCGCGCTCGGCCTTGAAGGTCGCCGCGGCCCATTTCGCATAGTCCTCGCTCGTCTGGTACCAGCCGGGCTGGTCCAGCTGCGCGAGCAGCTTCAGGTACTCCGGGTCGTCGAGCGAGCGCTTGAACGCGTCGTGCAGGACCTTCACAACCTGCGGCGACATGCCCTTCGGGCCGACCAGGCCGAACGGCGAGTTCGACACGGTGTCGACGCCGAGCTCCCTCACGGTCGGCGCGCCCCAGCGCGTGCGCCGGTCGCCGAGCGTGGCGAGCAGTCGCTGGGTTCCCGCGTCGACCTGCTTCGCCCAGCCGGTGGAATCCACCTGCATCATGACGTGTCCGCCCATGAGCGCAATGGCGCCGTCGGCATAGCCCTTGAACGGGATGTGCAGGAACTCCACGCCCGCCTTGGCGGCGATCTCTTCCATCGCCAGATGCAGCGAGGTGCCCGTCCCCGGCGTGGCGTAGGAAAGCTTGCCGGGGTTGGCGCGCGCGTAGGCGATGAGATCGTTGAAGGTCTTGAACGGCGAGTCGGACCTCACGACGATGCCGAAGGTGTAGCCTGCGAGTCCGATGATGTAGGTGAAGTCGGTGACCGGGTTCCAGTCCACCTTCTGCATGTGCGGCGCGCGGAACGCGGAGATGGTCAGTTGGGAGATGGTGTAGCCATCGGGCTGCGCCGTCTTCGCCATCGTGGTCGGCCCGTTGTTGCCGCTGCCCCCGGGACGGTTCTCGATCACCAGGTTCTGGCCGAGGTGGCGCTGCGTGATCTCGCCGAGCCTGCGGAAGTAGATGTCGGTACTGCCTCCGGCGGGCCAGGGGACGATCAGCGTGACGGGCTTGGCCGGGAACGCCTGCCCGAACGCCCCCGTGGCGACGAGCAGCAATGCGGCAAAAACGCCGAGACTGGCTCTTTTCATTCCTGCCCTCCTCCTCCGGCGGATAATAACAACTTTCCCGCCGAGCGAGACCTCATTGCTGGACATTTCCCGCACCGACTTCACGGCCGGCGTCGCCGGTGCCGGTACCATGGGGCGCGGCATCGCGCAGGTGCTGGCGCAGTGCGGCGCACGCACGCTGCTGTTCGACGCGCAGGCCGGCGCGGCGCAAAAGGCCAAGGCGGCGATCGGCGAGGCGCTCGGCAGGCTGGTCGAGAAGGGTCGGCTCAAGCCGGCCGAGGTCGACGCGACGCTCGGCCGCATCGAGGTGATCGACGGGCTGGCGCGCTTTTCGCCCTGCCATGTCCTCGTCGAGGCCATCATCGAGGACCTGGGCGCGAAACGCGAATTGTTCTCCAAGCTGGAGTCCATCGTCGCCGAGACCTGCGTGCTCGCCTCCAATACTTCGTCGCTGTCGGTGACCGCAATGGCTGCCGCCTGCAAGCGTCCGGAGCGCGTTGCCGGCTACCATTTCTTCAATCCGGTACCGGTGATGAAGATCGTCGAGGTGGTCGACGGCGTGCTGACCGCGCCCTGGGCGAGCGACGCCCTGACCGCGCTCGCGCGGCGCTTCGGCCACGAGCCGATCCGCTGCAAGGACACCCCGGGCTTCGTCGTCAATCACGCCGGCCGCGCCTTCGTGCCGGAATCGCTGCGCGTGCTCTCCGAAGGCGTCGCCGACTTCGCCACCATCGACCGCATCCTGGTCGACGCGGCGGGATTTCGCATCGGACCGTTCGGCCTCATGGACCTGGTCGGCCTCGATGTCGCGCACGCGGTGATGAAGTCGATGTATCAGCAGTACTACGAGGAGCCGAAGTACCGCCCTTCGTTTCTCTCCGAGCCCCGTGTCGCCGCCGGCCTGCTCGGCCGCAAGACGCGCCGCGGCTGGTACAGCTACGGCAGCGACGGCACGGCGGAGAAAATTCCCGAGACGCCGGTCCCGACATCGACGCCAAAAACGGTCTGGGCAGTGCCCGAACTCCACGAATTGATTTCCCTTGGCAAGAGCAAAGACGCCGAGGTCTGTTTCGTCGCCCCGCTGGGCAAGGACGTGACGACGGCAGCGCTCGAGCTCGACCTCGACCCGGCGCGCACCGTCGGCGTCGACCCGCTGTTCGGCTTTGCCAAGCGCCGCACGCTGATGGTCAATCCCGCGACGCGGAAGGACGTGCGTGCCGCAGCGCACGCGCTGCTCGCGTTCGACGGCGTGCCGGTCTCGGTGATCAATGACTCGCCGGGATTCGTAGCTCAGAGAGTAGTCGCCCACATTGTCAATGTGGCTTGCGACATCGTTCAGATGCGCATCGCTGCGCCGGCCGATCTCGATCGCGCCGTGGTGCTCGGCCTGGGCTATCCTCGGGGTCCGCTCGCGATGGGCGATGCGCTCGGCGCCGGAAAGATCCTCACCATCCTCGAATCCATGCACGCGATCTTCCAGGAGCCGCGCTACCGGCCCAGCCCATGGCTGCGGCGCCGCGCGCAACTCGGCCTCTCATTGCTCACCCAGGAGTAACCATGCTCGACGCCTACATCTACGATGGCCTGCGCAGCCCGATCGGCCGCCACGCCGGCAAGCTCGCGCCTCTGCGCCCCGACGACCTCGCCGCCGAGGTCATCAAGGAGGTCGTGTCCCGCAACAAGGTCGACGCGGCCGAGATCAGCGACGTCGTGCTCGGTTGTGTCAACCAGGCCGGCGAGGACTCGAGGAACGTCGCGCGCTTCGCGGCGTTGCTCTCGGGCTTGCCGCCGACCACCCCCGGCGTGACCGTGAACCGGCTATGCGCGAGCGGCCTGCAGGCGGTGGTCGACGCCGTGCGCGCGATCACCTGCGGTGAAGGCGACCTCTATGTCGCCGGCGGCGTGGAGAGCATGAGCCGCGCGCCGTACGTCTTCTCCAAGTCCGACTCGCCTTACAGCCGCGAAGTGAAGATGTTCGATACGACGATCGGCTCGCGCTTCCCGAATCCGAGGTTCGCGAAGCAGTTCGGCAACCACACCATGCCCGAGACCGGCGACAACGTGGCGAAGGACTTCGGCGTCTCGCGCCAGCAGGCCGACGAGTTCGCCCTCGCCTCGCAGCAGAAATACGCGACTGCGGAGAAAGAAGGTTTTTACAAAGGTGAGATTCTCGGCATTGCTCTCCCGGCCAGGAAAAAGGATGCGCCGCCTGAAGTATTTCAGGCGGACGAGCATCCGCGCCGAGACTCGACGCTCGAATCTCTGCAGAAGCTCAAGCCGCTCTTCGAAGGCGGCGTGGTCACCGCCGGCAATGCCTCGGGCGTGAACGATGGCGCCGCGGCCCTCCTCATCGGCAGCAGGAAATGGGGTGAGAAGAACGGCAAGAAGCCGATCGCTAAGATTCTTTCGGCCGCCAGCGCCGGCGTCGAGCCGCGGGTCATGGGCGTCGGTCCCGCCTATGCCATTCCACGTGCCCTCGAGCGGGCGAAGCTGCAGCTCAAGGACATGGACATCATCGAGATCAACGAGGCGTTCGCGAGCCAGGTGCTCGGCTGCCTGAAGCTGATGAACGTCGACTTCAAGGACCCACGCGTCAATCCGAACGGCGGCGCGATCGCCATCGGTCATCCGCTCGGCGCTTCGGGCGCGCGCCTTGCGCTCACCGTCGCGCGCGAGCTGCAGCAGTCGGGCGGCAAGTACGCGGCGGTGTCGCTGTGCATCGGCGTCGGCCAGGGCCTCGCCGTAATCCTGGAGCGAGTGCAATGAAGCGCGACAGCATGAAGGCGAAGTTCGTCTGGGAAGACCCGCTGCTCCTCGAGCAGCAGCTCGACCAGGACGAGCGCATGGTGCGCGACGCGGCGCGCAGGTACTGCCAGGACAAGCTCGCTTCCCGGGTTCTGGATTCCTTTCGACATGAAAAGACGGACCCGGCGATCTTCCGCGAGATGGGCGAGCTCGGAATGCTCGGGCCGACGATCCCCGCCGAGTACGGCGGCCCCGGGCTGAACTACGTCTCCTACGGGCTGATCGCGCGCGAGGTCGAGCGCGTCGACTCCGGCTACCGCTCGATGATGAGCGTGCAGTCCTCGCTCGTCATGCTGCCGATCCTCGAATTCGGCACCGAGGCGCAGCGCAAGAAATACCTGCCCAAGCTCGCCACCAGCGTATGGATCGGCTGCTTCGGCCTCACCGAGCCGAACCACGGCTCCGACCCGGGGTCGATGCAGACCCGGGCGAAGAAGGTGAAAGGCGGCTACAGCCTCACCGGCTCGAAGATGTGGATCTCCAACTCGCCGATCGCGGACGTGTTCGTGGTCTGGGCCAAGGACGGCGACGACATCCGTGGCTTTATCCTGGAAAAATCCTTCAAGAATCTGTCCGCGCCGGCCATTCACGGCAAGGTGGGGTTGCGCACCTCGATCACCGGCGAGATCGTCATGGACAACGTCTTCTGCCCGGAAGAAAACGCCTTTCCCGAGGTGCGCGGCCTGAAGGGGCCGTTCACCTGCCTGAACTCGGCGCGCTACGGCATCGCCTGGGGTGCGCTCGGTGCCGCGGAGGATTGTTTTCACAGAGCAAGAACCTATGTCGTCGACCGCAAGCAATTTGGCCGTCCCCTCGCCGCCAACCAGCTCATCCAGAAGAAGCTCGCCGACATGCAGACCGAGATCGCGCTCGGCCTGCAGGGCTGCCTGCGCCTGGGGCGCATGAAGGACGAGGGCAGCGCTTCCCCGGAAATCACTTCCATCCTGAAAAGAAATTCGTGCGGGAAGGCGCTCGACATCGCGCGCGCCGCGCGCGACATGCTGGGCGGCAACGGCATCTCCGACGAGTTCGGCGTCATCCGCCACGTCGTCAACCTCGAGGTGGTCAATACCTACGAGGGCACGCACGACATCCACGCCCTGATCCTCGGCCGCGCGCAGACGGGAATCCAGGCCTTCAGCTAGGCGTGCGCGCGCTCGGCATCCTGCTGCTTGCGTTGCTCGCCGCGCCGGCGTGGGCGCAGCAGGCCGAGCGGCCGAACGCCATCTTGCTCATCGCCAAGCCGGACCTCACGGACCCGAACTTCAGCCGCACGGTGGTGCTGGTCACGCAGACGCCCGACGGCGGCACGGG